>Ga0068628_1000414_pt1 | contig 14797 bp, 15 predicted proteins | sample InSIn2gowninarea_FD_77431 | JGI IMG/M metagenome (GOLD analysis project Ga0068628, IMG submission 77431) | Clean room microbial communities from NASA Spacecraft Assembly Facility at Jet Propulsion Laboratory, Pasadena, California, USA -... ... | reverse complement strand
GAATAAATTAAACCAGTGTAAGCCTGGGTGAGTCCAGATATGGGTACACTAACTCGAGGTTGTTGTTGAACTCCAGAAACAAGTGGTTGTTGTACAAAAACTTGAGGAATTTGAACTTCTTGACTTGAAACTTATGATTGCAAGGTAGAAGGATCAATTTGAACATGTTGAGATACAACAGTTTGAACTTGTGAGTGTGGTATAGTAGTAACAATAGGTGTAGTAGGAAGAGCTGACATGGTTTGCATTGGTTGTGTTGGATACACAAGCCTTGGTTGAACTAGCATTGTTGGTTGCCATTGACAAACTTTAGTTCTAGGTTGACTTGAATACTATGGGATATTACCATATGGTAGTCCCCCAGAATAAGGAGGATATGGCGAATAAGAATATTGCTCTCCATATGGTGGAAATCTGGTATTTAATGGATACATAGGTCTTTGTTGACTAGATTTCCCAGCTTGATACTAATATGCAGGATCAAACTGTTGAGTTCCCATTAGAGAAGAACTAGGTAAAATTCCGATTGAGGACATTGGTGATGACCATGGCGTAGAAGCGACCCTTGAGTGGGTTCCAGATAATGATTGGTAACCAATCAGGATGGATGATTCACCATACAGGTGTGACTGAGGTGTGGTAGAAGACATTGAAGAAGTGACAACAGACGAGTCTGCTACAGCTGCATTAGATGATACAGTTTGAGATGTTAACAGTTGTTTAGCCATAGCTAAATGGCCCAAAAGTTGTCCTAAAGATTCTATGGGTACTTGAAAAGAAGCAGGATCAAATGAAGAAAAGAAATTAGGCATACTTGGGTAAAGATAAATCCAACTTCCAAAATGAAATGAGGTTCCATGTGTGGAATCTTTTTCCAATTCCTCCTCTATGGAAATCAAACCTGGTGGAAGAACTTCACCGTCAGGTCCGTAAAAGATTTATGGTGTTGGTGAAGTTGAAGTTTCAATAGTTACTGATCTCTGAGGGGTAACTGGTAAAGTAATAACTTCCGAGTGTTCAACTTCAAAGTCTAGATGTTTCAGTAAATGAACAACAGTTTCGGTGAGAGGTTCCTGAACAAATTCTGGTTCAGATATAACTTCTGTTAGAACTTGGATTGTTTCTAGATTAACTTCTGGTTGAACTAATTCAAATTCAGAAGTACTTTCTTATTGAGCAATCTCAAGTTGAGGATCAACTTGTGGTTGAACAAATTCCGTTATTGTTGCACTAGGATCAGTGCTAATGTCCTCAGGTAATTGTGAAACTTCTTCTTCAGGAACAGATGTACCAAAAATTGTTGGAGTAACTAGAGTCTCTGTACATACTGAAATAGATGATTCAGGTAACTCAGATGAAGAACTAGGAGTTCTTGATGTACTAGACTCAATTAAGCGAGACCGCTTTATCCAAATTGGTGTCGCTTCGAGAGGCAAAGGTAGTTTTATCACTGTTGTCCACAAATTATGGGATAAGGTTTTATGTTCCTCCACGATTGTTGATTAATTTTATTATCAAAAAAGAAATAAACAAAAAAGGGGTAACTAGGCAAAAGGTTTACTAGGCAATTGTGAACTACAGAATACCTCCTAGCGAACCAAGAAGTACAAGAAGATAATCTCCCTGAATACTGTGTTCGGTGTATCACATTTGCAAGGCAACCAACTTGGTTACTTAAGGATGGATAGAAACCTACAGTTGTCCTCCCATATATACCTAAAGGTACATGGAGGCCCAGTCCATATAAGCGTTGTCTAATGCAAAACTGCATAGTGAGAGCATTCCCATATAATTTACGTACTGTAACACTGCCCTATATACCTAAAGGTACGTGGACGAGTTACGATATACTCACATACGTGGAATGAGGTATCACACTCAAGATGTATTGAAGAAAAGTTATTGATAGTGACATTGTTTTATGATGCCGAAACATGTCTCTATCCTAGAACCACTAAATGTTTGCATTAATGACAATAATCCATTAGGTAAATTGATGTTTATTTTAAGTTGATCTTGCTTAGGAATTTTCCTTTCAAGTTCACCACGTGATGCATTCTAAAATTCCTAGGAATGCAACTATCATGATAAGCATTCTTTCCATTCAATTTAACGATGAAAATCCCAGCTGCTGAGGGATAGAGCAATCATATTTCTATTGATCAAAGAGCAAAGAGCACAATCTAAATGAAAATTCCCTACACTATTCCTTATCAACACACACAAACTTTTTTAGTGCAACATGCATGTATTTCTTTTCAATTTCTCTTAATGTGAATGAACAAAAAGGAAATATGCACAATCGATAAAAAATCTCTTTTCATAAAAAGGACGATTTTGCAACAATTTCTTTTCAAGGAAAGGAAGATTTTATGACACTTTTGTTTTCAAGGAAATGAGGAATTACAGCACATTCAATGAAAATACTAATCATTTTCACACATCAATCAATCGATATTTCATGAATGAAGATTTGACGATAATTCAATTTTCGAAGGAAAAGACGATTTTACAACACTTACTTTCACTAAAGATCAATCAATCAAAAACTAAGTTTCGACTATAGATTGAAAATGATAAAGGGAACACATAAGAAACATTTACTAATCCTAGTCTATGTAGGGCCAAGAAAGGAGATGAAACACTATTTTCAGAAACAAAACATCATTGACATTCAAAAATCATTCAAACAAGAGAAACTTGGCTCAAAAACTTCAGCTCCTAGATGGGAAACTGACCCTCAAGGGATTAGCATAGGAAACAGCGGGAGACAGTGCACTAAAGCGCACTAGGTCTACATGAGAAGTGCATTTTAGCACACTATTTCCTTCAATGGATTGCACTGGTGATAGTAAGAAAGTTTGAAGACAATTTGTCACAGTTTTGGCTCAATTTTCAATGATAAAAGATTGAAATTCAATGAATGACCACAAGTACAGTATGTAGAAATGTCTTAAGAGGCTGATAAGATACTAGGATGGATGATCGATCCACAGTGGAGTTTCAAATTTGTTTTGGGAAGTTTTAGTGTCTATGATAAATGCTTAAACCCCTAGACTAGTAGCTAAGTCTAGAACAACAGTTTAAAGAGTTCTCTACTTTTCATATGATCAACAGATTAAATAAGAGGCAAAGAAGCATACCTGTAGCCTTTTCTTTTTCCTTATCTTCCTTGACCGATTTTGTCACTCGTCTCAGTACTTAATCCACTTGAAGAGTACCTGCACACAGATAGAAGACAACAACCAATCAAAGCATATGATAATGATCTATTGATTAAACATAGCATGGAATCAAGTACATGATATACATATGAAAGAATAAATGGATAACATAAGCATATGGAAAAAGCTTTGAACACTTTATTAGTAAAAGGAAGAGTTGCAACCTATTGCTCGATTCAGCATCACTCCTCCAGTTCAATCCCATTCTCTCCTCATAACAAGCAAGACATTTTGACATCATTACAATACTTGAAATCAACTCAAGTCTCATACTAACAGCGTCTCCCTATATTTCAATAATTTCTAGCCCCTGATCACTTAGATGAGTGGTATTTTTATAGGTGAATGAAGGAATTTATGCCATAAATGGTGATAATGAATGCCCTCCCAAACTTAGAATTTAGTTCCATGGAGGAAGGGATAAGGGATTGATGTTCCTTAACTCCCTTCCTCATCCAAATATGAGCTCAAAGGAGTAGATAGGTTTGAGAAACTTCTAGAGGCATCTAATGGATAAGGAATCTTTCAAACCCCAATGGAAATTCCCTCAAATTCGCCTAGCACAGCCCAAAGAGGGAGCAAGTGTGTTGCGTAGCACCCTGTCAGTGTATGATTTGCATTGAAGCGCACCCTTAGAAGGCCTACTTGCGTTGATCTACTTAGAGGGAGTTTCCAGATGATTTTGGTCATGAAACTTCTTAGGAAGCTAGGAATTCTGATGGTTGAATTATTTAGGGCATGTAACAACTGAATTAGAGTTTTATGGGCGCTAATAGTACTAATCTGTAGGTTGGGATTGATGTGCCCAATGGATCTATAATAAGGAGGTGGGTGAACCAATGAGGACAAATGTCGGAAGAGAAGTTCTCTAGGATTTGGATCTGACCAAGAAATTGGCAGAGTTGTAGGATCATATAAAGGGGTTGACCCTCGGTATATCGGATGTCTAGATCGAGGAGTTACCAATGAGACCACAACGCCATACTATTGGTGTACCTAGTCATTGGATGAGGCTATTTCGCATGATAGCTCAGGCAGTGACCTGTTATCGTGAGCATCATTAGATCTACTTAGGATGATTTATTGTATGAATTTTGAGGTTTTGAGGTTAGATGACCAACATGTGTTGGACACAAATTCTCGTAAAAACTTTAAACATATATCTATTTTACTTTCAATGTTCTTATATGGTTATGTGCAATCCTATTCAACTATTAATGTGGATTGGAAATTTACATTTTACATATGTCGTAAATGTTTGTTTAAGACATAGTTTGCTAAAGAATCAGTCAATGTGTTAAAGTTCTTGGAAATGTGTTGATATTGAATGCAATCAAAATTTCTTTCCAAGAGACAAACTCTAAGGAACATACGATACATAGTTGGATTTCACATGGTATAAACCTTTGTAAGTTGCAGTACAGCAAGTTGTGAGTACAGCTGAATGATGATTGGATGAATGCCAAGTGAAATGGCATCAAAGAGGAGTTTGATCAATGCACTATACTCAGGGATATTGTTTGTAGAACGACCTATACAAATCCCTTGAAAGCACACTAACTCACCACTTGGAGCGAATATGGTTCGTGCTATAGAAGATAGGTTTTGCGTACCATGACTAGCACCATTGGCATAACTAACAAATGGTTCCAAAGATTCTGATATCTACAAAAAATGCAAAGTGGATTAATTAACCACATAAAAACTCCAAAATTCACACTATGACACACACACACAATCAAAGCATATATACACTATTTTTAACTATGCATAATCGAGCATAGTAACGTTTAAGATACAACTCGTTTCGGGGTTGCGACAATGGAATTCCATCATAATCAATCAACTCGTAAGATCCTTTTTCCAAAACACGCTTGACAATATAGGGGCCCATCCATAGTGGTTAAAATTTTACTGCTCCTAATTTATCGGCTTCCTGATAAAAAAGCAAGACCTCCTTCTCAGAATATGTGAGGCTTGACATTGCAGTCATATTAAACCTTAATTTGTTTCTTATGTGCTTCGTTGGCCAATGCGTCTTCACAACATCTTTGATCTAGATTGATGAGTTCTAAGAAATGTGATTCCTCATCAGAAGTGTCAAGTAATAGGTCAATTGTGAGTTTTAATGATGAAATTCACATTGTGTGGGCAAGATTACCTCTAGACCATACACCAATTGAAAAGGCATGAATCCAATTATGTTTCTTACCAAGGTTCGATTAAGACCACAAAGTCGAGTGCAGTATCAAGTGCCAGTTTCATTTATGAACTCTTATCATTCGTTGAAGCATTCACTTAAGGATTTTGTTGATGGCTTCAACTTGTCCATTTTCCTGGGATAATAGAGAGTAGAACTATCATATGAAAGTCCTAGCTTGGCAGTTAATTTAGTCATCATGTGATTGTGAAAATGTGAACAATGATCTGTAACTATAGTTTGTGGTACACCAAACCATGCAACGACATGGTTGAAGAAAAAAAGTGCAGCCATCTCACCACTGTTTTTAATGTAGGCATTACCTCGGCCCATTTGGTAAAATAGTCCATAGTGACAATAATATACCCATGCCCTTGTCGGAGGAAGGGTTACATGTCGTGAAATCAATGCCCAGTTTTGTAAATTGTCCAACAATGATGACAAGATGCAGTGGTGTTGGTGGTGATCGAGTTTTACTGTAAAAAATCTAGCATGCATGACAACTTTTGACAGCAATAATGCAATCGTTAAATATGGTTAGCTAGAAGTAACCAGCACAAAGAATCTTCTGTGTGGTAGCATAACTAGATAAATGTCCACCACAAGCACCAAAATGGCAATCATTTAGAACATTCTCGACTTCCTCATGTGTGAGGAACCTCCATAAAATCGTACCGATACCGCGATGGTAAAGGGTGTCACCAATGATTAGATAATATTTGTCTTGATATCAAATACAGCGTTGTTGCAAGCAATAGGTATCAGGCTGAAAAGTTTGGGTTTGGAGATAGATCAATATATCTCCGTACCAAGGGTCAAATGATGAAATTAGATATAGAGACTCATCCAAAATTGATGCTTCTGTTGTTGAGTCGATGGTGGTAGAAGGAAGGTCACAAAGAAGCTCGGCGAGAACTAGAGATTTCTTTGACTTGGATTTGATGAATTCCAAATCAAATTCCTACAAAATGATGATCCATTTCGAATATTCCCCCCCAGCAATTGACGTGACAAGACGTATGTCATAGGGTTGCAATCTGAAAAGACAGTGGTCTTTCGAAGCAGGATATAATGGCAAAATCTCTATACAGCTTGAACGATAGCCAAAGCTATCTTTTCGACATAAGAGTACTTAACCTCCATATCATTGACATTATGACTCAAATAATAGATGGAATGTTCAATCCCATATTCTTCTTGGACTAAAACCATAGCAATGGTTGTATTTGCTACAACGAGATACAAGAAATAGTTGTTTTGATAATTAGGGGCATACATTAATGATGCTTAGATCTGGGTATCTTTGTGTTGGCTTGTAGGGGCCTGACCGAGGTTCAGCGTTAATTAGCCAAACAAATCCTTGTACTGCTAGCCCTTTCGGCAATAGTCTGTGGGGCACGAACTGAGGTCTCACCCAAAGTAGTATGGGGGGATGCTAGATCCAGGTTTCTGCACCCTTGAGATGTCTGAGGGTTTGATTTAGTCCAATTGTTAGTCCCTGCGCATAGGTTACTTTGCGAACTCCCTGGCCTTCGCATCCTAATATATTCGTCTTCACACAACCCTAACCAGGGGTTGTGGGGCTTCTGCGCTACTAGAGTAGCGTTCTATAGTATTCCCCTAAGTCACACTCGAGACCTTACTTATCTTCTTACATTAGTCAGTTATCTTCATGTAAATGGATGCATTAGGTTATATTTATTTATACAACACATTCATATGCATTCGCAAAGTGAATAAATAGTAAACTTGCAATTCATACACAATAGTACATAAAACAGGAAAACATAGATAAAAATATAGTATAACTTATCTTTTATTAATTCTTCCCATGGTTATAGGCTCGACCTACCCTACGCACTTAGCTACAAGGGTCTGCGCACTTAATTGTAGACTACTAGGCCTCTGTGCACTCAACTGCAAAGCCTTTTCCTACTCTACGACCCAAAGACACAACTTACACTTTGACTCAATCAATCCCTTAGACTAATCATGCTTCGATTTCTTTCTACACTTAGAGCATCTCTCTATTTATACAATCCCATGGTCTACGAACCATGGGTAGATCTTTCAAACCAACATTACATTACGAAAACAAGGGTGAACAACCCTGTGACTCTATTATGACTTCACACTCGGCACCCACAATTCATGGAGTCTTTACAATGGATTTAGTCAAAACTTAGGCTTTAAGCCCCAAAAAATGCCTTGGGGGGGGATTCCATGCCCAATAGGCCCCTAATGAAAACATTGTGACTTGCCGTCAAGTCACTCTGTTGATGTGGAGATCTTTGTGTGGAGTCCCTCCAACTCTGTTCAAAGTGTTGCAAGGTCAGCAACGCACTAAGTGGTTGCCTGCTAAATCTCTTGTACCCGTTGTTCCAAGATGGTAGTGTCAAAATTGCTTCCCTGCGTTTTGATGAGCACCAATATTGCAGCAATAATGTTGCAACTCCTAGGGCTTCCTACTTTACTTTTATCAACCCAGTAGTTCGTAAACAACTTGGAAGCGACAGTGTTGTATGCACAAGTACTAGTTCTTAGTGCAGGGTGTCACTCGGTCAACTGGGACAAGATCACTAGGAGCTCAAGCCAACTTCTATGAATTCTAGAAGAAGCTTTATATGTGATGAAAGAAAGGAAATCTTACCCTACAGAGGTTATTCTACTTGCAGAAAGAGAAAGAAGACTGAAATGTGAAGTAACCCTAGCAAACCCTAATTTACCGACTAACCCTACTTTTGCAAAAAGAGAGGTGAAAATCTAGGAAAGGAGTGCCATTACCTACTGAGGAAGTAAACTACACCTATTTAAGCTATTTCTTGAAGAAATAAGAAAAAAAACATATTTTTTGGATTTTTATGTATTTTATGTGAAATTGTTATGCATGTAATTTTATTTGTTTGTGGATGTGGCAGCGATTAGGTGGCGATGGAAGGCGACTTTGGGATTTGCAGAGGTGTAGGAAGGTGTGGAGGGGTCCTAGGAGACCTCTGACACCCTTATGAAAGCTTTCCCTGTGATAGGACTTCAAAAAGTCACTTACAGGAAATTCTACAGGAGGCTACAAGGGATCTATAGGAAGATCTACAGGACAATGCCGAGCACTGTTTTAGAGGGCTTAAAGGTGAAAAAAATGGTGAAGAAAGGGTAGTTGAAGACTAATGGGATGTATTAAGGTGTCTGAAGTTCATTAAGGCTGATTAGGATAGAAAAATGATGGTTGGATTTGTTCAAGACACGAGAGGAAAGCTTATGAGAAAGGTGTAGGAATTAGGGAAGCTTTGTGAAGGGCTGTGAATGACCTATGGAACATGTAGCAAAAGAGATGGTGATGGCAGCTTCTAACTTATTATGAGCAGAGATGTACTATAGGAGAGTTGCGAATCAAAACACTGAATTTGAGCAAGAAAAGAACTAGCTGCACCAAAAAAATAGAACTATATCTCATGTTAACCTAAATTCTGATCTAGGAAAATAAAATGCTGAACAATGCTACATGGAAAGGAAATCATGGAAAGAGATCTATTGTAGAAATAGAAATGAACATGGCAAAATGGATCTGAAGCAAAACATTAACCTCTGAATCAAACTATAACACTAGAAATTGCATGGAGGAAGCAAAACTGTAATTTTATGGTAGCAAGAAGATCTTGGCCTCAATTCATGGTTCCCAAAGGGAGGAAACGAGGTCATGGCTCTATTGAAGGCCTTTTTGTATCTTTCTCTTACCACTCTTCAACCTACTTCAATAAATGAAATGGAAATAGCTATGTAAACCACCAAAAGCAACCTATTCTACTAAGGAAGAAATCTATCTAACAGCAACTAATTCATGGACTAAAGCAAAAGCATATAAATACAAAACAAGAGGTGTTGGGTGGCTTTGGTTGGGCCCTAATCCAAGAGCTTTGGCCCCCTGAAAGAACTTAGTGCTTCGTCAGAAAATATTTCATCTCTATTATCAAAATAATAGTCACATTACATAAAATTGTTCACAAAAGTAAGCTCGAAATGAGTTGAGCAAAAGCTGCAACAAAAGTGCAAAAATTTGACTAACATCCAACTAAACTACTAAGAACCTAAGCCCTCCTATTTATACAACTAAAGCCTCTAACATCTCTCCTAAAATCAAGGAGGCATGGCTCCGAAGACTAGAGATAGACATCAGTTATTCTTCACTTGCTTGGCTACCCATTTGATGCATTGATGTGGCTGCTTGTGCTCCGAGCTTTTTGAAGGATGATTTAAGGTAGGGGGTCATAAATGAGGGGAACACCCTTCTAAAAATCCTCTCCCTTCTTTTCCTTGAATAGTGGCTGCCAAATGCTCATTAAACCTTTGACTTTGTCTCAAAATTGACCAAAAATATGCATAAAGCACACATTAGACTTCATGGCATAATGACTAACCCAATTCACTCTATTAGCATAAATATAATAAAAAAAATACAATAAACTAATGAGAATGGTGGATTAAGCTAAGTTAGGAGACCAAATGAGCCCATATAATTACCCATTTATGGGGCTTATCATCACCCCCCCTACTGAATGTGTTGCTCATCCTCTGAGCAACTAGTCTATCTATCTCCTCATCCTTGATGGCCCTGACGGACTCCCTGACATCCCATGCTTTTGATATGAGATCCTCTTCCTTATCATGGAATCCTACCTTTCTATCCACCTCTTCCCACTGTTGTTGTTGTTCTTTTACACCTTCCAGTAGGCGTAGCAGTAGTGGGGAACTCAATTTGAGGCCAATCCAATTGGCCTTCAAACTTTGCATAGAGCGTTTGTACAGAGGCACTCTCCTCAATGCTTCTTTCATCCTGTTTGGGGAGTGATACTCCCTGATTTGTAGGCTGTGTGGCAGTATGTTCCACTTTCTCATACAGGCATGAATGTAGTCATCTCCAAGCCATATTTCCATGTCCTCAAAATGTGCAATAGCCTGGGCTTGCTGATTTATATACTTAGGGGCACTTTGAGTATTATCTGCAAACTATTGGTGGACACTGATGAGAGCCATGGGGTCTGCTAGCTCAGCTTGGATCATTAAGGATTCATTTTTATCTTTTGCCATCAACTTCTTGATTTTTGCCACACTTTTTTCCTCATGATTCATCCATGATGCCATGGCCATAGCTGCAAGTCCCCCAACATAGCATTGGGGTCCCATAGGTTCATATCAGTGAGGGCGATGTTATGTAAATAAAACTCTACCAACTTTTCCTTTTCTTCTGCTGAACTTTGGTCACATAGGTCTGTAAACTATTTATAATCCTGAAAAGGCATGGTGCCTCTCTATGCCAAGGTCTTGATTTGAAACTATAGCCACTGCTCTTTGAGTTATATTCCATATGATTTGGCTGGTTGCCTGCACTGTAGTGCCTCCATAGACTAGCTAGACATGCATGCCAATTGTGTGTCCTTTTCTTGCAGTTGTTTCCTTAACATTTCATTTCCTGCCTCCAAGTGAGATCTTCTGATTGCTTCTGTATGTCTTACAATGCTCAACTCCTTAACCATTTCTCTCAGCTTGTTCTCCATGTGGAAAATGTCTTCCACCCCTTTTGACTTGGCAATTTTCATCCATCTATGGCTCACCTTTTCTTTTTCCAGTTCAAAGAAAAGTGGGACTGCAAATTTATGTGGAATAATTTTCCCCCCTTCAAGAAGATTGTAATAAGAGACCAAACTAGGCTGGGGGTCCAGTTCTGGAATCTCTGTTGTTTCATCCTTCCCTTTGGTCTACTCTTTTATCTTTTTCTCAAGTTTCTCAGTCTCCTGTAGCTTTGTTAGGGTCTCCTGTAGAGCAGTTTGTGCCCACTGTAGGACTATTTTTGTGTCCTGCAATTTTACTCTTTCTTTCCAAGTGGAATATCTAGGACTTCCTATCTCATAAGTAATGAGGGTTTTGGATGGAGATTCTTCCCTTTTGACAGTAGGGGAATCTTCAATTATGATAGGCTCTTTTGAGGATGGTTGTGGCTTCCGTATTTTTATTCTTGTGCTTTTCAGGCCCTGAAATACATTGATGGTGGCCTTTCCCTCCTTTCTTTGGGTTTAACTAGGGTGTTGAGGGTAGCAAGAACAACTGCTGCTTCCCTTTCTAGTGTCTCAAGAGATGCTTCTATCTTCTTTTCCCTTTTTCCTCTTCTTTTATCTTTTCTGCCTCTGCTAGCTTTGTTTCCTCTAGCTCTATTTTGGTTTCCTTCTCATCTTTTTTAGTTTCTACCTTCTCTGCTTTAGTCTTTTTCTTCTCTGGTTTAGTATTTTTCCTTTCTATTTTAGCCTGTTCCTCTTCTATTCTAGGTTCCTTCTTCTCTGCTCTAGTCTTTTCCTCCTCTGTTTTAGTCTTTTTCTCTTCTGTCCTAGGTTCCTTCTTCTCTTCTCTGGTCTTTTTCTTCTCTATTTCAGGTTCTTCCTTCTCATCTTCTATTTTGGTTTCCTCCTCTATTTTAGGTTTTTCCTTCTCATATTCTGTTTTGGTTTCCTCCTCATCTTCCCCTTTTTGTTCTTCCCTCTCACTTTCAGAAGGACTGAGGTCATATGTGAGGGCTTTTATATCATATTCTCCTATCATATTTCTGAAGATCTCCCAGGTTATGGGGATTGTGAAGGTGTGGAGGGCTTCTTCCACCAGCAGTTTAATTAGTCCATGGTGAGCCAATTGATATGGACTTCCTGCCTTCAATTTAATGCTAGCATCTATAAGGGACTGTAGGAGAAAATAGGGAATGCTGAGTTTTTGGGGTTTGGAAATATCCATGCCATATCTCAACTCATGCGGAAGTCTGAAATGGTAACCATAAACTATGCTATACCTTCCTTCATAGGAAATGTATTTAATAATTTGGTAACTAAACTCATCCCAAGGGTAAGGTATGCTTGTTCTGTTGATGCCATTTTTGTCCTCTACAAGATGCTCATTTGGTTGGAAGAAGGTTTTCTTGGCAACTTGACCCAATGGCTTTTCTTCTTTGCTCCAGGGTAGTCCAACTGGAAGGCTGGTAACCATATCGATAAAATCTGGGGTGATTTCCATGGTGAGACCTCTAAAAGTAGTAGTTGCATGGGTCTTTGAGTGGTGTACGAAGGAAAGGGCAAACTCCTGAGTCACTTCTTCATCATACCCTCGAAGTTTTTCGAAAAATGGCATCCAATTGGCTCTAGTAAAAATGGCCACTACCTTAGGATGTTCATGGAGCCTGACTAAATTTAGGGGTTACTTCCTCATGAATCCCCCTATCATTATGTTTATAATCTTTTGGAATACCTTAGGTGGAGAAGGAGACAACAATTTTTTCAATAACAGGAAATAGAGAAAAAACTGTGTTTTTCTTTAAGAAACAAACAAACTTTTTTTAATGCAATTTCTCTTCTCTTTAGGATTAATTCTTCCTTAAAATTGCATCACCCCTTGTATATATGAATATGTAAAGTGGGTTTGTACCAAGCCTACCTCTTCAAGTCCAAATTTGAAAAAAAACCCCGTGTTCTCTTCTGTAAAACTAATTATTGGCCTCCTGTAGAAATGGCTAGAGGTTCTCCTGTAGAACTGTTACTACTCCTGTAGAACCCAATAATGCTCCTGCAGAACCCGATAAGAGGAGGAGGACTGAAAATGATAGATAATGGTGGTTTCAAGGTTATGGAGGTGGTATGGAGCTTTCTATAGCTACGAGGATGATGATAAAATGGAAACAAAGGTGGTGATTGAGTTCGAGGCAGAGTACTTATGTTTACTGGAGATATTTCCGGTGATGATGTGAGGTGGCAAAAAGGGTACATTGTCATTATTCGGAACATTGGTCCCCATTGCTATGTCATCATGAGTCTTCATGCCTTCTACAAGAAATCACTTCCCGTCATTTTCATTGGAGTTTAAACATCCACAACTACCTGCGTTTTTGGATTTTCCATGAGTTGACTAGACACACTGTCTTTTGGATCTCTAGATGAGCGCGGTCGAACTAGATGAGGGTGGCAAGTTAACTAGCCACCTCTCTTTTTTAATCCCAACCATTCCATTCATTCATGCATTTTTCTGAATTCTACAGATGCAATAGAGGAGAGGATTAGACACTTACCTGTAGGTCAAATGCTCATGCTATAATGCTACTAGGTTATGTTGTTGTTGTATGCTCGGATTTCAGTGCTACATGCCTATATCCCTTCTGCTATATGCTTTCTTCTCTTTGATATGTGCTCAGTTGCTTTGTATAGGTGCCCTTTAACTAAATCTTGCTTCTGACATCCCTGCATTCATGTGGCTGCACCTATTTTTCTATTGGAGCTTTATTTTAAGGGGATCAACTGTTACAGGAAATCCTACAGGAGCTCCTATAGCTGCTTCTTCCTCTAAAATTTTTAGCTGATGCCTATGCTGGGAGCTGTGACGATGATACTAAGGATTTTGATGGCAATGGAGAGGCATTTGGTAAGCTACAGGTGAGTTGCAGAGGTGTTGTTCTTTTTGTTTCCTTTTTTTCTTTTTCTTTTTAAACTAGTTTCTGTGTTTTTTCTTTTGCAGGAAGGAAAGAAATCAAATGGAAATGAGGTGGTGTAAGTGTGGGATGGAGGGTTAGGATGGTGGATAGCTATAGGATGGCCTACATGCCTTCAAGGAAAATCCTTAGCTCGTCAAACTATTTGTAAAAGCTATTTCGGGCTCTTTGTGATTTCTACAAGAGCCTCTTGTAGAACACTCAGGGTCTCCTGTAGGATGCACAATCTTCAGAAAAAACACAAAGAGGTGGGAAAAAAAGGTAGAAATGATGGAGAAGAGTATAGAGGATGTGTAATAGGCTTTGTGGAATGTCCCCTTACTCCCCGTGGTCCATCTATAACCTGCAATGCATTTGAAAAGGCAATATTTTCTTTCCTTTTTTCTCTGTTTTTTGTTTTTTGAAAAGACAACCAGGGCGCTTCTAGGAGGTTTTCACACTACTTGCCTTCCCTGGGTGCCTCCAATGGAGGTTTTCACTCAGGGATATTACTCTCTCTCTTTTTTGTTTTTGTCATCACTGGGCTGCCTCCAAAGAGGTTTTCAACCCAATGATGGGACTCAAGCACCTCATAGAGGTTTTCACTTGAGTCCTTATTTTTTTATTTTTTATTTTTCTCAGTTAGTGGGTGGAGTGGAGGTTGATACCTATTCCACTACCAACATTGTCTTATTCAGATCTTCAATGAATTTTTACTTGGAGAGAGGCTTCTTATAAATTTTCAATCTATTCCCATTGATAAGCATGGGGATGGCATCATGGATGAATCATGAGGAAAAAAGTGTGGCAAAAATCAAGAAGTTGATGGCAAAAGATAAAAATGAATCCTTAATGATCCAAGCTGAGCTAGCAGACCCCATGGCT
>Ga0068628_1000412_pt1 | contig 14831 bp, 15 predicted proteins | sample InSIn2gowninarea_FD_77431 | JGI IMG/M metagenome (GOLD analysis project Ga0068628, IMG submission 77431) | Clean room microbial communities from NASA Spacecraft Assembly Facility at Jet Propulsion Laboratory, Pasadena, California, USA -... ... | reverse complement strand
TGCCAGTAGAGTGACTCGAGGGCGAGTCACGATGTTTGTGTTGGGGGCCTGTTGGGCATGGAATCCCCCTAAGGCATGTTTTGGGACTCAAAGCGCATGTTTTGACTGAATGATGTTGTAAATCCCCACAAATTGCGGGCGCAGAATTATGTTAGAGTCATAGGGTTGTTCACCCTAGTTTTTTAATGTAATGTTGGCCTATCCATGGTCCGTGGACCATGTGATTGTATAAAAAGAGTGAGGCTCTAAATGTAAGAATAGCTAAGGATAGCGAAGTGAAGTAGAGGAATAGGAAGAGTCTAAGTAGCTAAGGGTATCTTGGGTCGTAGAGTAGGATAAGGCTCTACAGCTAAGTGCGTAGAGGCTCTAAATGTAAGAATAGCTAAGGATAGCGAAGTGAAATAGAGGAATAGGAAGAGTCTAAGTAGCTAAGGGTATCTTGGGTTGTAGAGTAGGAGAAGGCTCTACAGCTAAGTGTGTAGAGGCCTAGTAGTCTATAGCTAAGTGCATGGACCCCTGCAGCTGAGCGCGTAGGGCAGAGTCAAGTCTATAAATAAATAAGATATTAATAAAGAGAAGTTTGGCATCAATTTGTGTATTTGTTTATGGATTAATGCATGTTTGATATGAATTGAAAATATACTATTTAATTACTGCGTGCACTTGTATGAATGATTTATATTGTTAAGTAGAACTTAAAGCTCACCAGTAGGCTAAAATAATCAACTAACAGTGGAACACTCATAAGAACTTGGGTAATATCAGTGTTCAGGCCCCGAGTAGGGTTGTGTGAAGGCAACACCTCAGGCTGTGAGACATGGGAAAGTGTGTGTAGCGACGTCCACACAAGGTCAGACCACAGACCTCTTGAAACCATCAGACATCTCCAGGGTGGCGAAACCTAGTTCTAGCACCCTCCCATACTACATCGGGTGAGACCTCAATCCGCACTCCGCGGACTATTGCCGAAAGGGCCAGTAGTATCGAGATTTGTTTGGCTAAATCAACTCCAAACCTGGTTCATGCCCCAATAAGCCAACACTGTCGATTGTGCTAGTATCATGGGAGTTACCAGAAGACAGCTAGTTCCCTTCAGTCATGCCAGACCTACCTGAAGCAACGAAGTATGCTTCGTTGTGGGTGAACAAGGATGCGCAGTGAGTTCGAGACAACAAGATCTTTTGGATCCTGATGGAAATGAACATCAGGATGGCCATCAATTACAAGCCGCGATTATCGCCCATGGTGTACACCAACCTGTAGAGCTATGTTGAGTTCAAAACCAATTTCCATCAGGTCTCTATTAGGGTGTAAAAGGACCCTATGCAGAAGTGGTACGACTTGATGTATCTGGCCACGGATGATGCCATTGATGCGGTGCTTGATCAATGCCCGGAGGAGTGGCGCACTACCATGGACTTGGTGGTGGGTGGAAGTAAGTCCTCTGCACAGAAGAAGAAGGAGGAGGCTAAGCTGAAGATGGTGCATCTGGTCTAGAAGAGGAAAAAGGAGGTCACTGAGAAGGCCCAGGTGGAGCAGGTAGGGAAGTAGGCAGGAAAACAAATAGGTGGAACAAAGTGGGGCTCTAACAAAGGCGCGCGGTCGCCTTCACTTGAGACCGAAGAGGAAGAAACAGAACACCACGGCGTGGACCCTTAGCAGATGTTTGCCCACATTAAGTGCCCAAGAGAGCTGGAGAAGGGAGGGTCCAGAAAGAAATCCAAGGCAACCAAAACCTCACTGGACCCTATCACATTGATGGAGGGAAACTTACATGATATCGGTGACACAGTCAGGGATGTCACCGTGGAGGCCCCACAACAATTTGAACAATAGCAATAGATCATCCTAGGGGCCATCCAGACTAGGTTGCAAGAAACCCACGCGTCGCAAGATGGCATGGTGTCTACCAGCTTGGCTGTCGGCACTTTAGAGGCTGTCGATATGCTGCGCACGAAGGCTTCCAGTGTGAAAGTGCTGCCAGATGGAGCACTGATCATGGAAAATGAGAATGACATGCCCACTGTCAACGCCCTTAAGAGAGTTGCGCTGAACTTGGTAGCGCTTTCGCGCGATGCACTCCACCTCTTGCAGGATGGAGTAATTGCAGAATTGAGGGCCCGAGAGCAACATGCCCTCTAGGTGATTAGCGAATAGCGGATCAACAATGAAGAGATGGCCCTACATAAAAATGTTTCCATTGCTGCTAAGACCGAGGAAACTAATCTAAGCAACAAGATTATGCAGGTTGTTGAGGAGGCATGCAGAATGGTCCTGGAGTTGGCCATTCCAGAGGAAGAGCTAGTCAAGGTACGCATCCACAAGTTGGCCATAGGGGTGCGTGACACTCGAATTGAGATGGCACAGGTTCAGTTGGAGTTGAACCTGCAAATTACAGAGCTCCAGTTGAGGGCCCAACGTTCAACACCGCCAGAAGTAAAGGAACAGCGGGCGACCATTATTACAGAAGCAGTCACGGCAGTGGAAAGTGCAGTAGCAGACTGCACACAGTTGTTCGAGTAGTCATTTGAGGTCCTGACAAGATTACAGGAGGACCAAAATATACAGAGGCTAGAGATGGAAGCACACAAGCTACAACAGCGCTAGGATGAAGTTAAGGGCACAGTGCGAACCATCACACTGATATAGAGACTAGCCAAGTTGCAAGAGACCAAGCAGCTGAAAGAGCAGGTGGACACAGCATTGCACAAGGAAGCAGTGCTGAAGGTGAGACTAAAGCCCTAGCCGGAGGAATCTTACGCAGTCACAGGAAATATTAAAGGCAAGCTTGTGACTCTACAAGTGATGCAACAAAAGCTTCAGGCTGACAACACAAGAGTAGTGATTGAGAAGATAGTGGAAGATGCGAAGCAAGCGATAGCTCAATGCACGGCCGAGGTAGCAGTCATACGGATCAAGTTGGATGGGCTTCATGCAAAGATCTCCATGACTACCTAGTGACTCGAGGGCAAGTCACGATGTTTGTGTTGGGAGCCTGTTGGGAGCAGGATCCCCCAAGGGTAGTTTTGGGGCTAAAAGCCCATGTTTGAGTCAAATTTTTTAATAAAAATGTAAAGACTCTACATTTTGTGGTCACAGAGCGCAAAGGTGTCATGTGTCATAAAGTTTATTCTGCCCTTAGTTTTTTAAAAGTAAAGTTGGATGTATGAGATCAACCCATGGTCTGTGGACCATGGGATTGTATAAAAATAGCTAAGCTCTAAGTAATTTTGAAGAGAGACAAGGATGAATGATGTAAGAGAGTTATAGCCATGAAGAAAAAGGTCTAAGTCATCGGTCATAGCATAGGTAGAGGCTCTGCAGCTGAGTGCGCAGAGGCCAAGGGTAGAATTCTACAGCTGAGTGCGCGGACCCCTGCAATTGTGTGCGTAGGGTGGACAGAAGTTGTAAACACTTGGAAGATATTAATAAAGAGAGATATTATGCAGTTTTTGTGTCTTTGTTCTATTGATGCATCTTGATATATTATGCATGAATTTCCTTTATTATTCTTATGCGATGCATGAATCAATGCAATTACATTGAATAACTAAACGCATTTACAAATATATCTTTACGTGATATTAACTATAATTGTTTGATAAGATAAGCAAGTCACTTAGTTTAATTGGGGAATCTGCACGGCACGCTTCCATAGCAGTGCAAAAGTACCTGAGCAGTAGGTTAGGGTTGCGTGAAGATCGACCATATCCTTTCACAGAGGTATTGAAGGACGAAATAGAGGGCTCGTCTTGTAGGCCCTAGAGCGAAGCTTCCTATGCGAAGGTAGGGATAGAGGGAATCAAATGACATCACAACCATCTCAGGGTACAGAAACTTGCTTCTAGCATCCCCCCATACTGCTTCAGGTGATACTTTGGTCCACGCTCCACGAGCTGATGCCGAAAGGGCCAATAGTGTAAGGATTTGTTTGGCTAATTAATGTTGAACTTGGGTCAAGCCCCCTCCAGTCAACACCACCTAATATAGGGTCCAAACAAATTTCCTCGGGGTGCTGCCTTGGACCTCATGTGAGGGGTCTACTGCCCCCCTGCAAAACCCCCAACAGGGGGGGCTTCCAGCCCCTTATTCCCCAGGCAACGAACGGGGGAATGGTCACCCCCTTCTAACCCCCTGGCTTCACATGTGTTGTTAGTCATGGAAAGAATACATCACACAACCAAAAACCCCTTATGGCTCTACCACTTTCCACTTGACTATTGACATGGTTGAGACAAATGTCTCTTCATCCAGTCACCCTTGTGCCATATTTAAAGCATGAATGTGGTATCTCATAAAACACATCAATCCAAAGCCATCTAGGGCTTCCAGAGGCCATCCACCTCAACCCATCAAACAATGATTCCACCTCATGGTCAAACATCACAAAACCATCATCAGATCTGTCTCTATCCAAGCCTTCCAAGGCTCCAATGCGTTTGTTCAACCAATGCTCTAGGACTAGTAACTCAACCCATAATTTTTACCAAGCTCTAGAGCATTTGTCGAACATACACTCCAGGACTAGTAACTCAACCCACCAAAGGCTCCAAAGCATATGTCCATCCAAGGCTATGAGAATAGTAACTCAACCCAGGCTATTATAGGGCTCAAGAGCATTTTTCCAACTAAGGCTACGAGACTAGTAACTCAACCCAACCTAAGGAAACATGAGAAGCAACCAAAACAAAATAAGGAAATAAACCCACAATATCCATGGCTATCTAGGAAATGGTAAGGATAGGCAACTCCACAATCAATATCGACCATCCTCCATGCCAATGACATATCATGACCAATAAACAACATGAATGCCAAAACTAGTGAGGAAAACATACATGCAATTCGGTACCTGCAATCAACACCCATTGCAGTTGTTGATCCTGATGTCCTCTTGTACTTTTCTTCTCCTCCTTTGCCTTCTTGGTCGAAAACTCCAAGTATTTGACACTCTCCAAGAGTGATCCAAGAAAACTCTATATCCAAGAGTATGAGAGAGAGAGAGAATAAAGATAGAGCTCCTAAAGTGAACTAACCAAACTACACTGACTAAGCCCTGTCCACTGATCCTCATAAGCCTTTTTATTAATGAGGCCTCTATTTTCCTAAATTTCCATTATTTTCCTCCAATCTCCTCCTCACATGAAACCTGTGACCTTTCCCCTTCCTTTTCTCCTAATTTCCTTTATTTTCATAAATAAATGTGCCAAAAATGCCATTTTCCTTTCCAAATCTTTTTCCATTACCTTTGCCAATTTCCTTAGCCATAATAATCAAAATGAACACCCACACTAGGATGTCTTGCCCAAAATTTAGCTTGGAATATGTGTCCCATCAACCGTGGTCTTATATATTTTTACATGAGTTGTTAACCAGGGCTATTACAGAAGCCTCCCCCTTAGGGGAACAATGTCCTCGATGTTCAATGACACCTATAACAGCTAAGACTACTGAAAACAAAAAATATTTCCCATGGAATTTTATAACACAGCTCATTACAGTATTAACAATGACCATCTGCTAAAACCTGACAAACATACCATTTACTGGAGCTTATAACACAACTCAATATGGTATTTACAATACACATATTTTTATACACATTTTCTTCAACCAAAAAATAATCATAATGTTTATGGAGCTTTATAAATCCATCTCGATATAATATTCACAATAATACACACATATACACATATGCACATTTTCTCAAACGACAAATAAAAGGATACAATTCCTGCATCCACAACAAGGGTGTTGGCTCAAGGGGCTTTGACCCAGGTTCACAGCGTACTGCGCAGCAATAAAACCCTCAACCACTAGCCTTTTCGGCAACGACCTACAAGCAGATTGCAGTCTCAATTGAAGTGGTTATGTGAGGTTGCAGAACCAGGTTTCTGCAGGCATAGGGATATGTGCATTGTGGTGCCTATGTCTTTACTTATGTCTTAGATCTATATACAACTTCGCATGCATAAATAATTTTGTGCTGATGATTTACTTCACATATTTTTACTTGTCGCATAACATATTAGAAAATAGTATAACATGTATTCTTTCACATAATTCAATAAAAAGAATGCATAAGAATATGTATAAACACAGATAATAAACAAAGATACATAAGATTTTGTTGAAACTTCTTCTTCTTTTATTAAGATAGATCTTCAATACATATAACTTCATTAACCTATGCAGCCAACTACAAGTGGTGTGTGCACTCAACTGCAGACTCTTCAAGGCCTCCACACACTTAGATGCAGAGCCTTCTCCTAAAACCCAAAGTATAGACTAAAGATAGAAGATACTAGTGATTCATCTATGACTTCCTTACCATTTTACTTTCGACAAGGCACTATATGTCCTTATATAAATTTCATTACTACAGGACTATGGTCCACATACCATGGAACTGATATAACAATGGACCAACACCCAATACCCACTACAAAGTGAGGGGATTTTACCCACCCCAAAGCCCCTAAACATTGCTTGGTAAATATAACTTCGCGGACTCTGCGCACTCCGCTCCTCAAAATCATGAGTCTTTGACCAAAACTAGACCTAGTTGGTTTGCGACCAATAGGCCTCAAACACTCACATGTGACTTGTCCAAAGTCACTTAGTTATGATGCCCTTGATCTTCTCTGCAATACCATTGTAAACTACTTTGTATGGCTAGACTATTTCTTCTACTTATTTCTCCTCTTGGCGCACCTCCTCCAGCAATGCCTCTGTAGTTGGACTAAGAGTTTTCTGCAGTATTTATTTCTCCCTTTCCTTTAACTACCTAAGCCTTCCATCCACTACCTCTGAAAGTTAGAGGGCCTCATCCTGCCACGACTGAGTCCTTGCTTGGATATTCTATTAATTTTTGGAGGTTCTTTCCTTCAGTAATGCTGGCAAGCCTCTGTGAGACAAGTATGGTCTTCGCAGTTTCTAGGATCTCTTCCCGCTATTCTTTCTTCACCTATATCTCCTCCTCAATTTTCTGAATGTTTGGATCCTCCTGCAGTGAGGTCCAAATTTGGATAATGTCATCTAGTAATCTTCCACAGTCCGCCATTATATCAGAGATGCCTTTCAAAGATCAGTTTAAGTCCTTATCTCTATGCTCTCGTACTTTTGGTGGTGTGGATCGCTGCAGTCTTATTTGTAGCTCTAAAATATATACTTCATCGTAAAATTTCATCTTTGCGATCATATTCTTTGATTATTTTATGGCGAGAGTGATCTTTCAAACCTTCTCTACTGGTGGCTCCTCTTCACGGACCTTCACGTCCATAACTATGTTACAAGTGTCTATAATGGATTTTTCCAATTGCTATTGTTGCTTCTATACCTCATCCATTTGCTTATCCAACTACTCCAACTCCTTTTTCAGTGAAGTTTTCTCCTTTTCCACCTAATTGGTCCATAACGAAGTTCATTGTTCATGCTCCTGCAACTCAATTGTTATACTCTGGTGAAATTCATACAGCACCTGAATCAGAAGTGCGATAATGCCCATGTTGACACTTCTCTAGGCTTTAGCTCATTCCCTATCCTCTGGTGCTTCGAATTGTAGTGCTCCAGATGGCACCCTGAAAATCCTAATGCCGAATGTTATCTCTATTTGTTGCTCTGCCCGCAGTGATTGAATTGTCATCTCTAGTTGACTCGTTGTATGTGGTAGTGCCTTCAACTCTCCAATCCCCTAATAAATCTCAACCAATATCATTCTATAATGATCATCAATTATGTCCCAAGTTTCTGTTGTTACCTCCTCGACCTTTTCCCCGATCTCGTCAATCTCTCCATTAGTGAGGAGAACTGGTGTAACACCCCTAGATTTGTCCACCTTTTGCTTTTTCCTCAAGCATGACATGGTTGTTGTAGGTACCATCTTTTTAATTATGAATGGTGACTCCTCTGATACTCTTTCATCATTGAGGGGTTCATAAGTACCATGTTCTTGTTCTGGCTCTGTCTCTTCCATGCCTTGTTCATTTTCTGTATCCTTTCCACTCATACCTGCATCCTGTGGAGTACCCTTCTCTATTCCAACATCTTCGCTAGGTGGACTCATCCACTCTTCTAACCAATGTTGTGCTATTGTGAGTGAGTCATCCTCTGTCGCTAAATATGTAAATGGGTGCCATGTCCTTGTTGGGTCCTTCCTTGCCTTCACATAGATTTGATGGAAGTCTTCTTTAGAGCCTGCGATGTTGCATTATTTCCTATACATACTGGATGGTAGCATTGGGTGCTGATTCACCACCATGTGTAAATCCATTGATATTATTAAAAAGAAAATCCTATTTTCCATCGCACATGATGAATCCTTAGTCTACCAAAGGGAGGCATACTTCACTGCTTCACAAACATTTGGTTCAATAGGAGGAAACTGTGAGTCCTACCACTCCTTCCATGCAATTAACGTGATGATGATGATTAGCCACGCATAATGAAACATATTCCCTTCCTCTTGTGCCTCTCTACAATCTTCCAAAAACTCTTGACACAAATAGGCGGTCCAGTTAAACTAGACCCCCACACTGCACTATGTAGCCAAAGAAACCACAACTGCAAGGACCTCATTTTCCCTGCACTTACGCATGATCTTTCTTTCCAAGATGTGCACGGAAAAGTGCACCTGTTGGTCGCTAATAGAGTTGATATTGTATCCGCGTGATTTTTTGGTAATTCCAAACTTATCCTTCATCATCTATGCCATTACCTTGTCTTCATTCTTTCCCACAAACTCTTCTGTGGGGTCTTTTCCTTAGTGGGGTAGTCGTGGAATTATTCTTATCAACATTTCCTTGATCGGGATTCTCGTCCCTCTCTAGAGGCATCCATCATGTACTAATGAGAGAAGTTGTCACACACAGGCTCTATTGGATGTACTTCTATCAAAATGTGTCACAAGTAGCATATTTAATAGGCCTTCTCTCTACAACCCTGCCACCCATCGGTGCAACTCCAACCTTATAACTCTAATTTTTGGATAATATACCTACTACAAGTATCTTCTCAACTCAAACTATGAGTATTTTCTCTGAGCATTGAAATCTCATTCTTCCATCTTCAGCTGTGGGATCTTCCCCAACACTTTGCCATCAAACGACACTTCCTCCAATAGCAATGGAGTGAACATGCCAAATTTCATATCATTTGAGTCTTTAACTGACTTGGCACTTGGGTTTATGAATGGCATGTAAGGTGCGAGCACAGAGGGAATTTCTACGCCATGGGTTTCCATCCAATCCACCTTGACCTCTTCCTCACTGCCATGAATCTCCTACGGTTCTTTCTATTGGATTGGTTTCTTTCCCTTTTCCATAGTTTTCTTCCCCTTGTCCTCCTTGTTCTTTGCTCGCACTTCCTTATATGCCTTCTTCCTCATATTTTTCCTCAGTTCTATCCCAGAGACCTCAGCTAGCCTCTTTTCCTGTATCTTCTACGGTTGTTCTTCTTTGGGCACCACATTTTCTTAGCGACCTAGCATGCCTTGGAGACATCAGTACATTCATTGCATAGTTTGACCACCCTGGGTTTCCATGACTCCTGCTAGCCCTCTCTTTGTAGATTCTCTAGCAAGCTCTTATAAACTTCTCTCAGTAATAACATACTTTCTCAAACTTAGTTGCAAGTTATCAAACTCAATTCTATAGGAAACAAAGTGTAAAATGTGGCACAAGATATGGTTTTTATAATGAATTTGAATTTCTAGCCCCATAATTGTCTAAGACCTTGCTCATTTAATGTAGGTATGGTGCTATATTTGGCCAATTGTGCTTCATAAATGTGTTTCTCCCACACCCTTTAATGGTATCTTTTTTCTTCCAATGATGATATTTCTGGCCAACTTCGATGAACCTTCCCTTATGGCATAGTCATCCTTTCTTCATCAAAATTCCTATGGACTTCATCAAACTCTTGAGTATTACGCAATAATCATCCTTCGATGAAGTCCATTTTTGCAGATTAGTTTATAGTCTCGTGCCCACTTTCAACTGCAAGTGGAACTAAGACTTTCTTCCCTTGTTTTTCTAGTGTGAAGTTCCATTGACAGAATCATCCCTGTATACTTTCAATATTCTACCATTCACTCATCCTGGAATCAACTGACCATTTAACTTCACCAGCTAAACTACACCACCATCATAGATGTCCTTGATGATATATGGCCCTAACCAATGTATTTTAAATTTTCCTGGGAACTTCATGAATTTTTTTCATATAATAGTACAAGATATCCTTCCTTGAATGTCTTCTTCTTGATGTGCCTATCATGCTAGGCCTTTTCCCTTAATTTCTGTACTTGTTGGTGGAACCCTGATATGAACTTGTCTTCTTCTAGAACTAGTAACTATGACATCCTTTCCTTCATAATGTCAGGGTATGCCAGATCTGTGAACACTGTAATCATCAAAACTGACACAATGTATTCCATAGGCATAATTGCCTCTTGTACATATACCAACCTAAAATGTGTATTCCCTATCAATTTCTTGTATGTTGTCCTATCTTCCCACAACACCACTGGAATCCTCAGATCCCAATCATCTCTTTTCACATTGCATACCTTAGTCAATGCATTCTCTAAAAGCTTACTGAAATATTCCATTGTTCCATTTGCCTAAGGATGATAAGCAATGCTCCTCTAGGGGTACACCTGAAATTCCTCATTCAATGCTTTAATGGTCTTATTCAAGAAGCGTGTCCCTTGGTCACTCACTAGAATCCTTAGGCAGTCAAATATGGACAGTATATATTCAAGGATGAACTTTACAGCAGTTTTTGCACTGCAATCCTTCACTAGCTGTGCTTCAGCCCATCTTGTCAAATAATCAGTTGTAGTGATTGTATTCCTCGCATTGGTCCTTTTCCCTGGTGGAATGATAGGTCCAACAAAGTCAATAGCCCATTTTTCAAAAACCTGCAAAGTTACATATGGTACTAGTGGCATGTCATCTCTCCTAGATGACTTCCCTGTTAATTGACATACATCACATGCTTGGCATAATTATTTTGAATCGTTATGTACTATGGGCCACCATAACCCAACTCTCAAGATTTTCTACATGGTGGCCTTTCCTGCATAATGTCCACCTTTGACTCCTCCATGAGCTTTTGTAAGAATACTCTGTCTTTCATCGTTAAGGACGTATCTGCGCTGTATTTCATCCAGCCCCATTTTGTACAAGTGTACAATGAAAAAAAGAAATCAACATCTATGACTACCAACTCCTTTTTCTTCATAGTGTACTCTTCGGGCACCATTCCTATAGCCAAAAACTGAATAACATTCCTGAAGTGATCATCTGCTACTCTGATTGCGAATAACTACATGTCAGGCAGGTTATATTCAATACTTGTGAGTTATTTTCCTATCTCTATCCTTGATAGATGATCAGACCCATAATTCAATCTTCCTGGCTTCACTACAACCTCGAAGTCATACTCATGGAGCAATAACAACCATTGACAGATTGTCCCTCCTAAAATAGGCTTATTCACCAAAGACTTCAGCACAGAGTAATCGGTGAACATTTTGAAATGTGCACCCAACAAATAGTGCCTGAACTTCTGTAATGCATATACCATATCTAACCCCTCTCTTTCTGTTCTGTTATAGTTCTTCTCTTCCTTGGAGAGTTTTCTTCTTGCAAATTGTATGGGGTGATCAATTTCTCCTACTCCTGGTTGTGCTAGTACTATACCCAATGCTATGCAAGATGCATCAATATGCACATGAAACTCCTTACTCCATGTTAGGGTTCTATAATAATAGGATTCATAATTTTGAATTGGCTATGATTAGTCTTGTAATATTGTACATAATTTTTCCTTCTGCAAATTTTTTCCCATATTAAAAATAAAAAAGGTAAAGAGGGTAAGTCCTAAAATAAAAATCAACGGACTAAAATAAACGGATCAAAAAGAAAATAAAATATGAACCCCACCAAAAAGAGATTAAAATAGATTTTGAAAGTGGTGCAAATTCAAATGCCACTACTTTTTACTTTGCCTTGCAAAAATAAGATTGTGTGCATCTTGTCAAAAATGCCACAATCCATGATGGTCAAATAATTTAATCTTGATTCATTCATTCTTTAAATTTCATGTTGATAGATAGAGAAGAAAGATCTAGTCAAACTGTTTAATCTTGGCAGATCAATAGTTAGGTAGAGAATAATAAGAAGCTCATCGGTTTAATCTGAGCCCTTGGAAATTATAAGGTTAGAATTAGATAGTTTTCTTGTCAAAGAAAAAGAAATCAAGGGTGAGCAAGCTTAAATGCACCCAATAAATGAAGAGCAAATTCTAGGGTAAATAAAAGGTAGGAAGAAAAGGTTTTGGAGTGCACAAGGTTGAAAGCTCAAATGCACCTTCATTATGCTTAATCCTATGTTTCATGTGCAAGAGGAACTATCAAAGGAAAGAGGACATTCACAAAAGTTGTGTAGTACTTTGGGGTATTTACCCTAAACAAGTTCTATATGATTTTAGGCCTAAATACTAAAGTTCATTCACTAATTTCCCCTCATTTCACTCAAACCTTTACATATCTAAATTTCCCTCCATTACCCCTTCATTGCTTTTCATTCACTAATTTCCCCTTCTTGATTCCAAAGGACCCTTCCCTTTCACTTCCTCTTATTTTAAAACATTCCCATTGTAAAAGTCCTTTCCCTTCATTTTAACCCTGTTTCTCCTTGATTTCACACTTTTTCCTATACATTACCTTTTAAAAATCATTTTCCCCTTATTAATTTCCCTTTTTCCATTAAAAACCCACTAAACCCCCTTATCCTAAGTTATTTCCTAACCTATAGTCCCGCTTTATGTATATTAACCCCCCACTATATAAATCCCCAACCCTCACTAAACCTTTGAATATATGTAACCTGCCGCATTATTTATCCCCAGGCCCCGCCAACCACACCCCGACTCCACCCTCGCAACTCTACCGCGTGATAGCCATCCAATCAGACACTCCCAGATCTGACGGCCCATATCCATATCATGCGGTCCACTCGTCTGACTGTTAAAATCCCAAAACCACGCAAGATTCGCTGTTTTGCCCGTACTGTATTTTGCTACGTGGCAGCCCCACGTTATATCACATGCTCTCAAAAAATACCGCCTTTCACTCAAAAGCGGTGTGATATGCCACACAACCGCCTCTCCACGTAGGATGAAGCTGCCCACTATTCATACTTTAATCTCGCTCCCAAATGTTAACCGTTGTTGGATAAAAGCCAAAAAGCTGCCCTTTTACCCTTTTTGTCGTTATTTCATTGCAAACAACCTCCACAAACCAATTCTGAACCCTGAAGCTCTACTCAACCATTTTAACCTAGCATGCAACTACAAGACATGATAGACTTCAAATTTCAAGCAACACACAAGCAATTGAAGTCTCTACTGCTACCACAGAACCCTGACTGCACACCAAAACTCTATTTTTCCAGGTGTTCTTGAAAAAAAACCAAAAAATCCTTCTACTTAAGCTTTGCACAGTAATTATAAAAGGTTAATTGGTTAAATTAATTAAAAACCTTACCAAACTGAAGAAACCTACTGTGCATCTGAAGAAACCATTTTCTCCAGACTATATTCACCCTTTCCACTGTTCTAGAAGTCCTGAGCTTACTTCTTAAGCCAAATAAACAATAATTAAATAGAACAAACCAAATTATGGACTCCCAAAGCATTATAAATGAGAAGCCCCTGCAAACTCCTCACCTGGATGTTGACCACGTCCCATTGGCTGACAAAGATTTCCAAATTAAAGACACAATTTCCCCTAGCCCTCTATTGCAACTCCACTGCTGGAATAAAGACAAATTCCTAAACCAAAATGATGACAATCATCTATGGGAATATAATTTGCCCAAATACTTTGTCCCACAGGTATACCAGTTCCCTGAAATCATCCATCTATGCCAAAACTGTTATATCCCAAGCCAAAGAGCCATAGTCTCTCCTAACCAGCAGATTTTGTTTACAATCATTGCAAAGTCAATAAACCAATTACCACAGATCCAACCAAACCCAAATGAAACCCCATTTTCCATTGAAAACCTACTTGCACTCTATTTGAAGTTGGGCCTTCCCAGGGGGACTCAAGTATTTCACACTTTCATCCTAGAAGAGTCTCATATCCCTACAAATAGTCCCCCACACTCTGCTACCGATTTCTCTAAGAGGGTCAAACAAATTGTGACCATGCTCTCTTGTATGCTAGGATACACCACCGGTGAGCATGTAGACAAGCCTATACTTTCTTTCCTCTCTATTTTTTCCCCAGGCAAGCCTGCAGCTGTAATTCTCAATTTTTCCCAATTCCTAGCAGACAGAATCCATGATCAATTGAACAGATTGCCTAATGAAAGAGTATTCAAATACTCTTTTGTATTGTTCCACATGTTCCTATATTTCCAGTCAAACAAGTTTCCAGCCAACATCCAAAAGCTAGACACTAAGGGCCATCCTAGATCACTCATCTTTTGGACACCCTTAATCCAAAAGTATTCCAGTGTTTTCAGTTACAAAGAGTTCATTGATTCCTTTGTGCATCCAGTTGTAAATATGTTAACCAGTAGAAATCAATGTAGGATCAGTGATGAGATAAAAAGAGTTTTGGAGTTTTCTAAGAATAGTAGAATAGGAGATTGGTATCTATACTAGGACCACATTGAAATTAGAATTTATGAATGCCAACTCACTCCCTATAAGCTACCAAAATATCTTCCCATGAGGATATTTGCATTAGAATATATCAAGAAGATTATAAACTTAGATGATGTGAGTTTCCTATCAACTAGGAAGAAAACACAGTT
>Ga0068628_1000411_pt1 | contig 14834 bp, 9 predicted proteins | sample InSIn2gowninarea_FD_77431 | JGI IMG/M metagenome (GOLD analysis project Ga0068628, IMG submission 77431) | Clean room microbial communities from NASA Spacecraft Assembly Facility at Jet Propulsion Laboratory, Pasadena, California, USA -... ... | reverse complement strand
CTAATAGATGGTGAGCATGCAGGATGGTGGAGGGACATGTGCTGGCACATACCATGAGTACTCGAGCCGAATGTGTTGTATTTTGAGCCTCGCTCGCTTGTTGTCATGATAGTATAAAAGTCAGGGCTGAGCATGTCGAGATCAACCTCGAGTGTCTGCGGCGGTTCGCCAACCTGAAGCTTTGTATACCTGCAACACTCAGCTAAGTGATGGGTTGTGCCAGGTTACAAAACTCACCAGACTCCTTCGGTCCCAGCACGATCAAGCATGTAGCGGTCCTCATAGAGTGGCCCATCGTGCCAACGGCGCACGATTCTGTTGCCGTCAAGATCTGTATATGTACTTGCATACCTTTTCTCAATCTGGCTGACAACGGTCGCTAGACTTGTGATGTTTGCGAGTTCATGGTGTACGAAACGACCGCCTCTGCGATAGATCGGCAGGTGTATTGCTGGAGCGCCTGCCCAGATTTCGACTGTAAATATGCAGAACAACAGCAACTCGATCGCAAATCGCATATTGGTAGTCCAGAAGCATGGCAACACAGAGCGGTTGGAAAGAGGAAGGAGGAGGACGTGGTGCAGTGAAGCAAATAAAGATATATCCACAAACAGTATGAGAAGATGCAAGCCTACGCGTTTCATTCATAGTACCTTACCTTTCATTGCCCATACTCTTCGAAATACGACGGTAGATCTTGGACTTCTGATAATTTCAACGCTTCATCAATCCCTTTCACAAAATACTGGTATCCTCCGCACATGTCAACAATTCCGCTGTCAACAAACCTTTTGTAAACTTGACTGCCTTTGCGAGGAAGTCTGCAAAAAATCACTCTCACACCCCTGTTAATATATGCTTTCACTATTTCTGCTAAGACCTGCGTGCCGGAACCATCTATACTTGTCACTCCATGCACATCAAATATGATGTTCTTGTTGTGATCGTCATGCCGTACTCGTGGAAGTGAAGGATGTGCGCTGTTGGTGCCGTATTGTTCAAGACGCCGCAATCTTGTTCTTAGATCACCCGTGTTCGCAAATGTCAAGGGCTCGGGTATCTTCACGACGAGGCAGCCCTCGATGTGCTCAATGTGCTCCGGAGAGAGTTCTGCATTCTCAAATAGATGTGGCTGGCCAGGTACTCGCCCCAATATCTGAATTCGAGGCTTGGCAGCATGTTTGACAACTGCGAGTAAAGACAACGAGATCCCCAACGCTATGCCGAGAGACAAGGAATAAAATATCGTGGCCAGAAAGATGATAGACATGAGAGCTAATTCTGACCAGCCTCTAATCCTCACAAAGAATCTGATATCATGGGGACATTCCTCGATGAGTGAGTATGCCACGACTGAGATCATGGCACAAAGCACGCCTTTCGGCAACCAATAGAAGTAAGGGAGCATGAACTTGACGCAGAGAAGTGAAATTAGACTTAACAGAATGCTGCTCATTGGTGTTGTGCCGCCTGTCGAAGCATTGACTTTGCTTCGACCATAACCACCAAAAGCTGGCAACGCCATGAAGCATCCGCCCACCAAATTAGCCGTTCCAAGTGCAACCAGCTCGCGGTTGGCACTCAGAGTCATACCTTTGATACTGGATGTCCCCTCACCCAAACTTTTTGCTGCAACCGATGATTCAAAGAAGCCTAACAGCGCGATGAGAACTGAAGGTCCGATTGCTGTATCAATATGCTTCATGTTTCGAGCCCTCAAAGGCCATTGAAAAGGAATTCCAGATCCTGTTGCACCAGATTTGACATTGCCAAGCAGCTCAAGTCCTTGCTCGTCCCATCGATACTTCCAGGCAAGGATCGCTGAGACAACAACAACAAGAAACCTGTCAGGGAAGTATGCCACTGCTGGATATCTGGGCTGAAGTCGATTCTTCAAAGTCCTAAACATCATTATGATGGCAAGGCTTCCGAAGGACACAGCAACGGTCAGTCTGTGAGCCCTGTGGATGTTGTTGAAGATGAAGCCGAGCTTGTCGACACTGCTTCCGTGCGAAACGCTACGTCCATGGAGTCCTAATTCTGGAATGGTCTGATCGACAAGAATGACAAAACCAATGGCACTGATAAACCCCCGCAGAAATGGTCGGCTTAATACACTATCGAGAAATCCGAGTCGTGTCAGACCGGCAATAGAGATAACGGCACCCGCAAGTGTGGTGACCACACCTGCTATTTGAGCATGGAGAATACCGTCATCGTCGCCCGAAGCGCCCTTGTCGACGGAACTGCGTACAACCTGGCCAACAAGCAACGATCCAGCTGCTTCTGGTCCAACGACCATCTGAGGACATGTACCGAGTAGAGCATAAATAATCGGATTGAATACAAATGCGTACAGACCATTGACGGGAGGTACATGAGCTAGATTAGAAGCATATGACAGGGACATCGGGATATAGAAAGATGCCATGGTCAGTGCTGCGATTAGATCCCCTTGAAACCATGACATTCGATACTGAGAGATCCACTTGAGAAAAGGGAAGTAGTAGGCAAGATACATCCATCCCTGGTGCTCTAAGCCGTCGCGTAAGGTCGCCCAATACGTCGTGCTCTTCTTTTTGCTCTTGCTGCCTGTAGTGTTATGTGTGGTGGCATTGCCTACTCTTGCGTTTGCAGCACCACTTGGACCACCATCAGAGTCACTACTATCGGCGTATCTGCCAAAAAAGCCGCTCATTATGCTGTCACTGGTTGCACTTCGTATCGAGGGTGCTCGAGGAGAGAAAGTGCCATGGTTGCACTGCTTGAGGCCGCATGTCCGTGGGTCGTGGTAATTCTCCAGCAATCTCGTTCTCTCGTCTTCGGCCATTGGACTAGGTTCTGCTATTATGCCTTGCGTCTTGCCGTCGTTACCGAGCTCTGGACCGAAGAAATCAGAAGTAGTATTGTCACTGATGCCGGGATTTAGTACGGAAGGTACAGATTGGTCTGCTGTTGGTTCGTAGTCGGTCGGCGAAATCGGAATATGTGTATCCTCGGGAGACATGTTCTGTGCCTCCCGCAGCCTGCTCGGCGTACTTGGTGCATGTTGTATCGAGGGATGCTTTGCATGTTGGGGTCTACTGGGGGACAACGGCGGTGTCTTCGATGGCTCGTGAGAGGGGGATTGGGAGGACATGTTTATAGATTAACGATACAGCAATATCTATGTTTGGTGTCTCATCACGCCTCATACTCCCCGATATACCTGAGTGCTGGGTGTATCATATGAGGGTCGAATGTTCAGTTTTCTAGAATTTAAACTGGCCAATAGCAAGCACGATATCCAGCATGAAACGTACAGTATTGCATAAGCTGAGCAGTGGTGGACCCCAACGTCATTTTCTGGATATCTCCCTCTCGTCGAAAACAAATGGAGCCCTCCACGTGCTATGTGTTTCTGCTAGCAGGAAAATGTTGTCGAAACGTGGTTTAGAGTAAACATATTATACTCGATTGGGATATGAATTTCATTGTTTTGTATTTACCAGGGCAGACTCATGCGTACAAAAAGAGTGGACTGCTATTGGAACTGGAAATTCCAGCTGACTGAGTGCACCGCAAACAATCAAAACCATCGAGTTCCAATCTGATACACAACAATCCATATCAACCTTACTGATGCCCGAGACCATCGTTCATGATCCAATGCAAATCTGCAAAGAACAACCATATGTTATCCTATAAATCACAATTTCGATGCCTAGCTGAGCTTCGTCAAGCCCCATCATATATCGCGTCCCATCGTTCATAAGTCGTGGAGTAGCTATTAACTAAGGAGTGGCAGGACCCATCCGGGGTAAATCCTGATTAGAATGTGTAGTCTAGGCACTGCCTAGCCTCTGGTTCGTGACATGTAAATGCCCTCAAAAAATAACACTCTTGCGCTTCTCTGCACTGCTGAGCACAAGAAGTGGTGTCTTGCGACGACCAGATTCAACTTCGACAATGTTGCCGCCAACTGCGCTGCCTTCATCACTGCTCAAGCTTTTCGCACCATAAGATCCATTGCTGTCCACTGAATTTCGTTCACGAGATTTCTCCTTTCGCTCTGAGCCGATCGCTGCGAGACTACCGGAGCTTGGCTTACTGGAAAGGTTGCCACTTCGACCAAGCACTTCGTTGTCCTCAGAGGAGACAGAAAAGTTGAACTCAACCTCACTACCTGGAGTGCCACTGTCCGAATTACTATTTCGGTCAGAGAGTCGCTCTCGACCAGCACGAACGAGATCGTGAACTGCACGTCGTCGTTGGCGAGCAGCAAAGTTCTTGCTACCTTCGTGCTTGGCTGTTGGCTTCTCTTGCAACTCACTCAAGTGTGGTGGATTCCGTGGTTGTCGAACTGGATGTTCACCAGCACGAGCTTGGCCAGGTCCAAAGGAACCGGTCATAGGTGTTGGCGGAAGTCCAGCAGCTCGCGGTACACCTCGACTCCAGTCACCAGCAGTCTTAATGTTAACGGATGAGAGACCTTTACGATGACCACGTCGGAAGGCGTTGGCAGATGGAGGAGGAAGTGGCTCGACATCCTGTTGAGGAGAGGTGGTTTGCTTTGGTGGAGAGACAGATCGAACAGCTGGAGGAGAAGCGACGGTCGGAGGAGATCGACGTTGCAGGTTGTTCATATCAATCGGTGAGCCGTAATTAGTTGGTGGAGAGGGAATCTCACGTTGAGCTGAGTTGTCGTAGACAAGAGTGGACTGACCAGTGATCGGGTTGTAGACAGTGAAAACTCCTGGGTTACCAGGAAGTGGTTGAACTACAGGCTGGATGCCTTGCTGGAATTGCTGGTTGTACATGTTCATGGGAGAGATTGGAGACTGAATACCATAAGGAGCATAGCCCATCGGCGTTGCGTTCAAGCTAAGCCCTCCCATCTGTTGGGCGGCAGCCTGAACATTGAGTAGCTGTTGCTGGAGCGCTCGCTGTTGTTGAGCAAGGTAAGCATTAGTAGCCATGAGCTCATCATAGATGTTCTGATCAATGCCAGTCACACCATCCTGGCCAAAATCCAATACAGGTGGTGCTAGAACTTGATCAGGTGATGAAAAACCCTGGTAGTTGCCATTGAATTGACCTTGGTTGGGAAAGTATGCACCAGTAGAAGTCTGGGGACCACGAGAATTAGATTGTGGTGTTGCAAACTTGCTGTTCCCTAAAGCATTGCCATTAGGAACAGTTGCAGACTTGGGAGCTGTTCGCAGCCCAGCGAGAAGATGACCACGAGCTGTTCGAGGAGTAGAGCAGTGATTGGCTGTTTGAGATTCGTCGATGGTCGAAATTCTTGGTGGAGGTGCAAGGCTCAATCTCTTGATATGATTTCCTTTACCGCGAGTTGCGTAACCTGGACCAGAAACTCCAATTGGGTTGTTGTTGTTATTGTTGTTGAAGGAGGGTTGATAAGTCATTTGAGCTAGACCGCCAGCGTCGTAACTCATTTCTAATATCTAGTTGCAGGTTTTGTTGTCGAGTATTTATGAAAAGCTTCAGTGTTGAATTGAAAAGTCCAAGCAGATCGATATGTCCAACAGATCGATGACTTGAAGACTTTAGGATCGGTCTGTGAAGGATTGAAATGTACTGATCGAACGCGAGATTATGTATTAGGAAGGAGTGTTGTTCGGTTTGAGGGATGCAAGAAGTGAATTGGTGACAAGAAGGTCGTGGGTATCTCTGATTAGGCTCCTGCCTTTTACTATTGAATTCACCGCGTCAGCAAACGGAGGTCGAGGAGGGAGAAGTGAAGAGGGTGTGAGCATTCTCAATGCTTACCTAGAAACTGCTGAATGGATAGCTAAACGCAATGAAGAAAGAACCTGCGAACAATGGTACGCAAAATTGGCGAAGAATGGACAATGAATGCTGTGCAGACAAAGGCTGCTGACAGACGAAAGTCACGGGTATTGTAGAATACTGAAGACTGCACTGTACGTCGCTTGGTCGAATGTCAAGAACTTAAAAAATGATGATGCTGCTGTTGCTGAAGGAAGACGGTGTGTGCAAAGCGCACTGCTAGTAGACGTTTCGCGGGCCTGATGCTGTGCTGAAAAGTCGAATCTGTGCAGTTTGAGGTGCTACCCGGAAATTTTTATGTATTAGAGGCAAACACGACTGAGACCCCTCGAGCCTCGAGATGAGGATGGTCGAGCGAACAGATAGAGAACGGATATAAAGAGGTTGTGACGATGGGCAAAGAGCGAAGAAAATGTGATAATAGCAAGAGGGGAAGACGGTCACTGTGAACAGGAACAGTTGTGCAGGCAGGAGCACGCAGCAGGGCCTCTCCACAAGTCGTCGGTGGTAGAAGGGAAGGAAAAGATGGAGTCTTCCAATACAGCTCTTGCACGCCAGTGAACCTGATCCCGGACGCCCTCTGGTTAGTTGATCGACTCACATCAGCCACTTACAGGCGGTGTAATCACGAGGCCCAAGTTTGAGAAGAGCTCGAGCCCAGGAAGCTCCTTGGGAAATGCTCCTCTGGGTTAGAAGATCACCCAGAGTCGAGCCAACTAGCGCCTTCAGAGCCTCGAGTGCATTGTTCTCTCTTTAGCATCACGTTGGCTCAGACTTTCATTGGCTTAATAATTGCACTATTGACCCCTAAGTTTATCGCTAATCCCGTTTCGACAATGCACTTCTGCACCCCCGAAGGTTTCTCACACTCTGGACGCCCCTGGATCCATGCAGATGTGGTCACTAACGTCTCTGAAGGCGCTTGTTTCTCATACCGCAATTCTTTCACTCTTTCTGCGACAAGCGCTATCCGCATCACAGTGCTCATCAGCGAAGCAAAACGCCAATAACTCACTATTACCATCCAAAACATAAATCCTTGACCTGTGCCCGCGAGTTTCGTCGTCTCTCCAGTTCGCAGACACATCTCAAAACTAATCACCACAAGCTGAAAGCTTTTAAAGGTGCGACCCAAGTCATGGCGCGCGAGGAGATTGGTTCATCTCACGCTCCCGAACCGCCTCCAACTTTCCCAACGTCTGCTAGTGTTCCGCATTTCTATTTCTAACCAGAGCGTGCAACCCAACAACTAGAGATTCAGCTGGCCGTAAAGTATCACCAGGGAAACGTGTAGAGCAGACATTTCCCTTGTTCTGGGATGGCCGCTACCTCGTCTGATTCTGTGGCGCTTATCATCTCCTCACTATCCTTTTCTGAGATTGAGACAATAAAAGAAACCTGAAACTCATGCAGGGGTTCCCGCAACGGATCCCCAGCTTTGGAAGCTGAAACCACTCACTACTGATCAGCACGTGAATGAGCCGCATCCATGAGTATCGTGGCGGGCTGAATAAAGAAGAGGCTGAAGTAAATGATGTTGTTAACAGATCTGCAAGTTTAATGATTTTATCCATTGATCGCTGTTCTTTTCCGAGTCGGAACAAACTATCTAGAATACAGTAGTCTTGACATGGTCTTCTATACGCATCCTCGCTATGCCAATAACATCGTTGGAGATGAGAAGCCATCGAGGCCAACTTGTATATATACATGATTTTTATAGAACATTAGGTAAATTACCCACTCACTTAGCCACTGAAACGGAATCTTCGCTCGAGGTTTCAGTCGCGTCATGAGCTGCCTTTGGCACAAGTGAATCTGATTCGGGCAGAGCATTGGCATCTACGCCTTTGGTTTGCGGTTCGCTGATTGTCTGTGACGACGCACCGTGTGCTGCTTCTTTCTTCTGAGAGTATTCTTCGGGCGTGTGGCTTTTGGTCTTCGATTCCGGCTGCGGTGTAGAATCGTTCCCAGCATCAGATTTAGTTTTCTTTGAAGCAGTGCTCTTTTGCGGTGCTGTCTTCTTCTCGCTTATCGCAGAAGCTATCGCTGATGTAGAAGGTGTCTCGTTTGATGACTTCTCACTCTGTGCCTGTTCCCGATCCTGCTCGTGCTTCGCCTCGACTGCTGCTCTTCGCTCCGCGATCTCTTTCTGTAGCTCTTCCTTCTCCTGTGCCAGCTCCGCATCCAGCGATTCATCATCTTCCAACTCTCCTTTGTAATGCTCTGGATGCTCTCTGAAACAGTTCTGCATGTTCTGGAACTTATCAATGCATTCCATCCCCTTCGGTTCCTCATTCGAATACACGAAACATGAGAATGCTTCCCTGAATTGTGGACCACATGGACCGTATGCCATACCTCCTAGGCAGGGACAGTCCCAGTTGATTTCACCGGTCACAGGATTGAATGCTCCTTGTCCTTCAGCTTCTTCTTCCAGTTCTGCGGGTCCTTCCGTGCCAGGCATCGGAAGATCTGCCGTTTGTGCACCAACAGATTCTGCTTGTGTCTGATTCGCAACATCTTCGGATGATTTCTCTATTACGGACTGTAGGACGGATGGGTCCTTTTGCACTTTTTGTCGACTGCTTGCGGTCAATTCATCTATGGTAGAACCTTCTCGTTCGTCTACCAGCGCATCGACATTGGGATTCAGTAGGTCTAGTTGTGTGTCAGCTATAGGTTCGCACTGGGAAGATGGTTTTCGCATACTGTTCTGAGGATGTTCTGCAAAGACAGGACTTGTGTTGTAGTAGTATATGCCAGCACCAGCTAGGCCCCATCTTAGTGCACTGCTTTTCCAACTTCTTGATCCAAGATGTCGCGATTCTGTGGTAAGGTATCGTCGTGTGGCTGCAGGTTGAACCGGTATTGAAGAGCTCCGTGAAATGCGCGAAGCTGCGCGTGCTCCTGACCGAAACATCGCTGAGAACGTAGAATATCAACAAAGGAGATGGACAGTTTAGGATGTGGCAGCCCTCACATTAACGGCGATGAGGTCGGATGGGGATGCGCAGGTACAAGAATATCTTGACCTTCGTATGCTTATGAATTAAATCTGAAGCCATGTCGGTCTTGAAATCGTGTTGACGACATTCGGAGGGAGGATTTTCCGCTACCTTTTACGTCAGCCTATCAAGAAATTTGGTTTGCATGCTGTGCTTGATCCCCTGTTTGAACAACAATGAAGGTTAGGAGGTCGAATGCTCATGAAATAATATTCTTTTCAGTGCTAGACTAACTCCTGTACGGCAGCAATGAAGACTACATGGTATCCGGCAGGTCTTTTAGAAGGTAAACCAGAAAAACCTTACGGTATAATTGCCTTGAACCAGCCAATCAATAAAAATGCACTCAATGCAGTAATCGATCACGCTACATTGCTAGTATGCGCAGATGGCGGTGGAAACAGATTAATGAAATACGACAAGGAGGTTTCCCTTCGAAGACGACGCCCAGATGTAATTATTGGTGATCTGGATTCACTCAGTAAAGAAGCAGAAGCATACTGGAGACGCACGGGCGTGAAGATTGTAGAAGAACCAGATCAGTATGCAACCGATTTCACGAAAAGCCTCAAATGGATGCGACAAGAGTGGGACAAGCTGGGTGGTAAGGATACAGAACTTGATGTCGTGGTTATGGGAGGACTAGGAGGTAGAGTCGACCAAGGCTTCTCCCAAATACATCATCTCTATATGGTCCACCAGCAACCTGAGCTCTTGCGCGGTGCTATCTATCTGCTATCCGAACAGAGTTTATCTTTTGTCTTAGCTGTTGGCGAGAACGAGATCTTTGTCAATCGACAGTCGTTTGCTGAGAACGTTGGCATTATTCCTATACTCGGCCCGACGCGTATCACCACATCTGGTCTTGAGTGGGACGTGTCTGATTGGCCAACCGAGTTCGGTGCGCAAGTAAGCACGAGCAACCATATCCGATCGGATGTGGTGAGGATTGTCGTTGGAGCCAAGCGACCCCTGTTGACTATCGAGCTCGCGGAGAGCCTGTGTGCCGGTGAATCTTGACTCATGGGTGTGGATTGATTGTTGATCAGACCGCTTCTTGACTGTTTTGAAAACAGCAATGCTAGCTTATTGCTGGAACTGTAGCTTCGAGCTGGTCTATGGGCACTTCGCAGGCGGCTGCCTGGATCCAGACCGCAACGCGTGCGTGATTGTTCTTGGATGCGTGAGCTTTGATCCAGTCAGCAACTGCTGATCATCACATGACCTGCTTTAATGAGCGAAGGTCGAGTGAATATAGCCACTCAATATCGATGCATGGCACAAACCGTGCTATTTCTCATTGGAATATGGTGGACTTGCAGACCAGTCTGGGGCGTCGTTCATGTCCTGAATAGCTCAAATTAGCCTGGCTTCTTTGTGCAAAGGCAGCGAATCTTGTGCGGAGGTCTGATGATTCTCTTGACCAGGTTTGGGGCTGGACAAGTTCTTCTGATGGCCATACCAATCAACATCACTAAGATTGAGTTTTCGTGCTCGAGGCGCACGGCCGTGTCTCTCCGACCGACTGAGGGAGTGATTCAAATGCTCGTATCCTGTTTTGGTCTGTTTAGCAAATTTCTTAGATGCCGTGGCTGGCTGGAGTATTGGAGCCAGAGCAGGGGCCTCTGTACCATCGTGCTGGTCATCATCATTTAGATCATAGTTAAGAACAAGGTTTTTTATCCTCTGTTGTTCTTCGCGTTCAGCAGCCTGCTGCGATTTCATGGATACCGCGAAATGTGAATCTGAAGGAAGGTCAATTGTGCGGGTCTGTAAATCAGTCAGCTCCGCAGTCATTGATGTCTTGATATTCTGTACCTGTTGTCTGTTGCCTCTCTTCGTCATCAATTGGAAAGCCATCGTGTTTGGCGGGAGAGTTTCGTTACCATTTTCATTACCTTCTTCCACCACAGTATCTGCTGTTGGACGCTGTGCTTTTCGAACAGGGAGTGGAACATCGAATCGAGCCTGTCGTTCGTTCTTTCGAGAGTCAAGGCTTTCGGCCATCATGCTGGCAAAAGCTGCATCGAATTCAGCTTCAACTTCAGGATCCAGCACTTCCTCTTCTCGCAGTACGACGATCTGTTCCTCTTCATCGGACAAACGCTCTTGTACTTCAGCATCGGAGGCGTCATCGGCAACATCATCGTCTTCCTCTGCAGAAGAGTCTTGGACCTCTACCTCGACTGCATTGTCATCATCGCCAAGGGCATCGTCCGAAGCAGAGTCTTCAACGTCTTCGGCCTCGTCAGCCGCACGGCCAGAAGCTGACTGCTGGTATTTGGCTGCAACCGCTTCACTGAATGCTTTCGCAGCTTCATCAACGTCCGTAATGAGCTTCCATTGTGGTCGTACTGAAGCATACACGTCTTGAATTAGGAAATCAATCTCCATCGGTAGTGGGTCCTTGGTAAGCACATAGTACTGAAAGAATGTCAAGAAGAAGTCCAACTTCTTGCGAGAACTTCCACGATCAAAGCAACCTCCACATGTCTCAAGTACCGTGCACAGCAGCCGGATGCGAAAGAAGTCGTCTGGAGTGTCGAGATGTGTGACACGTCCTGGCACTGGCGTGCCGCCTTCATGGCCAAACGTCACAATACGGTAGAGTGTGTCGAAGATGACGGCGGAATCGATCATCTTGTAGTTGTAGAGCTCACCAAGGTATTTAACCTCGGAGATTCGTCGTTGGTTGAATTTGAAATCGTTCTGCTCCAAACCAAGGGTAATGTTTTCTAGGACGTTATCAATGACAGCAATCGCGAAGTCCTGATGGTACCTCGATAATGCTCCGAGCAATACTGCAAGTAAGTGAATACTGCTGAATTTCACCTTTCCCGGCTTGCTGAAAATCTTCTCCAGCATAATCACGACATCGGGCTCTTCCCAGTGAAGCTTTCGAATAGTCTTCAGAATCTTCATGTAATTACGCTTAGTCATATCGAGGTAGACCAACTGCCTAATGAATAGCTCAGTTGGGGTACGTTCCTTCTGCTCGATTGCGGACCGCTCAGGAGGATCAACATAGTACAACGCATTCTCTAGCAACATTCGCTCCTGGGCCCCCAAATGCTGTGCGGATTTCTTCCTCCCTAGGGTTTCCAGGAAAGATGTCATTCTTGGGGCGGTCTCCGGATTTCGCAAGAGATAGCGACCACAGTTTTCAAGGAAGCTGGCAATAATCTCAATATTCATACGCGAAAAGTCGTCCAAGCTGACCCTGAAGCAATGGAATATGACGTGCTCTGGTACCACTCCGAATTTTGTCAGCTCTGCCAGATACCGCATATTCAGCAGCCGGACCTGCCCAAGAAAGTCTTTGGACTTTCGTCTTTGAAGACTTCGAAATTCGTCGTCGAGATACGATACCATGCCGTTAACGACATCAGGCATATACTGTCCAAGTGTTGCAATAAGACGTGCGTACAGCGGTAACAAGTCTGTCCGAGCTTTTGGTATCTCCTGCAGACTTTTCACAAGACGATTGCGAGACGCTTTTGAATTCAAGAAGCAGAAATCATGCGCAACCGAATCAACTTGCTCTTTAGTCTGCATTTCTGGCAGTCGTAGCAGCAAGGTATCAACCTGGGCTCCGACAGTTCTATTGGCAATCTGCGTTGACTGGTCGTCATTCTCTGTAGCAGCAGACTTCGCAGGCTGCACTTCAGTCGCACGAGTGGGGATTGCCTCTTCATTCTCCGTACGTGCTTTCTTACTGTCTTCCAGTAGAATGCCCGGCACTCGGCCTTTGAGGTCAATGAGATTCTCGTAGAAACGACGCTCATCCTCGTCTTCCCAAATCCCGACGCTGTCATTGGAGCTGCGAAGAACGTCTCCCACTTTGACAATCCCAACAGAGCTTGTAGCCATAAAATCGTTTCCCTCTTTGTCCGAAAGATCAGGCATTTCTTGCCCGAGGATATCACACAGCGTTTGTGCACTCGCTAAGAGTTTCTCTTGTACTTTCTGTTGCTTCTCGAAGTTTGTCTGTCTATCCTCAAAGATCTCTCCACTTCGGACATATGCTTCAGCATTTCGACGCCCTTGATTGTTCAGAGATTCGTGGTCGCGTACAATGCGCTTTTTGAGAAATTGGATGTAGCGGTCGATGACATTAAGAAAGCGTTGTCGAACGCCTTCAGGGATCAGAGGTAAATCGTCCACCTCGGTCGTCCCATTAATACTTTCGTGCTTCACATCTGGCACAACCTCGCCCTCCCCATCAACCTGTTTACGTGGCTCCTCTGATGGCGGTTTCATCCCCAGTATATCCCAGGCAAAGTTTTTCACGAACAAAACTGCCAGAGGCAAGTTGACCAATTCTGGGTCATGTCCAAGTAGATCTTTTAGGACTTCCAGTGGGAAAGGGTCATGATCTCGCATGTTATCGTTTTTGATTCCGTTCAAAGCGCTTTTCAGCTTTTGGGCCTCTGCGCTGCGACCTGGCTCAGCTGTGGCGACCTCCTTAACCTTCGCACTCGCATCGTCAGGTCGCTCCACATCCTCCAGACTGCGCAAGATGCCACATAGCCAGAACTCAGTCACAATCCGAAGCAGAATTCGATGTCGAGCCACACGTTCCTTCTCCTCACGCTCTCTCACTTCTTGACTCCATTGTTTGACTTGTGCTCTGTCCGGCGATGTCAACCCTCGTCCGAGGAGCCAACCTAGCTGTTTTGTGAATTCGCCAGGTCCAAATCTTTGATGTAAAGCGCTGACAATTTCTATGCCTGCCGCGATGTCTCCTGCTGTCTTCAACCGGCTAAGACCTTCTGCAGTTGCTGTTATAATTTCGGACAAATATTTCTGTAGGGACAGCGTTTTGATCTCAATAATCAAACCTGACTGCGCTGCAACGGCTATACCAGTTCGAAGTCGTTTAATGAAAGCCGTGTTCTTCTTCAAGGATGAGTCGAGTGAAGAATTAACGGAGAAAACATCTTGCCGAACCGTCAGGACATGAACACAATTCAACAAAAACAGACTCACCCTGTGCTCCTTCCCACACCTTCAAATTCAAGTCACGTAGTTCTCCTGTACATAGTGGTAAATATCAAAATCATATATGGGCGCAATTGGTATCCTCACTCTTTCTTTTGCGGTCCATGATGGGCCGCGGTGGAAATAGATTTTGAATGCCGTGTGCATGGCGCCTGTCTGATTCAGAGCATAGAGAGCAGAATTTCTACTCTCAGACGTCCAGCTTGAAGGAAAGATCAAACAAACACCACCATCAAATTTGTCACAGTACAAAGCAACGGCGTCATTCTAGGGTCACTACCAGTATTGTGAATATATAAGGCTCAACGAGGCGCGCTAAATTAATCTCCGATAACCCCGGCCAGATCTTGTCTTCCCCTAACTAATTCAGGGTGTTATTACTGTATAATCAAAGTACTATAAGGTGTCCTTCAAGTCTACTTAGTATCGCTTGGATCTTGGACTTGATTTGGCACTGGATTGATGTTGAGCGATGAGGCACGGCAGCAATGTGGCCAGACGTGACGGCTCTTTTTAATGGCCATCACGCACAGCATTCAAATAAAATTAGGAATTCCACAGCTCTGTCCAGTTCACCGAAAGGAGTTCAGTTTTGAATTTCAACGTGCCGAATATGGGTGATCGGTTGAGCAAGACGGTATAGAATATGTGATAATGGTTCAATTCTATCTCAAGACGTCTGCAATATGTAAACCTGTTCCCTCAAATGTTTTTGATCCTTTTCAGAAGATACTGTGAGACAGATGGTATCTAGACGCCGTTGGAGGAGAAGACCTCATCGATCTCCTTCTTGGCGTCCTCCTTGCTGATGCCCTTCTTCTCGGCAACCATCTCGGCCAAGGTGTCTCGGTTGCCAGCGCTCTTTTGGAAGTCCTCAGGAGTGAGTTCTGGGTACTTGGCTCGGAGAGCGGCTCTGGCTTCGTCAAGACCCATGGTGATTGTAAGGTTTGGTATGTGGTTGTCTGGGGTGTTGTATTAGTTCCCTTTCGTGCACTGTGTGAACAGTATATCTTACCTGTTGGTGGTTTGGTT
>Ga0068628_1000410_pt1 | contig 14835 bp, 17 predicted proteins | sample InSIn2gowninarea_FD_77431 | JGI IMG/M metagenome (GOLD analysis project Ga0068628, IMG submission 77431) | Clean room microbial communities from NASA Spacecraft Assembly Facility at Jet Propulsion Laboratory, Pasadena, California, USA -... ... | reverse complement strand
TTTTAATTTGAATTTGTCCTTTCTACTTAGATTTTTAGGTTTTCACTTGTTACTTTTATTGTTTGATATATATTTTTCTATCAAAATTAGTCTTGATGATGGATGCCTTTTGGGATTTGAAACGTTGACAAAATGAACACGATATTGTGGATAATCCGGATCATCCTACTCCAAAACACTACCATAGAAGCTTAAAATCTAACATAATTAACTTTTCTTTTTGGATCAAAAACTTTTTTTATATATTAAAAAATTTAACAAGTATTTTTTTTTTTTTTCTACTTACAAAAAATATAAAACCTTATTTATTATTGCAATATTATTATGAGCATTGCAATATTATTATGTTATTATGGTCATGCTTGTTAGATTTACTTTTTAGGTAATATTACACTCTATTCAATTATATGGATTTTTTATTGGGAGATGTTATATTTGTAATTGTAATGATATTGTAAATTTTTATCCATTTTAAATTTATGTTATTTTTTTAAGCATGTTGATTTGAACAAGTTATTTATAAGCATTTGCATGAAGTTAATAGTACAAAAAGTGACAATAATATGTGCAAGAAAATGCATACTCATGAATGTACTCACATTCTTAGAATCACACATGTATTTTTAAAACATGTATGCACTTTTGAGCTTATAACATTAGCACTCTTCAAACCACTCTGCAATATACCAACTTGGTGTCAAGTTAGTGTTTTTAGGAAGACATACACATTCTTAAGAATTTGCACTCAACCCCTAACCATATATTGTTATCCAACAAACCATGCAACATATTGAGTCACATGGATTTGCACTTGAAGATAACGTAAACTAAGCATAATTGGATGATGATAGAACAAACCCCAAGCTAGAACTAGGAAACATAAGTATTGGAATTGACATTATGTGGAGCTCATTAAGAACCTTTATACAAGTTTTAATAAACATTAGAGGGATCTCACACCTTTCACTAGCTAGAACCTTTATACAAGATTTAAGAAATATCATAGGGATCTCACACCTTTCACTACCCAAATCATTTGATACCTTGTTACTTTGATTGCGAATGCTTGAGGCTACTTATGACATATCTTTTATTAGAAGGCTAGATTTTTTTACTATTATAGGATGACTCTAGATATAAATTATGGTAGAGACTTGGACCTTTCAATAATGACATTATTTATTGAATCCACCAACATAACAATTTCATGGAGGAGACTACTCTCTCTCTCTCTCTCTCTCTCTCTCTCTCTCTCTCTCTCTCTATATATATATATATATATATATATATATGTATGAATTTATGAAGGGAAAGAAATGATATACATATTTATAATCATAACACAGAGATACAGTGAAACTTGGCTTCTATTAATAAATAGAAAATGCAGAAATTGTATAAAGGCATAATGAAAACAAACTAGCTTGAATGGTGGTAACTTATCTCATTGTCGAATTGTCTTGCAATGTGGTCCAGAGGCATTTTTATCATAAAGAAGCAATAATAAAGTCTAAACATCCAAAAACCTAACCCTAGGAGATGCAGTGCCAAAAGACTTATGGGCCTCAATGGGGTAAGTTGGAATGTCAACCTCTCAAGGTCATTACTATGGCATACAATCTTTGTTTGGTGTGCTCGGTAGCCCATTGGAAATGTATCTAACCAAGAAGGACATTTATTGATTACACTCGAGAGTCTATGATTAACGAGTGTCTGTTTACCTAACAAATTCCATTTAGGGCCTCAAAATGACTCCAAATATTGAGACCTAAAACACTATAGTAAAACTACCAAAATAGAAAAAATCTCTATGAGTCAATGGAATAAGTGGGTGTTCATCGATATCCACTGGAATCATTCTTCCCCCCTTAGGAAGAAATGGTCCTATTACATTGAGTGCCCCCATTAGTTGGGGAAACTTCTACTAAATTTGGCTCCTAATAAGCCACTTGCCTTGGTTCAGAGCTCGTATTTTTTGATAACTCAGTATAGTTGGATCCTCTGTTAGCGAGTTCTCTTAATATGTGTGTCCACGATCTCATTGATGTGGCATGTTCAATTCAATATAGGTTGATCTTTGTTGATTTCATCTACTCTATGAATCTCATGTGTGTAACAATGGTGGAAAGTATAGTTGAAGGTGGCCCACATTGAACATTGGGTGCAGGCCAAGTAAGTGGGGGATACTTAACTCAAAAACACTGTCACCCATAGCCTTGGTGATGGTGTAAGGTTCATAGCGAAGTGGCTAAAGCTTTTGATGGGTCTCTACAATTGCAACCAAACCTAGTCTCCCTCTTGAAACTTACGTGGAACCCAATGCTGATCACGACAGTGTTTGTACTCAGTATTGGCTTTTTACAAGATATCATGGAAATGTTGGCGAATGTGCTGAATTCATTCAATAAACTTAGTAGTTTTGTCAATGCTATATTAAACATGTGTATATACTTCTTGTGTAGTTGCGAGGGGTAGTATGACATCATTGAGACCCAAGGACTGGAATCTCTAGCCCACTTGAAAGGAGCTGTGGCCAATTGAGCTATGGAGAGATCTGTTATAGTTATGTTGAAAATGGGGGAGACTCCCACCCCATGTTCTTGGATGCTTGGAGTTATACATGAACAAATGTGCATGACCATCTAATTGGTGACCTCTGTTTGGCCATTAGTCTAGGGTGGAAGGCAGTTGATGAGCTTGGTGTCAAACAATGACCAAAGGCTTGACCAAAATACGCTTAGGAACTTGTTATCCCTACTAATACGATTATCTATAGGATCCAAACATGTACCCACACTCATTTGAAGAAGATTTTAGTAGTGGATTCTATTATGATACTTTTATTACAGACAGTTATAATGGTCATCTTAGAAAAACATATCAATTCCCATAAACACACAATCATTACCATGCTTATTCGAAGGAAGTCGAGACATATAATCCATCAATATGGATTCCCAAGGCCAATTAGGAGTAGGAAGAGGGGCGTACATGTGTTTCTTCTTAAAGGATGGTTTGGCAATGACATAGATGATGTAAGACCTAATAAATTTTCCCACATCTTGTCAAAGTTTTGACCAACAAAAATACTTATGTAGGATTTCCACTATGACATTCTTTACATAAAAGTGTCCTGCCACTCTAATGTAATGTGACTCCTAGATCATCTTGGCACACTCACTTAAAGGAACACAAAAGTGTCCCAGATAGCAAAATAGTGCATCGTGGAGGTAGAATCCTGGAACATGCTTGCCTACCATCAGCATTTAATATGTGGCAATGAATTTTGAGTCATTGTTGTATAAATGTGGCCAGCCAAAGGTCTTGTTCCACAAATGGGGGTTGACTGGGGTAGTCTGTGACATGATTGGTGCTACCCCTCTTATACTTTATGTTAAAATGGAAATGTTGTAGGTATGTGGACCATTTCTAATGGGGATCATACTGCAACTACCCTTATGTTCGCATAAATTGTAAAGGCATGTTATTAATGTGTATGATTGCCTCCTTCCCTAGAATATAATGTTTCCATTACTAGTAGGATATCTCCAAATAGTATCAAAGAGTTTTTCTGTTGAAAATGGCAACAAGAAATGCTAAAAATAGCACTACTACAAATAGCAGTTTGGGTACCAGTGTTGGACATAGCAGCAAGGAATGAAAAATGGAAGTGCTATAAATAGCATTGATAAAAATAGTAGTTCGAGATAGATTCCTATTTTAGTTAGTCCCTGAACTAAAATAGTGAAGTAAAATTCGAATTTGATCTTAGCAGTAGTTTGTAAATTAATTAATTAATTCATCTTGAGTTAATTAGTTAAGGAAAATCAAACTTGAAGTCTATGTGGGGACATGCAATAGTTTCTCTGTTAATTAAGGAATTTATCTATCAGTTAAAGAGATAAGGATGAGTTGTAATATTGAGTTGTAATTAATTGACTTAGGTAATTGAGTCAAGTCTAGTTAGATTAATCCAAAGAGTTTGTCGAATTAATGTAAATTCAGTTAGTTAATGGTTGCATGCATGTAACTAGTACACTTTAGATAACTGAGTATTCTCTCATAAATAACTCATGCATTTAAGTTTAGACAGAGACCTAATTGAGATCAGATGGAGGGGCAGTGTACTATTAGTTGCTAGAATATTCCATTGTGAATATTCCTTACATGCAGAAGGAATTCTTTCCTTGAGGATTGCGTAGTTACTTCTTCAGGTTTAGTGAGTGTGATGAGGCCAATTCACACATGTGACATCATTGGACCCCAAGGAAAATTGCGCAAGGAAATATGAGGCTTGGAGGGCTTGAGGAGGACATATACAGTGTCTATTCAGTCTGTGAGTTGTATTGTTTGATTGCAGAGAGAGCAGGATAGCTTGAGAGTTGATTCCTTTTGTAACTTGAACAAGATTTGGGGTTTTAGGCTGAGGCTTTCCCCGTGATATTTCTTTTGTGTTATGTGTGATTGATTTCTCATTCTTAGTTATATGTGTTCTCTTGATCTTGCTCAATTCGATTAAGCTTCTATAAAGTGTTGTAGAAGTAGATCTTGTATTGTGTTTTAGTATATTGCATAATCTAAAGACGTACAGTGGGAAGTTCTACATGTTATCAGAGCAAAGGTGATCAAAGGAGAAGAACAATATACAAGAAGGGAGAAGTTCAAAGTTTGTGGTTCTTGAATATACAAATCAAGTTCTTATCACATCTCAATTTCACTAATGGCGTTCAGCGATTTAAGACTCGAGTATGCCCTTGATGGCAACTCAAATTATATAGCCTAGAAGGATCACATGGAGGCAGTATTAGAAGATAACAGTCTAGAAAGGACTTCATTGATCAAGAAGTCCCCAAGCCGACTGATCCTACTCAACTGGCGAAATGGAAGAAATGTGTGGCTAGAGCAAAGAGAATCCTCCTGGAGCGAGTTTGAGATCACAATGTCTCGAGCCTCCATGGGAAGGAGACTCCGTTTTCAATGTGGAAAACATTGAAATATCTATATTAGAATAGCAATGATTACAGGAAGCTGGCGCTGAAAGACAAGCTTTGTAAAATCAAGTGTGAAAAGGGTGATATGATCTCTATGTATCTGACCAAGCTAACCACCTGCATGGATGAGCTTGGAAGTGTAGGGGTCACGACTGTTGATGATGACATGGTGAGTCTTGCACTCCTCGGTGATCCTAAGAGCTGGCATAGCTACCAAGACTTGGTTAATGGAAGAGAAAAACTGCCAAATTGGGAATGACTTTGGTTAGATCTGATGCAGGAGGAGATTAGAAGAAGCACCAAAGATGGATCTTCTTCATCCAAGGAGGATGAAGAAAATTGTGCCTTAGCGAGTAAGACAAAGAAAGGGAAGGAGAAGGATTCTCATCCCAAATCGAGTTCTTCCTATGGTGGGAAGAAGGTTGACAAATTGAAAGTGCGATGCTTTCGTTGTCATGAAGTGGGCCATTTTTCTACAAATTGTCCACTAAGGAAATCCAAGAAGGGATCCGTGGAAGGATTAGAAGGTGAGGCACTGGCCTCACAGTTCAAGTTGGATTTCACACTTTTCGCATGCATGGTTTCATCCATGGTGGGAAGTGGTTGGTTTCTTGACAGTGGAGCTTCTTTCCACATGACTGGAGAATAGAGTTTTTTCAGTACCTTGGAGGAGAAGGATCTCTAAATGTGGATCACAATGGGTAATTATGAAAAATATAGTGTCTCAAGTGTAGGCACAGTTGTTTTTCAGACGGAGCATGTAGCTCGCATTACCTTGACCGATGTCAAGTATGTACCAGGACTGAGGAAAAATTTGGTGTCGATCGCCATGCTGGAAGATAAGGGCTATGATGTAGTTTTCATTAAGGGAAAGGTTTTCCTTCAACACATCACCATGAGACAGGTGAAGCAGATTGGTTCACAAGTCAAGAACCTGTATACTCTTAAAGTTCAAGATGCATGCAAAGCCTTGACAAGCAAGGCAACTGATGGAGACTTGGTGGTTGAGAGGGAGAGTACATTACCTCTCAGCATGTAGCGACAGGAGAAGTCTTAGACGATTATGGAGGAGCCACGATTGGTGAAGCAGTTGTTAGCTCTGCTACATAATTTGGTATTTTCCAGGTCAAAGACACTGTGACCGTGTGTTTTTTGCAAAAAGGAGGCTCGCAGCAGCTCATTTTATCCTTCCCCTTTCATCTGCTTTATACCCTTATAACTCCCACTACCCCTGTTTTTCTCTGTTTTGCCTCCAAAACCCTGTAAACCCCTTTTCAGCCAAGCCCCCCAGTGCTAAAGCTTAACCTATGGGACCGTGGTCATATAACCGCACGCATGTGCAAAAAGGTGCTACCCACGAAGCCCTCCCCTATCACATCAATCAATAAACATGTGTGATTAATCCCCGCCCTCTAATCATCCCTGCCGCGATCGAACGACAGTCGCATCTCTCACCACTAGAACTTGCACATGAAATAACCTGCGGGGAAAGTGTTTCGTTCCCATCACATCCACCACACATCACAATTGTATTGGATCGCTCCTCTGCATATGATTACTACCCTTCTCCGTAAGCGGTGCGGGGAAACTAGTTACCGCTGTCCCTGCCGATTAAATCCCACACAGCTCCCACTCCCAATAGTTGTCGGATTGGCCCGACCGCGATCCGACGACCCATATTTGTCTCCGCTCGTTTTCCCCAATAGCTCCCTCCAATTCCTTCTCTGCCATCCATCTGTAGGATCCGACGACTGTTGTTTATTCCTATCTCGCCCATGCATCCTCCGTGTTGTTTTCATGCCTCTTACCTGTATCATTCACCTGAGGGATGAAGGCAATCATCTACCAAATCTATGAAGTTAAGCTTCAACTACTGCATTCAACGCATTGTACATCCGAAGGATGAGAAGGACAACCTTGAGCAGATAAACACATTTATCAGTTAAGGAAATCCTTCAATCTAGCACTCCAACTACTCAAGAAGGACAATAGAGTACCAGAAAGGGTCATTTTGTTCATTAAAACGGTCAGATTGTATCATAGACCCATATCAAGTAGTTAATGTGGTTGGTGGTCCATTATGACCCCTCCACGCATAGGATAGCAAATATTTTTGTAATCAACCTCCATATATACCCCCAGAAACAAGATGTAATGAGGGCTGATGGATATTGTTTTGATGTAAATTTCAACTCCTGGAGACTGTAACTACTGTGATACCTGCAACGTCTGGTCTTCATTTTCAACTAATACAAGCTTCTTTTGCTGTTAATTGCTCACTTTTCACTTCTTCTTTGTTCCAGGCTGTGCCTGTTATGCATTTTTCATGTGCTATTGATGTTTAGCATTAGAGGGGCTATCATCCCACCTCTGTGTTAGAATCTAGCAAGTATTATTGAATGTGTATGCAGGTTTCTGTTGTCTTAATCCCAGAGAGCTGTCATCCTGTCTGTATATTAGGAAATAGATTTACAGACCTTTCTACTGGTTGCAACCAGCCATCACATGTTCTTGTGCAACTGCTGGTGTGGTCAGTATTCTCCATGTTCACCTATTCCTTAAACTATGAGTAATTGGTGGTCTAAAGAATTGTAGTCTAGGGGTGTTCACCCATGTCTGGGGTTAAGCCTAGTAGAAGTGGTTATTTGGCTTGAATATGCATCATTCCTTCTATTCATCCACCATTTTCCAACATTTTAGTTGAGTTTGTAATGTTCCCGAGCATCTCTGATATACAACCTAGGAGAGTTTCTTGGGGTGATAACATAAATTGGCGTCGTTGCCAGGGAGAGGAGATTGAAGTTTAGCTTCCCTGGGAGAACGACACGGTTCCAGATTTTGATGATAGACAAGGTCTGGACACATAATCTGGTTGTAATCATCTATCTGGCGACTCCACTGGAGGAAAACCAACCTTTGGCAACTCCACATTGAAGTTTTGGCTCAGTTTGTGAGACATACTTGAAGAAATCCTCAAAAATCACCAGCTGAACCAGTGCCTAACCCTGAGAGGACTGTCAAATCAAAGAAACCATCATAGAAAGGGGAATCAGGATCAGGTAAGCCTAAGAAAACTCATGCATCTCTGAAAGATAAAGTTACAGCTGAAGATATACAGTTTGAAGATTTAGAGCCCAACATTGTTAATAAGAAAATTCATTCAAAGATTAATACAACCCCTTGTGCAGTTAGTTCCCCTTTGAATATCAATCTGAAGAAAACTTCCCATACAATCCATAACATCCCTTTCTCTCTACCATCCATGACATTACTTCCTATCATTCAATCTGCTAGTGTTCTTCAACATACCCTAGTCATGGCAGGCCAGCAAGCACCCACGATGATAGAAAGAATTGTTGATGCTAGATATGGACCCTTGGTATTACCTGTTCCTTTAAATCCCATGCCTATGGGAGAATATCAAAAGTATATGCCCAAGTTCACTGGCACAGAGGGAGTAACAACAGAAGAACACCTTGAAGTTTTTTATAGTTATGCTGATAACTTAGATATGAGTGAAAATGATGTGTGGATGAGGGTTTTTGTCTAGAGCCTTGATGGAGAGGCTAGAAAGTGGTTCAGAGAACTAGCCCCTAGATCTATTGCTGGTATTGAAGCCTTAGATGAAGCATTTCTGAAGCACTGGGGAGATAAAAAAGATTTGCTATATTACCATACTGAGTTTGGTAACCTAAAGAGGGAAAATGGGGAATCATTGCCTGATTTTAATAAAAGATTCAGCCATATGTATAGTAAGATACCAGCTAAGGTAAAGCCTACCCCCACCTTTGCCAAACTCACTTATGTCAATGCTTTTGACTCTTATTTCTACCTATTATTTAGAAAAAGGAGATGTGCTACTCTAGCAGACATGCAGGATGTAGCCCTAGAAGTAGAGTCTAATATCATGGCTGCAGAAAAGCTCAAAGGTCAAGCTGAGAGAAGAAGGAAGAGAGGCCAGGCTTCCACCACCTCTATATCATCTTTAGAGCATAAATTAGATAAAATGACTAAGATGATAGAGTCATTAACTGTTGAAATTTCTAAGCTAAAGGTTGAGCAAAATTCAGGAAAAACAAGGCAGCAGAACACATTTGCTCCAAGAAATCCCATTCCATTTAGAAGAGCAATTGAATGGTTACAAATTATTCAGAGGGGTGAAGAATAAAAAGAAGAACAAAAGGTTAAGGCTCCTTTCCAAAATGTAGTCATAGAGGAGGAACAATTCGAAGATGAGGATGAAATTCACTACATGGAAGATAAAGGCAACGCTACATTTTTTACTTTGGCTGCTTATGAACAATCATTGTTGCAGGAGAAAGACAGTCAAGAATGGGACAGAGAAGCTATTCTACAAACTGAGGAGCAGCGAAGATATAATCTGAGGTCAAATGCAAAAAATGTCAAGGAGAATCCTGCCCAAAGAGCTGCTATCCAAAAAGAGTCACAGAATAATAGACAGAGAAGACCAGCAGTTGACCCAGTCATCCTAAAAGCACCAATTCAAGAGGTAAGAGGTTCTGACAAGTTACCTTCCTCTTTCAGCTTGGAGTCAGAAGTCTAGAAGTTAAAAATATTTGTGCATTTGGTAGAGTTGGTAAAGAGTGAAGTATTTAGAAAGCCTATCCTTGAGGCCCTTGAGCTGGAAATCACACAAACCTCCACTGACTCTATCAATTTGCAAGATGACAAGCCTGCCATTGTGCTTAGCCCCATAATTGAACCTACTGATAATAATTCTCCATATTTTTATGTCTCCTTGACCATTCATGACAAAATCCTCCACAATTTCCTGCTAGACATAGGGGCCAACCACAATTTGATGCCTAAGGCTATCATGGAAGAGTTAGGCCTTGATATCACCAGACCCTATCATGATTTGTTCTCTTTTGATTCAAGAAAGGTGAAATGTCTGAGATTGATCAAAGATCTAGCCATTACCCTAACTCAGTTGCCCATGAAGAGTACGATGATGGATAGTGTGGTAGCAGATGTCCTTCCTAAGTTTGGCATGCTGTTGTCCAGACGATGGATTAAGAGACTAGGTGGGACATTATAGAATGATCTATCTTATGCCACTATCCCAGTTTTTGGAGGAGAAAGCAGGAGATTGTATAGAGAAGCACAGCTGGCATACATCATCAGTGATGAGAGGAATCCTACTAATCATCCCATATATGTAGTGGACACTGATTTTGGAGCATGTATCCTCCAAATAGAAGAATCTCAGAAGGCAGTAATGCAGCTCAGAAAACCAACAAATCAGGCAGAGGAAGAGCAAGGAAGTCAGGTTTGGGAGATGTTCTTTGATGGAGCATGTTCCAAGGAGACTACAGGAGCAAGGGTGGTGCTGATATCTCCAGACCAAAAAAGCTCACAGCTGTCTTTCAAGCTGGTTTTTCAAGTCACAAACAATATAGCAGAGTATGAGGCTTTGCTATTGGGCCTTAACATAGAAAAAGATAGAGGAATCAAGAATCTGAAGGTATTTGGAGATGCTGATTTGATCATTCAGCAAGTAAATAAAACATTTCAGGCAAAGCACCCAAGGGTAAAAGCATACAGAGATGAGGTATGGAGACTCAAAGATTCCTTTGAAAATTTCTGTGTTTCATATATTCCTAGAGCCAAAAATCAGCTTGGTGATTCCCTTGATATGTTTGCTAGCCTATTTATCCCTCCTATGCCTCCCATACTGGTGTATGAAGTCCAAATGAAATACAGACCATCCTTGCCTTATAGTGTCCAGCATTGGAAAGGTTTTGATGATGATGATGAGATAAATAGGTTTCTTCAAGTCGTTGATGAGTTTTCTGAAATGCAAATTGACCAAGATAATGAGACCTTGTTAGAAAGCCCCAATTCCCAGCTTAGAAACAAAATTGGAAAAGATAGCATTGTCCAGCTTCCCAACAATCATATTCCTAAGGGTTTAATTCCTCTAGAGAGACTGTTTGACCAGAATGATGTACCTTACAAAGCTTCCCAAAAAGAAGACCAATCTGCAATCCGTAAGCATGATATAGGGAGTCTAGGTCAGCCTAGATACATAAATTTGTCCACTCATCTATTTGCTGACCAAAGTTCTGAATACTGCAAATTAATGAAGCAATTTGCTGATGTGTTTGCCTGGGAGTATAGTGACCTGAAAACTTATGATAAAAAGATTATTCAACATAAAATCCCTTTAGAGAAAGACACCATACCTTTCAAACAGAAGCTGAGACCAATAAATCCTATGCTTCTTCCTCTGATTGAAAAAGAAATAAAAAAAGTTGCTGGCTGTCAAGATTATAGTTCCTCTTAGATATTCCAAATGGGTAGCCAACCTAGTAGTGGTGATGAAGAAAAGTGGAGAAATCAGACTGTGTGTTGATTTCTGAAACTTAAACAAATGCTCTAAGAAAGACAACTATCCTCTACCAAAGATGGAGCATTTGCTACAAAAGGTCTCAAAAGCCAAAGTAATGTCTTTCTTGGACAATTCTCAGATTGTTGTGCATCCAGATGAACAAGAGAAGACTGCATTCACCACTCCTTGGGGCACTTTTATGCATGCCAAGATGCCTTTTGGATTGATAAATGCTGGAGAAACATTTCAGAGAGCTATGGATATAGAATTTGTGGGAGAGAATGATAAATTTGTCCTTATCTACCTTGATGATATAACAATGTACTCCAGCAGTCATCAAAATCATTTGCAGCATTTCAAAAAGGTGTTTTTGAAGTGCAGAAGGTTTGGGATTTTAGTCAATCCTAAAAAATCACAATTTGCTTTCGAAGAAGGCAAGCTATTAGGACATGTTGTTTCTACTGCAGGTTTTAAAATTGACCCAGAAAGAGTAAAAGCAATACAGACTTTGTCTGTCCCAAGATCGAAGAAAGATATCCAATCCTTTTTGGGCAAGATTAACTTTGTAAGGAGGTTTATGTCGAATTTTGTTGAATATGTGAAGCATATTACCTCCATGTTGAAGAAAGGGGTAGAAATCAAATGGAATGATATAGAAAGAAAATCATTTGAGTTTATTAAAAGAGCTATTATGGAAGCTCCCACATTGGTAAGCCCAGATTACAACAAGGAGTTCCATATATTTTCATTTGCCTCTGAAGACACCATTGCAGCAGTTTTATTATAAGCAGATGAAGAAGGTTTAGAACATCTAGTAGCATTTTTCAACAAGAACTTGAGGGATGCTGAACTGAGGTATGACATTATTGAAAAACAAGAATATGCTCTTATCAAATCCCTGAAAGCTTTCAGAGTTTACATTCTTCATTCCAAGATAATTGCATATGTGCCCTCTGCTCCAATAAAAGATGCCTTAACACAACCTGATGTTGATGGAAGAAGGGCTAAATGGATTGCAAAGATGATAGAATTTAATATAGAACTGAAGCCCACCAAACTTATCAAAGGTCAGGGTCTTGCCAAGTTTTTGGCTAAAGAAAATTGCAGATCATTGGATATTGATTTCCTGTGCACAATTGTTGAAAGTGGTCAGACAGTTGAAGAAGAGGAAGCAGCTGAACCAGAGACAAAGCAATCAGTGGCCGAGAATCTAGCTTCTTGTGATTGGTATTCTGCAATAATTAATTTCTTACTGAAGCTAGAAATTCCTCCAGGTTCAAGCACAATTCAAGCTAGAACTATAAAGCTTAGGGCAGCTAAATATTGCATTAATGAAAACCTGCTCTATTGAAGGGATCCATCTGGAGTGCTTTTGAGGTGTTTGGACAAAGAATAGTCAATGGAAGTCATGCAGCAGTTTCATTCCAGCATGTGTCGAGAGAACCATTATTGGAAGATTACAGCTCATAAAATTCGTAGAGCTGGATATTACTAGCCCTCCTTATTTTCTGATGTATTTTCATTTGTTAAATCTTGTGACAGGTGCCAAAGATTTGAAGGAAAATAGCAGTTGAAGTCCCTACCCTTAAAACCAATACATGCAAAAGGACCTTTTCAATAGTGGGGTTTGGATTTCATTGGAGAGATCAATCCACATTCCAATGGCCAGCACAGATGGACACTAGTAGCCACTGATTATTTTACTAAGTAGATTGAAGCAGTCCCTACCAGGAAGGCTGATCACAATGTGGTCATGAAGTTTTTGATAGAGAATATATTCAGTAGATTTGGTTGTCCACATAAATTAGTCATAGATAATGCAGCAGCCTTCAGGGCAAAAGAATTGGTGGAAATGTGTGATTCTATGGGTATTAAACTTGTTCATTCCACCTCATATTATCCTCAAGGAAATCGTCCAGTGGAATCCTCTAATAAAAATCTGATAGGGATAATTAAGAAGTTGTTAGAGGACAATAAAAAGAATTGGGATGCTAAGCTCAAATATGCACTGTGGGCTGAGAGAGTAACCATAAAAAAATCTACAGGCAATTGTCCATTCAGGCTAGTATATGGCACTGAGGTCGTCTTCCCAATTCAATTAACTCTCCTTGTGGCAAAATTCCTTCAAGAAGACCAAAATGAGGAAGAAGACATGGCGAAAAGGATCACTGATTTAGAAAAAGTACATCAGATTAGAGAACAGCTGGTTGAAAAGGTTGCAGCACATTAGAAAAAAACCAAGGATGCCTTTGACAAGAAGGCAAAGACAGATAATTTTCAGGTTGGAGACTTGGTTTTGAAGTGGGATGCACTAAAAGAGAAGAAAGTCAATTATGGGAAATATGATGCTTTCTGGACAGGGCCTTTCATCATTTCTCAGGTTCAAGGGAACAACATTTTCATACTGAAAAGTATGGGGGAAGAAACAGTTTTTTACGGCCCAGTTAATGGGCATTTTCTGAAAAATTATGTTGTTTAAGGTCTTTGGCCTTAAAAGTTGTAAATATTTTATTTTTATCAGTTTTACTATAGGTTCAATCAGACTCCATGCCCAATGGAACACTAGGAATTTTGGCTAATTTGTTTTCAATTGGAAAGGCATTGATCTGCAGGTTCTTAAGACCTCACAGGGAGGATCTCATCCCTAGAAGGAGCCAGTGTTAGCTCTGCTACATAATTTGGTATTTTCCAGGTCAAAGACACTGTGAACGTGTGTTTTTTTCAAAAAGGGAGCTCGCAGCAGTTCATTTTATCCTCCCCCCTTCATCTGCTTTATACCCTTATAACTCCCGCTACCCCCGTTTTTCTCCGTTTTCCCTCCTAAAACATGTAAACCCCTTTTCGACCAAGCCCCTCAGCACTAAAGCTTAACCTATGGGGCCGCGGTCATATAACCACGCGCATGCGCAAAAAGGCACTACCCGCAAAGCCCTCCCCTGTCACATCAATCAATAAACATGTGTGATTAATCCCTGCCGTCCGATCATCCCCGCTGTGATCGAACGACAGTCGCATCTCTCACTGCTGAAACCTACACACGCGATAACCCACGGGGAAAGCGGTTTTGCACCCATCACATCCACCACGGGTCACAATTGTATTGGATCGCTCCTCTACGTACAATTACCACCATTCTTCGTAAGTGGTGCAAGGAAACCACATACCGATGTCCCCGCCGATTAAATCCCGCACAGCTCTCGCTCCCGATAGCCGTCGGATCTTCCCGACCATGATGTGATGGCCCGTATTTGTCTCCGCTCATTTCCCTCAGTAGCTTCCTCCGATTTGTTCTCTACCATCCATCTGCAGGATCTGACGGCTGTTGTTTATTCCCATCCCGTCCATGCATCCTCCGTGTTGTTCTCCCAGGGAAGCTGAACTTCAATCTCCTCTCCCTGGCAACAGCGCCAATTTATGTTATCACCCCAAGAAACTCTCCTAGGTTGTATATTAGAGATGCTCGGGAACATTACAAACTCAACAAAAATGTTG
>Ga0068628_1000408_pt1 | contig 14872 bp, 13 predicted proteins | sample InSIn2gowninarea_FD_77431 | JGI IMG/M metagenome (GOLD analysis project Ga0068628, IMG submission 77431) | Clean room microbial communities from NASA Spacecraft Assembly Facility at Jet Propulsion Laboratory, Pasadena, California, USA -... ... | reverse complement strand
TTTTCTTCCTCCTCTTCATACTCTATGTAAAATAATTTCTTCTTAGCACACTTATGACCTTTAGTGCATTTGCTATCACAATTGTAACAAAGCCCTTTTTCTCTTTTTTCTTCCAATTGTTGTGGTGTAACCCTTGTAGGTTAAAATGGGTTTTTTTTGTAGCCTCTGAAATCTCACAGAAAAAAGTTATAGCGACAATGCCATGATGACCTGTTTGGAGCAGCGAAACACTAGAATCCAAAGCTTTGATACGAAATGTTAGGAAACTAGCTCACAAAAAGATAGAAAAGATGATCAACGCCTTAGAATTCAGCCTCTTTGAGGGGGAAACCTCCTTTACATTACACAAATGAACAATTCTTAGATGATACAAATGACTAAACCTCCCTTCTATATATAGGAGTCTAAGGGGTCATAATATAATCAAGTCGACATAACAGTAATAACATAAGGGCACAAAATAAAAATAGTGGGTTTTTATGGGGCATACTAATAACAATATGGGAACAATAGGGGCACAATAATAACAATAAGGGATACAATGACAATAGTAATGGGCGAATCACTAGTATTATAGGGGCTTAACAGGTTCTCTACCTCAAGTTTGTAAAGATTGTATTCATGGGGAATGCAATAGTTTGAAACATACTTTGCAAGAAGAAGGTGTTCATAAGCATGCACTCAAACAAGAGAGTTGTGAAAGCTCTAAAACCATTGAAGATATTGATGGTGTTCCAAAGGGAGCCACTTCTTCATTCGATTCACCTCCTCATGAAGGCAATATAGGTGAAAGAGAAAGGTATAAATCTGATTTCAATAATATTTCTTTTGATTATGTAAAACATGATAAATTTCCCCATAAGCATTGCAAAAAAATTGCATGTTCCTTTTGTGGTTTGGATAACCATGGTGTTTCTAAATGTTGGAAGAGAATGGCCACATACAGGAAACTTTTGAAGAAAAGGAGGCAAGAAGCCAAAGGTCCATTAGACAAGGCAAATCATGTTGTTAAGAAGATGCGTTGCACTTACTGACATAAGCAAGGACATATTGCTGCGAAGTGTTGGACTCTGAATCCAATAATGCTTCCACAAAATTTGAAGAAGGTGGGAAGAGAAAATGGCAAGAATGGAAAGGAAGTTTCCATAATTGATGTGTTGCAAGATGATTCACATGTTGATGTCAATGTGTAGACAAAGGAAGCACCTTTAATATGGATTAGTAAGAAATGGTTAGAATTCTTATCCAATTAAGGTTGCCTGTCTTTTGATTTGATGCATTTCTTTGCCAATGGAATGCAAGTTGCAGGGTTTCACCAAAGAGGTGAATGGAAAAAGTTAAGTATGAGACTCGCTTTATTGTAGCAAAATTATATTCATTTTAGCTTTGCAAGTACATGTACATATGATTGAGGATCTTGTACTTAAGATAGTGCTTAAGAGAAAGTTTAAGAATGGAATAAATACATGAGAATAGTATGTATGAACACAGGGATGTTGATGATTTCCTTGTATTTGAACATGTATGTGTAATTGACTTGATGGTTGATTGCTTTGTTTAAAACATGCATGTAATGTCATATTGACTTGGAAAAAGTTCATTTTGTCTCCAAGATTGAAAAAGGAGATAATGATGAAGTGTTTCACAAGAGGTGGAATTCTTTATACTTTGAAAAAGAATCATTAAGTTCTTTTTGTACATCCCTGACTTGAAGAGTCAGTTGTTTGAAAAGGCATGTTTTTTGTTAGCTTGTTATTCAGTCGATCATTTGTATACAAGATGTAAAGACATGATGATGGTTCACATGATGTGAAATTGTTTCTTTTGATGAAGTAACAGTTTATGCCATCAAGTTGTTTTCTTGTATTATGTTGTTTTTGACAAGATGTCACAAGAACACTTGTTTGAGCCACCTTGGATCAATGATCAAGGTAGCGATATTCAGCTACCTTCTATAAACTTCTTAACATAAATTTTGAAGGAAAACCATTCTTAACAAGAGGACAAGTGCATTCAGAAAGGAAAGTGTTGACTACCTTCAAGTTTTGGTACAAGGCAAGTGTATGGAGGCTAAAAGAAGAGGGTGTTGGTAGTCTCGTCTACTGTACAAATCAGTATATTACTCTTTTGGGGTCCAAAAGATTCTCAATGGGGAGGAGTGATCATATATTAATCATCGACCTTAACCGCAGTTAAGAATAAGGTTGCAAACAATGTACATGTGGTTGCAGTTCACATGACCGCCAGTCCTACGTGAATTAGTGTTAAAAGGTTAATATTGGCTTTAAGCGCTAAAACCTTTACTAAGTGTCTTTTTCTTAAAATATGAATTAAGCACGTGAGTGGTCTTGGAAAGACGGTACATGGTTTCTTGCGCGGGTGAAAGGCTAGAAGCGGTATTCTACCAAAAGCACGCAATTAGCCTCAGCAGGCGACACGTAGCAAGGAAAAACTGCTTTTCTTGCACACCCTCGATTTGATATCGGTCGTGCAGAAATTTGCGCAAGAGTGCGCGATGTCCATTGGATCGAGTGGGGTCACATCAACGGTGGAGATTGTCTAGGCTAGTTGGCTAGTGGATGATGTGACAATCGTTGGATGCACGGGATAGATCGACGATTAAGAGTTAACCCGATCGTAAGCTCTATGGAGGATTATCCCTAACCGCTGGCATTATACTGCATATATGTGCGCCCAGCAATTACAGTAATGCTATTGGCTACCTCCGACGGTCAGCCTGGAGGAGTGGCTAAAGTTTAATGGATATGCTAAGTTTAGCTAGAGATAAGTGCAGTCGCCAAAATTGGTGGACTATCCCTAGAGGATAAAGCATAAATACACTCTAGGAGTAGTTTTCAAAGAGAGAAGGCAGAAAACAGAGAGAGTCCAGAGAAAAGACAGAGAAGCTCAGAAGACCAGCGAGAGTGAAACAAGAGGCTCGCTAGGTTAATTAGAGCCTTCTGAAGCCAAAGGAATAATACAGAGAGGCTGAAGAAGTCATCTTCATGGAGAATTTCATCCAGGAAGATTGATTTGGGAGGTTGGAGGCAGTTGTAGGAGCTACAAGTACTCATTCTCAGTGATCCAACAGTCAATTCTGACTGCAAAGGACCTTCTGAATCCATTGCAGGGATTTGCAGAAGCATTTGGGAACTTTTAAGGGCCAAGAAGCTACAGGGAAGTTTCAGGCAGAAAATGATCAAATGATCAGTCCGTTGTAGGTGTCTCATATGTGCTAGAGGAAGAAGAAGTTCTAGAGACAATTGAAGAATTCTGAGGGAGTTAGTGCCAAGGCAACTCAGAGCACTCATTGAAGGAATCAAGTCCAAGGAAGCTTAGATCTGTTTGTGGAGTGAGGACAGCCAAGGATATAGATGGTATTCTAAGCCCATTGGTTTAGTTCAGAAACCTTTGGAGTTAAGTGTGGAACTTGTAAAAGAAGATTTACCATAACCCAAAAGAGCCAAGTCAAGTTGACAAGATCTCAAGGAGCTTGGAGTGGGCATGGTCACCGACGGACACTGTTGTGAACACATATTGTAAGTTGTTGTCTGAATGCAGCTTCCGAGGAGTAATCACACGATTGTCAGATCATTTTTCACCCTAGTTTACAAGATGATATTCGAACAGTATCCACCCTACATGTCGAAGGAAGAAATGGAGGCACTGATAGACATTGTTGATTAGTATACCTCATCGTCTGGCACCTTCATATGAATGTTTAGCTTAGAGAAGCCTCCGCATGTTCTACCAAAATTTTCCTAGGACATACTCGTCATGCAGGAAGTAGGATATCACATCTTGGCAGGATTGACAGCTATATTTCACCGGAAGAAGAAGGCACCTTAGCTCGCTCTTCCATTACAGATTGGGTTATATGAGATCCGAAGTTTCAAGCAAGCGGATGTCGAAGCATAACAAATGAAGAAGTATCCACTCAACTCCAAAATTACAATCTATACGACCCACATTGTATTTTGAAAGATCATTGCATGAAAGTACAATTCAATTGGATCCACGGGGCATTTCATTGGGCGGAGGAGGACCCATGGAGATATTGTTACAGTTTCTCCAAACCCAATGAACAGGTCGACTTCATTGTGGAGTGGTTAGCAAAGAAACATGAAGCAGCATCCCAGAGAGCACCAGCACCAGCAGTAGTAGCAACAGAGGCAAGCATACCAGTAAACAAAAAGGGCAAGTGGAAGATCGTTAATCGCATCCAAGAAGAGCAAAGCTGCAAGTTCCGAGGAGATCCACTTATGGAGAAAGAAGTTGTAGCTATAGAGGTGAAGAGGCAACAACATGACAAGTGAATCGCACAAAGGCAGAGGGATAAGAGAAGAATGGAGGAAGAAGAGAAGGAGTTGCATGAGTTGAAGGAGCAACTCTAGAAGGAACAAGAGCTGTGCAAATAGGAGAGGGAAGCGCAACAGCAATAGGTATAATAGGGGGCGCAACATGTGAAAACAGATGAAACAACACTTGTACAAGTAGTGCATTCATCAGAACATATGGCATCAGGCAGACATGGTGAACCATCGCAAGAATAGGACTTTGCTCATGAGATAGAGAAAGCACTTCAATAGTTGGATACAGATATGGAGCAGCAGGAATTGGAACAGGACACTAACCTCATGCCTTATCACCAAGAGGTCGACTTACCCACTTCACCGCATCCAGATGATGAGAAGGTCTCAAGTGACTGAGGAGGCACTAAGATCCTCAGAGATCAACTGGAAGGAGAGATGCGCAACATCTCATTCAATGAGACTCAACATAGAGTTGTGTAGTCTCGTATAGTGTCGACTCCGGATGACCATACATCTTCTGCACAAGTTGAGGAACGAGTGATTGTGTCTGATGTGCACAAACATCCAGCAGCCTTGGACGATGCAACTAGAGTGTATGCTGAAGCCACTAGCTCAACTGTTCACTTTCTGATAGCTGAAAATGAGCGAATGACTAAGGAACTTGTTTTAGCGGCTACAACCACCCTCTAAAAATTTTCCTTAGCCTCATTTTGGAGCCTCCCTACCAACTTTTCACAACAGCTTGCCTTGCCTCGTAAAGCTCACAAGATTCAGTGTTTTGCTTGCAAAAAGGCAGCCTGTCTATCACAACTTGATGCATTCCCCTCACAAGCTGATCACCTAGACTTGGTCCCGCTGCAGGCTGAGCAAATCCCAAGAAATTGTGCAATTCTAGAGGGAAACCAACCTTCCCTCCATGAATTGTGCAATTCTGGAGGGAAACCAACCTTCCCTCCATAAATTGCACAATCCTAATTGGCAACCTGCAGGGCTCCAGAATTGCGCAATTCTGGCAGTCAACATTGACAATGAAAATTGCGCAATTTTCCCCAACAGAGCTTCTTAGCCCAAAATTTGTGCAAATTTGGGCAGTAGTCAACTGCTTTACCCATAAATTGCACAAATCTCTTGGGCAACTAGCCCAGCTCCTAGTCAGAAATGTGCATTTTCTCTCGATAATCAAACAACCTCATGCATGTGCAACTGAGTTGACTAGTTCCCTCCAGGACCGAGCAAAAAATACTTGCATGCATGGGTTGCTTCTTCCAAGGTAGGATGCAAAGGCATCCCTTGATTCAGGGATCTACTTTTAGCAGTTGCACGTTACATGCAAGGATCACTTCAGAAACCTCCCACCAAGTGTTGCTTTCCCTAGATTTGTGGCATGCACATCAGAACTTTGATGTTATCAAAACTCATCAGTCAGACGTTGCAGAGAAAATCCCTCACATCAACCTTGTAGCTCTGACATCCCACATCACATCTAGGAGTTGTCGGCACATTCAACTCAGTTGTTTTGGGGTAAGCCCTCTTTCCATTACTTGTGTTGCATTTTTTCCACTTTTTGTGTTTTCGTTTGTATGAGTATTGTTTCTTGTTTTCTTTGAATGTTTGCTATTGTTTACGTGTATATTAGCTTGTTCTAGCACCATATTAGTTTGTGTTGCTATATCACTGCTGTCGCATGCATTAAACTGTTTTTCATGAACGATCGTCGATTCGGCAACTTGCTTCACCCACATGAATCTTGATTTGTTTACTAAATCTTTCATTCATGTTTGAATGCACTTGTCAATCACTTCTACTTTCACTAAGTGTCGCCATGCATCCACTGTCATATTTTCTTTCAGTTTCCCATCGGCGAGTCGGACCAACCTTGGTCTGGACTCCGCCTTCACTGAGACAGCATTACACAATCTAGGGAAGGAAGGCTCTGTCTTCCTATACAGAAATGCACATTTCTTCCCAGGCACTGTCCTCCAGGAATGTTTTGCACATTTTTGAGGGACAGTGACTGTTGGCCCAGAAAATTATGCAATGTAGTCACTGAGCTTGCAGCCATTGCCAGCTGAGATTGTGCATTGCGCAATTCCAGCAATCAATAGCCAGACTGGATTGTGCATTACACAATTCCAACAGTCAGCCAGACTCCTAATAGCCTATACTGTGCCTTTCGCGGTCTTGGCAATCAGTCTCCCGACCTCTCGGCTCAAATTGCGCAACCTTCATGATCAATCACACAAGCACGTTGAAAGTCAGTTCTCACGTTCATTTTGGTTTTCAACTGACAGATTTCTTTCCATGAGTGTTGTGATGTCTCTAGGTATTGCAGATGTTCATTTTCCTCTCAGCAGTGCATGTACAATGGTTTCCAAGAGGTCAGAGTCGAAGACACCGTTTAGAGCACACCCGGAGATGATGTTGATCAAATGTCTATGAGCTTGCCTACTCACGAACTCCTTTGTTACTGAGAATGGGTATGTCTACCTCAAGGATCCATATAATATGTATCTTATTATGACTTTTGTAGATTAGGTTCAGTATCCTTGACTCCCTTCATCTCCCATACTCATCATATTGATGTAATGTATTTCATCCATCAATTTATCTTGACCTCATATATCATGGGGCATGTATTATAAATAAAAATGACACACCCTTGAGTTTACTACATAAGCGGCATAGAAAGAATATTGGAATGTAGTAACAACTTCATGGGAACATTGGAAAAAGTCAAGTTTCAACCATTCAATTCCCCTAGGACATTGGCATGAGGAGTTGTAATGCCACTGATGGCCTCACAAGAAGACTTGAATGATTTGAACACTCAAACAAAGAGTATTGAAGTGGATAGGGTTGCTAAAGCACATGGATAAGGATTGACAGGGTCAAAAATTGATCAAAAATTAGGATAAGGATGAAAGAACCAAATCAAACTTAATCAAAAATATGTTCAGTTTCATCTAATCACTTTGTTAACTCATCTATAAAAGAAAAAATGTCCATGAAGCAAGGAAAAAGAAAAGTGAACATAGGTATATCATGCCAGATTGAGCACTCAACTATACCTTGTGATAATCCAATACATCCAACAACCTTGACTATGATCATTTGTGAGAGGAGGAGTTTGATACAAAGGATCTTAAGGAGTTACAACTTTTGTAACTATTGTGATGTAATGGAAAACTTTACTTTCCCCTATTTGCTTATTATCTTTTCTATGAAAATGTATGTTTAATTATCTTGATTTGATAATGCTAACACTACTGTAGGTTATAGGATTTAGTACACTTTAATTTAATTTTTTAAAGTTACTAGTGTGAGAAGCAAGGGGCTAGATCATAGGAGTTTACAACCACCAAGACCAAGTAGCCGCCAACCTTCCAATATAAGGTATGTTTCTTATCCATTTGTATGTTTATTCTACTTTTATTTACATGCAAGTCAAAAATGGCTGAGTATGTCATAGGTACAACTGTCTTTCATAGATCCTAGGTTAGCATGTTGGATTAGTATTCTAGCAACAAAGAAAATTTTGAATTAACATTATGTGTAGGCCAAGGAAAAGGGGAATACTCAATTTAAAAGTATTTTCACCCACTATCATTATGATTGTATCAGGCCCATATTGAAGTGGTATGATCTTCCTAGGGAGTGTTGTAAGGCACAATTCTTTTAAATACAATCACACATTATCACAAACTTCAAACTTTTGCATAAATCAGTGTTGTTCATGTCATTTCTTATACTTGGAATTAGCGTTCTATAGGATATCACAAACTTGTTCTTGGATGTGTTGAACTTGTTCAACAAATTTGTTTGCTATATTTACCTCAACCTAATCATGGGAGAACTCTTGTGGTGAAGATGCAATGGAAAGAGCTACATCAATTAGGGCCAATGATTGGAACCCCAAGCACACTTGAAAATGATTGTGGATATTAGATCTATGGAGGGATTTCTTAAAGTTGTGTTCAACATATGGAAGACTTTCATCCCATGTATGTGGATGCTTGTAATTATACATGTGCAAGGTATGCACAATCATCCTATTGACATTAGAAAAAAATTGAGGTCTATAATGGACCTCATGTTGTAGAAACTACAACCCCCCTCCAAAAAATTTGCCATGCCTTGATTTTAGAGCCTACCTTATGTCCACAAGGACCCATCTTTTACTGTCGTCAAGTATTCCATATGATTTTGAATACTTATCTTTGCATGTAGTGCTCGTGATAAGTTGTTTTGAACTTAACTAACCATTTTCAAACACAAGCTATCTCCTGCCTTGTTCTTGCGCCTATTTTCGGTCTTCCCTCTTGGAACTATGCAATCCACTATCTTTAGAAACTGCACTAGGCTTGGAGGACCATAACTATGCAATGCTTGAGGATAGGAAGCCCTTAAGCACAAAAACTGCATTGAGCCTCTCTCTCTATTCAGAAACTGTGCAATACAATGAGGCATTGAACTATGAAATCCCTTGTTGTTGGGAATTGTGTAGCCCTTCCTGCTAATGTGAACGGGAAGTTTTCTGAAAAAAGATAAGTTTATATCCTTTGAAAATATGGATCACCTAATTAATGTTCGGCAAGTGGCACTAAGTTATTAATATTGATCCTAAGACAAGTATTGTTTTTTCCTTGATTTTAGGCATGCATGTCATAAACCCTAACCCAACTAGATCTATATAATAGATGCTTCTAGATCTCATTTTCACATTCAATATTGGAGCTCTAGCCTTCCCAATGAGATCAAGGAGCTTTCGAATAAGTTTGTGTCACTTTTCTGGGTAAGTTTTCCATGTATCACTTTTTTGTCGCTTCTTCTATCACTTTTCCTTTAATGAGTGCTTTTTGGCCTGCTTATTTTCATAGTAGCTGGAATTTTAACTATTATTAGCCTGTATAAGTGTTTGTTTGGTATGTCGTTCACATTTTACAAATGTCACATCGACTCCTTGTTTTTTTCCCACCACCAGTTGTCGTTGTTGGGTCATTTTATGCATTTTTTTTCCTTTTGTGTGCTTATTCCTAACACTTAGTTTTCTCTAGTATAACTTCCCCTCATCTCAATCTTCATTCCTTCCTGTCCTAGCACTCAGATCTTTCATGTTTCTATCTCCTTCCTGGGCATATCTATGCAATATTTTCTAGCAACTTCCCCTCACAATTGTGCAATTCACATCCCCAAGGCTCAAGCTTCTTGCTTGGACTTTGAGATTGTGTAATACGCAATCACTGGCTTTCCCAACTACATATTGCGCAGTTCAATGCCTCAAGTCTCATCCCTAGCCGTTGAGACTACGCAATGCATAATCTCTTCCCTCAGCCATCCCAGCTGAGACTACGCATTGTGTAGTCTTAAGTTTCTAGCTCACTCCTTGCCTGATGAGGTTGAAAAATGTATAGTTCATGAGCCTCGAACTCTCTCCTTCAGCCCAAAAGTTGTGCAATCGCTCCCTCCAGTTATTGATTTGTCTTTTTGATCTTGTTGAATGAACTGATTTTCTTTCGCTGATTTGTATTCGCCATGAGTGCATCTTGTCATACAAGTACTGCGGCTTTTTGAGCTTAGCTCTCTCTTATCAATTATTTTCATCATGCCACCAAAGAGATCTTCCTCAAAAGATACCACAGAGAGAAGCATCAGTGAAGCAGTTGAGAGTACGCCTATCACCCTACCATTTCTATCAGACACTCAACTCTTCATGGAGAAAGATTCAGATGTCACATGGAACACAGTAAAAGATGCATTCTCAAAAACTAGTTACAAAGTATATCTAGAGGACAAGCAGGTTTATATCAATGTCCAAAAGTTGGGATTGCATAATATTGCATGTAGTTTCCTTTTTCTCCTATGCATACATAATCAAGTGGATCCTACCACACATGATCCTCAGTAGTGTTAGTGGACAAAGGCTTTCCTCATTCATGGCACATGACTATCAGTGGATGTATCATTTTCCCTTGCCAAAAGCTTACATGGATTCTCACTTCTACGCAATAACCAGTTACCTGAGAACTAAATATGTCATCAAGTTTTGAGTGAAAGAGCCATCCAGATTCTAACAGACACCCAACAACACTTATAAGGCCAAATCTCTTAAAAAATAATTCCAATACTTGATAGTTCTATGTTGTCGGATCTATGGTCAAAAGAGTACTAAGACCTTTCCCAAAGGTTGGGCATTATTGCCGCATCAAGTTGTGAATGAAGGGAAATCATTCAACTGGTCGGATTTTTTGGCTCAAGAGTTAAAAATCCATGTGACTAATGCCAATAACCCTACTAAGTGTAAGCAAGTCAGGTTTTCTTACTTGTTGGATGTGATATGTGCTCAAAATTATTTTCCTGAGATGAGTTGGTCATGGACACCAAAGGAGCCTCTTGTGCATATTTATTGCAAGTTGTTTTTAGAAAGTAGTTATAGAGGAGTCATGGATAATTTGACTGATAACTTCCTCATAGTTCTATACAAGATGATCTTTGAGGAAGAGCCACCTTTCATGTCATGTGAGGCGATGGAAGTAGTAGCAGAAATTTCCGACTAGTTTTCCTCACCATATGGCACTTACCTCGGGGTGTTTGGTGTATAGAAGTCTTTACATCAGCTACCGAGGTATGCCACCAAAAAATTAGTCATGAAAGAAGTATCGTATCATATTTCCACATGTTTATTAGGAGTCTTTAGAAGGAATAAGAAAACACCTTCGCCAACTCTCCCTTTACAAATTGGATTGTACGAGGTTAAGACTCTGAAGGCTATGAAGACCGAGGGAAAAGAGTTAGAGAAATTCAGATTCGGCCTTATGGAATACCACTTGTACGATGCCAGGAGTGGTTGTAAGCAACATTGTGCAAAGATACAATTCAGTTGGCCAAGCGGGGCTTATTCCATACCATAGGAGGAAAAGATCAAGAATTGTTATAATGCCACTAAGCCTAGTGCACCAATTATCTTTGCAGGTACACCATAGGTAAATCCTCATCAAGAAGCTAGTAAGGAATAAGAACCATCAAAATGGTGCAACCTAATGTGTGAAAAGGGAAAGAGGAAGGTTGTGCATAGTCTGGAAGAAGAGCAGAGCTGCAAATTCAAAGCAGATCCATTCATCTTAAAATCGGCTATAGTAGCGGAAAGAAGGAGGAAGCCGGAGAAGTAGGAGGAAGACGTAAGGCGAAGGGAGGAACAAGACTAAAAATAACAAGAAGAGGAATTATGGAGAAATGAATACAAATAAAGAGCACAGAAACAAATTGAAGAAGAAGAACATAATTGGCTACTTGAATAAGAAAGCAAGCAATTTCAAGAAAAATAACTTAACCAGGAAATCAAAGACTTAATAGTGATCCAATACATGGATGTAGATCCATAGTAGTAGAATTAGGATGTTGATGTCATGCCTTGCATGCAGCAGATCACCACTTAGTTTCCCCCTCCTCCTACAAAAGGGAAAGCTCTAGGTGAGGAATAGGAAATTGCTCCTCTTTATGAAAGTCTGATGATGGATATCTACAATTTAACTTATGATAAGCTACAGAAGAAGATTGTATGGGAAAGAAGAAAGAAATTTCTGGATGACCTCACATCCTACTTTTATCAAAGAGAAGGTGATCGTGGTGGACACCAGGAAAAATCCAGAAATTATTGCCACAACCAACTTGGCCTTCGCATGAGCCTCCAAGTCAAACACATAATATTTTATGGCTAAGAAAAAACAGATGGCGAAAAACTTAGAGGTTGCAAGGCAACAAATTGAACAAATCCAAGTAGAGATTCAAAAAGAAGATCTTGCACAAGTGTACCTATAATAACTCAATACAGCCATACTTGGTTAAGTTTCGACATTGGGAAACACTATGAGGAGTTATCATCGTTCACAAAGTAGTTGTACACCTGCACGACATGCAACAAAAATCTCGAGAGAATTCAAAAGCTCTCAAGTTTTTTAATGAAGTTATTATTGTTGTTCATGAGTGGGGAATGTAGTATGTAGGTGCACCTCCCAAGTTTGTGAAGAAGACAAGGCAACAAGCTGAGTTGGTCAAAGTTTAAGTTTGGATTCTTATCCAAAGAAACAAACAACTTGGAACTTTCATCACCCACATTTAGTCCTCTTATGCACGATTGTATAATAGTGTGGATTTCATGCTAAAGTCACACAAGATCCCTTTAGTCGACACATTCATAGAAGCTAAAGGCATAAATAAGGTTAGACAAGAAGTTGAAGAATACTTGGACCAGTTCAGGAAGATTGCTACGAAAGGGGACCTAGAGGTCAACAGACATGATATGCAGAAATATGTTGGTGGCCCTACCAAGATCAACACCATGTTGTTCCTGTTGAAGAAGGAAACTCAAATTGGCTCCGTGACCATGTACCTAGATGCAATGGAGGCTATAGTCTACTTTTAGCCTGATCCTATCACAAATTTTGAGGAAATCATTGCACAATATAAATTTTGTAATTGCTATGTTAACGAAGAGCTACAAATGGAAGTCATTGAGCTGGAGTTTTCCCAAAATAAAGCTTGACATGTTGTTTACCTTATTAGGCTTGTTTAGTTCACTCTACCCAATTTTGTCCTAAATGAGTATTTGTAATATTGTATTTAAATATTTTTGTAAGTGGAAGTCCAAGTGTCAATTTTGGAACATGAAAGGTCATTATGTAAAAGAAGTCAAAGAGTCATGAGGGAAGTCAAAGAATCACAAAGGAAGATGGATAGTCATCTCATATGTTATAAATATATCCTCATAACTCATGTAAAGGGATTTTGTCTGGTCATTTGGCTTAGGATCGAAATCTTGGGAGTATTATTTAGAGTGTTGGCTTCACCCTTAGCATAGATGGATTATATTTCTTTGGAGAAGCAAGTGTTGGTTTCATGTTCCACTATTGGGGCTAGTGGTTTGTCAATTTCACATGTATGCTTGGAACTTTCACTTTTAATAAAATCTTGGAGCTACCACGTCTTTATGCATATGTCATGGACATGGTAAGATTATTGTTGTTATGCTTGTGATATGTGTTTTTTCATTTACACTAACGCTTATGAAATATTTTTTTTCCATAGTATAAATCTTATTGAATGAGTGTTGTTATGTTATTTCGATCATGGTTATCTTGTGAACTATTTTGTAGGTTAACTTATGATTATTTTGTTGCTCATGTGTCCCTTTTAAGATAAGTATTATTACATGCTTCTAAGGGGCCCACTCTCTTTCCCTTTGATGTGATGGAACTTCTCATGCATTGAACTTGACACTTCACAAAGACCATACACTTGTTTCTTCCAAAGCTATGCATAAATCATTCTATGCAGTTATTGCAGCCAAGGCACAATATTAAAACCCACCACTTTGGCAACTAGTCATATTCCATTTGGGGCTCCTCTAAATGGTGAGGGTTCTAATTGGGACTTCTCATCAGGGAGAACCCCTGCACCTATTGGCGACTTCCAACATTGTTAACAAGTTTTTGGTGCTAAAAGGAGGGAAAGATGACAATATGAGCCCGTGAAGTCTATTTGAACCCTCCTTATCCTTCAAATGGCTTCTTCCCAAATCTTGACCTCATCATGTTTTTCAAGAGTTTCAAATCTGAAAGTGCCTTGGGGATAATTCAAGACTTGTCAAATTTGAAGTTTGACAGTGAGGGTGGAACAACCATTCTCAAGCACACTGCTCGCTTTCTTGAATTTTGCACTTATTATGAAATTCACTGTGAGGATATTGCTTGTAGATTGTTCATCCTTACATTCAAAGCGTGTGTTAAAGAATAGTGTTACAAATTTCCAGCCACTTCCATTCACTCTATTAAACATATTGTCAAGGAGCTTCATCACTCCTTTGACAGGTATGACTATGAATCTGTTTATAAAAAATCCATTCATCTTAGAAAAGCACCCGATGAATCTCTTGAAGATTTACACGATCGTTTTATTCATTTATGTTACAAATTTTCTAAGGATGATATTGATTGGAATTTTATGAAAGCGAAGTTGAAGTATCTTGTTCACATTTCTTTGAATCCATCAGAATATGAATCTTTTGAAATTCTCCCAATATATACTGATTATGGAGCTCTTAAATCTCCAATAGAAGAAGTTATTGTTCCAAGTGACTCTTCATCTTCTCCTCATCAAATAGATCCATGTATGCAGGTTGAGGTTGGAGAACTATAAATTATATATGTTAATATACCATTGTCTTCTCCCACCCCACATGTTCAAAATTTGAACGCAAGTTTCGATTGCGAACCTGACTTGATTGGTGTTATTCTTTCTCCTCATCCTCCATCGGTTGTTCCTTTGATCCCCCTGATTTTTAATTGTCATAACCACATGTTATAGTCGCTTCTTTTGGTTGTCACGAGGATCAAGTTTAGGATGGAGTCAGTGTTAACCAAGAAACTTGCAATATCATTCATAATTACTATGTGTGGGTGGGAGAAGACAATGGTATATTAACATATATAATTTATAGTTCTCCAACCTCAACCTGCATACATGGATCTATTTGATGAGGAGAAGATGAAGAGTCACTTGGAACA
>Ga0068628_1000407_pt1 | contig 14872 bp, 15 predicted proteins | sample InSIn2gowninarea_FD_77431 | JGI IMG/M metagenome (GOLD analysis project Ga0068628, IMG submission 77431) | Clean room microbial communities from NASA Spacecraft Assembly Facility at Jet Propulsion Laboratory, Pasadena, California, USA -... ... | reverse complement strand
TTTTGATCACTTTTTAACCCTATTCTCTATAGATTTTTCAATATTTCAATGAATCTGTCAATTATTCTCTTTCTGGTCGGAATTCTAGGCTTTGTCCTTAACCGTAAAAACATTATTCTGATACTGATCAGTATTGAGCTAATACTACTAGCTTCTACACTTAATATTCTATCTTCATCTTACAACTTTGATGATATTCTAGGTCAAACTTATAGTATTTATATCATTGCTATTGCAGGGGCTGAATCAGCTATTGGTCTGGGTATTCTAGTATCTTACTATCGACTACGTGGTAATATTAGCATTCAAAATTAATGTATCTAGGTCTAATTTTTCTACCTTTTCTTGGAAGTCTAACTAGTGGCCTTCTAGGTCGTAAACTAGGTGTTACAGGGGCTCAAATTGTTACCTGTGCCTGTATAATTCTTAGTACACTTATGTGTATTACTGCGTTCTATGAGGTTTCACTCAGTGATAGTAGTGTATATATTAGCCTTAATAGCTGAATCGATAGTGAACTTATAAATGTTAGTTGAGGTTTTATATTTGATAGTCTAACTACTAGCATGCTACTTGCGGTCATAATCGTTAGTAGTCTAGTTCATATCTTCAGTGTAGATTATATAAGCAGTGACCCTCATAATCAACGATTTTTTTCATATCTTAGCCTATTTACCTTCTTCATGGTGATTCTATGTGTAGCTGATAATTATCTGGTTATATTCGTAGGTTGAGAAGGTATTGGGATCACTAGTTACCTTCTGATCAATTTCTGAAGTACTCGTATTCAAGCTAATAAAAGTGGTCTAAAAGCTCTACTAGTTAATCGAGTCGGTGATATAATCCTTAGTCTAGGATTCTTTGGTATATTTATGGTATTTGGTAATCTAGATTATAATACTGCGTATAGTATAAGCCCATATATAACAGAGGGTGTAATTACTATTATTGGCTGTCTAATTGTACTAGGTAGTGTAGGTAAAAGTGCTCAGATTGGGCTACATGTTTGGCTACCTCAAAGTATAGAGGGCCTATCGATTTCATCTACTTTTTCTAACCTTTTCTAGATAATATTCTATCTTATTCTGTGTTATTATTTTAGTTTAAATTTTGTGCCTAATTCGTTTATCTAAAATAAGGTAAAGATATTTGACCTACTTTCTTTATGGACAAGGACCCTCTACAAAATCCACTAAATGCTGAAACATCAAGTATAATGGTGAATTAGCAGGTAACTATCAAACTAGATACCTCAGAGACTAAACGTGAAGAGATTTGATCTCATATTTCATAGTCCAATGACAAATAGTAATATATGTATATAATTTGCCAACTCCAGTTTCAGCCCTAATTCATGCGGCTACACTAGTAACAGCTGGGGCCTATCTACTGCTTCGAAGTAGCCCGCTAATTGAGTATAGTAGCACTGTTCTACTGCTTATTACTTGAATTGGATCAATCACTGCGTTCTTTGCTGCTACAACAGGTCTAATGCAAAATGATCTAAAACGTGTAATTGCTTACTCAACCTGTAGTCAAATAGGCTATCTTTTTATGGGTATTGGTCTAAGTCAATATAACGTATGTCTATTTCATCTAGTAAATCATGCCTTCTTTAAAGCCCTGCTATTCCTTAGTGCTGGACAAGTGCTTCATGCTACGCTCGATCAACAAGATCACCGTAAACTAGGAGGACTCGTAGGCTTTCTACCCTTCACCTATCAATGTATAATGGTAGGTAGTCTAAGCCTAATGGCCTTCCCTTTCATGACTGGGTTCTATAGTAAGGATCTACTACTAGAAGTAGCTTATGCTCAATATACTTATCAAGGTCAAATCGTTTACTATATTGGATCAATTTCAGCAGGTCTGACAGCTTTCTATAGTATGCGTCTTATTAGTATGACTTTCCTTACCTATCCAAATGGATCAAAACCTGTATATGAACAAACACATGATGCTTCTAATATAGTTATTCTACCTCTATCAATTCTTAGTCTACTAGCTATCTTTTTTGGTTATATCCTTCATGATATGTTCGTAGGTGTGGGATCAGATTTTCTAAGTGATAGTCTATTTCAAAACCCTAATAATATTAGCCTAATTGAAGCTGAATTTGAGCTTAGTCAACTAGTTAAACATGGTCCACTGATTGTGACTACTTTTGGGGCTATTCTAGCTATTTATCTATATAATCTTATTCCTTCTCTTCTAAATCAAGTAATTCAGGTTAAAATTCTTCGTAATACTTGAAAATTTCTTAATGGTGAATACTACTTTGATGCTATCTATAACCATTATATCATCTATAGTATGCTAGGCCTAGGCTATACTGTATCTAAATATATGGACCGAGGTATTATTGAGCTACTAGGGCCTACTGGTACTCAAAAGGCTCTATATCAAGGTAGTCAAGACATCCAAAAACTGGATCAAGGTAACGTACAAAATTACGCCCTTATCATAGCAATTAGCATGATTAGTCTAACCTTCCTGGTATTCCTTTGTAATTTCAATATTCTACTAGATATACGTATTCTACTAGTGCTAAGTACAAGCCTATTTATAATCCCTTTAATTATAAGAGTGTTTTGTTTTTTCAGCGTTTTAGTGTATAGGTGGCACAGTAAACTCATTATTTGCTAGATTAGGTTCAACTCCTAAAATACGCTTTCTTAAATCTTATTAAAAATGTATAAAAACAGGTTAATTCCTTTATAGGTTTCTTAGTTTAATGGTAAAACCGTAGATCTTCATTCTACTGTCAGGGGTTCGATTCGCCTAGAAATCAATCAAAAAGTGGCCTAGTCGGTTTAGTTTAAATGGTTAGAATAGATAACTTGTAATTATCGGATACTAGTTCAATTCTAGTAATCGGCATAGAGATTAGATTGTCGTCTAACGGAAAGACACTATTCTTTGGATATAGCAATAATTGTTCGATTCAATTCAATCTAGGTAAAATTAGATTAAATCCTTTAGAATGAGGGTTACAGGACTCGAACCTGTGGCTAAATGATTAAAAGTCAACTACTCTACCATCTGAGTTAAACCCCCCCTATTTTTTAAACCTCTCTTATAAATTTATTACCTATAAGTAAGTTATGTATAGAAAAGGCGTAATATACAGGGACAAACCGCTATTGGCGAAGTTAAGTCGATTGCTAATTGGCTGGTTATGTATAACCTTAGGAGTTCGAATCTCCTTTTGTCCAATATACCTTTATTATTTTGAACGAATATCAAATGAAAACTAATATTTCTAATATACTTTTTACATTAATCAGATCTTTTTGGTGGATATATGGTCAAATCTGTATATGCAGCGTTGACTTTTTTCTACCAATGCTAAAGATATTGGTACCCTTTACCTTGTATTTGCTGTATTTGCAGGTATGATTGGTACAGCTTTTTCTATGGTGATTCGTATGGAACTGTGTGCCCCAGGGGTTCAATATCTAAACGGGGATCACCAACTATATAATGTTATTATTACTGGGCATGCTCTACTAATGATTTTCTTTATGGTTATGCCTGCACTAGTTGGAGGATTTGGTAACTATCTAGTGCCTGTTATAGTAGGTGCTGCAGATATGGCCTTTCCTCGGCTAAATAATATTTCATTTTGGCTGCTACCACCTTCTCTTATTCTACTGCTAAGTAGTGCCTTTGTTGAACAAGGGGCTGGTACTGCTTGAACAATTTATCCACCTCTAAGTAGCCTACAAAGCCATAGTGGAGGTAGTGTTGATCTATGTATCTTTAGCCTACACCTTGCAGGTATTAGTAGTATGCTTGGTGCTATGAATTTCATTACTACTATTGTTAATATGCGTAATCCAGGTATGAATATGCATAAACTACCCCTATTTGTATGGGCTATTTTTGTAACTGCTATTCTACTGCTACTTAGCCTACCTGTTCTGGCTGGTGCTATTACTATGCTGCTTACAGATCGTAATTTTAACACCTCATTTTATGACCCAGCAGGGGGTGGAGACCCCGTACTATACCAACACCTGTTCTGGTTTTTTGGTCAGGGTGGCCTAGTTAACTATTAACACTGTGCTAAATGCTGAGACAATACTTATCCTATTGAATTAGCAGGTTTATAATCCTTCTATTAAACCCCAGAGACTACACGCACAACTTTAATCTAGAATTACCTATACATTTTGTGTAGATTAAAGAAGATATAGTCCAATTGCTGCTTTATTAACATAAAAGTGGCCTAATCGTTAAGGCCTTTTCGCACCCTGAGGTGTATATCCTTATTATTCCAGGATTTGGTATTGTAAGTCATGTCATTAGTGCGTTCTCAGGTAAACCTATTTTTGGTTACCTTGGTATGGTATATGCTATGTTCAGTATTGGTATTCTAGGATTCCTAGTATGGAGTCATCATATGTATGCCGTAGGCCTAGATGTTGATACTCGTGCTTACTTTACTGCCGCAACTATGATTATTGCTGTGCCTACTGGTATTAAAATTTTCTCATGGCTAGCTACACTATATGGTGGAAGCGTACGTATTACTACGCCTACGCTATTTGCTATAGGTTTTGTAGCTCTATTCACTATTGGTGGACTAACTGGGGTAATCCTAGCTAATGCTAGCCTAGATATTGCACTACATGATACTATAATATACAGTCTATTTTTCAGTCCACTGTCTATACAGAATAAGCCATTTATAGCCTTTACTGTCGGCCTAATTGATGCTTGTGGCGATCTACAAGTCAATCAGTCTAAGGGTTTTCAGTTTCGTCTAGTGGTAAAATTTGATCATAAATCGACTAATATAACGATACTTCAAAATATTTGCAAGGAGTTCGGAGGTCATGTTAATCAGGTAAAGGATAAGACAGGTAAAATTCAATGAATTGTTAATGATAATAAAACTTTTAATAATTCAATTATACCAATACTAGAGCAAAATCCTCCACTTACTTCACGTATAATCAATCAATATCGATTCTTTAAAAAGTATTTCTATCTATCTAATACCCATACAAATATGACCAATTATTATGTCGATCGAATGAACAAGTACAACTTTGTATATGATCATGATGCTATTTGCAAACCATATTTTGCAGGTTGACTTGGTGGCTTTATTGAGGCTAAAGGTATCTTCCTAAATCATAAAGATGCTTGAAGCTCTTTCAGTATATGTCATACAGATTACGCCATTATTGAACAGATTTGCACCTTCTTTGAAGTTAATCCTAAATCTATCAAAAAGTATAAAAATCGTCAATCTTACGTAATTGAGGTTAAAAATCTACATAGTCTAAACCTGGTAATTGATCATTGTAAAGATCATCTTCATGGAGATAAATACTATGAAATGGTTAAATTTCTTTCAAATAGCAAAATATTTAAAAATAAAGTTTGTTATTCAAGTATAAAAGTGGTCTAATCGTATGTGTCATGTTGTCAAATCACTATGAAAATTATGAGTATGCGTTTTCGGTATATTGTAAAATATGCTAACGGTGAAGTCTAAAAGTGATCTAATTAGTGCATTAGATAATTTATATATACACTTAGAGATAATACCGTGGGAACCTGTAGGAATATGATCTATTCTTTGCAGGACTCCGTAGAGGCCACACGTGATTGCTTAGCTGAGCTTGATCCGTCTCTCAGTTAGGTAAGATATGGTCCGATCCTACCCGCAAGGGTAGTTACTCCGTCTGTTAATCTCAGTACGTTAACCTAATATAGACATACTATGTAGTAGCTCATTTCCATTATGTACTAAGCATAGGAGCTGTATTTGCTCTATTTGCTGGATTCTACTTCTGGACTCCAAAAATCCTAGGTAAAACTTACAATGAGACACTAGGGCGTATGCACTTTTGGTCACTATTCATTGGGGTTAATATTACCTTCTTCCCTCAACACTTTCTAGGCCTACAAGGTATGCCTCGACGTATTCCTGATTATCCAGATGCTTTTGCAGGTTGAAACCTAGTAAGTAGTGTAGGTAGTCTAATTAGTGTAATAAGTACTGTACTATTTGGTTATATCATTTATGATATCCTAAGTAACGATGCTCGCGTAGAAGAAGATACTTTTGCCCTGCCTTATTACTTTATGGATACACCTGAACACTGGATGCAAACTCATCAAGCTAATTCACTTGAATTTAGCCTACATAGTCCTACTCCTCTACATGCTTACAACACTCTACCTGTACAATCTTAATCTAAATTCCCTTATTAATTTAATTTAATTTATGTTCCTTTTAAAATTTAGTTCCCTTTTAGAACTTATATGCCTTTTTAAAGGCCTAATTCCTATATAATGCCTCAATCACTGCCTTTTTATTTTGTAAATCAAGCAACCTTTACATTTCTAGGACTGTTTGCTATCATTTACATCATGTCACGGTTCATTATGCCTGCCTTCCTTGAGCTATATGTCGTACGTAGCTTTATGACCGAAATTAAATAATTTAATATAAAAATCTAGTAATCAACTATGTAATTTTCCTCTGTTAATGTACAGCATTATGACCTATAGTCCACTAGAACAATTTGAGGTTGTCAGTCTAATCCAAATAAGCTTCCCTATTATAGGCTTCTATAACTTTAGCCTTACTAATCTAGGCCTATATACTATCCTATCTGTAGGTCTGGTTCTAGCTATCCATGTAAAATCACTGGATAACAAACTGATTGTGCCTAGTAAATACGCAATTAGCCTTGAGAGTGCTTACCAAAGTGTGCTTGGCCTAGTTAAATCACAAATTGGGCATGAGATTTACTTCCCTTTCATTTATAGCCTATTTTTCTTCCTACTGATCAGTAATCTTAATGGTAATGTACCATATGGGTTTACTATTACTACTAGTCTATTTGCTAGTATAGGCCTAAGCGTAGCCATCTTTCTTGGGGTTACTTTCCTAGGTCTTAGTCGACACGGTGTACACTTCTTCTCATACTTTGTGCCTGCTGGGACCCCACTAGCCCTGGTATTTCTACTAGTGCCAATTGAGCTGATTTCATACGTTAGCCGAGCCTTTTCACTTGGTATTCGGCTATTTGCTAACATAGTAAGTGGACATACACTGCTTAAAATTCTAAGTGGTTTCCTATATCCTATAATAATGAATGGCTTTATCATGGGTATTGTCTGTCTGATTCCTTTCAGTATTTTTGTAGGTCTAATTGGTCTAGAAATTGCTGTTAGTTTCATTCAAGCTTATGTATTTACTATTCTAACTAGTACATATATCAAAGATGCTATCGATCTACATTTATCCCTTAACCACAAAATTTAGGGTTTAGTTAAGAGGTTCAACAATATCTAACTTAGATAAAGATAAAGGTTCGACTCCTTTAACCCTTACATATTTGATCTAATATACCTCATAAAGTAGTTTTTTACGAAAGACTAGTATAATTAGGAAATGCTTATACACATCCTGCATAATGATGCACCAGAACCCTGGACTATTGGGTTCCAAGATGGAGCATCACCTACTCAAGAGGGTATTACTGAACTACATGACTCTATTTTCTTCTACCTAATTGTAATCTGTTTTGGGGTACTTTGAGTACTTAGTAGTACTATTATTAATTTTAAAGATAATATGCTAGTATATAAATATGCTAATCATGGTACACTAATTGAGCTAATTTGGACTATTACACCTGCTATTGTACTGATTATGATTGCTTTTCCAAGTTTTAAACTACTATATCTGATGGATGAAGTAATTAGCCCAAGTATGACTATTAAAGCAGTAGGTCATCAATGGTATTGGTCATATGAATATAGTGATTTTATTAATGAAGATGGTGAATCAATTGAATTTGATAGCTATATGACACCAGAAACAGATCTAGAAGATGGTCAACTACGTCTACTAGATGTAGATAATCGTATTGTTGTGCCAGTAGATACTCATGTACGGTTTATTATTACAGGTCAAGATGTTATTCATGATTTTGCAGTACCTTCACTAGGACTTAAAGTCGATGCTTGTCCAGGACGTCTTAACCAAAGCAGTGTAGTAATTGAACGAGAAGGGGTCTATTATGGCCAATGTAGTGAGATCTGTGGTGTATATCATGGTTTTATACCTATTGCGATTGAGGCAGTTAATGCCGAAAAATATCTACTATGAATTGATAGTATTACTTTATCTCCCTTTCTAGATTCTATATATACAAATTTAACCTAAAATGAATACAATTTTTAATTTCCTAGAGATTCTTATCGTTCTCGTTCCAGTACTTCTAAGTACCGCATTTATAACCATTATTGAACGTAAAGTTATAGGCTCTATACAACGTCGAATTGGACCTAATATTGTAGGTTACTATGGAGTACTACAACCATTTGCAGATGCACTAAAACTAGTAGTAAAAGAACAAATTATTCCTAGTCAAGCTACTAAAAGTCTATTCTTTCTAGCACCTATAATTAGCCTAGTATTTAGCCTACTTGGCTGAGCGGTAATTCCATTTGGACAAGGCCTGACTCTATTTGATTTCTCACTGGGTATCCTCTATTCACTATGCCTAAGCAGTATTGGAGTATATGGTATCCTATTTGCTGGATGATCAGCTAACAGTAAATATGCTTTCCTAGGGAGTCTGCGTAGCACAGCCCAAATGATTAGCTATGAACTTATCTATAGCAGCTGTACAGTGATCATTATTCTACTGTGTGGTACCTTTAATATCCAAGAAATCATCAATATGCAGGAAAGTGTATGGTATATTGTACCTCTACTGCCTATTTTCATCATGTTCTTTATTAGCGCTCTAGCAGAGACTAATCGTACGCCTTTTGATCTACCTGAAGCTGAATCAGAGCTAGTAGCAGGATTTATGACTGAGCATAGTGGTATGATCTTCGTATTCTTTTTCCTGGCTGAATACTGTAGTATTGTGCTAATAAGTACGTTTACAGCCATTATATTCCTAGGTGGATATCATGCTCCCTATATGTTCCAGAATAACACCTTTATTAGCATGCAAAGTCTTATCCTAGGTTTTAAGGCCCTAATTTTCATGTTCATCTTCGTATGGATCCGGGCTACGCTACCGCGTATGCGATATGATCAACTAATAGTATTCTGTTGGACAGGTATGCTACCTATGGCTATTGCACTACTTATTCTAGTACCTAGTATTCTAATTGCTTTTGATATTAGTCCTATTGTTTAAAAAATAATCCCTATAAATATTATTATAAGTAAAGTAATATGGGAATATAATATAAGGGTAGTATAGTGTATTTGCACTACGCTAGTACAGGTTCAACTCCTGTTATTTCCAGCCTTGATAGCTTAAAAGGTAGAGCATAGAATTGAAGCTTCTAATGAAATGGTTCGATTCCATTTTAAGGCAAAGAAATAAATTTGCAGATATTCTGAATAGGTTCGGAGATGCTCTGTAAAAGCATTGATACAACATCATAGTGGGTTCGAATCCCTCATCTGCAATATACGTTAACAAATTATAAGCAAAATTTTAGATATTATGTAATACTTGTCTATATTAATACCTATAAGAAAACATTTTAATTAGGTACTAGATACCCTCTAAATCACGTCTAGGAAAACCCTTCTCGGACTAACATACTTACTTTTAACAATATTGGTCAATATTAGGTTAAATTACTATAGGACCCTAATAATAGTTAATAATAAATAAACTTTGTAAATCAATAACCCTTGATAGGTTAGGTAGTATAAAATATTAGGTTAAATCATAAAGTATATAAATATTATAGATAGTCTAAAAGTTTTATAAGTTCTAGGTAGAATCTATCAGATTTAGATTAAAATCCTTTGCCTATATGATAAAATACCTTTTCTATTGATAGATCTTAAGAGGTAACTAAGTCCAGGTAAAATATTTGAGATATTGGTTGTGGCTTTGCCCTTCTTTGTATCGGACGTAAAGAGATTCGAACCCTTGATCTTTTTAGAGATTCTTACATTCAAAATAAGCGCTTTAAACCACTCAGCCATACGTCCACTCTTATAAGTTGTATATAAAGTCCTATCTTTATGATATAAAGCAGTCAAATTAGGTTGATTTCTTGTATATGTATCTAATGCCTAAATTTCAAGCACAACCTTTTCATCTGGTTACGCCTAGTCCTTGACCACTACTGACTAGTTTTGCTCTGCTAATTCTATGTAGTAGTACTACTCTATATTTTAATGGTTATCTACTACCTTTTAATATACCTCAAATTTATCTTGTATTTATTGGTCTAATTACTACAGTAGGTGCTATAATTCTATGGTTCCGTGATGTAATTACTGAAGGTACATTCCTTGGTGATCATACATATGTAGTGCAAAAAGGTATGCAAATGAGCGTAAATCTCTTCATTATTAGTGAGGTATTTTTCTTTATTAGTGTATTCTGAGCCTTTTTCCATAGTAGTCTAAGCCCACAAGTTGAACTAGGGAGTTCTTGGCCACCTCAAGGTATTGTAACTATTAACCCATTTGAACTACCCCTGCTTAATACTATTCTACTGCTAAGTAGTGGTGCATTTGTCACATATGGTCATCATGCACTTATTCAAGGAAATCGAGCAGGTGCTATTATAGGTGTACTAATAACACTGATTTTTGCTCTAATGTTCACTATTTGTCAAGGTATTGAGTACTATTCATGTGGTTTCACTATCCAAGATGGTATTTATGGTAGTACCTTCTACTTTAGCACTGGATTCCACGGTATCCATGTTATAATTGGTACAGCCTTCATTATAAGCGCCTTTTACCGTCTATACAGCTATCATCTAACAGATCTGCACCATCTAGGCTTTGAAAGCTCTATTCTATACTGGCACTTCGTAGATGTAGTATGGCTATTCCTATATATCTCTATCTATTGGTGGGGTTCATTATCTATCCCATATTAGGTTAAAAGGCTGTGTGGTAGATGGTTTTCTACTGTAGAACTGCAACTTCTTTCAAGAGGGTTCAATTCCCTGCTCAGCCTTAAGTAAAGAATTATGATCACATTGTATAAGAACATAGTATAAAGGTAGTGCAATGATCTCCAAAATCATCTGTGTTGGTTCAATTCCAACTGTTCTTGTTCTACTAGGTATACAAATTAGACCACTTTATACATGAAATATAGAGCTTTTTGTATCTACTTCTTATGACCTGAAATCTTAATATATATATAGAAATTAGACCAGAGATAGTCTACCTAATCAATATCCACTAGGTAAAAATTCAAAATAGTGGTTAAACCTTATAATATTGAAATGTTTTCTTATAAGTTTATGATATACCTTAGGACCTTTCATATACCTCCAATAATCTATCCTATTGATCATATGCCTTACATATTAGACCTCTTTAAGTTTCTTATTCTATATCTTATCTATAGATAATATCTAACATATACTACCATATAATGGTTAAATTCCTTTACCTTTAATTTGATAGATGTGAAATAACCTTGAATATTATAATAATTAGTGAAATACAAGGGTATACTAGGGTTTACAGAGCTTTCGATACACTTGGAATAATGTATCGTACTGATCTTCTTGGTATAGCTATATGCCCACCTATATACCCCTCTATATGGATATCCCCTATACTCTACCTATATAGTACTATCTAGTAACCCCTTTTCAGGTCTAATTCCTCCATGGAATTATCTACCAATATACTATTATATATATCTATAAAGTATCGTCTAAAACAGATCAAATTTCTATGTGATTTCTCGGGAAAATGCGATCCAAGTGGTTTTTAAATTTCTATAGGTCATAATAACTCCTATTTAAGCTCATGATACGTTCCTGCACGATTAAACAGTGGTATACATGGTTTAGCTCTATAGGCTCTACACTTCAATTATATTTTGTGATACTGTAATATATGAATGTAGGCTTGGATAATGTCATATTTAACAAATATCTCTTATAACTATCAAATATAAATACCGTAGTCTTAAATTTAATTTGTGATCTAGTAGATTATCTCTGATATACATATCTTGTTATAAATGTGATCATATTCCTATACCTTAGTTTTCTACCTTGATATAGACTTTATGTATTATTATATAATATTGCTAAAAAGGTGGTCATAATCCTATAGGTTAATATATCGATCCTAATAAGTATAAGGTATTCTATCCTTTATAGGTCTGTTAATTCCTTGTAAAATGTGGTCATATTCCTTCATAGTAAGTTATAGAGATCTAAGAAATATAGTGATTATCTAAGATAAATTACAACAAAATATAAAGTCTCAGGTCTACTGATTAAGATCAAGATCAAGATCAATCTTGTAGATTCCCTAGGATAGTTAAGATATGTTCAAATTCTGGTCGTGGCTTTGCCCTCCTATATCTATGTTAGCATGCTCTATGGTTTATCTTTAAGAACTACCTCATATTCTATGAAAAATGGTCATATCTCTATATACCTGTTGTATGTGTATAAGGTACCTCAAAGTACTTGAACTTGGTATAATAATCATTAAAGGTATATGAATTAGGCATAAAAATATTTAGGTTAACTCCTACTCAACTTTTAAAACTTGTATCAAAACCTGTTAAATCAGGTCTAATTATTATATATAGTACTATGAAGATGTTAAGGTATTACAGATAGATAGATCAGGCTATATGTATAATATAGTTATAAGAAAACATTTTGTTAGACTATCATTACAGTCTTACAGTACGCTTAGATAACATAGTCTATTGGTATATATCTGTATATATAGGACTTGGACTTAACAAGGTCTAGAAATCAAGCAATTTAGGTTGTAAATTAGGTTAAAATCCTTTATATAAAAATAATTTAGATAGTAGATGTCAAAGATATCACATATTCTAGGATAAGAGTATTGAGTGATAGTAATGCCTAGATAATGGTTGTTTGTCTACCCAAGCTATCTTGGATATATCTTTCATATATACCGTTTATAGTACAGATACACCCTAAGTATTCTGTATTCTAGATTAAGGTCAAAGCCACTCTTCACCTGCTTATTTTACTACCTTAAGTCAAGTGTAAAAAATCTCTAGAAATCCGTATATTTCAGGTTAAATTCCTGCATAAGCGATCTTATATCTATAACTAATATATACCCCCTGCCAAAGGCGGGGGGATAGGGGGGGATACACCCTAGGTTAAGCGTAAATTACCTCATATTTGTAGACCTACATTGTTATGTTATCTATTCTAACAGGTATGTGATATAAGGTCTAGATAGAGATAAAACAGGTTAAATACCTATATCAGCTATCTTGAAGATACCCTTAATATATATACCCCCCAGTGGGGGGATAGGGGGGGGAATACCCAGTTAGAACCCCAGCAACTTCGTTTTTAAATTCTGTATACATACGTATACCGAATATAAAATATATCAAGTATGTCTACTTGTAAACTGGCCTAATTCCTTCGTCATACTAACGTGCGGAGGCACATATCAGGTAGTAAACTAGGTATACTATCTTGAACCTAATGACCCTTTCTAAGCCTAAGTACCTATACTCTATCTATATTAAAATGTTTTCTTATAAGTCTATATATACTCTTCTTTACCCTGTCTATATATATCATGTCTAGTTGATCCATGCTTATTGATCCTTTAGTCTGCTTATATATACCCTGTCTATTGATTTATGTTACACCTTAAGTCTTGATAAACTACTAGATATTAGGTCAAATTTCTTTATCATACTCATACAAACCTCCGGAGGCTCATATACTTTTCATTTCTAGGTATATCTTATGTCCTTTTTTTCTATAAAAAGGTGGAAGGGCAAAGCCGTCGGTCATATCTGTTACCTATCTTATTATCTGTTATTAAAATGATCATCTCTCATATTAGATTTAGATAAATATTAGGAGGTATATAAGCGATCTCGGCAAGAACCTGTATATTATAGGTATAAAATAGGTCAAATTCCTATACTAGCTATCTTGAATATATCCTATATATATGTACCTCCCCGCCTTTGGCAGAGGGGGGTTAAAGGGGTTACGATATAGTATACCTGAAAGTAGAGCTAATCTCTAGGCTTACACTAACCTCCGGAGGCACTTAGACTATCAATAACTTGATATACTCTGTATAAAACAGGTTATATCTCTACACTTATCGTGTTGTTATACCTTAAGTCTTGGTATACAAGTATAGATAAATTAGTGTATTGTAGGTTAAATTCCTGTAGCAGCTATCTCGTATCTACCTATAAATATATACCGGGGCTACAATATAGTATACCAGAAAATCAAATTCCTTTATCATATTAACCTCCGGAGGCTCATATACTCTTCATTTCTAGGTATATCTTATGTCCTTTTTTCTATAAAAAGACCCAAAACAGGTCATATCTGTTTACCTATCTTATTCTCTGTTATCTCAATGATCATCTCTCATATTAGATCTAGATAGATATTAGGAGGTATATTAGGTGAAATTAGTATAGGCTATCTCAGACCTATATTTAAATATATACCCCCTCCGGGGGATAGGGGGGGATATACCCTAGGTTAAGCGTAAATTCCCTCATATTTGTACATCTACATTCTTATGTAATCTATTCTAACAGGTATATGATATATGGTCTATATAGAGATTATGAGATAAAACAGGTTGAATTACTATATCAGCTATCTTATTGATACCCTTAATATATATACCCCCCTCCGGGGGGATAGGGGGGGTATATTTAGTTGGAACCCCAGCAACTTCGTTTTTAAATTCTGTATACATACGTATACAGAAATTAAAATATACCAAGTATGTCTACTTGAAACAGGTCCAATCCTTTACCTTCATATTATTCTTTGTCAAGTCTATTAGAACTCTACCGTGTAAATAAGTTGTTAGATATTAGGT
>Ga0068628_1000406_pt1 | contig 14884 bp, 14 predicted proteins | sample InSIn2gowninarea_FD_77431 | JGI IMG/M metagenome (GOLD analysis project Ga0068628, IMG submission 77431) | Clean room microbial communities from NASA Spacecraft Assembly Facility at Jet Propulsion Laboratory, Pasadena, California, USA -... ... | reverse complement strand
TGATTGATTGAAGTTCATGGATCCAGTCTGAAAATTTATGAAACGTGGTCCCTGGAAGAAAGAGAAGGTTGTAGCCTTCTATAGGCCAGCACCTACGTACTAGTATCTTGGCTAGTGCAAGAGCTAAGAGGGTTGTAGCTCCCTTCCAGGAGAAACTGGAGAACGAGAGAGAGGGTTGTAGCTCTCTGCAGGTTGCAGCCTGCGTACTAGTAAAGGACTGCACCAGTACATTGTAAAGGAAGTTTCTAATATAAAAAAAGATAGAGACGAATTGCAGCAGGTGGTTTTCACCCACATTGGGTTTCCACCTTATATCTTGTGTTCTTGTGTGCGATTATCTTTCTGCTCTGTTTTACTGTTTCTGGTTACTGGTTATTTGATTCTGAAACACAGATTAACAATCAACATCAGAAAGAAAAAGTAAATTAAAATTTTGCTTTATATACGCGGGTTTCCTTCTACATAGTTGCGTATATATGCGGGTTTAATTAACTGAAGTAGCGTATATTATTTGATTTTGAAAAAGGAATAATTAACTTGATAATACTGATTCACCCCCCCTCTCAGTATTATTTCCAACATCATTTGCTCAAATACTCCAACAAGGCCAAGGCCATTCCAATCCATCACCCTCATCTATTTCCACCATCGACCCATCGTTCTCAAGCTTATACCATTCAATTTGCGTGTTGTCCTAAAAAACTACAAGATGCTCTGTTTTACTACAAGATACAAAAATACATAAAGCAGAAATTTGTTTTTTCCATGGCATGAAAATCATGCATCCATTTTCCAAGGTGTTTCAAGGGGAGATGCATATGGATGATGGTGACATGCTCAAGCAATTTCAGCAAATTCCAGTGCACATTTTTCGAGAAATCATCCTCCATCACCTATAATCATTTTTTCATTTTCTCGATATCCATGCATCCATTTAAAATGTTGTTTCATGGGGAGATATGTCATATGGATGACGGTAACATGCCCAAGAAATTTCAGCGAATTCCAGTGCATGGTTTCCAATAAATTAGCCTCCATCACCTTTAGCCATTTTTAGTTTGTCTTGAGATTCGTGCATCCATTGAACAAAATTGTTTTATGGGGAGGTGCATAATGATGATGGTAACATGCTCAGAAAGTTTCAGGTCAATCCATTCTACCGTCTGGGAGATATGGACAAAACAAGTCGATGTCCTAAAAACCTACAAGATTCCCTAAGATCCTACAGGATACAGAACAACACCTACAGGATTGGAAGTGAGCAGTTTTAAAAGTGAAAAATAGAGGTTGGCTTCATCAAGTAGTGCTAAGGAGGTAGGATCTACATTTCCCCACATATTTCCAAGTGAAAGGAACATAAAAAAACCTTCTAGTTTGTTGAAAGTGATTGCAGCATAAGGGAATTGTATACACATAATTTTTAAATTTGGTATCAGACCTATACAAACCTCCGTCCATCAAAGAAAAATGATAGGGGGAACCCATCAACACAGTGAGGATTCATCAGTACCCTCCTAAACTAGAGATATTCATAGGGCACAATTGGATGGGTTTCTTTGAAAATTGAGGGGATATGATGATGAAGTAGCCAGAGATTTGCAGTCAGCTTCAGCATGGAGATCCAGAAGTCAAAGAAGCTCCTCCAGAGCTTAGCAGCAGCATCAAGATCATCAACATCACCATCCAACACCTGCACATCAACATAAACTCAGCAGCAGCATGCAAGTCTCTCCAACAACCATCAGGTAGGTATAGGTATGCAATATTCTTGACCTCTTCTCTTGAGCATATTATAGTTAGAAATGTGTTGTCAATTAATGAGAGATGAGGTTTTATAAGCTAAGGATGGGTCAGTTGTCTCAGTCACCTTCAACTAGTTAATTGCAACTCACTCCTTCACTCATGCAATGTTGAAAAGTCAAATTATGAAGGGTGATGATTTCAAGGAATGAGGACATAAGTCAAAAGAAGAAATTTTTACAAAGGCCAAGTCACCACAACACTCCAAGCCCTCCATCCACTTCATATTCACTATCTATTCATCATTCATCCATCCCATTTCATTCTTGAAAAAAAAAACAAATAGAGCATCCTCTCCATTTTCACAAACCTACACTACTCCCTTTAAGCCCTAACATCATTATCCAATCCCTCTTCATCATTTCACTCACATATAGTTAGAAAACCATAAAAGAGGAGGAATGACCACTACAGGAAGGCAAAATGTTGCTACAAGAAGGAAAAAATGAACAAATTATGCGAAACCGCAAGATGGCAAAGCTTAAGAGAGACCTAATCAAAACAAAAAACTCCAAGGCCATTAGGCAATCATCTAGGCCACAAGATAGAAGAAGAAGGCAACAAAAGGAAATGAGGCATTCACCATGAAAACAGAAATCAAACTGCAGTGATAAAAAGAGGGTTTCCAAGAGGTATTTAATCTCTTTCTAGCTTTTGTACAAGGCCTAAAATATGTTATAAAAATGGGAGAAAGGCATGGAAGTCAACTAAGGGTCTACCCTAACCTCAGACTATCATTTATGCTCAAAAAGGGTATCACGTACTTTTAACAGGGTTTCCTATAGGTTTCTTGTAGTTTTGACAGTAATTACTACATAATGTCCTAGTTCTCATCTAAATGCATTTTGAAGGTGTTAGAGGTGTCCAAATGGCGAAGCAAGGTAGCAGAAGGTTGATAAGGGTGCGGAAGACCTTGCCAAATTGAAAGATATTCAAGAATCCATCTTGAATAAGAAGAAGAAAGCAAGCTAATGGTTTCAAGAAACAGTGATTTTTCTTTGCACAAATATGTTTTTGGGCTTGTCCTTGCAGAACTTGCAGCTAATATTCTAAGGCACAAGAGAGAGGCCACCAGGGCCATGGGTGAGGCACAATGAGGTCACTAAGTTGCTCAGAGGATGAGCAACACTTTCAGCAGGGGGGTATGATGGGCCTCTAAATTAGACATAAATTAAGGCACATGCCTCAAAATTAAAACATAAATTAAGGCCTATGACCATCCTTCAACACATTAAACCTCTCTTTTTGCATTAGATAATTTATTTTTAACTTTAATATATTCATTAAGAAGGTTTATGAATAATTGCATATTTGTGCCTAATATTATTTATTTTTGTGGAATATTATGAGAATATTGGGCAGATTATGACGAGTTGGAGGAGGAGATAATTTAGGGACTTGTTCCTTGTTACAGGAGATCAATAATAAATAATAAATCAACAAGATATTATGGAATTATGGCACATATTGTGGAACTCCAATGATTGAGAAAATCTATAAATATGTTCCACTAATCAAGGGACATATCCACTAATCAAGGGATTTTGATGGGGAAAGCTTCCTCCAATCATGGGGAATAATTCCTAATCATTTTGTATAAGTACTAATCGAATTTGCCTCTAGACATAGATTTTCATTAGTGTTATTGTGGAGAGAGCTTGTATTTTTGCAGCTCCATTGTATTTTCTTGCAGGGATGTAATTCTATTGATGAAAATAATGAATATTGATGTCATGTTCAGCTTCTAAATCTTGTTCTCTTCCATAGGTCTCTGAGTTTCCTTGGGCTTGGCCATCTCAGGAACCTCAGAGCCCTTTTGTATCATTTTTTTTCTTTCTTTTCACTACTTATTCACATGCATCTCTAGTTTTTATTTCTTTTTACTTCTGCATTTAGTATTAATGATTTCTTGCTGTAGGATTGAGTTAAATGGTTAATGAAAGTCCTTCTGTAGGATCACAAGCATTATTTCATCCTTGGAAAAGCTTTGGAAGTTCATAGTTATCGTTGAACTGCTTAGATTAGTCTTCTTATTCCCAAATCTAGATTGTTGGACCTCCTTTCTAGCAAAGAACAGTAAATTTCTGCTATTTTTTAGAGCATGCTAACAAGATTCAATTGAGTTGGTTCCACTTGCATTAGATCACAAAAACATTCTAGTTCATAACAAAAATTACCCCATTGAACTTTCACTTGATTTGGTTAGGCATTTTTTAGATTTACTAGCTCACTAGTTCTCAAATTTCTAGACTTTCGACTAGATATATATATATGTATATGCATGGTTAACAGAGGTCTTTTTGAGTGATTCCACTTGTAATAGGGACCTAAGACATCCTATTTAATAACAAAAATTTCCCCATCCAATTTGGATTTGATTTGCTTGGTTGTTAAACCCTCACCAATTTCATCATTTCACAAGGAAACTTCTCCAAGCTTTTTGAGCAAATCCATCCATCTCCCAACTTTGGTTTTGAGTTTTGAAGTGGTCCTAGGCACTCCTTTGCCTCATTCCATACACCAACCACCTTCCCTAATCTTTCCATTACTTTCAACATTCATCCTTTTGCTCTCGACGTATCTTGTAGGTTTCCTATAGTGGTCTGTTTTGAGGCCAAATTGAGGAAAAACCTCCAAGAAGTCACACAAGGTCACCTAAGGGTCTCCCAAGCCTTCCAAAAATCCACCATTATCTCAAAGCGCCCTGCCACATCACCAAAATGGATTAGTTTTCACACTTTCACATGAAAAAATACAAAAAGAAAAACAAATTTATTTTATTCATTTACATACACAGCAGTAGAAGGTTTGATGGTTTGAATCTGCATGCTCAGGACAATAGAATTGCATACATGTTAAATTAGCATTCTTTTGAAGTAAATCCTCTTAGAATTTATTTAGGAAATGGTGTATTTTAGAATTTGATTTCAATGTCTTTCCTTGTACTTTCTTTCTCTCAATAGGTTAAGGTTTCATTTCAAACATTTCATTTTTTGCAATTAATTTAAGATTTGACTTCAGTACATGCACTCCATTACATTGTGACAGCAAAGGAATGACACATTATATGTTTCACATATAGTGTCGATACCTCTTAAGTTTTTTCGAACCCTGGGTTGATAATTAAAGTCAATAGCCTTGAGAGTTGCAGCATTCTTGTTGCAATACGGAAGCTCATCACTTTTTGGCGCCGTTGTCAGGGAGGTGTTAAAGTATGCATTGTTTTCTTCCCTAGTTGATTCATTTCTTTTTACTTTTCGAAAATACAAAAAAATATTTGCATTAGGCATATTTAATTTCAAAAGTAGAAAATTGCATTGCATTATAGTTTTCATTCAATTAGGACATTTGTGACATGAGGTTACAAATTTCTTTACATCAGAAAATAGTGTGGGCCAGTAAAAACCAGCTCTTAAGATCTTATCGGTTGTGGTATTCCAATAAATATGTCCCCCACAGTCACCTGCATGAAACTCCTGTAATATTTTGTGAGATTATTCCTTTAACAAACAATCAAGAAGGATTCCTTCATGATTTTTCCAAAATAAAGCATTGTCAATTAAGAAAAACTTCAAAGATTTCATTTTTAAGACCTACATTTAGTTATGGACAAATCAGGAGGAGCTTGAAGACTTTGTAGAACGTATATAATGTTAGCATACCATGGTGAGTTAGTAAAGCACTAGTTGATCTGTGGAGCCACCATCTCCTCTTTGTTATCCAATTCTACAATGAAATTTATGTCTAGGGCCTGACAGTTTGATTCAGCCATGAGCTTGGCTAAGCCTTGGCCTTTGATCAATTTTGTAGGTTTAATTTCTAAGTCATATTCTAATATGGTAGCTATCCACTTCCCTCTTTTTCCATTTGGTCCATCCTATGTTAGAATGTCTTTGACTATAGCATTGGGAACATAAGTTACTATATGAGAATACAAGATATAAACTCTGAAACCTTTAATAGCTTTGACTAGAGAAAAAGCTTGCCTTTACATTATGTTATACTTTAAAGGTGCATCTCTCAGGGCTTTGCTAAAGAAGGCTATTGGTTGTTCCAAACCCTGATCATTTTTCTGCAATAGGACTGCAGCAATGGTATGTTCTGAGGTGAAATAAAATATGATGAAATCTCTATCAAACATTGGATCGATGAGAACTGGTGTTTGTGTTAAGGCTAGCTTTATATCTTCAAAATATCTTTTAGCCTCTAGATTCCATTTAATAGTCGAACCTTTCTTTAACATGTTGTTTAGTAGTGTAATTAGTTCAACTAAGTTAGAGATAAATCTTCTCAAAAAGTTTATTTTACCTAAAAATGCTTGTAGTTCTCTGATGTTCCTAGGATGTGGTATCTGTAAAATGGCTTCAATTCTTGTTGGGTCGACTCGGATACCATCTTTGGAGATAATGTGGCCTATTAATTTTCCCTCTTCCAACCCAAATAAATATTTTTTAGGATTCAAAGAAATTCCATACTTCCTACACTTGGTGAAGACCTGCCTGAGATGATCCAAGTGTTGTTGATCTGATTTAGAGAATATTGTGATATCATCTAGGTATATTACTAGGAAGTCATGGATTTCCTTAGCAAAGGCTATGTCCATTTCTCTTTGAAAGGTGGTCCCTGCATTTTTTAACCCAAAAGGCATTTTCACATACATGAAAGTGCCCCATGGAGTAGTGAATGCATTTTTTGCCTGATCATCTGGGTGGACTAAAATCTGGTTTTAACCAGAAAACCCATCTAGCAGTGAGATTCTGGTTGAACCTACTACCCTCTGTAATATGTGATCCATTTTAGGAAGAGGGTAGTTATCCTTGAGTGAAACTTTATTTAAATTTCTAAGGTCAACACATAGTCTAATTTCGCCAGTTTTATTTCTTGTAGGTACCAAATTAGAAACCTAATCTGAGAACCTAATTGGTGCAATGATTTTAGCTTCATACATTCTTTTGATCTATTTCTCAATAGAAGGCAATAGAATGGGGTTAATCCTTCTAAGATTTTGTCTAAAAGGCTTCTAGTTTTCTTTTAAGGGAATGGTGTGTTGTATTATGCTGGTATCATAGGACTTAAGGTCCTCGTAATTCCAAGCAAAAACGTCTTGGAATTCCTTTAACAGTTCTATGTATTTCACTTTTTCATTGGGAGGTAGAGACTTTGAAATTTTTATCATTTTGGGATCTTCTTCGAAGCCTATGTCACACTCCTTAATGTCTAATTTTAAGGGTTCCATTTTTGGCTTTTTAGTGACATCGTTTGAATCGAACAAGTCCTCCAAAGGATTTAATCCTTTGGGCAAAAAATTGTCTTTAAGATTGATGACTTCAGATTCTTCGTCGATTGCTTCATCAATTTCAATTTGTTTTAGGTTTCAAATATTTGATTTTGTAAACTTTGTGGGATGAAATCTATCCATCCTTTCATCTCCTACTTTGTTAATTTCTACTTTATCAGTGTAATCAAAATCTAATGTTATGTCTGTGTCTATATTGCTCTTTACAAATTCATCATCTAAAGTTAGAAAATTGTTAATTTGTTGATCATTATTGAACACTTGCTAGTTCTTTAAGTTGTCAGGAATAGCAAGTCTATGCCTAACCTCAGCAGTGTACTAATGGTTGGGCTAAAATGGCAACTTGCAAGTACAGCAAACATAGCTAAACTATGAGCTTGCATATTGTGTTTTCTTGGAATAACAGCAAGCTTGGTTTCTAAAAAAGTATTTAGTATTTCTACAACTGTTCCTCTATAAAATCCTAACCTAGGATCCCTAGTCATATAAACAGCGTTAATTTGTTTTATTACCAACTTAGAATCTCCCATAATAGAGACTCTTATGGCTCCTAACCTTTTTACCAATTTCAGACCTAACAGAAGTGCTTTGTACTCGGCCATATTGTTTGTACATTTAAAGTTCAATATGTAGGCATGACCCTCTGAATGATCATTTTATAAGTTGTAAATCCATACTCCTGCTCCTGCACCTAGTTTGTTTACTGACCCATCTAATTCAAGATGCCATAGAATTTCATGTTCATAATTCTTACTGTCTGGGGAAAGAAAATCTTCTTTGACTAAGGTATCTAGGTCATTTTTATTATCTGAAATCTCTTGAATTTGGATACTTTGATTGTCTTCTGCTATTGTAATTTCTTTTGGTTCTGCCATGATGTTTTCTGAAGTATTTTCTTGGTTAGATTCAACATTGTAAAGAATGAAAGAATCAATATCAGAATGCATTGAATATATAGGAAAGTTTTGAGGTCTCTCCTGAGTACTCACTACATATTTCATCAGAGTCTCTCTATACATTTTTTAGGATGTCCAAAGACTAATATGGTAGCATACAACATGTCAAGTTGTAGAGATCCCTGGAGTTTGGAACCCCACGATCTAGACAACAGCGTACCATATTTAGGTGGTATATCAGCAACAACTATGTCCATAAGAATGGTCTTCGCAGGGTACTGCACTAGGGAAACACACAAGTCTTTTATAAGTCTTACGCACTTAACTTGGCTTGAATCAAATGAAAACATGTCCTTATAAGGTCTAGTGATATCCAAGTTTAGCTTCTCCATCACAGAGTAAGGCATAAGATTGTGTGAAGCCCCAAAGTCTAGCATGGCATTATGTAGGATTTTATCATGGATGTTAAGGCTAATGTAGAAGGGTGGTATCCGTCCCTCTGCTGGTTTTCCATCAACATCAAGACCAAAAATTAACTCAGGTTGATCATCAAATAAGTTAATAGAGTCTTCATTTTTGACGAAATTTAAAGATTTTCTTATTTGAGATGAGTAAGTTTCATGTTTAACCAGTTCTATTAAAGGAACTGAGATTTTAAGTTTGGCCACCTCTGCTCCCAAATTTAAAGGCAGAGGGGATTTGTCTATTTGAACATTTGAAATCTTAGCAACAGGGTTTGGAGTAGTTTGTTTTTCTTTTTTAGTGTTTGGAGTCTTTTTAAGTCGATTAAAATACATTTCTGTAGACATTTTATATCAAGCTAAGGAGCTATTGTATTCAAGACTAGACTGGTTTTGATGGCTCATGAACTAAAGCTAAAGACAATTCACTGGATTCTTGTGCACAGTTAGAACCAAATAAGTATTATCTCTTCATGTTTAAATATTGTTTTCTCGTCATGTTATAAATATTCACATGTTTTCTCTATGAAATCTGAATAGTAAACAAGGAATGATATCTTAGAATTAGCTTAAATGCTCTCTATTTTGATTGTTTACTTTCTCTTTATTTTCTACTAAACTATCTTGGTCTGGGAATTCTTAATTGCTCCCTTACTTCCGTACTTCCCCCCTTTAGGTCCATAGTAAAGGATTCTTAGTTGCCCTTTGCTACTGATCTCCTTCTCTTCTTCATCTTGATTTCGGTTTAAGGATTCTTCATTTCCTTTTACCCTGGTTAGGACTACCTCATCCATTTGAACCTGCAGATTTGTTTTTTGTTGTGCTAGCCTGTCCTGTGAACTCTTCCTTTAGCAATTGATCTGATCGAGTTAAGCCATTCTCTGATTGACTCCATAGCCCAATGGCCTAAATATTCGTTCTGCCCATCTATTTTCTTAGATCCACCACCCAAACAAACCAAATCATCATGAGCACTAAGAACTAGCCAAAAATCCTACCCAAAAACAAATTTAAATTATAAAGAGAGATCCCTCTCTGGACTTAGGTTGGCTAGAACCTGAGTCTAAAAGATTAGGTTTGCGGTTACCTCAGATTATTCCTTCTTTTATAACTTCTAGGGAAGACTTCTAAGTGATAACATAGTGGCGACTCCATTAGGGAATCAAATCCCCAGTCTTTATAAACCTTTGTGAAATTCAAATTTTTATTTTCAAGCCTCTTAAATGGTTTATTAGAAGTTATTTCAAAAATTCATAAAAAATAAAATAATTAGAAAAAGCTCGAAATCTGGCTTCAAGGAGAACTCACTATACAAGGGCCAACCCTGATCCAAATCCTCCCTCTGTATTTGACAATCCCAACCTTATTCCGAGAAAAATCAAAAGACAAGAAATTTCAGTAAGCCTAAGACTTTTATTTAGATCCAATTCCTATCCTAGTGAGTGGTTGTTCATAGAAACCTCCCTTTTGACGAGTATTTTGACCTTTCTTTATTTACAACCAAGTCTGAGAGTGAACTTGAGGACACAGTTCTAGATCTAGAATTTACATCAAAACTTGAAATCCAAAGAGCAAACTTGTCAATTGATCAGTACCTTCTGAATTCCCCTCAGTCATCCCTGACTACTGATAGAATCCCTGAACTTTTTGAAATAGCTTCAACTTCTATTAGTTCACCATCATTTCCCCACACTTCTGAAGTTCATTCCTCATCTCTATTCATAACTTCGCTTCCCCAACAGCCTATCACTACCCATCAAATACCCACTACCCCTGTCACCACAAATCCCCCTGTTGTCCCAAATCCTCTTGTTACCACAACTCCTATTCTCAATCTTGTCCAACTTAAAGATATGGCACTCATATATGCCTCTCTTGTCATGCCTGCTCCTCAAGGTGTCTTACCAGGAGATTATCAGAGTAAAATTGTCCTGTTTGATGGTACTAGATCTTACACAGTGCAGTAGCACATAAAAAATATGACAGATTATTTTGAACTACATGAAATTGACATAAGGGATGTCCAAATGAGGATTTTTTCCCAAACTGTAACTGGAGATGTGAGAACATGGTTTAGATCTCTGCCTCCTAATAGTATAGATAGTTTAGATGTTTTTTACCAGCAATTTTTAAATAGGTGGGAGAAGAAAAATAACCCTCTTCAAATTATTTCTAAATATGAAAACCTAAAGAGGGGACCAAATGAAACCGTTCAAGACTACTGTACTAGGTTTAACAATGTATATAACGCAATACCACTTGACCTTAGGCCTCCACCTGGCTTAGCCCTGATAAAGTTTCCAGACGAGTTTGACACTGACATGGCTTTTCGACTTAGAGAAAGGAATCCCCCTACGCTAGAAGATATGAAAAGTGTAGTAGTTAGCGTAGAAGCTAATTTGCTATCCAAAAGCGCTAGGGTTAGAAACGAAAGGAGAGCACCCCTGAAAGATGAAATTTCACCCTTTGATCAAAAAATGGATGCATTAGCTAAAGGAATGGAAAAATTGATGGATAGGATAGACATCATTGAAAGAAAATGTCCTACCAATTTCTACTCCCCACGGGGACTTAGACCATCTCCCTTTGACTAATAAAGACTTTCAAATTAAAGATGCCTTTGTCTAAGAATCCCCATTGAAATTATACTGCAAGCACAGAGACCTGACATTTGTGACTATGTTATCACTCAAAAGTCTTCCCCAGAAGTTATAAAAGAAGGAATAATCTAAGGTAACCACAAACCTAATCTTTTAGACTCAGGTTCTAGCTAACCTAAGTCCATAGAGGGCTCTCTTTTTATAATTTAACTTTTTTTTGGGTAGGGTTTCAGGCTAGTTCTTAGTGCTCAGGATGTTTTGGTTTTGATTGGGTGGTGGACTTAAGGGAAAAGATGGGCAGAGCAAGTATTCAGGCTATTGGGATATGGAGTCAATCAAAGAGTGGCTTAATTGGATCATATCAATTACTAAAGGAGGAGTTCACAGGGCAGGCTAGCACAGAAAAAAGAAAATCTGCAAGTTCAAATGGATGAGATAGTCCTAACCATGGTAAAAGGGCAATGAAGAATCCTTAAATTGGGATCAAGATGAAGAAAAGAAGGATGATCAGTAGCAAAGTGCAACTAAGAATCCTTTACTATGGACCAAAAGGGGGGTGGGGGGGGGGACTCCGAAAGTAAGGGAGAAATAAAGAATTCCTAGACCAAGATAGTTTAGTAGAAAACAATGAGAAAGTAAACAGTCAAAATAGAGAGCAGTTAAGCTAATTCTGAGATATCATTCCTTGTTTACTATTCAGATTTCATAGAGAAAACATGTGAATATTTATAACATGATGAGAAAACAATATTTAAACATGAAGAGATAATACTTATTTGGTTCCAACTGTGCACAAGAATCCAGTGAAATGTCTTTAGCTTTATTTCATGACCCAGCAAAACTAGTCCAGTCTTGAATACAATAGCTCCTTGGCTTGATATAAAATGTTTACAGAAATGTATTTTAATCCACACAGGGACTTAGACCATCTCCCTTTGACTGATAAAGACTTTCAAATTAAATATACCTCTGTCCAAGAATCCCCATTGAAATTATACTGCAGGCACAGAGACCAGTACCTAAACCACGCAGACAAAATAGGTCTTTGGGAATCAGGTTTACCCAAGTACCAATTCCCCAGAGTTCATATCTTCCAAGAAATTGTCCACTATTGCCATGTGAACTATAGTCCCATCCTAAGAGAAGTGATGACTCCTGAACAGACTGTATTATTTACCATTACTATTGAATCCATTAATGAAATGTTGCAGTTGCAACCAGGCCAAAACATGACTCCCATTTCTATTGGAGACCTGCTTAATAGATTCCCTACACTCACCTCCATCAAACTTGCTCAATTATTCTAGACCTTCATTAGGGAAGAGAAATACATTCCAAAGGACCCTCCTCCATACATGTGGACTATATTCTCTGAACTTGGCTGAGACATCACAGAAATGATATCCAGTGTGTTAGGCCAGACTACAAGTGAATTGGTTGATGAGATTATCATAGCTTTCATGTCCATTTACACTCCTAGACAACCCCCTGCCATCATGTTTGACTATGCTAAGTTCATTGCAGATAAGATGCATGATCAATTCATGAGAATGGATAATGAAAGAGTGTTCAAATATTCATCAATTTTATATCATATTTTCCTATATTATCAAGCTGATAAATTCTCATTTACACTCCAAAATCTTGATACCAGAGGCAACCCCAGATCAGTAGTCTTCTAGACTTCATTAATTCACCAGTATGACTCTCCATATACATATACAGATTTCATAGATCTCTTTGTGCACCCAATGGAAACTATGTTTTTAGGAAGCCCTCCCCCCAGAATCAGTGCAGATATCAAGAGGGTCCTATAGTTGTCCAAACAATATAGAGTGGGAGATTGGTACTAGTACCAAAATCACACTAAAATCAGAATATATGGTTGTGAGCTAGCACCCTACAAAATGCCAAGATACCTCCCCATGAGATTGTTTGCTCTAGAGTACTACAGGAAAATGATTAATTCAGATGAGGCACATTTTGTGAAGGCCAAGAAGAAAGTTCAACTCAGAATCAAAGATCAGCTTGTCCCCTTTATATGCAACAGTAGGGAAGCAGGAAAGGAATTAGAAGAAATCCTCCAAAAGCTAAAACTGAAACAAAGTTTATGACCCTTTAGATTTCATTTGCAACAGAAGACAAAAGAACAAATTATCTCCCTATGTCCACCATAGAATTCCAGAAATAGAACAGTATGCAAATCAACTAGAATGGGTGGAGAATACTTTAGTAGACCGAGATAGCACAAAATTTGTTGTCAATAATGTGTTGATTGATTTAGAAATAAGACTCGATGAAGATTCCTTTGTACAGGTGCCAGGAGAATCCCAGTCCCAAAGGGAAACACAGGAACAAAGTGAGCAACCAGCAGAAGAAGGACCTCAAGAGCAAGAAGAATCAGAGCAACCAGACATATCAGAAGAGCTTGCTTAGCCAGAACATATCCTGAGTAATCCTCCTATTTTACAGACTCCTCTAAATGAGGAAAAGAATCCCAAAAGAGATAGAGAGGAGGCCACTCCTTCTAGCAGACCTGTTGCACAGACTTATGTCAAGAGGCAAAGGTTGAATCCTTTTTCAGAACAAGAGTTCACAGATGAAATAGCTGGAACTACAGGTACAGAAAGAGTAGAAAGCAGACAGACCATTCCCTCTAGAGGTACACAAGAACCTTCCACTTCACAAGCTCAAATGCTGGAGAGACAACATAGCGTGGAAGTATCCTCATTCAGGGCTCCAACTAGATAGAACTAAGACATTAGAGAGAAATGTAAAGAAATAAAGGTTAGAAATGAAAGATTGAAGGCCTAAACCTATGCACAACACCTTAAAATGGCTCCTACTAATCAAACAAGGCTAATGTCAGCTTTTGATGTAAAAGAAGGTAAGATACATATGGCTTTCATGAAGCCTAATACATAGCAGCCCAAGTCAATATCAAATTACTTGAAGACATACTTTGAAGTGTTGGTGAAGGATATTCATCCTATCGACCAAATAGAATTACACAAGCAAACCAGGGAATTTGTCTATTCTACATTAACCAGCAAGGCTATTGCAACGCATCAACTCCAAAATTCATTGAATAATATATCAGCGCAATTCCAGTTAGAGAAATCCTCTTCACAGGCCAAGGATACCAGGATAAAGACCTTAGAGGACTTAATCATAGAGTTGGGGCATGACCCAAAGGATGTAAAGGCTGCAGAAAATCTAATTAAAAATAAAAATGATGACATAGTTTCATTGAAAAAGCAGCTCAAAATTCCTCCTCTACATCATCCACAAATAGCTGAAGTATTGGAAACTAGAAAGGAGGAAGAGCTTATGGACTTAGTCCTTAAGCCGAATGATTTACTAAAAGAGACAAAGAAAGAACTGGATAACTTGATAGAGTCTAGAAAGAGTGAGTTGGCCACCACTCCTCATACTGTCATACCCACAGTCTCTACAGTAGTACCCTCCACATTGGTTGTTTCCTTAGCACCAACTGTTCCACCAGCTACAGCTCTGCCAATTACAGGTACATCTACAAGCATAGGGACATCCACAGAAAAGACAGTTGAATTGGTAAAAGCCATGGAGGAAATGACCATCCAAGCTATTGAGCTCAAAAAACTTAGAGAAAAAGCATCAAGTTTGGAAACTGATTGCAAACTTGCACAAATACAACAAAAGGAAGAAGCTCAAAAGAATCAAAGAATGAGAGAAAGAATAAAAGTCCTTGAACTAGTAAAAGTGGCCACAGAAGCAGTTCACAAGACAATGGAAGAATTGGGAGATAAACCTGAAGAATCCAACCAATTGATAGCATTCTTGAATAGTAAG
>Ga0068628_1000405_pt1 | contig 14891 bp, 13 predicted proteins | sample InSIn2gowninarea_FD_77431 | JGI IMG/M metagenome (GOLD analysis project Ga0068628, IMG submission 77431) | Clean room microbial communities from NASA Spacecraft Assembly Facility at Jet Propulsion Laboratory, Pasadena, California, USA -... ... | reverse complement strand
TTTATTGATAGTGGTTTATTTATTTATATGTGTATGTATATATTTTTTTTTATATATATATATATATATATATATATATATATATATATATATATATATATATATATATATATAACATAGCAAGCATGTTTTCATGCATATGTTGTTACTTAGAGAGTATTGTGATGAGTCTTCACTTATCCATAGTGCAGAGTGAGTACATCTCTTTGGAGGAGCAGGCAGTGTTGACTGTAATGTTCCATTATTGGGGCTAGTGGTTGTCAATCGTGTATGTATGGATGCAAATTTTATTTTTTTTATATATATATATATAACATAGCGAGCATGTTTTCAAGCATATGTTGTTATTGCAGTTGGAATATTCTGGTTTCTTTAGCAATGTATGTTATGTAAATTACGCATTCGTGTATGAACTATTTTTCATATGATTGTATGAATATTGTTGGAGACATGTTGTTGGTTTAACCTGTCACTTTGGATTGGGGACTATTCTTCTTTCCATCTTGAGATTTCATTCAGCTCATGTGGTCCTTTGAGGTTGCGTACTATTATAGGCTTCTACGGGACACGCTTCCTTTTCCCCTTCTTGTGTTAGAACACCTATGCATCTCACTTGAATTCCTGCAAGGTAACACACTTGCTTTCGACAAAGATATCAAACTTACCTCTGCGTGCTATCGTAGTCAAGGCATTGCTTTGCTACCCACTAGTGGGACTCCCACTCCAAATGGTTTGAGGTCTAGTTGGGAATTATTACTGAGGAGATCCTCTGATATGTTGGTGGGTCCATCAATTTCAACATTTATGGTGCTAGAAGGAGGGCCAGATGACAAGATGAGTCCTCAAAGTGTATTTTGAATCTCTGCACATTCTTTATGACTTACATTAGAATTAATCCTTCGACAAGACTGTCTCATGGACGTGATTTTGAAGTGTCTGGAGATCTCCTTAATGACTTGTCACGTAACACATATGATGGTGAAGGTGGAGCAACTTTTCCTAGTCACGGAGTTGCCTTCATGGGATTATGTGAAAGGAATAAAATCCATGAGGATCATATTTCTTGCTTGTTGTTCGCATTCATATTCTGAGGGCATGCACTGCAATGGTGTATCACATTCCCCTCAACCTCCATTCACTCTTATGATAAGATGATCAGAGAGTTAGCCTGTGCTTTCTATTATTATGATTGTAAAGAAGTCAATAAAAAAATTTGCAATTACGGAAAGCCCCTGATGAATCCCATTTGCAATTTTCGAAGTGCTTCCAAAATCTTTCTTTCAAATCCTAGAAGATGAAATTAGTTGGAAATTTCTTCATGAAAGATTTCAATATCTTCTTCACATATATGAAAATCCACATGTGTTAGAATCATTTGAACCCCTCCCAGCATACCTCGGTGTTAGAGTTGCCAAACCCAAGATGGACAAGGTCATTGTCACAAGTGACCCTTAGTCTGCTTCTCATCAAGTAGCTCTAGCTCCATAGTGCGAGGTGGGAAAAGTTGTAAATCCATCTATTGAACTATCACATCCTCCCACCCCACCTTCTCTGGATATATATGCAGATTTGGACTACAATCCTATTAGTTTTCACATGAACTTGTTCTCTCAACCTCCGTTCTCACATTCTGTTGATCCTTCGGATTGTATTGTGTTGTGTTCTCCCATTCTGGACTCCACATTTGTTGTCCACGAGGATCAAGTTGTCAATGGATTTGGCGTTGAGCAGCAAACCTACATTGTCATTTATGATGAGTATGTGTGGGAATCTAAAGAAGAACCCACAGTGAAGGATGACCTCCTTCTATCCACACTTCATCCGTTGTTTCTTAACATCTTTTTTTGTTCGACCATTATGATTTGTCTTGTGAAAATCCATCCCCAAATGTTTTTACTTCTGATCATTCACAAAACACACCAGATGTCATTTTGTCATTATACTGTGGAGAGGACACATCTTTCTTTCTAAATCCACCTAATCTAACATATTTTATTTTTGAAAACCCAGAGGGTGATAATTCTTATTTTTTATCAACCCCTCTATATGATTTGCCAGATCATGAGAATGCCGATGAATATCTTGATATTTATGATCATGGCTGGCGTGATATTTGCACTTATTCATTTAATCACGATGTTAATTCACATGTTGTTAATATTTCTAGGCCATCGGTCTTTGACGATCTACCTGATGATGAAGTGGAAACCCCTCAAGCTATCGAGGCACTTCAGCCCAAGTTGATGGTTATGTCAAGTTCTTACTGTCTTGACATCAGTTCTACTTCCGATCATAAATTTGTTAAAACACCCCAGGCTCCTCATCACTCTCCTGTTTTCATTGAAGATCAATCTAGTTTACATATTTCACATCCTCCGCCTAAATCACATGATCACATCGCTTATGCATGGTCAAAAGAGTGTACATACTCATCATCTATGCAAAATGTGTTGCAACAACATGGTATGTCTGCAGAATGTTTGTCTTGTTCTTTTACTCTTTTGTTTTTTGTGGACACGTTCAAACTTCGAGCAGGTTGGTTTTTACTGTATTATCTTTCTTGTGTGCTGGTTTACTTGAATATCTTTTTGGTCAACCATGCCTTCACCAACATGGGTCAACCGATATGCTAGTGGCTGCATTGGAAATATCACTTCACATGAATAGGCCCATGCACTATTTATTTTAGGAGAAGGAGAAGTGTTTTATTTCTTATTTTCTTTGCTTGCATGTTTTTCTTTGTTGACTTGTTTCACTTTCATTTACTTCTGTCCTTTTCTTTTTTGTTTGTTTACTTGTTATGCACTTGTAGGTTTAGCTTCACATGAAACAATGTTTGGCTCTTGAGACAAGCAGGGTGAAGTTCAAGAGGACTTGTACAACTATCAACAATTGGTTATCTATTGTCCTCTCTCTTTTTGAATATCTTGTTGTCTTCAGTCGATGATACCCTAATGGAAAATACATTCTGTTCAGAGTGAGTCTTGCTGGAAACACAACACTTGCACTTTTAACTTGTACTGCCTACTCTAATCAGTTTTTCTATATTCGGTTAGCCCTTGTCAACTTAGTCAAGTAGAGTAAGGTGAGGGGGAAAACCTTAACAAGTATGTCATAGGTATATATAACATACTTCTCTGAAGGAACAACCTATTTTGCTCTCAATAAGTTGGGATCCTTCTTACGCCTCACGAAATAAATAAGTTCCTATGCATAGTTCTCTAAAAATGAAAATGAAAAATGAAAAATAAAATAAAGGCGAAAGAAGAGAAAGGCTTCCTGCATATAGAGGTGATGTAAGTAACTCTACTGGGGCATTGACCATTCTTTTTGGCAATGGATTGATGCTTGTGTTCCTGTGTGACTTCGCTGGGGTACTGTCTGGGCCTACTAGTAGTGGAGCAACGCCAGAGATGAAACTAAAATCTGACAGTCATATTACTTGTGGATCAATATAAAACTCTTCCCTAATTAAAACAACTCAGTTGAGTTTTCTTGTTATGTGTGCTGACCGATCAAGAGAATGATAGTGACTATATCTTTAATTCAAACTAGTGAGGAAGCCATGATGATTAAAGAATCAAACAATACTTCCGGAGGAGTTAGACTCGTGTTACATGAAGCAATGTCCATAAAGAGAGATGGAGTTTTACCACTATGTCGCCAATGTTGTAGCAGCTACAAACACCCTCCAAAATGTTTCCTTCTCTTTGTTTTGGAGCCTCCCTCCCCAAAATATTAGCAACATGTCTTGCATTGCTCAGGTACTTGTCATTTTAACTGGAGTTATCTATCACTTTGCAGCTTGTGTTCGCTTACTTGTTCTGCTAACTAACCACAAGTTGAACATGTGACTTGGTTCACATCTGGTTCTTGCGTTGTCTTGGAAAATTGTGTAATCCAAGAGATAAACCAACCTTGCTCTTAGGAATTGTGTAGAGCAACCCAACAGTCAGCCCTGCACTCCAGAAATGCACAGAGCAGTCTAGCAGACAACCTTACTTAGATAAGTTTTGTAAAACATCCAAACACTAGGCTCCAGCTCAGGAATTGCATAAACCCAGCTGATAGCTTGTCATCAATTGGGAAATTGTGCAAAGCATGAGAGGCAGCCAGAGCCACTCAACCCCGAAATTATGTGGAAGCATTACATTAGCTGTTGCGCTATGCAAGTGACGACAAGTTTCTTGGTTCCCTCAATAAATATGCAATATTCCTATGCATGCATGTCATCCCTTTCCCGAGAAAGAGAAAAAAAACATTCCTAAAAAATAGGGATCTATTTTTAGCATTGTGAGTTACACTTAAGTTGATTTTAGAAACTTCCCGCCTCTTTTTGCTTTTTTCTATATGTTTAGCATGCATGTCATAAACCTTGAATCTACCAAATCTGTTTAAATGACACCCCAGATATCATTATACACATTCAATCTTGGAGCTCTAGCATTCTCAAGGCATCTAGGAACTTTCGGCATAGTTGACACAACTTTTCTGGGTAAGTTTTACTTTTGAATTCTTTTGCAAATTTTTCAGTCACTTTTATCTCCTTAGCTTGTGTGAGTGTTGTTTTTCATGCTTTCTTGAACAACTGCTATAATTTTAGTTCTTTTTAACTTGTATAAGTGTTGTTTCAAGTTTTTCATTGCCTTTCTTAAGCATCGCATGCATAGCATTGTTTTTTCCATAATGGTCGCCATTGCATTGACTCTCCCCACCAACTTTGTTGTTCGTCCATTTGACTCATTCCTGCATTAGTTTTGATTGCATGCATGATAATTCACTCCTCTTTGCGCCATCCCTCCCCCATGCATTCAACTCTACTCATTTTCAAGTTTCCATTGGGCAGATCTAGGCCGCCTTAGCTCAGATCTTGCTTTCTCTAGCATGCTCTATGCATTTCTAAACTAAAGGCTCTATCTTGGTTCGAGAAATTGTGCAAAGGATTCCTATCACTAGCCTACATTTGTTCTCTACAAAGTTCTAGGAAACAGTGCCCAGTCTTTCCCACTGGGATCGCACAAGGTGCAGTCCCAGCCAGCAGTCAAGCCAAATTGAACTCCGCATTACGTGGTTCCTTTCCATAATCAACCTAGCTGGGCAATGCTCTTCATAGTTCTAGCCAAAAGTGGGTCTCACTGGGAGTTGAGAATGTGCAATGTGAAATTCTAGCTGACAATCTCCTAGCCTTTAAGACTCTCTATTGCGCAATCTTGCCAAGTAGTCGCTTAGCTTGTTGCATGATTGATCCTTGAAATTCTTTTTGTTTTTAAACTGAAATTTTCTTGCCATGAGTGTCTAGTTTGTCTCCATGTACATTAGTTATTGAGTAGTCTCCATGTACCTTCCTGTAGATTTGGGTGGTTATGTTAGATCAGTTGGAAAATGAAGGAAGGCCTTTCAACATGTTGGACATGTTGGCTCTTCAGCTAAAATTGCATGTGTCTTATGTTTGTAATCCGTCAAAGGATGGACAAGAAAGATTCTATATGTTCACATGCCTACTTGATGCAGACTATGCCCAACAACACTTACCTAAAATGGGTTGGACATGGACACGATCAGAGGAAGTTGTGAGCATTTATTGTAAGCTTCTCTCTGAGTGTAGTTAATGAGGAGTGATGGCGAGGCTGTTTGACCACTTCATTGCCTCAATGTATAGGATTATATTTGAACAAGATCCATGTTACATGTCCCAGGAAGTGATGCAGGAATCACTTAACATTGCATATTGGTATACCTCAATCAGTGGCACCTTCATTAGGATGTTCGATGCGGATAAGCCTTCGCATGAGCTACCGATGTTTTCCATGGACAAGATGGTCATGTAAAAGGTTGCATACCACATCTCCACAGGTTTATCAGCAGGACTACACAGGCGGAAGAAGGCACCATGGCCCACTCTTCCTTTGCAGATTGGTTATTACAAGATCTATACCTTGAAGGATGTAGATGTCAAGAACGAAGACTTGAAGAAGTTTGGGGTCAGCACCCAGAGCTTCAATTCATATGATCCCCACTACATATGTAATAACCATTATGTGAAGGTGTAATACCCATAGATCCATGGAGCATGTCATTAGCCAGAGGAAGATCCTTGGAGGTATTTCTATAACTCCTATAGGCTCAATGAAATAGTCAACATGGATGTAGAATGGAAAGCATCACTGCAAGCAACAACACTGCCAGAAGAAACAATAACAACAACAGTCAGCAACAAACCGATAGAAGACAAAGGCAAAAGGAAGAGTATTGAGAGTGTAGAGGCAGAGCAAAGCTACAAGTTCAAAGAATGTCCACTTGTTGAGAGGTTAGCTTTAGAGATAGATGTAAAGAGGCAACATTGTGAAAGGAGAGTAGAGTAGAAGAGAAGAGAGAAGCAAAGGTTGGAAGAGAAATAAAGGAGACTGTAGGAGATGGAGAAGAAGTTGAAAGCAAAATATGAGCTCAGGATGAGTGAAAGGGAAGAAAGAAAGAAACAGGAACAGGGAGAAGGACAAGGCACACTGATAGAGAAAATTGTGTAGAGATAGGTTGATACAATAGAGCAGCCAGTAGATGATGAATAGGATGCTAGGTTCAGGTTCAGGAACTTGTTTAGTAGGTTGAGCAGTTGCTTGATGCAACAAAACATGGAGATGGAACAATAGCTAGAGGGCCAAGACATTGATCTCATGCCGAGGGCATCTATTATCGCACCACAGTCTTTGCCACCTCCAAAACCACAACGAGTCCTGAGCGAGCAAGGAGAAGTTGTTCTCCTTGATGATGATCCAAAGATGGATGTGTATAATCTAGAATTTGATGAGACACAATAGAGGATTGTATAATCATGAAGAAAGAAACTCTCGAATGATCATATATCACCTGTGCACACAAAAGAAAAGGTGATTGTACCAAATGTTATAAGACATCCAGTTGCCATGGCCAAGGCTTCTAAGGTTTACACAAAAGCCACTCATTCAATGATTAAGTTCTTGATAGCAGAGAATGATCAAATGGTGAATGAATTCCAAGAGGCCAGGAAGATAAGAGAGCATTATGTAGGATAGAATATTTCTCACCATGCACAAAGCAGTTTTCCATCTATATGTTCTTTAGCAGCAGTGCACAAAGGCATCCAAAACTCTAAAACACATTCACACTACTATTGCACACATGAAAGAATGGACAATGAAGTAAAAAGGAACCCCGCTTTACTTGAATAAGAGGATGAAGCTAGAGGCTAAGCTAGACAAAGTACGTATTCAGAGGTTGATTTGTAACTATGAGCATCTCCCTCCAATCATCACTTGCATTGAGGCTTCCTATGCATGGTTGTTCAAGAGTCCGGATTTCATAGTGTGAATGCACAAGATCCCTTCCATCGGAACCCTCACCTAGGGCATGAGAAAGAACCAAGTCATGCTGGATGTCAACACGTACATAGAAAATTTGATGTGCATAGCCACCAATGATGACTTGCATCTTTGCGTAGAGAACATGAAAAGGTACATGAGTTCTTCAGCCATAGTTAGGACAATGCTACACATGCTTTAGGATGATATGGAAAAAGGTTTCATAACCATATACCTGAAAGTGATGGAGGCAAGTGTCTGCTTCGACAAATATGTCATCAAACAATACGATAGCACAATAACGCAGTACCAAGCTTGGTATCAGTTTGTCACTAAAGATCAGCACGAGGAGGTTACTGAGTTAGTCTTTTCCCAAGACCCCGAGTGATGTTGTTTGTCTTGTCAGGCTGACTCAAACCTATTTTTGTCCCACATTACCATATGTGGAAATTATATTATTGTAAACATGTTGTAAGTGAAATTTCGAGTGTCATTATTGGAATATGAACAACCATTGTTGTAATGTGAGGAGTCATGATGGTAGTCTAAGAGTCAAAGGGGAATATCAAGGGGACCCCACCCTTTGCTATATATAGAACCTCATAACTCATAGTAAAGGCTTTTGGGAGCTAATATTTTGGCTAGGTATTGCTTAGAGAAGGCTTGGAGAGTATTTTGATGAGCCTTGGCTTCTCCATAGTGCAGAGCAAGTAAATCTCCTTGGAGGAGCAGGCAGTGTTGACTGTAATGTTCCACTATTGGGCCTAGTGGTTGTCAATTGTGTATCTATGGATGGGACTTTCACTTTATATATATATATATATATAAAAGCCAACATGTTTTCATGAATATGTTGTTATTTTAGTTGGACTATTTTGGTTGTTTTAGAAATGTATGTTATTTAAATTACACATTCGCGTATCAACTATTTTGTATATGATTGTATGAATCTTGTTGGAGAGATGTTGTTGGCTTAACCCATCACTTTGGATTGTGGACTATTCTGCTTTCAAGCTTGTGATGTCATTCATCTCGTGTGTTCCTTGAGGCTATGTACTATTACAAGATTCTAAGGGACAAAATTCATTTTCCCCTCATGTGTTAGAGTCCCCATGCATCTCACTTGACTTGCGGCAAGGTAACACACTTTCTTCTGACAAAGATATCACACTTACCTCTGTGTGCTATCACAGTCAAGGGATTGCTTTACTATCCACTGCTGGGACTCCTACTCCTAATGGTTTGAGGTCTAGTTGGGGCTTACAACCAAGGAGATCCCCTGACGTGTTGGTGGCTCCAACACCGTCAATAGATCCTTCAACCTTTATATTGATTTTTGTTTTTCCTTTTCTTCCATGTTGTTGTTGGGGGCTACTTTGATATATCTATAAAAAATTTCAATGCTTTATGTACATTTATATTAGGTTCTTTGTGTTTACAAATTATTTTACAAATAGTCACAACCTTTCCTTAATGGTTGTTTCTTTAGGGTGAGAGGGTGGTGATATTGATAAACAATAACCTTATCTATTAGTATTTTTTATTTTAATCCTCAATAAATGGTTACTTCAATCAATGCAACACTCTAGATTCTTCATTTATGTGTCTTTATTTAAGATCTCATTTGTGTGCTTCTATAGACTCTTGTTTGGATTCAACACTGGATTCTTCATTTGATGTCTCTAGTCACTGCAATTAGTTTCTTAATGATGACTTCATGTGTCTCCTTGAACCTTTCCTATTTTTCATAGAAATAAATTATATTGTGGTTTTTTCTTCTTGTATGAAAATTGAATAAAGTTCCTTTTCATTTTTATATTAATAGTGTCAATTGAGTCCACACAACTATATACAAGACTCGTGTCCACATTATCTATCTCTATAACATGTAAATCTAAATTATCATTTATTCATCCATAGCAATATTTAAATGTGGATTAATTTTTTTTTTCAAAGACTTGCAACTTTTCAGCCAATGCAATATTGATAAAATTATGCTCACTTCTAGGGTTTGCAAAAATAATTACTCTCTCCTATTAATGATATTCGTGAACTTGTAATAGGAAAATTTAAAATCAAAATAAACCCCGAGTGCTCTCTTTTCCACTATAGCATGATTTCCTTTTCCTGAATTCATAGGATTTATCTAAAACTATCATCATCCTGTCATGGTCAACCAACTTCCACCATATTACTTTATCATCTATTAAATTCAATTTTACCCAATTTCCATAATTCTTATACAATCAAGACTTAATCCTATTTATGTATGCTTAAATACTAGGGCCATTGGATTTTCCTATAAAATTCATCTTTTCTTTAAAAACCCATAAGTAGAACTAGGGTTTAAGGAAAATAGCTTACTTTTCAATAGAGGTCTTTTGTGAAACTAGAGTTTTTATAACAAATTTGAAATGATCATAACTTTGTCAACATTGATTGAAATGTAAATATAAACACAATTATTAAATGTTTCAACCATTGTGCATCTATTAGCATTTTTCTATTCGAAATGTGGGAACTCCATTAAAATATATATGTTGATGCACATGCTTGTCCTTGAGTAAATCACTAAAAGGTTTTGTTGAAATCAACAATATCTTCACTTCTTGAACTCCAACTTAAACAATGGTTTTTCTACAAGTTGGTGTTTTTGTGATATAAATGTTTGGTTTCTTCACATTCTTGACAAAGTCTGCATGAATGGATTTAAGTGTTGATGCATTCTTGCTTCGTTGAAAAAATTCCAAAAAGAGAAAAAAAAATCTTCTGTATTATTTTCCAATAAATAGCTATGATATCACAACCTTGATAGATTCAAAATAAAAAAATTAACTTGAGAATAACCAAGATGCATATGTACATTAATAGAATCAATTATAAAGAGAACCTTTAAGGTATGGCAACACTATCAAATACTCCTTATGAAAGGAATTACCTCACAAGCTTTGTTTGATAAAAGAAACATTACACGTCCAACATGCCTTGATAAAATGACCCTCATTCATATTTATACTTCTCATGAGTATTTATTGTGGTCTATGATAATTAGCACTCATTATTATATTATTCATTCTAATAACATTGTGGGGCTATTTACTATCCACCAACTATCAAGTGGCTCTAGTCTATGTTTATAGCCACACTACATCCATAATCCTCTACAGTACTTCCTAAGGAAACCCATATTATTCCCCCTATGTGTGTTATATGCTTCTCTTGTCCTTATCATAACAAATATATATTAAAACTCATTTGAACATTATATACTAATGATGCTTAAGAGATAAACCATATCATGTAAACGAAAAATCTTAGATATATACCTCTTAAATTTAAATATCTCTGAGCATATGCACCATCCTATTCCACCACATACAGCATAAAATCCTCTTCCTCCATCCAATTACCCTCTCACTAGATCACTCGTAGAAGTCATTTTAATAGTCTTAACATATAGCACCAAGAATGGGATGACCCTCCCAAAAGTAAAACTCTCCCTACATAATTTTTTTCAAATATCCGTCATTTATCAAAGGAGAGGAATAAAAATGTCAAGTGAATCAAGAAAATATTAGGAGACATACACATTAATATTCAAGATGAGGAATTCAAATAGACCATCCTCTAATATCAACATAGAGCTTTCATTGGGAAATTTAGGGGTGGTGTTGAGTTATTGTTTAAGTTGAAATTTCATATGCACTAACAATATAATTTAACCCAAAAATTATTTCCAATAATTTCCCAGATGGAAAGAGTTGTAGTCAAGGTATAAAACAAGTCAATCCCAAAACATGTGTGCATCTATGGAAAGTATAGAGATCGAGAAGGAAACACACCTTCTATTGAGAATATTTTTTTATTCTATGCGGACACCTTGGGGAATCCTGATATACCTCTCCTCTTGTCCTTTCTCTTAAATACTTGTACACAAGAAACAATTTACCAAACCCTATTCCCTACAAATACCTATTAGCATTAGCATACATCAATAATCAACATGCAAGTATAAGGAACCAACGCGATAAAACAAATTAATGGGCAAAAATCATGTTATGTTTGTATCTTACAAAAGGTAATGTGTGCACCATCATGTTCTCTGTAGTCTCTACATATAGTTTTCCCTTCACCAACAAGTTATTGTTCACTTGGATAATGATGATGGCTTATCGTAAGAGGTCTCTCTAGTTTATAATCTAACAATACTTAGGTGTATATTATTTTTCCTTATTTATTATCTATGGATATGTTTATTAAATTATATATATATTTTAGGTAGTAATTACATTGAATCTAGACGTGTTTTTTATCGTGTCTAGTCCTCTGATATTTATCCTTTTTGAGTGATCAATTTTAACCTAATTTAATCTTATCCATGCAAATTATTGCTTTGTTGATCCATTACAGTGTAACTAGTGTGTTGTTAGCTCCTTTTTACTTGAAGCTAGGCTATATAGAGTGTTTTTTGGCCTTGTTTTGTTTGATCACTATAATCATAAGGGAGAATTGAAGGCACTAATTATGGGTTCTTAGAGATTTTCATTGATCAATTTCTACATCCTAACTTTCAAGATGGTGTTTCCTTCTAGTATACCCAAGGAAGTGAATTCTTGAGCTATAATAGATTCCCCCTGATGTATAAGGTTATAATAGAAATTGATAGATGGAACACATCACAATAAAACCAATTGGTGAGGTAGAGGGAGAAACCATGGATATAAGACTTGTAAAGGCTATGGAAATCATAGTTAGATATATATAAAGTACATCCTTAAGGTAGGAATACACATACTCAGTACTGAGAGAATAGACAATGGACACCACACAACATATTGTAGACATGTCATCAAGGGATAGTCATGATACAATTTAGATTTGTAGCACAATAGTTATTAGTAGGGCTAGACACTAATGTCAATTCCCCCAAGGATGGCCTTCAAAGTGCATAATAAATTCTCTAATGCATCTTGGGGGAGGAAATGCACATGAGGTATATAAACACATGCCCCAAGAAATTTGACATGTGCCAATGATATGACTCTACTACATTTGAATGAATGAGTTGATGTCAAGCATGCACAAAGGTTGTCTCATTACCAAGTGTTCAAGGTTCTTGTTAACAAATTCAAGGGAGACCTCCAATGATGAAAATGGTTCCAAAGTTACCAAGAATAATGTATAGAGTGAAAATGAATGATCAATGTCTAGAAGTTGTAAAATCAGTCAACATGGGCCAATGAGGAAAACCCATTATCAACCACAAGGAAACCTGCCACTAAGGAGTGAAAGCTCCAAGGTACTAAAATGTTTCTAGATCTACATCCTAGATAATGTGTTGATGCCGATGGGAATAGATTTGTTGAAGGAGGGCCTTGATGTCCCCCCCATCAATCGATACAAAACTAACACCAAGATGATGTCTTCGATAATTAAATCTAGAGAATTGATGCACAATTAATTCAAGGATGGTTAATACAAAATGTATAATTAAACTTGCAAATTGCCAAATCTAGGTAGGACTTCCCTTGAACATATAAATACACAAAAAATGTGAAATTAGCAGCATGGACTGAAGAATACCAAAACGAAATAGTGGAAACATATGAGGAATCACCATCGCCCATACTCTAGAAGAGTAGCTAATCGTGCGAGATATTGAATCGATAATAGAGTGACTTGACTCAAGCTAAAGGTGTGCTTCTAAAGCGCAACAAATACAAATTGTAAGAGGATGAATCAAACAAGTTCCACATTAAAAGGTGACATATAAGCATTACGATACAACAAAGAATAAAAATTCTTCCTGCCCCCTCCATTTTTGTGTAATGAATCCCATTCATAGTTTAGCAAGCACGAAAGAAAAGACAAGTGAGTTGAATAACTGTATTTTTCATTCAATTTTAACAAGCATAAAAAAGAGGTAAAAGAATATTCGAAATGGTGTCTATTTTATTAATTTTATAGAGAGGAAAAAAAAGATATAAAATTACAATCGTGTCCTTCTCATGCTTCAATAAGCATGATAATGGGAAAGGGATTGTTTGTTAACTCTTACCTTAACTAACAAGAAGGAAAGAACATAAAGAACTCAACATTTTATTGTATGTTTAATGAGAATGAAAATATTGCAAAAGAGGCTTGAGACTTCAATTGTTTAGTGAGCATAAAAATAATACCAAAAGAAAAAGTGTAAGGAAATGGAAATCCACTAAATGCATTGGTCTCTCTAAAGGTTGTGTGATCCAAGTGGATATTGGTGGCCACCCACCAAGTCCACTTGGACCCCCACCATTTTTTTTTCCAACTTTTCAGTTTCCTTAATTGTAGCACAATTTACTATTTTTAGCACTTTTTCATGTCTTGAACTTCCAAAGACGTTTTGAGGTCGTAAACGATAGTTTTTGGGAAAACTGGGAGCAACATGGGTCCATGGATTGATTTTTCTCTTCCCACAATTGTAGTTCTTAGATGGATCTTTCTAAGGAGATATTGTGTGCATCAAACAAAGATCGTATGCCAAAGTTATGACCCCGGGAAGTTGATGTACCAATTTACCCAAACGGGGCCCACAGTTTGGTGTTTCATCTTCTATGGTTAGGTTTTTGGATGTTTAGGGTTTTCCATTGTTTCTCAACAATAAAAAGGCCTTTGAGTCTCATTGTAACACAATTCAGAGGCATGTAGCAGCCACATCTCTTCTTAGAGATAAGATACCATCGCCCCAGATGGTTCATTTCCATTTTTGTTTGTAAACATATTTCATTATTTTACATTAATGAAATGAAGTATTATTTCCACTGCATCTCTGTGCTTATAGTTACCTCTGTAATTTGTTTCATTCCTATTTAAATCTGGATCAGTGGTATCAGAGTAGCCTACTTTTTCTCTGTTTTTCTTTGCATGTCGCCAACAAGGTCGGGATATAAGGAGTTAAGGCTCGAACTGGTTAAACCTTTGCAAGACCAGCCTCGCAAATCCTAATGGCCTCCATGGCGGATGAAAAGAAAGATGAGGGGGCATGAGATCCTATCAAAATCTTTCTCAAAGAAGTCCTCGAGCAACAAAGGAACGCGATGATGGACAACTTTGCTCAGATCCTTCAGCGGCTACCCAGGGGCGACTCATCGACTTCCAACAGCTACTCGGGAAATGCCACACTGTTTAAGGTACAAGTTAATTTTGAAATCCCCATATTCGAGGGCTAGATAGATACAGATGCCATTGATAAATGGTTAAATCTACTAGAAGGTTATTTTTCTGTTCATGATTTTTCCAGTCGAGAAATAATTATTTTCGCTCTTCTCAAAGCATCCCCCGACGTCAAGGACTGGTGGGAAACCTACTGTGAGTAGAAGGATGAAAGTATGGGCTCATTATTCTCATCTGCACCCACTTGGAATTCATTCTGGGATGCCATCAAGGAGCAGTACCACCCTGTCGAAAGCTATGAGGATCAATACATAAGGTGGACCACGTTGCGGTAGGGAAGGGACCAAGACATGCATGAGTTTACTAATATTTTCCATACCCTTCACAAAAAGTTGGGTATCAAGG
>Ga0068628_1000400_pt1 | contig 14912 bp, 19 predicted proteins | sample InSIn2gowninarea_FD_77431 | JGI IMG/M metagenome (GOLD analysis project Ga0068628, IMG submission 77431) | Clean room microbial communities from NASA Spacecraft Assembly Facility at Jet Propulsion Laboratory, Pasadena, California, USA -... ... | reverse complement strand
TAAATGCTTTTGGGGTTGTGTCCGAGAACGTTCGTATCCGGATCTCGGTAACCACAGAACGGTATTTCTTTCCAACCTCTTGTTATGATGGAAATCCCTGCTCAAAGATAGAGCGTTTTTTCCAGCTCCAAGACTGCTTCCCTTGGGATTTGAGTCTGGAAAACCGTATTCTGGAAGCGGTCATTGGCCGAGGCTGCCAATATTAGCGTTATGGAAGCGGGTTTTGAGCCTCAATGCTGTAATGCTGACGCTGCATTCGATATTCGGTACTCGTACGGAACATGCGACAACAACCATACCCACACAAATATCCAACCGCAGGGGTCACTTATATGGGACGACCGCTCCGATTTACTCGAGCTGCGCGTGTGCAGTCTGCATTGCTTCAACTTGCTCGATGGCCACTTCAGTTGGACTGGTCGGATCATCCTTCAGTATCCGGTCTTTGATCGTGGTTGTTGCTTCAAAAGGTTAGCTTCCTGGCATTGCATCCGGTACTGCACAGTGTTTTTGAGTAGACCCATGAGCATGGTAAGTCCCGGTTAATTTCAATGTGTCAGCCTGCACAGACGGCTGTTGAGATCACTTCCTAGCGATGTACATGGTCCTCAGTGATCTCTATAGTGGTCACTTCCGTCAGATGGGTGAAGAACATTGACATGGCTCGTCACCCTCATTGGTCCAGGTCATGTTGGAACTTCAGGAAGACGAGATGTGGAAGACAAGGTTTCAAGTACCCCCAGAAGAGAGCGCTTGTATGACTTCACAGAAAAGCCTGTCGTTAAACCAGGGTGAATGACTGCCTGAAGCCGCACATGTAATGCGGTCAGGGTAATCCCGCAGCAGACTGTTTTTGCTGCATATCATCTTGTAATAGCATGAGTGACGGTTGGGGTCTGGGGGCGGTTCGACACTCTGGTTACTCTAGTTGCCAGATGTTTTCCTCCTTTTCGTCTCGATGCCATCGGTTGCAAGGCTAGGTGAAGGAGGCTAAGCTTTGAAGCATGTAAGGCAACCCAGCCCCAGCGTGAGCCTTCTATGGCCGGACTTTGGCAGCCAGGAATGCGACCCCGAGCACACGGTGCTACAAAGAAGGTTTGTGAACAAACTGTGTATATGTCTGGACAGCCATGTGTGGCGGCAGCCTTGTTCGAAACCGTCCAACCATAGCATTTGCTATACGGTATGGCGGATTTGAGCGCTGAAGGTTTCCGCACCTACTTACCATTTGCCACCATATTCAGGGCGGCGTTGTTGTGGTTGAAGAGCATGCATTGATCATTCAATCGATTGATGAGCAGCCACACCGCTAGCTATCGGTGTTGCGAGAGGATTCGCATCAAACTCGTGACAGGGTGCACAAACAATCATCGTCATATGATGAAGCGCGGACCTTTGAGAAGGGTAGTGTTTCTGCATGTTGAATGGGTTGAGACTTGAACCACTCGCATGAAGCAGTTCCGCGTTGAGTTGCCATGTCAACTCCTTCGATGACCAAATCTAGAAGCGAAGTCTGGCCTCGCTGCTCGGCTTCTGTGCTAGTATTCGAGTATTCGAGTACGTCTGGTCACACTAGTTACTAGTGTACGCTCCTGAACACAAAACGCTGGAAAGTGCAGCATCGATTCTGGCCGCAATCGGCAACTGGGTTTCGCCATCAAAGTACCTTGGAAGAGGCGCCTGACTTAATCACTGCACCTTTTCTGGCACTGAGCCAGATTGAAATGCAACGGTGACGTGCTGAGAATCTCCACGCTCGCCAGGCATGAAAAGAAGCGAACTGATTTATGGAGGTGCACGGCTGTCCATCGGCTATGAATCTGAAGTGGAACCTACTACAATAGGGCTGGCGTGGGCTTTGTATACTTTGTTGGTCAAGCGTTTCAAAGGGCGTCTGGACCGGGCGACACTGGTGTTCAGAAGGCTTTGATCCACGTGGGATTCGAGCCACAGGGCTGGTATCTAGGGGTCCAAGTGGTGGTGTGACACTTTGACGCTCTGCAGTCCAAGCTTTGTCGAGGATTGCAAAAAGTTGGTTTTGCCTGCCAGACTCCAGCACTCAATGACCCAACCAACCTCGCGGATGGACTTCGCATATCTGTATACTCGTGCTGGTATTGGATAAATTAGTAAACGGAGTACTTAGCCGTCCAGAATCCTAGTATCGATGTAGAAGGTCGATGGACCTTTCAGCTTGCAAGACTCACTTTGACACAGCCACAATTCTGCCGCTATGGGCGTTGATCTGCAAACCCGAGGCAACACACCCATGTCTGTTCGCCAAAACGCCATTTGAAGCGGAGTCTATCGTCGCACAGGTTCGTATTGGATCGCTTCGACCTCGAAATATTTCAGATTTTCATCACAGGCGGCGTTTAAACCATTGTCCTCAACTAGAACATTAGCCACCCGGGCCAATTCTGATCTCTGTACCATAGTAGAGCCCCATTCCTCTACCATGAACGTCCTTGCCATGGTGGCGCAGCCGGCTAGCCGAGAGGTTGTTAGAGCGTTGTTGCTTCACACGAAAAACGAATAGCCACGCGTCGCACAGACCAGATGCAGTTTTCTACATAGTACATGAGAGCAGAACTTGATAGGTGACGTAGGTGGCATGAAGTTCGGATTCGTTACTCCACGACTCACTGAGAACAAAGAGTCAAGTTGAAGCTGACTCCTGTGCATTTGGTCGTGTATCTTTTAACGGCCAGGTTTTGATATTCGGAGTGTAGAGGTCACTGTGGGCATGCCCGTGCTCATTTTCGTCCAGTACGCGGGCCTTATTCCAGCGTTGAAGCATTGTCCGCAGATCTCAAAAGCCCATGGTCTGGGAGGATCCACAGGCGTCGCAATGACTGGAGCGCTCTTTATCCTCAGTTTTGGCAAAAACTAAGGAAGGGAACTGGAGATCTCTCCAACTGCAAACCTCCACAGACAACATGATTAGACTTCTGAAATGGATAGCCGGTATAAGGCCATGAACTTGGGTGGGGACTTTCGATTTGGGACCAAAAGTGGCGTTGGCTTTGAGGATCAACAGCGGCGCCCCCAATTCCAAGAGAGTGGAGGGAAAACCTAGAGGTACCACAGGCGAGTAATGTGTATCAAAAGGTAAGTTACTGTGCCCGCGTGGAAGATCATAACCAAGAGAACACACTTCCGATGCAGCCGTAGGCATCCCCTACTTAGACTTTCAGATTCGCCTGTAGATTGTATGCTGGTAACACTACTTCGGCAGCAGATCCGTCATAACATCCGGTGGATTGGTGGATTTCTGGATTTCTGGATTTCTGCAGAAGTGCTTCAGTGATGTCGGCAACCTTCGCTGATGTTAGGGAGCAGATACTTGCCTCTTTGTGGGCTTCAATGTCTCCACGGCTGTCATGACGTTCCGGCCTCATGGTTTGTGAGGTAACGAATGGACCTTTCAAAGACCTTGGTCTTAATTGGTGGAAGTTCCAGAGCGCAGATCGGCCCCAAACCCGAGCGTTTTGACGGGGCGTCGGTTCCCCGTGCGTGTGGTTCGCATGGGAATCATATGCGCTGCTATCGTAATATGCTCCAGCTTCCGGGAATGAAAGCATAGCGACGCACGAAACTATCAACCCAGGTGAGTTGGATCGATCTGGGAGCTGGCGCCTTGGGGACCCATCAACCGACACAGAAGTCGTGGGTCAAAGCTCCTGGGGATGTTCTGGGACTGGTAGCTATAGACTCAGATGTGGCTTCTCGGGGGTGACTCCCCGATCGTACCTGACCATGCCATTTAGGCGTGAAGCCGCCCATAATGTGGGTGTTCTATGCCCTGTGACGGCGATACTGCTTTGGCTAACCTTGATGACTTTGGTGGCACTTGGGCCCGGCCATCCATGGCACCCGGCCTTGAAGCCCCCCTAAAGTAGCCAATGGTGTGCAAAGAAGACCCTGGAAGGGGCTCACTAGGCCTTGGAGGAGCTAAGGGAGCCTAAGTTGGCTTCTGGTGACTCCCGATGTCCAATTCGGTGGGAATCGTCAACAGGGTCCAACATGGGCGATAATGCGAGATCGGTTGTTCGCCATACGTATTCTCCATAGCCTGACCCTCGCAATTATTCTCCCCATATCGTACGGTCCAGGCGCTTCTTTGTCATGCCTGGCTTGGAAACCTGTATTGTCTTCTCTTAAGCATTGTTCACGGCGATGAAAACGCTCGGTTCAGCCCTGGTGAACCTTGTTCCAATCGTGCTAGCTGGCTCCTCTCGTTCCAGCTGGTATCAATCCGATCTCGACCCCTCTCTGTCCTCTTTTTCGGTTCACCAACGCACTCTCTTTCTTATTGTCTGAAGGAGTTGTACTGTCACACCTGAGCTTAGATTCACGCCTTCTCAAGCACGCAAGGAGGGATAGTTTGTTGCGCTCGCTTGCTGACGGACTCGAACACTCGATTGAACCGTTGCCACGTCTGGGTCGTGGCGCACTTGGGATCTCCCCAATCTTCACAAAAGATACCATATATCATCAACTTCTTAGTTTCGTGTACCATAAGATATTCCGACCAGCCGCCAATTTTGCGCATTTAGATTGCAATTCGACAAGGCTAAGGGCTGGACCACGCTAGGTTGTCTGGAGGGACAAGGCTGATCGACTTCCTGCGGCGTTGGAGAGGTGATTTGGAAGGTTGAATCTCGGTCAATGGACACTGTTTGGACCTGGACTGATCTCACCGCGATTCGTATTATGCGGTCAAGTTGCTCGACTTAAACGGTTCGGTTCGAACAGGCGAACGACGGACATTGCGACATACGTCCGTTGTGACCCGCAGAGTCCTTTCCTTTTTGGCGACAGAAATGCAAGCAGAGGGAAACAAGTTTCAGCATATCCAAGAGGGAAGGCACTCCGCTGAGACCCAAATTGAGAGGCGGCAGGAGGCACCGAACATGCCTGGTCTGGTTGTACGAACAACCTCGTCGCCGAACGTACACGACATGTCTGCGGATGGTTCACCAATGTCCCCAGCGGACAAAAAGCGCAACAAGTTGGGATACCATCGCACTGCAGTAGCTTGCGGTTCGTCGTCTTCACCTCACTTTTGCGCACATCTCTGACAGAGCATAGGGCATTGCCGACGTCGCAAGATTCGCTGCATACCCGCATTCGAAGACCCAGCCGGTCGATGTCAGAATTGCATTCGCTTGAAGAAAGATTGTCAGTTCTTTCCCGTCGACCAGCAGAACCCACCCCCAGGGAAACGGGCTCGCTCCGGGACAAAGACTGAAGGCGTGTTCAGCGAGGGGGACGCTTCGGTAGCGTCATCGTCCCCTGGCGGCATCCTCAGGAGCAGCTCTTTCGAACGGATTGAGGGAGATGGCCATTTAGACACGCCTCCAATGGCGTCAGACCCAGGCTACCATGGCTTCCATCCTGCAACAAGATCTGTCTCCTCAACAGGTGCGTAAGGATGCCTGTCCCGTTTCCGTTGCTGACATTTTGCAGGCTTTGAATATCAAAATCCCTATGATCGACACCAGCAGCAGCATGGGCAGGTGATTGTGCCGTCCCCATATCTCAGTCAGTCGCCGCGGCCTTATGCGAACGAGTCGATGAATCCAGGATATTATCAGCCGTATGCGAACCCTGTGGCGGGATCATATTCTTCGGCCTACACTTCAGGATCAACCCCATCGAACATGACGACCATATCGCAAGAGAGCACATATAACTATCCCACAGCACCTTTGGGTGGGGCGTATAGTTGGGGTGGACCACCGACGCGGTCCATGTCGGGCTCCGAAACAGAACAGTTGCACCATGGGTTTCCTGCAGCGTTCAGAACGCACACGTATCCTTCATTTGAACGGGAGACGGCAGGGAACTTGCATCAGATGCCGGCAGCGGAGCATGCTGGTATGCCTGTTGGAATAGACAGCTCGCACGATTCAGTCCCTCCCAATTACCGCGAACCTACGTCTTATCAGCCCATACAAATCGATATGCGACAAGAATGGTCAGGAGGCGTCCCTGATCATGTAACACACCTTCCTGGTCCTGGCGCACCTGCATACCCCCAAGGCTGGGATTATTCTCACCAGTCTGAGATAATGAATGCACGAGATGAGAGAGAGCACTCTCATGTGTATCCCTCACAGAGTCACACCCCTGGAGGAGCTCAGCAGAAGCCTCCTTGAGAACGACCCTATTTTCCAGGCATGACTCTTATTTCGTATGGCCCGTAGAGGTCGACACTTCCTGCTTATTCCGCACAATTGGGTCCATAGTGGAATGCCTGTGCCTGCTCGAAGGACCGCAGCCTGGCATGTCCCGAACGTCAACAGACTGGAAACTGGCCTCTGTACGCCACTCCACTTCAGAAAAGAGCGTTGGGGATCCCTTTAGGCCAGCTCTGCCCGAGCGGCGACGCGGATCCTCGAAGAGCATGGGCAACAGACTTAACTGAGACATGATATACGACAGCGATGGACCGGATCGGGGATTATTCTGCGGCGACCACCTGTCAGCAACGATGTCTGACAGCGAACAATAGGGGTGGACACTTGAGTGCCACCTTAGTAAGAAGGGTTCCGCGCGAAAGGCCTGCCAGCTGCAGAGTTGCAGGCTTGTCCGGATGATGGTCAAGCTGATGCGCCTGCTGATTGGACGCAAATAGAGCCGTCCGATCACCTTTGTCTGTGTCTGCGACGACTGTTGACAAAGGAAGAATACTGAGGCCGACCTCGGATAAGGAGCAATTTGAGAGCGTAGAAAGCAACGAATGCTAGACGGCGCCCGACCTACACGGATTATGTGCAGCAGAAAATCGCAGCCGCATCAACTATAGGGCAAGCAACAACAAAGACACAAAATTCTGATCAGACCCGGGCATGATTAGTATGGAAGAAACTTGTAGAAATCTTTTGATCCCCAAACTATTGGCGTGGATATTCGAGTCATATACGAATTCATCACGTGACTGCCTGACTCGGTCTCTTCGACGTCAACCCACCAGCTTCATGACCTGCTCATATCATTCACGCTATTTGCATAAATCCCTATTCTGTCAAGTGCCAGAGAGCCACATAGCAAGGACATAAGAAAATGGATCATCAACCTGAAGTTCCACCGAAGAAATACCAGGTCAAAGTACGCACGAGACAGCACGCCTTTTGTTTTAAGGTCATCTTCTACCTCATCAGCAGCCTTCGCATGCTGTGCCGACGGAAGGGCTCGTGCTGGTAATACTCCGTCGGGCTTGGATGACTTTCTTCTGGACATGACGCATGTTGAACTGGAATCAGACGGATTGGAAAGCGTGAAATACTGACACCGGTTTCGACGAGGTCAAGTTGGCAGCCTGGTTCGGACATGAGATGGAGGTTGGAATGCTGGTGACCCGTGTGAGTCACGAACTCGTTTTGCGTCGAGTGTTTCTTGGGACGTGAGGAGGACCGTTACCTCGTTTCGTGTAAGTACCGGTCTTTTGTACAATACCACAAAAATCAAAGTCCGCCAGGTATACACATCTGGGCTTCAGTGAGGACCTGTTCTCCTCATTAGCACAACTCATATCGTCCTCTTCGATTTCATTCCTTCCACTCTTTCGTCTTCTACTACGATAATCCAAGAGTCACGCTCCGGCAAAGAGTATCTACATAAGCCACGACTTCTCTGATCATCACCGCAAGTCAGCAACTTCCACACAGATCTCAACTTCCTTGTCCTTCGTAAGCATCATGTTGGATTCATCGTGCGCTCGAGAATCCGATCACGAACCAGGTTTCGACGAGAAAGATGGGCGCCTTGCCAACAGCGAGCACCTTGACAATCACGCGCCTCCTGCCGATAACAGCACCCCCTTCCGGTTTTTGGACTTGCCAACCGAGATTCAGTCCCGCGTCGTCGACTTTCTTGGACTTGTCGATCTTACCCGCCTCAGAGCCACCTGCAGAACGATGCGAACATTACCAACGCGGAGTCAACGCTATGAAGCCTTGCTCGATTATGAACGAGATCTCCAGAAATTCTGGTCTATGTGGAATGAACGACAACCCGACAGAACCTTCCGGAGAGACAAATTTAAGGACTGGAGGCATTGGGTGTACTTTCAGACGTCGTGTCCCAGGCTATGTGGACCAGCACCGGAACCGGATGAAGATGTGGCACGCTGGATCGCCGAATTTGATGACATGGGCTTGTCCACCTTTCAGACCAGATGGGACTTGTCCACATCATCACCGTCACCTGTTACCGATTACCTACCCTGTTACATATGCCTCTCCTTGCAACAGGGGCATTGTTTTGATCGCAGTATGCCAAGAGGATACTCAGAGTCGTGGAAACCTCCGGCCACTTTTGCTCCGCCAGGACGCTATTGTATGGAGTGTCGACTGAGCTCTTCCGATAAGCATGTAAGGGGTTCAGGTTGGTTGGAATTCGGTTGGAACTGTTATCGGATTCGTTGTTCATGCTGTCAAAGATGGCAAGACCTCGAATTCATGCATTACGCCCACCAGGGCTTTTGTGAGCTTTGCTCCCATCCCCGATGTGATGAGACCAAGTTATGGGGCACGGAAAATGCTTGCCGATGCTTTGCCGGGTACGATAGCGATGGTTCGAGAATCAAGTACGGCGAGCCTATGGACCATGATGATGAGACCATCTGCAAGAGGCTCTTCAAAAGCGATCTCTGCAAGGATTGTTTCAGAACGGAAAACGCCGACTGGTATGCGGAGAAGCAGCGCTTGCGGGACGAGATGGTCGCCATGGGCAGGAAATTGAAGTACATGGAGCAAGTTGATGAGGGCAAGCGGAAAATGAAACCGCGGTTGACTGAAATGATATTGCGCTCTGGCAGTGGTGCCCGCATATGCAACCAGGTGTCTGAGCAAAGTATCGTGCCGAGTGATACTGAGCCCGAGTCATGTACTCCATGCCGGGAGCCGTCGAACGAACGTTACAAGAGGTAGAAAACGGGCGCACTTCAAGAGCATGTGGAAACATTCATCAATCCGTCTGAGAGGGGCATTCAGAGCAGCCGCATGAAATATGCTGAAACGATTTGAAGCGGGCGTTGGGAGCAGGTGCATGAAATACTCAGAACGGTTGATATTGATGTCAAAATTTGAGGCTGCCCGATTTCAGCTCCATACACAAATCGTGAGGTGCACCAACTCCAACTTAAAAATCCAGATTTATTCTTCATCTTTCCCAAACACCTGACTTGCAGTACCACAGATAGTCATGGACAAAGCTATGTTCAGTATTGCACCGATGCGTAGTGACTACCATCAGGCAGTATTTCCGCAGTCCCAGGGGTTGACCTCGACTTCCGAGCTCTGACAGTGAATAAGAGCTTCGCAGCCATTGCAAAGATGTAGTCCCAATGCGCCGTCAGCTGCTTTCTGAGTATGGTTGATCGACCAGCAGCGTTGGCATCGAGTAGCTCGCGTACTGGAAGTGGCGCTTTCCAGTAAACCTGCCTTAGCACCAAGAGGTGGTGAAGCGGTAAGACCACGATCCTCAGTGGCCGAAGTTTTGATTCCTGCGTCGCGTTTAGGATGCTCTACCCGGGCGAAACAGTCGGCGGAGCAAACGCCTCCTCGCTTATATCTCGCGTCGGCCTTGACGATAGCGGCACATCCCTTGCAGACAATCCATGTGTGCTTCGATTCTTTAACGGTCGTGCCTCGCTCCCAGATCCTTTTCTTGACACCGCACACCTTGCAAAAGCGTTTTTTAGCATCCTTGTGGCCGAGGCTTCTGCTACCCATCACTTGGGAGTCCGTAAAGCATTCTCGGGGTAGATTGTGAAGGCAAGCATAGCAGTTGAGTCGTGTAGCCTTGGTAATGAAGTTGGCGTGGATGTTGCTGATGGTGTCGCTAGAATTCCAAGTTCGATATTCATTCGGAAAAGCACGTGCCCAGCGTGCCATATGACTGTACTTGACTTCGCGCTGTGCGTAATCGGCTTCCTCGCCTTCGAGAAGGTCGATCTTTATAGTCTGGCGGAGGCTCTTCATCATGGTCCAGGGTACCAGGACGCTGGCGGAGCGACATGTTTGACGGAAGTAGAGGAGACTGTGATAGTCAACCTCGGCAAGGATGTGGCCGGTAAGCTCCTTGGGAAGACTGAAGAATCTCGAAGGGGTTGGGTCAATGGTAGCCGCCATATTGATTTGTATACAAAAATTTGAAATGATATGAGGAGAACACTGGCTGGAACAAGCGATGGTCGACCGCTATTTGAACAATCGTTGTTTGATACTGGTACTCAAACAAACAAAAGAGCCAGTGCATAGACCAACGGTTTTCCCTGCTGTACCGATCAAAGCGAAGACCCAAACACAAACGAGACTTTGTGATGACTGGGAGATTCGCAAGCATGTAAAGTGAATATATGATAGTGTATAGAGATCAATGCCTGCATCTCGAGGCGTGACAGGTCCTCAAACAGGAATACGGATGGAAGTGAAGATGTACTCGACTGTTGTCAGGCCATCTCGAGCCTTTATTCCTGCGCAAAAAGTTGCATGGCAGCGGACAATCTCCCTCTTCAATTCAACGGGGCAAGGAGTCATATTGTCCGTTTATTGGTAGTCAGCCGTCGACGCGTGGTCCATCGTGCAGGATACAGACGGTTTATCGTGACTGGCGTTGGGTTGTTAGATTCATTTGGCGTATGACGAACCTCGAGGCTGCCACTCGGCAAAGTTTCCCTCAGTTAAATGACTTCTTCAAAGCTGCATCGTTGACATTATCCTCTGTAAACTTGTGTCTTTTTCAACTCACTGCTGCTGAGATGGAGAGTCTGAGCGACGAAGTTTGGGATGTGGTCATAGCCGGCACCGGCATCCCGCAGTCACTTCTGGCACTGTAAGCCGCATTACGTATTCTTCCAAGGCTCCGACTGACTGACGAAGCGTGACTCGTCAGGTCTCTGTCGCGTTCCGGCAAAAACGTCTTGCACGTTGACCGCCACGGCTACTATGGAGGCAATGATGCTGGCCTCAGTCTCCAAGACGCGGAAGATTGGGTGGAAGATTTGAAGAGCCGTAAGTCCGCTGGTGGATGAGAATGACAATCCAGCTAATCTTTACGAAGATCCAGTCACAGTCTTTAAAGATGCCTCTATATCAAAGCCGTCAGACGATATTCTCGGACCGTCGCGATCCTACACGCTGAGTCTAAATCCTCAAATCATCTACGCGCAGTCCAAGTTCCTTCCGACCCTGGTGTCCTCACAGATACATGCCCAACTTGAATTCTTGGCGGTTGGCTCTTGGTGGGTACATCGCGATGGAGCCTTACACAAGATCCCAAGCACACGCGAGGATGTCTTCAACGATGAATCACTTTCTATAAAGGACAAACGTGGCCTCATGAAATTCCTGCGCTACGTACTTCAAGAGGGAGACGAAACAACTACTCCCTTGGAAGATGAAGCCCATATGTCTCTTCAGACGGCTCTGGAGACCACATTCAAGGTGCCCGCATCTTTGCAGTCACCATTATTGGCCCTCGCACTCTCGCCAGTACCAGCAACCTCGATACCATTCGACAAGGCTTTGGCCAGAATACGCAGGCACATGAGATCTATGGGCTATTTCGGCCCCGGTTTCGGTGCGGTCATTGCAAAGTATGGCGGCAACTCAGAGATATCACAAGTTGCTTGCAGAGCTGGTGCAGTTGGAGGTGGCGTATATCTCTTGGGGCAGGACTTACGGTCATTTGACACCGATACAGCCGGCACGAATGATGCAGATACCGATCCTTCGTTGCTGCAAGGCATTCTCGCAGATGGGACCAAGATCAAGTTACGATTCCTGGCTGGCACCTTTGACGACATTCCCAATATGGATCCAGCATTAACACGAGAGAATCCCTCAAATGCTGTCTGGAGATCCATAAACATCATTGCAGATCCCTTGCAAAGCCTCTTTCCACAAACGTCCGACAATGGCCCAGTTCCTGCTGCTGCTATCGTTCTAGTGGACACTGGAGAGACCGACAAGAGTCCGATCTATCTACAAATCCATTCGGAAGACACAGGAGAATGCCCAAACGGTCAATGTAAGTCACCTTGGCCCCTTTCAACCCCTGTCCATATGATGATCCAACATTACGAATACTTATCTACATTGCCTGAGCACTCTGTGCTTTGCTGATACCTAACCTCTGACAACCTGATATGGAGCACTTCAAATCCCCTTCTTGCCGTACCTTTCTGCTTAGCAACGTAGCTGACAAACGCTCATAGGTATCATCTATGGTTCCCTTCAAGCCGACGATTCCGCCTCACAACAACGACTCGAAGCCGCCGTGAGATCCTTCCTCGAGACTCAGGGCGTAGCACCGGCATCGTTATGGTCTCTAACATACACTGCTTCTGCGGCGGCCGCACATTCGGCTGTTGATCTTACCCTTTCAAGACCTCGTCCATCTGTCTTGGTATTTCCACCGCAGCCATATGATATTGCGTTCCCTGACAACATCCTTGATGTTGTCAAAGACGCTTGGAAGACAATTCTTGGCTCTGACGTCGAAGATGACTCCTTCCTACGCTTCGAGGAGCGAGAGCATGAGGTCGACGATTGAAATACGAACCTGTCCTTGCTGTTCGTTCCAGTATCGACAAGTGGATATCAGAAGCACAGCTTTACCACTTGTTCACTCGGATCAAGACTGTGGTATGCATCAGCGGCAACACTGCATTGAATCCCACAGCACTACGGTGAGTCAACGAGGACGATGCATTCAGCGGCTAAATCGCGCTCCTTTTGTGGCGTTTGAGAACAGCAATTCTCCTATCGGACGGAGCATATATGCGGCGCTTGAATGGTACCACTTACTCTAGATCTGAGATCGATGCGTACAGGTGACGACACGATCCACGCCGCCACCAGCTGAAGTGCCGGATCTGTGGTCTCGGTCCCTCATTGACGTATGGGAATCTGCAGTTTTGACGACGGGAACACCTGGATTACTTCAGCCTCGCCCCATCAAAATGGTTGGTCTCTGGAGAATGCGACGTCCCTTGGCAGGATCACAGCGTCCAAATTTCTGCTTGCGCGTTCCCAAACATCATCTAGGCAGGTGGCCGACATTTTCTGCGAAGGCGATGCCATGCTGGACTGGGATCATGTATGCACTGTCTTTTCACCTTCGCTCCACATGAAAATGACGAGTGGTGGAGATGCGGCCAACAGTGGTTGTACCACAAAAATGTGTACAAGTCTACTACGCAACAGCAGAATCCCACATCAGACTATATGGCCTATGAGGCACATCATTCTGCATGAGAAACTAACTCCGTCAACGACGGATACTATTCTTCATGAGTACTGGCGGCCGCCATTTAAACTTTTGTTTCTCTGTCACGTGACGCACATTCGACAATTCAAGGAACTGGACCTTCTTATGATGGATTCACACCCACTATCCTGTTTGCCTTTCCATCACTCGTCTGTCACTTGTCAACTACTACTGTGCACCGTTGTGCAGTCCAGGATATCCGCACCTGTGGAGACTCCCCGAACCTGGGCTCGGATCTCGATTTCGCTCAATTCTTACCAACAAAAAGAAGGACGATGTGCCTTGATATGTCTCTATACCGTGGAAACTTTGTTCTTGAAGCTTGATCGAAGTTGCTTTTTCTGCGTGCTTCTGAGCAACAGAGTCAATTACCTTGCCAAGTGTAAGACTTATTTGACGTGAGCATATTCAATGGATGCTTTTTCCTCTTACCCTCCTATACCCGGGATCTTCGGCTGCTAAGTGCTTAACCTCGGGGTTTGTCTTACCATTTCTCACCTCTTTTATCGCCTCAGTACTGAAACATGTGGACACTCAAAAGTGCAAGTGGTTCTATGGAAGATGTAAGTGATCGTACCTACGCCCAGATATCCTGTTTAACCGATCCCGTTCCACCCTACTACGTGCATTGCTAGGTGAATATCTGATTGCAGGTCTAACTTTTTCCCGTCCCAAGTGCAATGCTTCGCACCAATGCAAACTCCAAACGTCCTTCAAGCTAGCCACAAGTTAGCAGGTCTTACGTTACTTTGTCATATGAAGCTTTGTCTATCATGCAACTTTGCCTCAGACGTTGGCACGTCTGCCGACATGCTCCATTCCAACTCCACCGCCTCGGATGTTCTCAAAAATTCTCCTCAGTATGTCACGAGCCCTGTCTGTACATCTATATACCCTTCGCGTTCTTTCTTACGCTGTCTTGACTTTCGCATATTGATCTTGGGGAGGATTTGTGCCATTTATCCTTCGTTTCTTTGCATTGAGCGGCGCCTCGTTTGCCAAAAACTGTTTTACCCTCTTTATTTCTTCAATCGGATTTTGAGCGTCGTTTGCTACTACTCATAGTGTGCAAAAGTCGGACTTTTCTGGGTTGAATCCAAAACATTCAATCTTTCTACCCTTTCTTTATTGTACATGCATTCAAAATGCAGACCATGTTGACGACTCTGATTTTGGGTGCCACCATCGCTGCCGCGGCGCCTTTGACCGCTAGAAGCCTGGTTAGTGATGCGGCGGGCCAAACGTACGACTACATTGTTGTCGGATGTGGTGTGTCTGGCCTTGTTGTTTCGTCTCGTTTGAGCGAGAATGAGGACGTGACTGTATTGTGCTTGGAGGCGGGAGCGCTGTAAGTTGCCTAGTGCCGTGGTGTGGTATTAAAGTGATGCTGACATCGATTATAGCGATCATTATGAAGATGATATTTTGGTTCCATACTACATTGGTCTCCAGCCGGATGGCTTCTACGAGTGGGGGATTTACACAGTGCCTCAAACCCAGTTAGACGGCGAGAGCCGTCATATTCCCATGGGCAAAGGTGTCGGAGGTGGCTCTTTGATCAATGGCATGGTCTGGAACCGAGGAAACCAGGAAAGCTTCAATGCCTGGAACGACGTCGGTAACTCTGG
>Ga0068628_1000399_pt1 | contig 14914 bp, 10 predicted proteins | sample InSIn2gowninarea_FD_77431 | JGI IMG/M metagenome (GOLD analysis project Ga0068628, IMG submission 77431) | Clean room microbial communities from NASA Spacecraft Assembly Facility at Jet Propulsion Laboratory, Pasadena, California, USA -... ... | reverse complement strand
ATGCTTATCCTCAATTGGAATAAACTCCAAGGTTCCATTCCTCCTAGTCTGGGTGGGTGTCGCAGTTTAAGGAGCTTGTATCTGTCCGCTAACAATCTCATAGGAAGCATTCCCTCAGAACTGTGTGTTCTCTCCGAATTAAAATACTACAACTTAGGAGAGAATTATTTGTTGGGTACAATTCCCACCTGCTTTGCAAACTTGTCCTCTTTAGTCTACTTAGATTTGCAAAGTAACAACCTTCATGGGCGCCTTCCTTCCAAATTGGGTATGCTAAGGCTTCTCCGCCACATCTATGTTTGGAATAATAGTTTGACGGGGCAAATTCCTTCTTCGTTCTCAAACTGCACAAATCTCCAAAATTTGGTTTTAAGTGACAACCATTTCACTAGACACATTCCATCAGAATTGTGTACCAGGCACACCCAATTGCTTGGAATATATCTGTATGGTAATAATTTCAGTGGAAGCATTCCTGCTACCTTGTTCAATTGTACGAAGCTTCAAGTCATCGAATTCGGGAAAAACAAGCTCAGCGGGGTAGTGCCCATGGAGTTGGGTAAGTTGACGCAACTCCAGTAGCTTCGCTTAGCTTATAATCAACTGATTAGCGGCAGCACGACGAGCTTGCCCATTCTTACTGCGCTAATTAACTGTTCCTCCCTACGAGAACTCGTCTTATACTCTAATAATCTCACGGGACGTTTGTCCTCTTTAACTTGCCTGGAATAGCAAGCTTGAGTGCTTTGATAATTGTACGTCTGTTGGGAGCTGGTGATCGTATCATCTCCCCCTGCATTTTGAGCTGAAGAACGTTCCACTAGAGTCAACAACGGATACATTTTTATTAAGTGCATTTGAAACATTCATTACAGCGATATGAGCATTGAAATTGAAATCTAAATATAAAGTGAAGAAGTCATCAACTTCAGACTGTGGTTGCCTCTACAACGGGAGCATTCGTTTCCGAAGAAAAACGCAAAGAAAATGGAACAGTACAGAAAACGCCGTTTTGTACGGTCGTTTTCTTTTTTCAATACATGAAACCGGTTTCTCCAGAAACAAATGGTTTTTTGACACGGTTTTCAGAGAAACGTTTGTTCTGGTTTATTTGTAATGCTGGTCTCGTTCCAATTGGACGTTGAGCATAATAAAAAAGGTCAAAGCTTGGTTTTCTAAGAAACGTTGCTCTATTTTGTTTTGTTTGTAAGGTTGGTTTCATTGTAATGTTGAGTCTAATTTAAAAAAATGAAAGTTGGTTTTGTGGATAGTTTTTAGAGGCGGTTTTATGGTCTATTGTATTTAGAGTAAAATTTCTTTAACAATATTGTTTATTTAGGGATTTTGTTTGTTAAAATTATATTATTAGGATGTGTTGTTTTAATGTTTTAATTATTTTTTCTTAATTTTTGTGTTGGTTTTATTTAAAAGTGTATTTAGTGTAGAGTTTCTTATATAATTTTATTGTATTTAATATTTAAAAATTGTTTCTTTATACAAAACTATAAATTTAAATGCACACAGTTACATTATATATTATTTTTATTATTATGAAGATTAATTATAAAGATTATTTATTATTATAATGGATTAACGATAAAGTTTTGAAAGTTTGATGGTATTTTTTTTAGGTTTTGTCTAGTTGTAGCATTTCAGGTTTTCAACCCTTCCGCTTTTTCTATGCAAAATGTCAGTGGAGGAAGCAACACTTATTCCTATAGCAAAATAGTTGAAGGTAGTAATAGTTCTAAACAACCCTCTACTTTTGGTTCAATTCCCTAATCCCAATGGAGCTCAATTCAATCTTCACTATCCTATTACCCAACTAGGGAAACTACATCCTAGTAGTTGCTTACCAAATACTACAATATAGCCCAAATTTGAGGTCTGCTGAAATATTATGTCAGAGTATACACATGATATGCCAGAGCATGTACTCATTAGGAAATTTCTAGGGATATGGCCTTCAAAAAAATCCCACTCTCACTAGGTCCAAATCAAGTGGAAATGGAAAGGTCAAATCAAGCTTGAATTCAATGCCAAAGGTTTCTTCACTATTAAAGGATCAAACATGGGTATTTGCGAATGACCTATGTAAGCAACACAAGCTTTGTTTCTCACTATGAATATTCGAGAATGGTCTATGTGAGCACATTATTGGAGAATGCGGATGATGTATGCTTTGTTTTATATTTTTCACATTTTTCTTGTTTTTTTCTCTCTCCTAGTTTCTTGAATGCGAAACCTCCAAACTTTGTTTCTCTTCTCATTTATGATAACATAGCTCTACACTAACTTTACTATTGGTTGCTGTCGTTTGGTTCACAATCTGTCGCTCTCCAAGTGCTTAAAAAGTCATCAAGTTATAATTATTAAACTTCAAAATTTTAGGTGTCCTAAATGTTTTTGATGGTGCTAAATCCATTTCCACCATCAAAATCACTATAAGATTTTTTGAAATATTTTTGCCTGGATTCCGATCACTTTTCACTATCCGATCCTCAGAACAATTTCTCCGCCTCCCTAAACTACTCCCCCTAATATATATTGTTGTCGCATCTTATAGCTACGGCCATAAGCAAACGACGGATACCCCATACCTTGTGGCATGAGATGGTGGTGGTCAGGCTGCATACAAAAGGAGGTCTTGCCATAGCACTGCTAAGGCATTCAATGCCCTATAACATAATTTCTATTGTTTGCCTACACTGGCTGGTAGTTCGCCGCCCTTTGTCCCTTAAAAAGTACATACGTCCGTCTTTCGTGTTCGGAAAACTGTGTAATGCGAAATAGGTTTTCCAACCACATTTCAGAGTTTTCAAAATTGACATCGTAAGCGCTACTTGCGCGCTATGGACCCCTTTCGGTTGATGTCATCGAAGTACTTCAAATGTGACGGAATCTGCTTTATGAACTCTGAATTCTTTCTCGGTAAGGAGGTCGTACTGAATTGTGTATTGGTATTTGTGGTACAGCAGCTGTTGAATAGGACGCTCGATATTGCCTCACACTGGAGTTGAAGTCTATATATACACCAAGAAACTCCCACCAAAATAGTTTTCTGACCCTTTGTTATGCTTGTAAAGCCTATTCTCTTGCCGGAGGTGATGGAGATCTGGTACATTCCTTCTCTCTTCGTTTGTAGCATGCAAATGCTTCTTTTACTCGTTTATTTGTTTCTCGTTGTCATTCCCTTTGGGTTGGACGCAGTTAGATTATCTAATCTTTCCCATGCTCATCCAAGCAACGCTTCCGACCAAGCGGCTGTGCTTGGATTCGTGTCTGCAATCACGACGTATGATCCCTCCCAATCCTTACCTACTAACTGGAAACCAAATGTTTCAGTCTGCGAGTGGACAAGTATCACATGCAGTGGGCACAGAGTGGTGTCCCTAAATGTTTCGGGCATGGGACTAGAGGGTACAATCTCTCCTCTTCTTGGCAATCTCTCGTTTCTCGTAAGACTTGACCTTAGCAATAACAGCTTTCATGGCCCCATACCCTATCAATTGGGAAACCTCTTTCGTTTACATGACCTTTTCCTCAATATGAACCAATTCCAAGGTTCCATTCCACCCACCCTGGGTGGATGTCGTAGTTTAACGACCTTGAATTTCACCAAAAATAATCTAAGAGGAAACATTCCCTCAGAACTGTGTTTTCTCTCCAAATTACAAAACTATGACTTAGGGGACAACCATTTGTCAGGTACAATTCCCGCCTGCTTGGGAAACATGTCTTCTTTGGTCTTTGTAAGGTTTATAAATAACAACCTTCATGGCCTCCTTCCTTTCGATTTGGGTATGCTAAGTCTCCTCCGCAAATTCTATGTTTGGAATAACAGTCTTACAGGGCAAATCCCTTCTTCCTTTTCAAATTGCACAAATCTCCAAATTTTGGCTTTAAGTGACAACTATTTGACTGGACACATTCCATCGGAATTGTGTACAAGGCACACCCAACTGATGGGATTATACCTGCACGGTAATCATTTGAGCGGAAGCATTCCCCCTACCTTGTTCAATTGTACGAAGCTTCAAGTCATCGAATTCGGGAAAAACCAGCTCAGCGGGGTAGTGCCCATGGAGTTGGGTAAGTTGACCAAACTCCAGCGGCTTCGCTTAGCTTATAATCAACTGATTAGCGGCAGCAGCACGAGCTTTCCCATTCTTACTGCTCTAATAAACTGTACCTCCCTACGAGAACTCATTTTATATTCTAATAATCTCACCGGACGTTTGTCCTCTTCTATTGGCCAGCTCTCTAAAACCATTAGTATGCTAGACTTGGGCTTCAATGATGTAACAGGCGAAATACCTCCGCATATTGGAAATCTAACTAGTTTAACATTCCTTAACTTAGAGAAGAATCAGTTTTCCGGAGCAATTCCTTCTTCACTTAATAGGCTTCAAAGGTTGGAGAGGTTATATCTGGGTTCCAACAATCTAATAGGAAACATCCCGATGGAAATCGGCGAACTCAAATCCCTTGGGATCCTATCTGTCGGGGGTAACACTCTCACTGGAAGAATCCCCGAATCCGTTGGCTACCTCCAGCAGCTAGAATATCTGATTCTCAAAAATAACCAGTTATCAGGTACTATACCTGCAACTTTAGGGAAATGCGTGAAGTTGCTAGATTTAGACCTATCATATAACAGGCTCAGGGGGACCATACCTCTGCAGATGGGAGGTCTTGTAAATTTGGCTATAAGTTTCAAGATTTCAAACAATTTATTAGAAGGCACAATACCTTTGGGACTAAGCAAAATGAGTATGGTTCAAGATGTAGATCTTTCTTGCAATGCACTTGAAGGTCTTATTCCAGCTTTTCTCAGTGAGCTTCAAAATCTTCATTCCATAAATTTATCTTCCAATAATTTGTCAGGTGAAATACCTATGTCTTTGGAGAAACTCAAAGCTCTCTCTTATTTAAATTTTTCTTTCAATAAGTTATCAGGCGAAGTCCCTAAAGGTGGAATTTTCAAAATGCTTGATGCCACTTCATTTATGGGGAATGTTGGTTTGTGTGGAAGTTGGGTACGCTTGCCACCCTGCAATGCTAATCAACATAAAAGTCATTTTCATTTCAAAAGAGTTATTATGTTCGTTGGAGCAGTTGCAACTATTGTCCTATCAGGTTTGTTTTTGGGCATCTTGTGGAGACAAAATCAAAGGAGACAAAATCAAAGGAGAGTAATATGTGCATCATCCTTAACAGTGGGGCACCAAAGAATTTCGTATGGGGAGCTTGTCACTGCAACTGGTGAATTTAGTGACTCCAATCTGTTAGGAGTGGGTAGTTTTGGGAAAGTGTACAAAGGTGTTATGAAAGATGGCACAGTTGTTGCAGTCAAGATTTTTAATTTGGAAAATGAAGAGGCAAATAAGAGTTTTGGTAAAGAGTGCAAGGTTTTGAGTAGAGTTCGACACAGGAATTTGGTTAAAATCATAACCTCTTGTTCAAACATGGACTTCAAAGCTTTAATATTTCCATTCATGGCAAATGGAAGCTTAGAGAAGTGGTTATATCCCAGTGTAGAAGATTCAAGTGCTTTGAGTCTGATCCAGAGGTTGAATATAGCAATAGACATTGCCCATGGTATGGCATATCTCCATCATCATTGTTTCATGCAAGTGATTCACTGTGATCTAAAACCCAACAATGTGCTTCTTGGGGAAGATCTCACAGCCTATTTAATAGACTTTGGAATAGCTACCACATGTTTTGCCAATTCTGAGGAATCAGCTTATATTTCTACATATGCACTCAAAGGATCTGTAGGCTACATTCCTCCAGGTATGATTTGAACTAATATCATATTAAACTGTGTTTTTAGTATTCTATTTATTTAAAAAAAACTTAATTAAAGTTGTGAAAATGCAGAATATGGATTAGGTGGGCTAGTCACAACAAAAGGTGATGTTTATAGCTATGGAATTGTGCTATTAGAGATGCTCACAAAAAAGAAACCCACAGATAACCTATTTGTAGAAGGAATGGATCTGAAAAAATGGGTGACCAATAGTTTTCCAAATCAGTCAGAAGAAGTAGTTGATAAAAGTCTGCTCAATAATAATAAGACTATTAATGCTGAAGAAGACAAGACACTGATGTGTCTCAATCAACTTCTAAGACTGGGTTTGTTATGCACACAACAATCTCCTCAAGAACGACCAAATATGATGGACATTGTGTGCGCATTGCAAAGCATTCGAGATACTTTTCTGGATCCGCAGAAGTCAAATTTTAGTCAAATATCATATGAGAGATTTGTGGGCTGTTCAAGTACCAGTGGTAACCACGATGGTAATTGTACTACTAGCAACGGTGAAAGTTCAACATTCTAATGTATGGTAAAAAGCTGTGTAAAAATGGTGAAGATAGTCAAAGTTTAACATTATATCTGTGTAACTAAAACATGAAATAGTGTGAGCCTGTTAATCCCTCCAATCTATTACGTTTAGAAACCATGTATATAATTTGAAGCGAGATTTCAAGTATATTATTCTGCTTATTCCAATTTGCTTGAAATCATAGTCGTTCCTTCTTTTTAAGTTTTGCTTCATGTAAGATGATTTCAAATGTTCAAAATCATTCTCATACTTGTCTCATTGCTTAGGTAGAGGCTGCCCAGGATTATAAATCTTTCATAATCACCTGGAATTTATTAGATTGCTACAACAATTCTCACCATAACATGAAAGTTAAAAAGATTATGAAGGGCTCAAAGCTCACAATGGGGGAAGAAAACGGGCGAGGTCTATTTTAGAGTTCACGGCATCTTGCGTGCTTGGCACACAACCGTCAACTAAAAAGGAAAATGTAAGCATTAATATAGTTCAATGCACAGGAGCTTGACCTTGTATTCTTGGATTCATTTTTCAACAGAATATAGAGAGGATCGAGGATAAAAACTACTTTTCAAAAAATCAAACTTTCTCAATCGACATCTAATCTTATCAAATTTTTTATACCGTTTTAGTGATAACATCTCTATAAATTAATCATTTTTCCATCCAACTGACCCTTAATTTAGAAAAAAAACAAAAAAGGGTTTTCCTCATACTTCTGCAAGAAAAATTAGAAATTTCAAAGCCAGAATTACATTTTAATCAAATTAAGGAGACTCAGGTATCACTAGATCGTTCATTGGATAAAAATAGCATTAGCAAAGGGGAGAACGAGCATAATAATTTGTATTTAAAGTTTCTGAGTCAATTATAATAGATGAAACTCTTGAACATGACTCAGGGAATAGATGCAGAAGAACGCTCTCAAATCTTTGATTTTTTCATTTGATAACACCACCACTAACTTTTTTCATGTGATAACCACAACACTAATTTTAGTACTATCAATGATTATATGATTATATGACTCTCGCCCTGAATCCTACTTTAAATTTAATGAAATAATTATTTAAAAAAAAAATAGAATCACTGCCTCTTCACATACAACACGATTTACTTGTAACACTATAAAAAATTCCTAAAGAAAACTCTTATTAATTTGTGAATTAGTATACTTACTAAGTTATACCGTTGTGGGATGCTGAGCTATGTTAAGTAAAATTTGCACAATTAATTCTAACTTTGACATCAAAAGGTATTATCACAATACGTGTGTATTTTCTAAGCAACTTTTTTATGTAATTAAATCATGCTCATACTCAAATTATGTAAACCAAGTACTTCATGAAATTATGATTCATGATGCTTTTGGTGGAAATGGTGCAAAACTTTCTATTGATTCTTCTTATATGTTTTTGGTAATTTTATAAGAGGGAGCTATAATAAAAAATGATTACTATAGTCCACTGCACACTGCCTGAATGGCATGGGCAGGGGCTAATAAGATGTTTTATGAGTCTTAATTATATTAATAGGTATCTTAGATATGGTAAGGGCTAATAAGTTATTTTATGAGGCTTAATTATATTAATTATATTAATATGTATATGAGGTATCTTTATTTTAGAATTAGGGTTTATTTTAGGAATAGGATTTTAGAATATAGGTTTTATATTAAGTAGATAGTAAATATTTAATATACAGAATAGTTTTTATTATTGTTAAAAACAAAAGGATGAAATTGGATTTAAAACTTAATTTTTGATTATTTGTTTCTTGTTGTTTTGTTTTTCTTTTGTAATGTTAAATATTTTTAATTATGGTAAGATGTTTGAGTAGTTTTTATTTATTTTGTTTTTTCTTAATTCGATATTTTTTTTTCTACTAATGCTTTTATTTGTTCATACTTGTATAAAGGTATTAGAGAGGTTGAGAAAAATAAAACAATTGAGGTTATCCAGGATTAGAACTTGTTCAAACACATTAAATAAATGTTTAATAAGTATATTTATTTTCTCTTTCAATTATTAGGGAAATTTTGAACTCTAAAATGGGTCTCCTAAGAAAATGTACAATCATAATAAACTTTATAATAATCAATTATATTTAAGATGATAATGTCAACAATGGGGATGATTCACTATTTTTGGAGTAAAAAAGTAAAAAAATTAAAAATAATAAAACTACTTTTTTAACTCGTATTTTCAACTTATCTCTTTAAGGTTTTACTCAAATTTCGAGCGGGAGTACTTGTTGGATGAAAATTTTAATTCGTCATCCAAGTAGTACCCATGTTGGTTACTTTTGATGGACTCTGCTGCATGAAAAACGTGATTGCAATCACATTTTTCATATATTTCTTATTTTTCGTGTAGTAGGGTCCATCAAAAGTATGCAACATGGGTACGCCATGGATGAAGAATGAAATTACGCATCCAATAAGTGTTTTCACTTGAAAATTGAGTAAACCCATTTGGAGATAAGTTGAAAATATGAGTTGAAAAAATAGTTTTTTCTTTTCTCCCTTTCAAATATGATAATGTAATGTAATTTTATTTTATTATTTGTGACTGTTATTTTATAATTTCCTTAGGAGACCCTAGACCTCAAAATTCCCCTAATTTTGTGAGGCATTCTAAAATTATGTCATAACAATTGCACCTTGGTGAATGATTTCTAGCATTTTTTGAAGTGCTCTTAGGAGAATAAGTAATGATATGTGCTAAGGATATTATTGATTCAGAGTTTATGTACATTGCAATAGTAAGAAATGTAGGAGAAAAAGGAGAATCTTAGGAAACAAGCACAATAACAATGGTTTCTGTCTGGTAGTCTTAGAACCTTGGTCACTTGAATTGACACCTATGTAATTTGTCCTTCATGTCTAGCTATGAGGCAAAGAAAGAAAGTTGTGTCCTTTAAAACGGTTTTCCATTTCCTCACAACATACTTCCCCACACCTTCTCATAGAGAAACTTCCTCTTCTAATTTCCATTTTCTCTTGGAAGCACCTATGATTGATAATGTGTTTTCATGCATGCCATTGTATATGGATTTCTCTATCTCTTCTAATAGGTGACCATTGCTAATATTATTTTTACAATAATATTATATAAGATCAAATGAAATATTTAAATTAGAGACTATATATTCTATGAAAGATTATGGGTAGTGTATTGTAGGGTGTTGATCAATGTATATCAACCACCTGTAACATGGTTGTGCTAGTATATTCTATATGAACATTTGATATAATGAGTATAATGTTGAATCTTTAGTTATTTTCATTGTTTTTTGGTTAAATTTACAAGTGAGTAACAATGTTTAGAATAAGGTATTGATCAGGGAGGGAATGGGGAGGATTGTGGAGGATGTGCATGGTGGTGGCTTTTGTAGGGGCTGGTTAAATAAGTTGTATATTAGTGCACACCCCTTAAGATCCACAATCATGTATTCTCCCATTAATCTAGGACCCAATGATATCAAAAGTTCCATTGCGAATCATGTGAAAACCACATAGACATAAAAGATGTATTTGGTGGAAGGATTTTTTTAATGAATTCACATTGTATAGAAACAAACAAAGGGTCATAGGCATATGCACTTGTGACTTATGGAAATGATTTTCCTCTAACCGTTAAGGAATGTGATGTAAACATTAATATATGGATGACTCAAAAATTCGCCTTTTAGTGACTTTACTCTTTCCTTGTGTGCTCCTTTGCTCCTTTAGATAAGATAAGAAGATACATTATTTGCATAACTTGGACCTTTTTTACCTCATTTGTTGATAGAAAATAATTAATGCTATTAGAATTTTCGTTAATATTTAATTAGATCATTAGTTAAATAAATTTGAAAAGAAAAAGAAAAAACAGAAAAATAGCATAGTGCATCAGTTTTCATAATCATCATCCATGATTCATAATACTTGTGTCATGTGTTGGAAAATTATATATTACAGAGCAATGGAACACATAAAATATTGCAGAAATATAAACACAAAAAACACATAAAAAAAGACAAACACAGATATACGTGGTTCATCTAGTTTAGCTTATGTCCATGGAGAAATAGCCATTCCTTTCTTTTATATTATCCAGCAAACTAAAGAGATACAACCTACAGTAGATTCATTGTAATTCTCTCTTTGCTCTCAATCTCCTCTCTCTTCCTCACTTAGAATACAGATCTCCATAGACGCAATACAATTCCCTCATATATAACAAGGGGTTGCCTTCTAGGGCAAAAAACCCTAAATTAAAATAACTTTTACTATCAGATCTTCGCCTAATGAATGACCCGGATTGACTACGAAATTACAACATTTTACAAGGCAATTTTACATCTATTCTTAGCTTCGGGGGTGCTACCTCCGATCTCCCCACCAGAAGGGGCTCCCGAAAGGTTGCAGCCACCCCCCTGGACCCCCCCTGCAACAAATATTCTATGGGCGGTGTTGCCGCCCGATTTTGAACTGGGTTCCAATGTGGCGATACTTTTGAATACAAAATATAATCAGGCTCCACACCCAACATCATGTCATTGTACTAGGATTACAAATAAAAAGGGGCATTAAAAATTTCATGAAAGATATGGACACAATATATTTAACTAAAATTGAGCGTCATTTTATTTAAAGTATATGTGAAAGGAGGTTCAACAAAAGCATTTTAAGATCTATTCTTTAGCATATTTAATGTCGCATGAATACATGTTCTATTTATAATATTTACTATATAAAGCACCAATTAAGTATCATAATATATGACTGTTGAAAAATGCAACAATAAATTCTCAATTTGATTTTGCCTTGATTAAATTGAGAAAATTCAAATTTCCACATTAACAAACAACTTGGATGCAGTTAACTTGAGTGACATGGCTTGTGTCACTCAGTTTACTCAGTGAATTATAGTTAGAAGAGTTAAAGTTCAGTTAAGCATGTGTGATTGTTAATTTGTAGCAATCATGGTCAGTTATTTCAAGTTGTTTTCAGTTAAACTAGTTCCAACTATTGTAGGAACTAGTGGAAGGCCAGTGATGCAGTGGGAATTCAGTGAAACTTAGTGATCATCTAGTTAACTAATCAATCAACCCAAAATAGCTAGTGCATGTAGAGAATTCAAGTTCCCCAGTTGTGGTGGAGATTCCAAGGCAATGTAACATCAATTTTGGACTATTTTTGAATGTACAAGCGTTTCATGTAGTCAGATGATCAACCTTGGGAATTGTGCAATATATTTTGGAGAAATTATGAAATAATAGGTGCCTAATTTCTCAAGGAATTATGCAAGGAAATAAGGGCTCAAGTAGAGGCATAAATTGACTAAGTTATAACTTTTCAGTCAAGAGAGAGATCAGTTATTCACTTACAAGTTCTACTCAGTTGAGCAAAGCAATTGTAATACATCTCTATTCATCATATTAATGCAAGCAAACACTGGGGTTTTTAGTAGATTATTTTCCCCTAGAAAAATAATGTGTGTATGTGTGTTATTTATCATTGCATGTTTGTGATTAGTGTTCTAAATTGTGAATTTAATTTCGTAGCACAATAGAATAGGTTTGTGTGTTGTTATTTTGATTAAAATTCATGAACAATTGCAAATATACACCATAATTTCTACATGGTATCAGAGCAAAATTCACATTAGAGCAAGAAATTCGAAGTTGTTTCTAAGGAGATTTGAATTTGTAGTTCAGTGTAGTAGGATCCCTTCAAAGTTGGAAAGATGACCTTCCACTGGTTGAGGCTAGAGTATGTCTTGGAATACATCTCCAATTTCATTGCATGGAGGTAGTATTGGATGACAATGGATTACTAGAATACATCAAGAGAGATGTTGCAAAAGTAGTGGAATTTGATTCCCATAAACTAACCTAATGGAAGAAAGATGTAGCCAAGGTGATGATAATAATATTGGAGGGAGTATGGGATCACATTGTCACCAATATCCATGGGACCGAAACTCTTCATTACGAGAATTTTGAGGTCTAAAATGGGCCTCCTAAGAAAAATGTACAACCAAAATAAACTTTATAAGAACCAATAGGATTCAAGATTATGATGTTAACAATGGGGGATGTTTTACCATTTTTGGATTAAAAAAGTAAAAAGATTAAAAACTAATAAAATAATAAAACTACTTTTTCAACTCGTATTTTCAACTTATCTCCCTAAGGTTTTATTCAAATTTCAAGCGGACGTACTTGTTGGATGCAAAATTTGATTCCTCATCCAAGGAGTACCTATGTTGCATACTTTTGATGGACCTTACTACACGAAAAATGAGAAATAGAGCAACCTATTTGGGTTGATGGAATGGTGGAGGAATACGAATCCATTGTAAATAATAATGTTAGGTAAGTGGTCCCAAGACCAACAGAGAAATTAGTACTGGGTTCAAGATGGATCTTCAAGGTGAAGTAGGCAATAGATGGAAGCATGGAGAAATATAAGGCCAGATTTGTGGCCAAGGGGTACTCTGAAGTTGAGGAAATTGCCAATGAGGAGACCTTTTCTCTTGTAGCAAGGTACTTATCCATTAGATCAATTTTTGCACTGGATGCGCAAATAGGGTTGAAGACCCACCATATGGATGTAAAGAAAACATTTTTCAATGGATTTATTGAAGAGGAGGTGTACATCGAGCATCCAAAAGGTTTTGATACATTTGATCAGGAGTTTCATGTGTGCAGACTCAAGTGACCATTGTACGGTCTCAAACATGCACCTTGTGCTTGGTACACAAGGATCGACAATTCTCTTACTGGTTTTGGGTTCACCAAAAGTTAATGAGATGCAAATATAAATCACATATTGATAGAATGCAAATTACTTATTATTGTCTTATATGTTGATGCTTTAATTTTGATTGGTTATGAGTAGCTAATTAGGTCTTGCATGGAGGATCTTTCAAGGGAAATTGAAATGAAGGACATGGGTTTCATACACTACTTTGTTAGGTCCCTATAATACTAGTGTATTCCCTTATTGTTATTGTTAGTGTAGCCCTTATTGTTATTGTTGTGCCCTTACATTATCATTGTTATGTAGGCTCTGATTATATTGTGACCCCTTAGACTCCTATATATACCAAAGAGGTTTCATCATTTATATTATCCAAGAATTGTTCATTTATGTAATTTAAAGAAATTCCCCCCCTCAAAAAGGCTAATTTTTAAGTCATTGATCTATCTTTTCTTCTATTTTGTGAGCTGATTGCATAATGTTTGGTATCAACATTTTGGATTCTAGGGTTTCGCTTTTTCAAACAGGTCGTCTCAGAATTTTCACTATAACTTTTTTTATATGAGGCATCAGATGCTAAAAGTGAAACCACATGGATCAAAAATATTGGGAAACTTTGTATACAAATTTAAGATTTTGTTTCGCTATATTTTCAAAGATATGATTTGAGGAAGTTAGGGCTTTTGGAGGCTCTAGAATTCAATCTCAAAAAGGCGATTTAGGGAAAATCGTCATATCTTTCTCTCCAAGCATCAAATTTGAATTTTGTAAGAAGTGATTGAAATTGAACACAATTTAGTTTTTCATGTATCATTTTCAGGGCTGAAGGTTGAAACAATGACACGTGGCACTCCATACAAGTTAGCTCTTCTGAACCAGTTTGTAATCAACTCATCGTCAGAGATTGCGCATAACTTTTTCTTGAAGAATCCAATCTCAGTATGACTTGTGGGGTTAGAAAGAAGAAATTTTAGACATTGGATATCTGAAATTAAAGACATAAAATAGTTTCAATATTGAACTCCTAAAAAGAAGGAAAGGTGTGAATTTTTTAAAAAATTTCATAACTTTTGTTTGAAAAATCAATTTGAAGTGATTCAAAAGGCTTATTAAATCATAGATATCAGTATTTGGTTCTAAAATGTCTCAAAAAAAAAAAAAAGAATTCTGCACCCATTAAGCCCTAAGAAAGCTATACTATGACTCATGAAGGGGAAGAATTGCAACATGATATATAAAAATTACGGGACCAAGTGCAACAAATTTCGCTCTGACAAAGAACAACTAAGGATGAACTAAAATGGGACATGAATGACTTAACATGTGACATGGGTGGTTTGAAAGCAGAAATAAAAGGTGACATGAATGATTTAAAAGCAGAAATAAAAGCAGACATGGAAGGTTTGACAAAGTTATTACAAGAAATGTTTCCTAATGGTGAAAAGGTATTCCATGAAACTCATGAGGAGAAAAAAAGGAAAATGAATTATGATTTTATAGACTCCCATATTGGGTTTGATACTCGACACATTCCAAGATTAATATGAGGAATTTTAATGGAAATGATTCAGTAACATGGATACTACATAGCAATATTTTTGATCTCCATGATGTGCAAAACACGCAAAAGGTACATATTGCATCTTTACATTTAGAATCCAATTAGTTTGTATGGTATCGATGGCTTTGTTATCATAAAGAACTTGTCACTTGGATATTATATATCATGTTGCAATTCTTCCCCTTCATGAGTCATAGTATAGCTTTCTTAGGGCTTAATGGGTGCAGAATTCTTTTTTTTTTTTTT
>Ga0068628_1000398_pt1 | contig 14920 bp, 15 predicted proteins | sample InSIn2gowninarea_FD_77431 | JGI IMG/M metagenome (GOLD analysis project Ga0068628, IMG submission 77431) | Clean room microbial communities from NASA Spacecraft Assembly Facility at Jet Propulsion Laboratory, Pasadena, California, USA -... ... | reverse complement strand
GTTCCATTGCTTGGAGAACCAATTCTTGTAAATTTATCTTTATGTTTTCCTTTTTATTATATTCTTCTTCATCAAGATCAATAAAGTACAACTCTTAATGCTATGATGATGACTCCTTGTCAATAGCAATTTGGATTCATCCTGAGGGAAACTAGTTTTCCATACTTGGTTCAACTCTTAGAAGCCCTAGTGTTGATACCTATACCCATGAGAAAACTTAATTAATAAATGATGATCTAATAGAAATCATTAAATTTGTAATGGTATTGAGTAATTAGTTATTTCATATGCAAATCAAGAAAAGTTAATTGTAGAACATGGCATTAACATTGGAAATATGGGTATATTGTAGAAGTTGTTCTAAGAGGAAAAAACACAATAGGCTAAACAAGAAAATCAAGAATAGATAATGAGTCATATGGATGATCCTTAGGAAGAATAAAGTCTCAATGAAGAAATCTACTTTGAAGAAGATGCAAGGTATAAGCAAGATGATCAAGAAAAGGAGTTGGAAGATTTATTTGATCAAGTTTTGCAACCATATCCAAGATGGGAATAAGAAGAGAACAAGATTACGTATGACTATATCAAGATATGGGATGCTTTTTGTCTCAAAATTTTATCAACTAATGAACAAATTGTATTCTACAAAGAGTTTTTGGAAAAACAATGAGAAAAATCATAATGACCAAAGAGGATTGATTGCATCTAGAGAAAATAAGATTCCTCTACCTAGAATCGAGAGTGATCTTGAAGAAGAAGAATATAATAAAAAGGAAAACATAAAGATAAATTTACAAGAATTGGTTCTCCAAGCAATGGAACCATTCTAGGGATGGAAAAAAGAAGAAAATGATATTAAATACCAAATATTTATGAATATAAATGAAGAAAGAGTCCTCAAGTTATCTTATGAATAATTCTTGATCGAAATCATCAAGAAAGGGAATTTGTAAAAGGAACAAAGAAGATAATAGTGCAAAAACTAAATTCATAAAGATATATAAGGCAACATGAAGTTATTTAGCAGCCATACTAAGTACAATAAATAATGTAGTCAATACCTCCTCTAGAATAATAAATGTTCATAAAAGAAGTAAAGGAATTATTTGAATCTCAATGTCATAAAAAGGCACTAAAAGAAGAATAGATTAGTAATCCTTTATGACTAAGAATAAGAATGAAGGTAGTGGATAGTAAAAACAATATATCCATCTCCATGTTTAATGGAAATGATAACTAAATAATGTATCTTCATATTTTTAATGATAAGGTTACATTAATATTAATTGATATGGATAATCAAGTAAAATTATTTCCATTATAATTAATTGAGATTGCTCTTCAAGTATTCAACAAATTTCCAAATGGAAGCATACAAGAGTTTAAATATATCAAAAATATGTTTATTACCTATTTCAAGATATGCATTCCAAGGACTACATCCTTATCAAAATTGTTACAACTAAAGTAAAGGGATGAATATTGTATTGAACTTATTATCAAATTTTGGAGAAAGATAACAAATTAGTTGAACATTAGTTATAAGTTCAAAATTGAGGCCTTCATTAAGTCTTTATGAAATAAGTATAAAGTAATATGGTTTGATTTTTAGTATTTTCTATTAGATGATTTTATTCATAAGGTCATTAAGAAAGAAAGATTTATGGTCAAATATGGAGAGTGAAAGATTGAGAGGAAAGAAAATAAAGATAAATCCCACCTTAGGCCAAATTATAAAAAGGAAAAAGAAAAATATGATGATAAGGAGAAGGTAGTGGCAATAATTGACCAAGTGGAGGAAATAGAAAAAGTAGCAAAAATTTTACTACCACCAAGATAATTTACTCCAATCCATTACGACATTCATAAAGTAATTAACAAGTTGGTAAAATAGAAAATCATTACTTTACCTCCACTGCTTGACAAGCAACCGAGTTCCATGAATAATGTAACTCAAGGCTTCTGGTTTGACCACTTTTATAATTATTAACAACAAAAAGGGAATCAAATAAAGGATTTTATTATATTATAGCATAAGATATAGGACTTGGTTAATAGGGGTAAGATATCATCCCCACCTCTTGAGATAAAAGCAATAGCATAAACAATGAGACCTTTAAATGAGAAAAATATGAACCTTGAGATCTTTACCAATCCTTTTTCAAATTTTGTCAAAGCACAAGATCATGATACTTAAGTCAACTTCATTAGTAGATTAAAGCCTATGTGAAAAAGAGATATGAGGTTAGGAAAATATGGCACTAATGCTAGGTTTTATATCCTTACTCTTCCTTTTTTTATAAAATAGTCTAGGTTTATTTGAATATGTTTGTGTTATGCTCAATATATCTTTATTGTTTATTTTCAGGTTTCATTTATTCAATAACTAAAATATTCTATGAACTAAATTTTGTGCTTTGCTAACTTTATAAATCAATTACAAAATTGAACTTAGCATTGTCGATGGTATCTTTATATAAATTCAATAATTTAAATTTTGATTTCCTTGATTGATTGATTGGATTACTTTTACGTTTAACTTTGTTTGTAATTTATAAAGTTTATATCTTTTGTTACAACCCCAACATGTTGAAAGTCCATGCTTTGTATGCCTTCAACAATTATTATCATAATAATAGTTGCAAATTTGGAACTTATTTCTTTGTGGGTTTTAATCGTAATTTATTTTCTACATGGATAAACTTAGTTATTTTATAGTTTACTTATTTTGTTTTTTTTTTTTTTTGTTGCAAAATACAAAATTTGTATGTTCCATGCTGGATACTAGATATTAAATTAGATTAGTTTAGATGTGTTTTGGGAAAGATCAACAAATTCAACTTGAATGGAACCCTGGGCACGAGGTGGGATTTGATTTCTATATGGATGCTAAGGAGTTATTATTAAGTTTGAATGATAAATTTACTTATTTTATCTAAAACTCATTCTATAATGATGATTATGTTTTTAGTGTCTATATGGATTATGTTGAATATGGTACCAAAATCCTTTGCCTATCTAAAATCAGTGAGAGAGTAATAGTTCAAAGGTATGGACACTACTACCAAAAGGTCATTCAATGTCAGAGTGGGTATCATAGTAGAAAAATAAATTTCCTAATGCCATTAACATCAATAGCCATAAACATGACATCATGCGATGATTTGAACTATTTGTTAGATGTTTTGATTCTAGATATGATGCTAGGGTTTATACATATACATATATATTTTATATGTATATACATACAATGTTTATGAAGATATACATATAGTTCATATCATTACATCTTATGCTAGGTATGACACTAGAGTTTATGTTGGAATGTATAATGCATTATTGTAAAAGGTTCTATTAATCTTGTATATGAATTCACTAATACTTAAGGGTATCATTTGATACCTTAAGTATTTAAGTGGATATGATAATGTAACTTGTCCTACACTCCAAGTCATGAGCATGCCCCTTGGGTAAAAGGATGTGCATGTCATGCTTTTGTACATTGGATAAAAGGGTGATCCAAAGATGGATTTTGGCCTATAAATAGAAGGCTCCCTCTTTGTGATTAACAACCAATTGTGGAGTAAAGTTATGCTTGAGGATAGTTGTTAGGAGAAAGAATAGGAGGATTGTAAGAGAGTTGTATTTGTGATTAAGAGAAAGATATAGTTAGTGGATGTACTCCTAGTTGGAGGAACCAGTTATATCTTGTGTCCCTTGTGAGATTGCTTTGTGAGATGTTTATTGTGAGCTTTCATGTGATATTGGTTGTGTAGGACTTATTTAGTTTGTATTAGGTCCTTCAATTTGGTATCAGAGCACCTTGAAGGCTCCTCTTCACAACCTTGGTGTTGAGTTTCTTCATCTTCAACTAGGAGGTCTTCATTCTTTATCCTTCACTCCATTTTGAGGTAAAAGTGCTTCAAAGGTATAACCTCCTTTCAATCTTGGATCATTTTATTATGATACTAACATATTTGTACCATTTTGAGTCTATTGCCATTGCAAAACATGTTTAAATTTAGCAATATTGTTATGCAATCTTTTGTGAGTATTTTTTTATGATTAATTGTAATCATTTGCAAAAGATGTTTAAATATTGCTATAATTTCTTAGTTGAAATAAAAAAAATTTGTGTACAATATCATTATTGTATTTTTTTACACAATTTTTTTATATATAACATTTTTTTTCCCTTACAAAATATATTTTTATACAAAAGAGGGAAACTTTTTTTTTACAAGGATAAAAGTTTTTGGGAAAAGCATTTAAAAAAAAAATCCATTATCCTCTACGCGGCTCCTCCCTCCACCATCCGATCTTTCTCCTCCCACGCAAATGGAATCGATGGTAGTAGAAGAGAATCCTCCCTAACACTATTTCATTTTGTTTCCTCCTAGTCTAGCTGTTGATGGTGGGCATTGTTTAATTTTTTTTGCCCTCTCTCTACCTCACATCATGCGTGGCATCTACTGCTCCTTTGTCCAAAACTTGTGTGGACTGCTTCTCTCTCCTCTGCTCTATTGCGGTTGCTATCTCTTCCCTTGCAGCCTGCTTCTCACTCCTTTGCTCTATCACAACTACTATCTCTTCCCTCACGGCCTGCTTCTCACTCCTCTGCTCTTCACATTGTGCAATCTTCTTGGAAGCCTCCTCACAAAACCCTGCCAGCTCTTCTTATTAGCCTATGACTCCTGCTCCAAACTATGGAGCTCTTCTCCTGCTCATGCACTATGTTGGCCACAAAATAGCCTTGTTGTAAGGCACACGATGTCATTCTTTTATGCTCCCCACATGAAGCCCTTGATGCCTGTAAAAAGGCCCTTGTAAGATTGTTTGTTCTCCTCTGGTTGTAAACTATGGGTCGCTCCTCCCTCGCCATCAGATCTCGCAACTTGAACACCATTTTTGGTTTTGGCCTCCCCCCAACCAAACTCCTTCCAGCGGCCTTCCACCCATGCAGCTTGCTCCTGCTCTACCTCTAGTGTCTGCACGCTCCCACTACGGACCATCACTCATCACTCTAGTGTTTGTTACAATGTTCTTCTCTCCCATGACCAATCTGATGCTTGCCCAGTTGCCTCTATCGCATGGTTGCTTCCTGTGACCATAAATCTACGTAAGCATCAGTTGGAACCCCTTTGCGCCCTCCAAATTTCGATGAACATTCTCCTATGTTATCAATTTTTTTTGAAATTGCTATTGTTTTAATTTATTGCATGCATCGAACAGACTTTGGAAGCCCTAATAGTGGTTGGTAAACATTTAATTCTTTTGATTACTTGCAAGGCATCGTATACTTTGTTATGCTTTCTTGCAAGCCATTTCCTTTTATTAAATGCTCTTAGAATCACTTAGTCTCCAAAATTAATGCATTGTCATGATTACTTGGCCTGAAATTACATAATGAGCAAAATTATTATCATCACTCTTAAATGCTCTCCTATATGGCATTTGTTTTCTTTTTTTTTAAAAATTTTATGGCAACTTACTTAAAGTTTTTGGTGTAAACATGACTTTGTTTTTACCAAGATAAAATTACTTTTATGTGAGGGGGAATGCTTTTAGCATTGTTGCATGAATGGATGAATGTCTATCACTTTAATTTTTTGCTTAATGCTTAAATGCGTAAAGATTAAGTTAATGATATAAGCTTAATCATTTAAGTTTAATATTGCTTAATGTTACTTAATCATTTATGCTTAATAAATGCATACTTATTTGTTTAAGTTAATCATATAAACCTAGAACTTAATCATTTAAGTTTAATGCTTAGGACTTAAAATGCTTTTAAGATGCATAACTTAAATTAAGATGCATGCCTAGTACTAAGAGTTTAATGCATGTTTCCTATTTTAATACTTAACACTTGTTTGTTAAGTTAATGTGTGCTTAAGATAGGAATATTACAAATTTCCTAAAAGATAATGCTTAGCACCTATTTGTTAAGTTAATAAACTAGGAATATATGTTTAGCACTTATTAAGATAATAACACTTGCTTATCAATTTATATATATATATAACTTACTTAGGTCCTAATTTTTTGGTACTTATACATATTGCTTAACATTTTTTTCTTTAAACTTAGATCTTAATTTTTTTTAGTACTCATAATCTCTAAAGTTTATAGTAAATTTTTAGTACTTACCTTTTAAAGTTAATACATATTGTTGCATACTTAAAATATTTAAGATGCATAGGATCTATTTTCAATAGTACATGCTTGAGTTATAATGTACTTAATGATACATACTAGGACTTCATTTTTTTTGCTTAAATGTATTAACTTAAATAATGAGATGCATACCTAGACTTTAAAATGATAAGTTATGAATGAACTTATATTTTGCTAAGTAGTACTTATGCTTTCTTAAATTGATAAGTTATGAGTGAACTTACATTGTTTGTTAAGTTAATTACAAAAATAAGTTGTGAATGACCTTATACAACTTTTTTTGAGTTATGCATTCTTATGAACCTATGTAAGAAGTCCTCTAGGGGTTGGTTAACAAAATCCATTGGACTCCTAAAGGTTCCATGTTATAAATGGATGATGTTTTTATACGCACTTTACTTCATGTTTGGAACCTTTGCTTTATTTGCTTATGCAAAAACGTAAACATTGATATGAGTATCCCCCTAAAATGAACACATACACACGTATATTCTGCAACATGACTTGTTTGGGGAGCCATGAGGTTAGGATAGGCAGAATGGAGCCTTCAAGTTCGACGATCCAAGTGGTGAAAAGTTCGTACTTCTTAATTGCCCCTAAGTCCTCTATTGGTCTGGACCAAACTCTATTAGGTGGACAGGTATGTGTGTAGTGATACCACATATCCGCATGTCCATTCAGAGATTATCCTGATAACCTAGGAGGAAAACTAAAATCTAATCAAGATTAATAATTTGGTTGATCCAAGATATGTCGAAATATTGGAAAATAGTAGGTACTTCTCCTTGTGAGAGTATAAATTAACTAAGGGGAACTGGTTGAGGATTGGTAGTACTTGGGCTCCTCTTGTGCGGGCATCTGAGTGAAGGCCTAATTTTAGACAAAAAAATAAGCCTTAACAATGTCATTCTATGATTCATGAGATGGGAGATAAATTTGGGTACTTGGATTAGTTATGTTATACAACATTTGCACTTTGAAAGTATGCAATTTTTTAAAAGAGTAACATGTACTATTTACTTATTTAAAACTTAACTTGTTTGTTTATTAAAACCACAAGCTTACCTCTTTTTCACATTGTTGTGTAGAAAATGGGAGAATCCTTTTCACCCAAACATATTTCCGATGGTTCCAACTATGGGATTTGGGAACCATGGATGAGGGTAGAATTGCAGGCAAGGAAGCTTTGGCAAACTATGAATGAGAATATAGTACCTCCTACAAATGAAAAGATGCTTGAGGCATACAACACAAAGAATGAATTAGCTACCTCCATGATTTATCGCGTAGTTTCAGATGATGTGCTCCTGATGATCTCTTTTTCAACCTCAAAAAAGGAAGCTTGGGATAAGATAAAGCAAATATACCTTGGTACCAACTTTTCAAGAAGGTTTACCATTCTACAAAAATTGCTTCAATCACGTCAAAGGGAAGATGAAAATGTGGCTATTTACTTGAACAAAATCATTGATCTAAGGACCCAACTTGTGGCTTGTGGGTGCAATTGGATCAATGATGAGTTCATGGTATTCATCATCCTTCAAAGCCTTTCTTCAAAGTTTAGTAACTTTGTGACAGTTATAGAAACAAGGCTTGATGATGAAAAGGAAGTCTTCTCCCTTGAGACCCTTTCAAGGCACCTTTTGAAGCATGAGGAAACCCTTAACAATAAGGTGTTGATTTCTCCTAAAGATAATAATGTTGCACTTGGAGCAACCAAAAATCCTTTCAAGAAGAAATACAACCAACAAAAGAAGTCTTATCCTTCTTCCTCCATAAGGTTTGAGAAAAGAGGCAATGGCTACAGGAACAACGACAACTACAACAACAATAGGAACAACAACAATAGTAGGAACAATGGCAATAACTTCAAACAAAGAGATGGAAAAGGTAAACCAAAAAATCCTTTCCCAAAGAAAAAGTTTGATGGAAATTGTAACTATTGTGGTATTCAAGGTCACAGAGAAGTTGATTGCTACAAAAAGAAAAAAGATGAAAAATACAAAGGCAATGGCAATGTAAGAAACTTCAAAGGAAAGAAAAATGTTCATGTTGGTCTTGCTACGACGCTCTGATCCATGTCTTGAACCTTATCGTCTAAATGGATTGTTGATTCTAGTTGCACTAATCACCTATGCTTTGAAAAAGAAAAGTTTGAGAACTTTCACAAGTATTGAAAAGATGCGATTGTGATAGGTGATAACTCCACTCTTGAAGTTCAAGGAATTGGGAGTGTGAGAATTCATGAAAAGGTTCTTGATGATGTGCTCTATGTTCCTAAACTTAGGATGAACCTTCTGTCGGTAATCCAAGTTGCTAGGAAAGGATACTGGTTTGAGTTTGATTCTCAATCATGGTGCATCAAGAAAGGACTTGCCACGTTGGTTAAGGGATTTGTGAAAGATAATCTCTACATCGTGGATCAAGTTCCATAAAAGATGTGTCTTGCTACAAGTGTGTGCTCTAAAGGCAATCTTTGGCACCATTATTTAGGACATCTTAACCATAAGAGTATTCAAGGCATGAAAGACCTTATGGAAGGTTTGCCTTCTATTTCTCCTTCAGTTGGTCTATGCAAGAAGTGCATTCTTGGCAAGATACATAGACAAAAGTTTGAAAAAGATAAGGCAACAAGAGCATCTCAACTTCTTCAGCTTGTGCACTCAAACTTAATGGGTCCTTTTCAGACTAAGTCACTTGGGGGAGCATCTTACATCTTGACCTTCATTGATGAATTTAGTAGGATGACCTTTGGGTATCTACTTGAGCACAAGGATCAAACCTTTGAGAGTTTCAAAGTTTTTAAGGTGTTTGTTGAAAATCAAACAAACCTCAAAATTAAGATGTTGAGATCAGATAATGGAGGAGAGTATAGTAGCAATGAGTTCAATGACTTTTATGCTAAGTATGGAATTACAAGACAGTTTACGATTCCTTATACTCCTCAAAAAAATGGTGTTGTCGAAAGGAAAAATAGAATAATTATGGAGATGGCTAGATGCATGTTGGGTAATCTTCCTAACTTCTTTTGGGGTGAAGCTATGAGCATCACTATTTACATCTTGAATAGGTGTCCCACAAAAGTTGTTCAGAGTAAAACTCCTTTTGAAGCATGGTCAGGAAGAAAACCTAACATTTCTCACCTAAGGGTATTTGGTTGTGAAGCATTCTCCTATGTTGTTTTTGAGAAAAGGAAGAAGTTGGACCAAAAAGCTAAAAAATGCATCTTTGTGGGTTACAATAGTCAGCACAGAGGCTACAGGCTCTACTTGCCATCCTATAAAGTAGTTCTAGTTTCAAGGGATGTAAAGTTCAATGAACTTCCTTTTGATTCTATTCTAAAGAGGATGTTGTCGATCCAAAGGACCCTTCAGTTGCACTTAGCTAGTTAGATTTTGATGGAGATAAGTCACCACAGGAACAAAATTCTCCAACATAGAGGGTTACAAGGAGCATGACCTTGAACAAAACCTTAATTGCCAAGATTGACAATAAGCATGAGCCCTCAACCTTCAAAGAAGCTTCTAAACATGAGTGCTGGATGGAAGCCATGAAAGTGGAGTATGAGGTGCTTATGAAAAATAAAACTTGGGACTTGGTTCCATATCCCAATGAAAAAAATATGATTGGCAATAAGTGGATCTACAAGGTCAAGTTCAATTCAAGTGGAGACATTGAGAAATACAAGGCAAGGTTGGTAGCTAAAGGTTTTGTTCAGAAATACAGTATAGATTATGAGGAAACCTTTGCTCCAATGGCAAAGATGCCTACTGTGAGAATAATCCTTACTCTTTCTGCAGCTCAAGGATGGAAAGTTTTTCAACTTGACATCAAGAGTGTATTTCTTAATGGTGACTTAAATGCTGAAATCTTTATGAATCAACCAGAAGGGTTTGTTGTGAAAGGAAAAGAGTCCTTTGTTTGCAAGCTAAAGAAGTCATTGTATGGACTTAAGCAAGCACCTAGAGCCTGGTACACAAAGATTTTAGGGTATTTTGTAGATATTGGTTTCTCCAAATGTTTTTCTGACTTCGATCTATATGTGCTCAATCAAGGAAAAGATGTGGTCTTGATTCTCCTTTATGTGGATGATCTTCTAATTACTGGGAACAATAATGAAATCATTCAAGAGTGCATATCCAAACTCAAGGCAACATTTGAAATGACTAATCTCAATCTCTTGCATTACTATCTTGGAATGCAAGTATATCAATATAATGATTGTACTTATCTTAGTCAATCAAAGTATATATCAGACATCTTATAGAAGTTTGGAATGGAGGAGTGTAGATATGCTGCGATCCCAGTCTCTCCTGGAATCACTATCTCACTGAGTTCTAACTCGTAGTTAGCTGATGCTACAACTTATAGGCAATTGATTGGAAGTCTTCTATATTTGACTTTATCTAGGCTAGATATTGCCTTTGTAGTGAATCTGATGGCTAGATTCATGCAAAAACCATATGTTGAGCACCTTAATGCTGTTAAGAAAATCTTGAGGTATGTTGCAGGGACTAAGGATCTTGCTCTCAAGTATTCTAGATTGCCCTCATTTTTTCTCTTTGGATACACAGATTCTGATTATGGGGGAGATAAAGATGATAGGAAATCAACCTTTGCATATGTGTTTAGCATTGGTTCAGGTGCTATCTCTTGGGCTTCCAAGAAGCAGTCTACTATCTCTCTTTCTACCACAGAAGCTGAGTATCGTGCTATGTTTGTTGTAGCCCAAGAAGCCATTTGGCTAAGGCATATTTTAAAAGAAATTAGGTATGAGCAAGGTGGCTCATTGTTAATTTATTCAGATAATTAGTCAGCTATTTCTTTGGCTAAGAATCCTATGTTCCATCAAAGAATAAAACATGTGGAAATCCATATCCATTTTATCAAGGAGAAGGTTCTTGATGGCATCATACACTTGGAATATTGTCCATCCACCTTGAACTATGCTAATTTGTTCACCAAGCCCCTCTTGGAAGCTCAGTTTTGTAAGCTTAGGGATACTATCAAGTTGGTGAAGTTGCCCTCAAGGGCGAGTGAAGTTTGAATTCTTGAATTCTTGTGTTGTAATTCATGATTGTGATAACAACTTCATCCCTAGGAGGATTGTGTGATGTATAGTGTTGATTCTATTGTTTACCTTCATGGTAAGTTCGCTCTACGTGAAGGACTTGTTGTACATTATACCTTTGTGTTAAGTTCTCTCTGTGTGAGGAACTTGTTGTACAAATTTTTAGAGAAAAAAAGATTGGCCAATCTAGCACTGTTCAGTTATCCATGTGTGAGGAACTCTTATGTGTTTTTTGACACTGTTCAGTTATCCATATGCGAGGAACTCTTATGTGCATTTTTTTTTGCTCTGCATTGTTCATTTATCCATATGTGAGGAACTCTTATGTGTTTTTTGGCACTGTTCAGTTATCCATATGCGAGGAACTCTTATGTGCACTTTGTATTGCTTTGCACTATTCAGTTATCCATAAGAGAGGAACTCTTATGTGTCCTTTTGACACTGTTCAGTTATCCGTATGCGAGGAAATATTATGTGCATTTTGTTGAGCCTTACTTTTGATAATCAACACATGTTTTATATACAACAGGTGACTATGAGTGGTTGGCATGGCATCTTCGTGATGACTTATAGTGCACCATTGATCAATTTATGATGGCATCTATCCCAGTTGATATGAATATAATGCATCTAACTGATCTTGTTTTTTGAGCTGCTTATGACTTGCAGGTTCCTTGAGATTGCAGGTTCTTATCTCAAGATATGCAGGATCTTGGAGACTCTTCATGACTTCCAGTTGGATGCCTACTTCATGTATAGTGAAACCAGTTGTGGTTTATGATTGTATTTGGTATAGTAGTGAGTCTCAAACTAGATATTTCCTTCTTCACAAATATGTAAAAAGTTCTCATCTCCGTTGTATCTTTTGGAGGAGAACTCTCTTACTTTCACTTCTTCTTCTTTCTTCTCGCTCTATCCTAATATTGCATTAAGGGGGAGTGTTGGAATGTATAATGCATTATTGTAAAAGGTTCTATTAATCTTGTATATGAATTCACTAATACTTAAGGGTATCATTTGATACCTTAAGTATTTAAGTAGATATGATAATGTAACTTGTCCTACACTCCAAGTCATGAGCATGCCCCTTAGGTAAAAGGATGTGCATGTCATGCTTTTGTACATTGGATAAAAGGGTGATCCAAAGATGGATTTTGGCCTATAAATAGAAGGCTCCCTCTTTGTGATTAAAAACCAATTGTGGAGTAAAGTTATGCTTGAGGATAGTTGTTAGGAGAAATAATAGGAGGACTGTAAGAGAGTTGTATTTGTGATTAAGAGAAAGATCTAGTAAGTGGATGTACTCCTAGTTGGAGGAACCAGTTATATCTTGTGTCCCTTGTGAGATTGCTTTGTGAGATATTTATTGTGAGCTTTCATGTGATATTGGTTGTGTAGGACTTATTTAGTTTGTATTAGGTCCTTCAGTTTATACATATACACATAGGGTTATATACACACACACACACACACACAGAGGTTTTATGGACATGCATACTTAGTTTATGTATATATACATAGGGTTTAAAGTTGAAAATAGTCTAATAGCCCATGTGTATATCCTATATATTATAATAGCTTGTACATATATCTCATATATTCTAATATCCTATGCATATATCCTTAAATCCCATCCATATATCAAGAAACATGGATTGTACGTATAAATAATCAAGAAATGCATATCAACCATCCAAACCCAACTTAATTGGATGAATTCCTTTAAAGGCCAATAAGAAGAAAAATGGAGGAATATTTGTGACAAGTTTTATACATACATCAAAGACTCTTTAAAAGTGGATTTATATCAAATATTGTAGTTGTGAATTCCCTGGTAGACATGCATGCAAAATTTAATGTACTCACTAAATCAATTCACCTTTTACATCTGATAGGATGGATAACTCCAAGATAAAAAAAAATTGTATTAGGTTGAAATAATACCTTAATACACAAGAACATTGAATCTTAATATTCACCTTCTTAGGTGAACCTTGAGATACAATATAGCTCTTCATATTATTCTAGAAATAACACTTAGAATTTTACTACACACTTACCTACAAATTTACTAAAAATAGTAAATAATACTACTAAGCTACAAATATCATAATCCCTAAGGATTAGGTGTCTAACAATCCCCCCTAAATTTGAAAGGGTATTTGTAAGTCCAAGAATCTTCCTGAATTTCTCGAACTTTTCTCTTCCAAACACCTTTGTGAAGATGTCTACAATTTGTTTATCTATGGAATAATATTTCAACTGAATTATCTTGACCTTTGCATGATGCCGAGTCAAGTAATACTTCATGTTGATGTGCTTTTTTTGATCATGAAACTTTGGATTCTTTTCCAATTGAATTGCAAAAATATTGTCAATTAGAAGTGGAGTTGGATGCAACTATTTTTTCTACAAATCTTCTAGTATCTTCCCGAGCCACATAATCTCATTTTTTTCCTTTGCAACAACCACATACTTTATATCTATAGTGTAATCTTTTGAAATGAATTATTTTCATTATCTCCAAGTGATAGCTATTGATCCAAGACTCATGATATATATTGAAGTTGAAACTCCATTTTCTTTGTCACCATAAAAGTTTGAATCTGTGTATCTAATTAATTTGAAGTCTTCCAACTTGGAATACTTGAGCCTTAATTCCTGTGTTCCTTTCAAATGTATGAGAACTCTTTTTGTTGCATTCCAATGCCCATCACATATTTTTTGCATAAAATGAGAAAAAATTCCAACCATAAATGAAAATATTTGGTCTACTTATGGTTAGATAAATGAGACTTCCTACAAGTTGTCTGTACTTTGTTGCATCCTTAAATGCATTCCCTTCAATAGATTTAAACTTCAAATTTTGTTCCATTTGAGTAAAAAGAGGACTACAATCTATCATGCCAAATCTATTCAATAACTCTCCAATGTACTTTATTTGACAAATTAAAATGTACCTTACATTTTATGTCAATTCAACACCCAAGTAGTAATGAAGATGTCCCATATCTATCATTTCAAATACTCTCTTGAAATCTTATTTCACTGATGCAATGTAACTTTCATAGTTACATGTTATCAAAAGATAATCTACATACACTATAAGATATACAATAATTTTTCCAACGTTTTTGACAAACAAAGTTGTATCATCAATATTAAAGTGTTCAAAGTTTATCTTCAAGAGATGCTCAATAAGCTTTTTGTACCAAGCGTGAGGATCTTGTTTTAGGCCATATAAGAACTTGATGAGCTTGCAAACTTTATGTTCTTGATCCTTCACTACAAATCGTTTTGGTTATTTCATGTACATATTCTCTTTCAAATAACCATTTAAGAAAGCAATCTTCACATCCATCTAATGAAATTTCCATCCATACTGAGCTGACATTATCAACAAAGAATGAATAGTAGCCCATTTTGTTGTTGGAGAAAAGGACTCTTCATAGTCAATACCTTTTTTCTGTGTAAAACCTTTAACCATAAGCCTTGCTTTATGTTTCTCAAGTGAGCTTTCTAATTTGTACTTATTTTTGTAGACCCACTTGCATCCAATAGGTTTGGTTCCATATGGAGGATCCACCAACTTCTAAGTCCCATACTTGATGAGAGCATCATGCTCCTTCTTCATAGCATCCTTCCAGACATCATGAGAAAAAGCTTCTT
>Ga0068628_1000397_pt1 | contig 14922 bp, 14 predicted proteins | sample InSIn2gowninarea_FD_77431 | JGI IMG/M metagenome (GOLD analysis project Ga0068628, IMG submission 77431) | Clean room microbial communities from NASA Spacecraft Assembly Facility at Jet Propulsion Laboratory, Pasadena, California, USA -... ... | reverse complement strand
GTACCTACAAAATTGAAATTAAATACCTTCAAAAACCTTAGGTTCAATATGCACTATCTCTTGGATTTATTCTTTGAGACCTCTATGTCCAAGAGAAATTAATCTTTCTCAAAAGGGATGTAGGCCTCCTATGTACTTGCTTAAGAGATTGAAAAATAAAAAATAATTATGGCAACAAAGCTTAAAAGGTGAAGGAAATGAAACATACCTTACAAGAGGTAAGAAAATATTTCAAATCCCAATATGCAAGTAAGTAGACATGCAAATTTTATATATTTAAAATGCGGTAGGGATCACTACTAAATTAAAAACCATTAGTGGATACTCATTAGGGTTAATATAAATATTTTGTCATAATTAGTGTCCATAACCAATTTCTAACTTGAAGTAAGCAACACTAACTCTTGAAACCTCCTACCTTGAAGCAAAAAACTCTCATAAGGAGGTGACAAGTAATGGCATGATCATAAGTATTAACTTGTGATCATAATGGTCTCTCATAAGTCAATACTTATGATTACATCATCGTATGTCACCTAATTCATTCACGGTAAATATGTAGCTGGTATTTTTGAACTTGTTTACTTGGTGCTTGTAAAATTCCTAATAACCTAGATTTAGCAAAATTTGTAGTAGAACTTGGAAATATGTTAATGTAGCCCATCCATATCCTACTCATTTTCAAGAAATAAATAATTGAATGGAGTTATGTTTTCTAGTAGAACTAGCTTCATGAGGAGGCTCTAAAGGTTTTTGAGGGAATGTAATGAAGTGGTGTTCCACCTAATGAATTCATCATTTTTAAAGTTGTTTCTCTTTACATGTCAATTCAAAATATTTGGAAGAGGGTGTTGACATCCATTACACAATAATAAAAATTATTTTTCATTCTAATGTTTTTATGATGATTGTTATGATAAATGTGTACAGTAAGTTTGGGAACATACAAAAGTCCCATGCATTGTTTGAAAAAATGTAGTAGAGAGATACAATCTCATGGAATGCAATAATCACAATATAATGCATAGAATTGGCTTCATAAGGAGGTTATATAGGTTTTTTACAGAATGCAACAAAGTGTTGTTCTACCTACAAAATTCCTCTTTTCTAGAGTTGTTACTCTATGTGCCAACTCAACATCATTAGAAGAGGGTGTTAACATCCATCAAACAATAATAAAAAGTAGTTTTTTATTTTGATGTTGTTATGATAACTGTTATGATAGATGTGTCTGCTGAGTTTGGGAACATATATAAAGGCCATGTACTATTTGACAAAATGTCGTAGAAATATATAATCTCATGGAATATAATGATCATAAGATATACATATAACTAGCTTCATGAGGAGGCTCTAGAGGGTTTTTAGGGAATACAACGAAGTGATGTTCTACCCAATAAATTTATCTTTTTTAATGTTATTTCTCGATGTGCTAACTCAACATATTTGGAATAGGATTTTGACATCCATATAAAAATAATAAAAATTGGTTTTCATTATGATTTTGTTATGATGATTGATATGATAGATATGTCTATTAAATTTAGGAATATATAGAACTCCCATATATTATTTAAAAAAACATAGAAGAGAGATATAATATCATAGAATGTAATGATCTAACAAGAAACTAACCCTAAATAACTAGATGTAGATTTCTTTTGCATGCAATTATGATAATAGTCCTAATATACATGTATGCAAAATATGGAAGCATTAAGATGATAATGATTTTGCTTGATAATGTGTTATGAACAAATGATTCTATGGAAAGTAAGCAATGCAGGTCTAGTGACAAAAGGCTATCAAAAACCTCAAGTGTGATAACAACCTTAATAGACATGTGTGTAAAATGTGGGAGCATTAAGATGATAAGGGTTTTATTTTATAAAATATGTTATGAACAAACAATTCCGTGGAAAGTAATGCAAGTTTAGTGATAGAGGGTTATTGATAACTTTAAGTGTGATAAAACTTTAATATATATGTATGAAAAATATAGGAGTATTAATATGGTAAGGGTTTTATTTGATAAGATGCATTATGAACAAATAATTTCATGGATTGAAATGATTACATGGTGTGCAAGGAATGGTTGTAGCAAGGAAGCCATCAAACTATTTAAATAAATGAAATGGAATATGTGGAAATTAATATAAATGATGTTACATTTGTTCATATTTTATGTAGTAATGCAAGTTTAGTGAAAGAAGGATTTGTACCTCAATTTGCAAGCAATGGCAATGTAGTCATTTTCCTCACCTCTTTATTTCTCACAAGTAATAGTGATGGAGCCATTCACCTTGCCTCTCACTCTCTTGCCTATTATTTATTATCAATTTGGGTGATAAATCCCAAATTTTGGTAGGATCCATGAACATGAATCATTTTTTTTTTTTTTTTGGGGGGGTGGGGGCTAAATATTTACAATGGTTTTTAATTATCATCTTATTTCATATTAGAATAGTTAAACACCACCATTAAAAATCAATATCTAATATATTTTATAAGGGTGATTTTTAAATCGTCTATTAAAACCATCATTTATTGTGTTTACTAAGGTGATTATAAACCATAGTAAAATAACTGTTATAAAAAGCCATCCTTTAAGCTTGATTTTGGTGAAGTGAAGAATGATCATCATAATGGTGTTTCCATTATGAGCACTCTTTTCCCTAGGAACTATCAAGATATGTAACATATAATTATAAGCATAACAATATGAACATAAAATGCATCGTAAGAGTGAACATGTGAAGCATGAGCATATGAACATATGTAAGCAATGAACATCATTTCCTATATCAGAAATAGAAAATTATAAAATATTATTAGATATGTGAGAAAAGGAGTCAAGTGTTACCACCATTTGAGTTCCTAAGGGCATACCTTCATGTATGAAATAAGAAATATGAAAAGTGGACACTTAGTTTTTGAACATGGAATCTTTTTGGTCTCAACCACTCTAAAATATTGATTGATTCTAATCTAGTTTATTGATATATTTACAAGATTTAGCTGAAATTTCTAGTGTTGGTGCTAGTTAATTAAAGACTTTTATTGTGAAAAGCCACCCTTTAAGCTTGATTTTGGTGAAGTGAAGAATGATCATCATAATGGTGTTTCCATTGCGAGCATCCTTTTCCCTAGGGACTATCAAGATATGTAACATATAATTATAAGCATAACAATATGAACATAAAATGCATCGTAAGAGTGAACATGTGAAGCATGGGCATATGAACATATGTAAGCAATGAACACCATTTCCTATATCAAATATAGAAAATTATAAAATTATAAAATATTATTAGATATGTGAGAAAAGGAGTCAAGAGTTACCACCATTTGAGTTCCTAAGGGCATACCCTTAGGTATGAAATAAGAAATATGAAAAGTGGATGCTTAGTTTTGAACATTGAATCTTTTTGGTCTCAACCACTCTAAAAAATTGATTGATTCTAATCTAATTTATTGATATATTTACAAGATTTAGCTGAAATTTCTATTGTTGGTGCTAGTTAATTAAAGACTTTTATTATCAAATTTTAGACATTACCTTACCTTATTTGATCCTAAGATTCTAAAAAAATAATATTTATTGAACTAATTTATACTAACTATTCTGATACTAAAAAAGAAACCATTAACTTGGTTCCCTTTTCTTTCCTACCATATTTTTCCTTGACCTTTCACTTTATGATTTGTTTGAGCTTGAATATGAAAAAATCCTTACCAAGTTTACCTATTTAGAAATTCTAAATCAAGCTTGATTTCCTAGTATGAGTTCTAAAAGATAATCCAAAGCTGGTACTAAATAAAAATACGATGTCAACACTAGGGAATTGTTGATCCAAAAAATGCAATCTAGATTTTTCCTTATCAAAAAGGGAGGGGGAGGATTTGTTCATGCTCATGAAGCAACTACCCTTAAATGAATCAATTTTCATTCAATTCAACCTTCGGTATTTTATGTCTAAGATGATGCCTAGCAAGCCTTTAACATTTAAGTGACCATACTTCATAGATAAAACTATAACCCATAGAATGATAGAGATTTTGAGAACATTAAATACAAATGTTCTTCAAATAATTTCACCATTCACAAGTGGCCCTTGGTTTAGAAATCCAAAATCCCAAAGATCATTATCTCATAACCTTCTTGAGATATTTCTCACAAATAGTGAAATGAATAGGATCTTAGGTCTCTGATGATCCAATTTTATCTAGGTTGGTCCTGCTCTGCTGTTTAACTGATAAGCTTGCATATTTTTTTGTAAAATATCCAATCTAAATAGGATTCATCTCTCCTAGACAAGATAACATCACCCATCCATTATAGCTCTAGGAATTGAGAATCATAAGGTTTACTTCCCACATACATAGATGTATACTCATAAAAGGATCCTCATAGACAAGGGAGACAATATGAATCTGAATTATGATGTCTAATTTTATTAGGATGATGCCTTATCCATCATAAAATAGCAAAAAAGGAGAAAGAGTAAAGTAACTAAAAGGAATACAAAGTCAAGAGTGCATGAAATAAAGGGAAATGGTATTTTTTGGGGCCAACCTAAGCTTTTAATAATTCTGCCAAAACTTGGATGAAGGACACCTAGCTCACAGCCACCCTTCATGTTACTATCCATCATTTGGTTGTAAGAGAGTAAAGGCTACAGTCATGAATATCTCATTCATCATACTCTAAAGAACATAAAACATACAAATGATACAACTTACAATTTTCTCTTGGGGAGACCATGGATCCATAAGATGATGTCAATTCCTTCTAAATTACACAACTATCTCATATTTGAACATGAATGGGAGATCTATATAGTGGCAACAAATCTTGAATCCTATGCACTATGTAATCTAGTAGATCTAGAGATAGAAGGCCTAGATACTTATAATGTCAATTTGTTTGATATCCCTCCTTAAGAACCATAATCAACAATGGTAAAAGTAGAGATAGAGGTAAAAATTATAGAAACTAGGCTTAGAATATATTTAATTCAGAATCTACATCCCATGTCCTAATTCAAGGATCTGGGATGATAAAAAATATTCACAAAATAGTACATCATGAATGTTGTACGTATTATGTAGAAGGGTATCAACATTGTGTAAATAAAGATGAAATATGTGCTTCTTATTATGTAACTTATTTAACATTTGATCTTGATCTTGATGATGCAAAAGTTTAGATGACATAAATGGTTAAGCTTTATAAAGACTCCTTTCACTCTCCATTCTCTCAAAAGAATATGAAATAGAAATACAAGTATAAGGGAGTAGGTTTAGGAAAATCAAAGTAAGGAATGCCCACTTTTCCATCATATCTAGGTGCCAAAAATGATAAGAAAGGCTTAAGTTGCACTCAATCCATTGTAAAGTATTTAGGGCTTATTAAATTTATTCCACAATGTAATCTAATTGATATTTCATATCACATTGATGAAAAACTATGGATTGATTCTAATGTACCACTTTAATTTGACTATTTTTCCACTAATGATGTATTGCTTGAGTATATGGGGGCACATTATGAGTTTCCTAGATCAAACAACAAAAGAAATCCAAGTTACATTATGATTTTAGAGAAGCATTTCAATCACAATATATTAAGGATGAAGAAGAAGATCCTATTAATGTTATGGGTCTAAAATAACTTCCTTATTTTCTACAAAAGAAGGAGAAATACAATTTTATATTAAGGATCTTATTGACATCAACATTGGGAATTCTGACTAGCTAAGAGAAATCAAAATTGAAGCATGGCATGAAAAAAATCAATAAGAAGGGTACATAAAAATATTTCAAAGATGTAATATTAATTTTTCTTGTTCTTATTTTGATATGCTTAGTTTAGATCCTTCTTTATGCACACATAGTTTTCCTTTCCAAAAAGATGCTAAGCTAAAAATAAATTAGAAAGATACATCCTACCAAAGCTTTGCTAGTCAAAAAGGAAATGAAAAAGTGTCTAAATATTGGTTTCATTAAAATAATTGATTATTAATAATGGATATAAAATATAGGTCCTAATGCAAAGCCAAATGGAGGAGTAAAAATTTGTATTTATTTAATAGATATTAACAATGCTTGTCCTCAAAATGATTTAACATTTCCAAATATTGACATGATTGTAGATAGCATTGTTGTTCATGAGACATTGTCCTTCATGGATGGGTTTTTCTATTACAATAAAATCTTGATCAATCAAACTTATCAACATAAAACAACCTTAACTACTCCATGGGGTAACATTTTTTAGAAGGTAATGCCTTTTGGTCTCAAAAATATTGGAGCTACTTATCAACATGCCATGGTGTACATGTTCCATAATTATATTCACAAATTTATTGAATTCTATGTTGATGATATATTGGAAAATTCCAAGCAAGATAAGGATCACATACAATAATTGGAGGAATTATTTGACATACTTAACAAGTAAAATCTCAAATTGAAGCCACAAAAATATGCTTTTAGCATCACATCAAGAAAGTTATTAGGTTTCATGATTTTAAAAAGAGGCACAAAAGTTGATCCAAAGAAAGTGAAATCAATCATAAATATAGCCCCTACCAAAAATATCAAGCAAATAAGGAGTCTCCAAGGTAAAATAAATTTTGTTAGGAGGTTTATTTTTCATGTTGTTGATAAATGTATGTCTTTTACTCATTTGATTAAAAAAGATATCAAATTTATATGGGATGATAACTATCAATAGGCCTTTGAAAATATTAAGCAATACTTGATGAATCCTCCTATCTTGGTACCAATGTATTTTTCAAAAGAATCATGTCTTTATATTTCAGCCATAATGTATTCCTTGGGGCAATTCTATGTCAACAAGATGACGATCTAAAATAAAAAGCTATCCATTATCTCAGTAAAAATCTCTTGGAGTATGAAACTAGGTACACTCCTATGGAAATTTTTTGCCTTGGAATTGTTTATTCTATTGAAAAATTGAGGTATTATCTTCTATGTACATATGTTGTATTTTTTATCAATCCTTTGAAGTTCCTTATGGACAAACAACATCTATCAGGAAGGGTGGGAAAATGGATGATGTTGTTATAAGAGTTTGACATAAATGTTGTAAAATAGTAAGCAATACTTGATAAATCCTCTTGTCTTGGTACCAATGTATTTTTCAAAATAAGCATATCTTACATTTTAGCCATAATGCATGCCTTGAGGTAATGTTGTGTCAACAATATGATGATCTAAAATAAAGAGCCATCCATTATCTTAGTAGAAATCTTGTGGAGTATGAAACTAGGTACACTCTTATGGAAAAAAATTACATTGGAATTATTTTTTCTATTGAAAAATTGAAGCATAATATTTTGTACTGCACTTCATATATTGTATTTCCTTTCAATCCTTTGAATTACCTCATAGCCAAACAACACCCCTAAGGAAGGGTGTCAACATGGATGATGTTGTTACAAGAGTTTGACATCAATTTTGTAAAATAAAAAGTTATTAAAGGATAGGCAATTGTATATTTGATGGTCGAGTTCCCTTAGAATGATGGAGTCATCATCCATGAATAATTCTTATCTGATTATGCCTAATATTGTCCATTTGTTATACATGTCACTTTGAAGGGTGCGCATGCCATTTTTCTAATCAATAAAAGATGATCCCTAATGAATATGTCTATCAGATTGAGGAACAACCAAATAAATGAAAATTGTATTTTGATGGTTTTGAATGCATATACAAAGAAGGGGAGAGTATTATTCTAGTTTTTCCTTCAAATGATGTAATTTATATGGAATATAAACTTAAGTTTGATTGTACAAATAATATAAAAAAATATGGGGCATTGATCTTAGAAATGAACGTTATTATACTACTTAAGATCAAAAATATCAAAATTTATAGTGATTCTTAGCTTGTCCTTAATCAAGTGAGTGAGATTTACAATACAAAAAATGAAAAGTCACATCCATACAAAGAATTGGTTGGAAAACTCCTTGGTCATTTTGATTCATACACAATTGAGAACATTCCTAGAGCTAATAACAAATATGCATATTCCATGGCAAGTGAAACCTCATTCACTCCTATAGAAATTTAAGATGAAGAAATAGTTCTCATAATAAAAAAGATAGGTATGCCCTCTTATTCTGATTGCAGTTGCACCGATCATTTTTATGAAAGTTGTTATCTAGAATCTCAAGCAGAAACCACTCCATCATTATATAAAGATATTTATCACTATTTATAAGATCAAACCATTCCATAATATTTTGATAGAAATGAGATAATCGTATTGAAAAGGACAACCCTCAAATATTTTATTATTGGAAAATTTTTATATAAAAGATCTTTTGATGGAGCTCTTTTGAGATGTCTCACACATCATGAGATAGAGTTAACTATTGAACAAGCACACAATGGGCTATGTGGAGGATATTTCTATGCAAAATCCTTATACACAAAGATCTTACAAATTGGGTATTATTGGCCATCAATGGAAGAATATTGCAAATTTGATATCAAGAAATATTTCCAATGTCAAAAATAGTCAAATCTTAAGAATATGCCATCACATGAGCTTAACCCAATTGTTACACCATGGCCTATTACATTTTGAGGCATTGATTTAATTGGAATGATCAATCAAAATTCAAGAGAGGGATATTAAGTTTTATCACCACATAATACACCACTAAATGGGTATAGGACATTTCAATGAAGTCTAGTACTTAAGAGAATATCATCAAATTCCTTGCTGAAAATATCATCACAAGGTTTGGTGTACCATAATAATTAATCATAAATACTAGTCCCAATTTCAAAGGTAAGGACATGAAATCTTTTGGTAAAATATTCCATATTCAAAAAAAGTTTTCTTTTGTTTATTATCCACAAGGGAATGGTCAAGTTGAAGCCTCTAACAAGATCATCAAGAGCATTCTATCCAAAATATGGTATAAATATAAGAGAGATTGATTGAAAAACTGCCATATGCACTTTGGACATATAGGACCAATGTTAGAACAACTACAATATTAATATCATTATCTTTGTTCTATGGGGATGAAGCTATTGTACCACTTGAATTGAATATTATCTCACTAATAATCTCATTAAATGCAGATATTCTAGATGAATAACCAAGAAAAGAAAAGCTACAACAATTGGAGGCCTTAGATGAGAAAATAATCTATGCAATAGAACATCAAAAAGTGTATCATGCAAAAATCAAAAGGGCATATGAGAAAAAGGTGAAGCCAAAAAAATTTCATGTTGAAGATTTAATACTCAAAGATAACATTAATAATGCAACAACTAATGATGAGGTAAAAGGAAAATTTGAACCAAATTGGTTAGGTCCATATGTTATTGTACACAATACAAAATTAGGAGCCTATAAAATTTCCATAATGTATGGAAAAGAAAATCCAAAAACCTTCAATTCTAGACATCTAAAATGCTTCTATACCTAGAAGATCAACTTCATATCCATCTCCACAACGATGCATCTTGCTGAGGTGCTTATACAATTAAGTATATTTTCATTTCATTTTTTATTTCTACAATTATTATGTTATTGGTGTCCTTATTTTCAGCTAACATAATGTTTTCATTCTTCTTTCTCAACAAAAAATATAAAGACTCTTATTTGTGAAAATCAACTTGTTGGGGGTAAATAGGCAAGTAATATCTAAAAACCAAATTCTTGGGATATATTACTTATTCAAAAAAATAAAAAAGGGATAAAAGTTCCTATTTGTGAAAATTATCTTACTGAAGTAAATAGGTAGATAGAATTTGAAAACTATATTCCTAGAAAATGCTAATTGATAAAAAAATCAAAGGTAAACTAGTGATGCCCATGTTGTCCAAGCACTACAGCAAAAGTATGAATGCCCTTCTTTCCTCCTTCAAATCCAAATCCAATCCGACAAATACCAACAATCTAATGCAAAGAGATCTTGGAGGTGTTTAATACCATCAAAATCCCTAGAAATAGATAAAGGAGTCGCCAGTCTCCATTTTTACTAGCATACACATAAAAATGATGCCAAATATTCTCAAATCTCATTTTTTTCTTGATTACCCCGTCCATGGAGGAAACCAAGATAAAAGACCATAAGGAAGACACTTCACGAAAAGGTTCAGATAACCAAAAAGTTTACTTTCTCAAAAATTTCTTCTCTAAAATTATTTGGACATGTAATTTCAATTCTTTCCATTACACCTCCAAAGATGGGCAACATGTATCCACCTAAATATGATTTCTATTTAATATGAATCGTATTTTAGGTAATAAGGACCAATATTATAAAAGGTATTATAAATATCAATAAAGGCATCATAAATAATGTAATTGGTGTTAATATCAAGAAAATCACCACAAGTTATATAATAAATAAAGTTATCAAGAAACATAAGTGTACAATATATTCAACTACAAAGGATCCAAAGAAAAATAGTCCCTATTAGATGCTCATATCCTCCCAACATTTGGATAGATCAACTCATGATTGATCCACACTCTAAATAATAGTGATGTCTCTTAACACTACCAATATAAAGATTTGTTACCTATTATTTACCCAAAAATCATATTATTAGAGTTTTTCTTTATTCCTATTAGATCTCATGGTGTTGATGATGTTTGAGGATTGCATCTAGGGTGTGCATGTCATAGTTCTTACATTCATGAAAATCTAGATTTATAACTTTATCCTGAGCAAGATATATCAAATCTAGTGAAGAAGGTTTTTGATCTAGTACAATTGACTATCAATATTCTTGCATACATATCAAAATATCTGAAGTGATATTCCATAGCATAAATAGTTATTTGCTTAATTGCAAGTCATTATTTACCTACTATAATAAATGATTATATAGTTTATTATATGGTCAATAGAAAGGGGATTATCCTATATTCTAAGATGGACCATATAATTTAACACCTATAATATCCATATTTAATATCTATAAGGATTGATGAAGAGAATAAGAATAATGATACCAAAAATTTTAAAGAGAAACCTAGGAAATTGATGGATAAATTTTCTAACATTGCAGTTAGAACTAGAGCAAAGAGTGTTGGACTTCAAAGTGTAGCTTTTGAAAAGAAGTTAGGGGAAGATAAGAAAGGGGAAGTTAAAAATAATGAATAGAAGGAGCATATAGTTTCTAATCAAGTGAATATAGATGCAAAGGAGAATGTAGCGATCTTTATAAGCTTAGAAGATGTTCCACCACATGAAAATTTTAAAATAAGGGATATTTGTAAAAGAAAACAAAGTAGCTTTGGATTGCAGTCACTGAATACCCTTTCAAAGGGTAAAAGCAAAGGAATAGTTGATGAGAAATCAAATTCAAGGTCTGAATAGGATATTTAGGAATCAATGAGCTTCAAAGAAGTAGGAGCATTGGGTAAGTTAGAAGTGTGTCTAGAAATAGCAAAGCTATAGAGTGTAGCAACAAATAAAATGGAGCAAACTTAGCTAGATGAGGGGATTGTAATCAATAAATCAACAAACACTATGCGAAAAGGATTTAAATATAAAAAATACCCTTGATGAGTGCAAAGGCCACAATGCATTGAAGAAGCAATTGAATATGAGGTCTACACAAGATAGATAAACATCAATGAGTTGTAGGGGAACAAGGGAAGGTTACAAGCCAGATGTGCAAATAGGAAAAAATAAAATAGCAGAGTGTAGCAACAAGAAAAATGGAGCTAAACAAGCTAATGAGAAGCCTCTTGATAAGGTCCAAATAATTTCAGTCCAAAAAGGCTCTAAAGTCAAATCGATAGTAGTTAAACCTCTTAATAACAAATTGACCCACAATAGAATGTAGCTAAACCAATGCTACTCATAGGGAAATTCAACCACACCTTTGAAGTTGTTGGAGATAATTCAACCTTTGAGAAAAGGATAACTCTAGCACATTATGTATCCATTTACAAGTTTAATTATGAGAATTAGTCCTTCCGTTAAGTGGACCCGAGCTAGAATGCAGTATTAATCAATTTTGGGGAGTTAGATGTGCATTTATGAATCTATTTCCGTAATCCTATTTTGTATGTAGGAGTTATAGTTCTTTGCTGCTCAAACATTACTATTATGTAATAACAAATTATTTGTAGCTCCTAATTTCCTTTCTACTGTAGACTATTGATAGTTAGATAGAAGATAAGAATAGTTTAGGAATGCTTTATAATGTAATATTTTAGTGTTTTTGTTATCTCATTTTGGCTGAACATTGTGAAGTTTTGGAGGGCTTCTCAAAAGTCCATTTTTTTATTAATACAAAATTTACCCTAATTAATAAAAAAAAAATTGGTACCTAACAAATAAAGTAATAATGAATAGTTAGAATGGAACAACAAAGTTACAAACTATTTTTAGCTAATGAATTGCTAAGAGGAAGATGAATTTTCATCACTTATCAAAACATGAATCATATATAAATATCAAAAACAAGAACATGAAGAAACTAGAGAGGAAGTAAGAAAAAGGAGAAAAGAAAATAAATAAGGAATAAAGATAATAAGTGAGATAAATAGGGAATTACAAATTAAGTAAAGGGAATTATTAAGTTACAAATAAAAATCGTTAATACATACAAACTTACAACAAATTTTGAGCAAATTAGAGATCTTTGTACTCAATTACTTATCATTAATATAAGTAATTACATTGCTAATATTTATCTTATCACTATTTTTTTTCTTTGTGATCTATCAACATTACTTTAGGAAGTTAAATGGAACCTAGTAGTTGCATTCTTAAAAATTATAATAACAACTAACAATATTTATTTAGGAATGAATTAATTTATTGTTACCTTTGTTAATGATGTATCCTAAAGAGTTAGTATGGTAAGCTTCAAGATATACTTGAAACAAATCATGCCCAATTGTGTCCCACATTTCTCTATAGAATTAGAAGAGGAAGTCATTGTAACCTAGGGAATTATAATTAACCAAGGTGACAAAAACCTCCTGAAGCTATTATTTGATAAGAATTTGATCATAAAGGGCCCTTTTAAGTGGGAAATCTAGCACAAGAATATTATTATGCATTACTTGAATGCATGATCTTATTCAATAGATAGTGCCTAAGCTTTGAACACTCACTAATAGTAACTAAGAAAGGCATGGATAATTTCAAGAAGTGTGGATAGAGCTAGATTTCCTTCCTGAATGCTTTTTATTTTTTCAAAGCCCTACAAGGATTTTGGAGCCTTAAATAATTATTTGGAAGCTTTGTATCCAAATTTTAACAAGTACTGGAGACATGCTTTAATCTAGGCTCCCCTTGCATTATGGGTGTTAATTGTATGTTTTTATTTATGAACTACCTTGGCCACCTGATATTGCAAAGTAGGTGATAAGGGCATGGATTTAAGCTCAACTGTGGCACAATTTAGCTTGAAGGTGGTGGCCTCATAGGGGCGATAATGAAATAATGCTAGTTAGCACCCATAAATATGAATAAAATAAGAAATTTTTTTAATCAATTATTCCACCATTTAATCTAACCCATGTTGTTGTTGGGATGAGGTTAAAGACTCTATATATGTTGGATATGTTATATAGTGGGGGGTGTGTCACTAATAATATATTTAGGAAATTTATATTTTTCCTTTTTGAACATATCATTAGTCCATTCAATGTTGAAGAGAATGGGATACTGGTATGATAATATGATGTTTGATATGGGCTCTTATGATAAAGAATAATTATTATAGAATAATAATATTGGTTAACCTATCAACATGTATCTATCAAGTCATTTGAGAACCGTCTTTATGGTAGTTCTCATATAATTCCTTGTGTACCATGTGGAATTTGGATGACAACCATTTATTTTAGGGTAAACACAAACTAATTTATTTCACATGTAGAACCAAGTTTCCCTTTCACATATTATTCAATGCATGGGGAGGCTACCATTTTTTTAATGTAATTTCAATTATATTGAAATCTTCATACATTACCTAACATGCAGTAATTAATTTATCCAGAACCCAATACCATGAATGCGATTGATAGGTTGCATCGTTAAAATCATAAATATTAATAATCTTAAAGTCATTATTATTGAAATTAAATAATAACCATAGTACTTGGAAGGTGTGGTAACATTTATGGTCGATGAGATGTACTTGCCACCTAGAGGAGATAAGGGTGACAATGCCTCTATGACCTAGCTCATAATCATTATGGAAAAAATGCTACATGGACAAATAGTTTTTCATGTTTTTGAAATACAAAAACCAAAAACCTTAACTTCTTATAAACAAAGTATATTAAGCTTAGGAAACCTTTTCCTAGTTTCTCAAATGATGTATTTCCTTTTGGAGTCCAAGAGACCCATTACATTCAATGATATAAAATTAATGGAAATGGCTAGATGATCAACATGTCCTCACTATTGAGTTTATTTAGAACTCTATAATTATTTTATGTATAAATTAACTCTACCTTTGATTGATAACTTCCCAACCTCATAATTGATGTGAAATGTTGCCTTTTATATAGAACAAACTCTCCTTCCTCCTCATGAGTGGGATTGTAAGATTTCTTGGTACTAGGGGAAGGAGATGATGGAGGTGAGGTTGTATGAGGTTTGATCATATTAGTAACTTAAGGGGTTATGATAAAGTGAGGGGTAGTAATCTCTCAGGGTTTGGCTAGCTCTTTAGACTTAGTGTCTAATGGCAAAGTCTAAGTAGGGCCTTTCCCCTTATTATCTATTTTGGGAGCTAAGGAATATGATTGCATGGGTGTTTTTATTTCACACCTTGATTGAAGTCCTACTAGATGTTCTAATATTGTAATAGCTTTTTATTGGTTATAATTTTCCATTCTTCCTTCGCATAATAAGAGGAGGGACTGCTTGCAGGTTTGGGAGTGGG
>Ga0068628_1000393_pt1 | contig 14957 bp, 8 predicted proteins | sample InSIn2gowninarea_FD_77431 | JGI IMG/M metagenome (GOLD analysis project Ga0068628, IMG submission 77431) | Clean room microbial communities from NASA Spacecraft Assembly Facility at Jet Propulsion Laboratory, Pasadena, California, USA -... ... | reverse complement strand
AGTTTTGGATGAGTAGGCCTTGGCGCCATGGAGATACCCAGGCAGGATGTCTCTCGCCTCTGTCAGAATTCCACCATCGGGTTCCAGGAGAGGTGGATGCTGTCTGCACACGATGGGGAGTATGACATAGTCAGAGTAGCGCAACGTCAACATGGTGGCACCAATCTGGGACTAGCAGGGAACTGGAGCATCAGTGAGTCAGTGATGGAGCAGGGGACTTCCGGTACCAGGCATGATAGTGAGTGGAGCGAGGGGAGCTTCATGTTGGATAGGATGGTCTGGGATCCTGTTATTGAAGGATTCTTTCATATCAGGACAATGCTGAGGTCAGGGACGATTCAGTGGCACGTCTAGGACCCTGGCACATGTTGAAGTGATAGTGGGGAGTAGTAGTTAGAGAGGCTGCTCGTTCAGGCATTGCTAGAGGACAAGTGATTTTTGGTGCAATGGAGGAGCTTGCCGGTTGAGAATGCTACTTGGGAGGGCAAGCACATACTTGAGCATCTCACACTTAGGTTGCTTGGGGACAATCAACATTTGGGAGGGGAGGATTGTCATATCCCTTCCTAAATTATTTTGGAGCAGTATTAATTTCTACATTTTGGGGCCAATTTTGGAGGTGATAAGGGCCCATTCGATTTTATTAGGAGGATAGACTTAGTAGAAGTTATTTTGATGTGGTTAAGTATACGTGGGGGTCACCCATACTAGGGGAATACACATTCCCTAGTTTGATTTGCATGGAGGGAAATCGATGGTTAGGTGAGGGACACATGATGGAGGGAAAATGGAGGGAAAAGTGCTCCACGAAATCTCTATAAGGAAGGCAACTCTCCTCATTTGGATACCTTATCTTTTGATAGATTGAACTCAATCTTAGTTGCTCGAGATGCTTAGCCAGGTTACTTTGTTGTTTAGCACACAAGTGTCTCCTAGCGGAGATCCCAACCCTTGCTTCGGTGGACTTCGAGTGCCAGCCCTAGGAGGGAGTTCTACTTCGTTCCAAGTCATACCAACAACAGTGATTCAAGTTACAACAATTGCGAGTCGAGTTACAACAGCAAGGGGAAGTAACAACAAGGAGGCCGAGTTATAGCCGCAAGGAAAGGAGCAGCAGAAGGGTCGAGTCACAATAGTAGGAAAGTAGAAGCAGGAGGGTCGAGTACAACAACATGAGGTTGAGTGACAACAAGGAGGATGAGTTCCAACAGTGGGGAGAGCAGCAACAGTGCAAAGCAGGGAGAGTAATATCAACCAGAATTGAGTTACAACTGCATTGAAAGGAGCAACAAGAGGCCGAGTAACAACAAGGAGGCTGAGTTCCAACAGTAGGGAGAGTAGCAACGATGCAGAATAGGGAGAGTAACAATAGCACAGAACAGGTAGAGTAAGAGCACCACAGGGGTTGTGCAGTCACTGGAGTGTAATTTGTTGGGGCAACATTATCCTAGGGATTTTGAAGTTGGGGAGTTGGGAGATTATTTGGAGGGCCATTTGAGGAGGATTGATGGAGTTGGGAGTGCAGAGATTGACAGGAGCAGTCACAACAACAAAAATCGTATTTGGAGGAGGGCCAAGCTATGAAGGGTCAACTTTTGAAGGTTGGAACCAAGGGAAACCCTTTCTGGTTTTTTCTAGGTTTTTGGCAGGGAGTGCACTACTAATTTTATTGAATTTTCTAGGCACTCTAGAGTGGGCAAATCAAGGGGTGAAGTCAGGCAACAATGTAGTTTTGGAGCAGCAGTGCAGTGTTTTGGAGGAGCTAGTTATTGCAGCCGTTGGGCTTTCTGGCATTCATTACCTGGTGCTTGTAGCTTATCATTGAGGCAAGCCCAAGTGCAACACTTCCACATTATTGTACTTTCCTCCTAGATTATAATAAAATGGCTCAGTTGTTGGTTATTCCTGGACTTTTTACGGGTATGCATTGAATGTTTCAATTTTATGGTGTTGTTTTTATTGTTTGCTTTGCACAACACTAATTTTCCTAGTTTGGAACATTATATATACACACACTATATATACACACACTAAATCAATCAACGAGTGTACTTAGAATGACTTGAGGGTGCTGCTTAGGATTTGGATTCAAATATATATGCCCCTTCTTTAGAATGACGAACTTTGTAGGTGAAGAAACTACAATAACACATGAATGCCTTTTGACAATCACTGCGGTTGACTTCATCTCACACTATCCATACCTTGAAGACTAAATATATGAATGCTCAGAATTATGTTCTTCTTCACATGGATCTTGTTGGCTTCTATATGTGACTGTTGTAGCTCGGGACATATGTAAATATACTACATTGTCATGATCTTATACCCCACTGTCGAGGTCTGTGATTTTTCTATTTTAATAAGGATGGCTATAACTTCATGAATGTCCCTCCAAGTAGATCTAATGCATCTTCAAGCAATGCGGTCTAGGTCTCTTATGAGCACAAGACTGTAGAATGGGTCTCGGTCCTCTACAAAATGACTGACTGCACTTTGAATTTTCCAAATGTACTTATGCCTTGAATTTATTGGCTTTGCTTTAAGGGTGACTGTAGTCTGTAACCTTATGTTAAGCCCTCCAATCAGGCTTGTAAGGCCTCCTATCACTTTGTTCTTCTCATGTAATCAAGATATTGGCTAACAATGCTTTATTTAGACCACAAAATGAGATTTGGTTATCCATAAGTACAAACCTCTGAAAACTTTGTATCCCTGAGGTGGCTCACAGAATTCGATCTTCTTCAAAGGTGATTTCAAGCCTTAAAGATGATGCCCAGAACTACGTTTCTTTTGTTAGGATGCTCGACCCTGAATAGGCCACTGGACTAGCCCTTCGGTCCTCTAGAATAGGGATTATATGCCCTTTAAAACAAGTGTCCAGAATTCAGATTTTCTTCCTTCTAGTTGTTTGGCCTTAGATGATTGGCGTTCTTTTCTTGCCTTGAAACCATGTGTGATCTTCTTCCTGCCCTCATGCAAATGAACCTTGCTCTAATTCCATGTTGAGAAATCTAGGGTAGTGTTTCATTTGGGTTTATTAATAAATTTCTCATTAACTTGACAAGTTCTTGTGATGCTTATTACATTAGTTCTTTAATTTTAAGTTCTGTTCATCATCAAGATAAATGCCAAACAAGAAGATTGCAATTCAAACAATAGAGACATCAGAGATAGTCTCCAAGCCAGGGCAATAGTCCTCAACAGGGAAAAAACCCAGAGAACTTTCTTCTTATAGAATCAATTCAAGGAGACTTCCAAGACCATAGATCATAGACAACTCACCAAGATCAGGGCAGCCACCCAAGCTAATGAAATGCTTCTTCAAACAAGATTTGCGGCTTCTTACTACACAACTTCAAAGCTGCACAAACCATAGTTTTCCACAGAAAAATTTAGCAGCCAAGAGAGAAAAGAGTAGACCAAAACCAAACAGAAAGAGAGGGAGATACTTTGCTGCCTTATTCAGAACTTCGCTCTTCCTATGTTACCTTAGATCCGCCCAAGATGTTCGATGCTCAAGTGTGTCTTGTGGAGGAAAAATGTTCCTCTTTATATAGCTTTTCATGTAGGTGCATGGGCCTCATCTAGGTCGACTTTAGGGGTTGCCCGACCTGACTCTTGGTAGCTTCTAGATAATTTTGCATCAATAATAACAATTTTCTTTTCTTGGTACATAAGCCCTTAAAAGGTCTTTACATCATGACTTTGACTTGATTCAAGACAAAACTCCTAGAGCACTCAATGGCTGCCTTAACCTATTGACTATTGACCCAAGCATGAAACCCATGCTTTAGTCAATTTTCTTTTTAAATAAAGTTAATTTTCTTTCTTTTTACAAGTACAATAATAATTATATCATGTCATGATCCAAATACAATTATGAAGACTGACACTAGTTACATTTTCAATAAGCATGGGATATGTCTATTATAATGCTTTAATGGTTTTATGTCCCCAATGAAGGTGATCCCATTTGATCTTTAGAGGATTTGTTTAGGTGGTATTACACATGCACCATATATGCCATGAGGGATAGCTTGATATCTCTCCAACACCGTCCAAGGGGTACTTTGCCTTGTTTTGAGAGTAGCTATGACTCTATGGCCCCAATGTTGCCCCTTCAAAGATGAGAATTAGGCCTTGAGCAACTTCTACATGCTTCTACACCTCTTGATGTGCCTCTAGATGCTGAAATGTTGGGATGGAAGGCTTGGGCGCTGAACTATTTGATGAGGTGCCTAGATAGACCTAGGATGCACCTTGGCTGGCATTGACATTGTTTGATGGACGATGCCTTGCTCTGGGGCCTAGTTAATGATGGTTGTCATTGAGATGACATGGGAGGGATGACACATGATTCCTTGATGCTAGTGCTTTCCCTAGATGGTGCCACGTTGGTCCTACATGCTTTGGAAAGATGACATAGGCCTCCTTTTGGATGATATGATGGTGGAAGAGGTGCCTTTTGGAGATGTACACACACACTTTGTGGTTTTCTTGGAGTCAGGAGCACTCCTGGACCATTGCCTCACTCAATGAGTTATTGACCATTTCAAAGGGTGATGTCATGGTGGAGATCATTTTTCTCCTACACGTGTGGGTTATTTTTGACATATTGTTATATTTTAGAGATATCTCAAGGTTGACTTGTGACCTTTGACCTAGTTGAACACTCAAGTAAACTTGTTTTAGGGATTTTGCTTGTAGAATTAGTGAATTGAGACTTGGTTGCCTTCATATAAATAGATAGGAGTCCCACTCACTTATTCATCATCATCATTCATCACACTTTTCTCCCTTTAGAAGTGCACACCACATCTTGTCCCTTTTCTACTTGGCTGAAATGTAGTTTCGTGCAGCAAATTGTCTTTTGTGGAGGAATTTTGCATTGGGAGACTTCTTGGGATTGATTGAAGAGATTTTTGTGGAAGTTTGTAAGTTAAATGTTGGTCTTCTTCCATTTTTGCATGCTATCTTATGTGTATCAAGGTTTCTATGTGTGGCATGGTAAGATAGCAATATTTTTCTTAAAATCTTGATTCTCCATGGTGTGTAAAATTGCTTTCCTTGAATCCTTGAAGAGAAATCTGATATGTGCATCTTATTGAACTTAGAATCTCCCATATACGGAAGTCACTAGGGTTTATAAGTAGAGATTGTTGCTCTCTCACCCTCTTCATCAAGGCCGTCTTCATAGAATTTGCCTTAAAGACTCCATTACCCAATTAGATCAAGGCTCTAGTCTAGTAGGTGTTGATTAGCCTTTTCTCTATATGTATTTTCTCGCTCTTCTCTCTAACTTCTAGGTCTTTGGGGTTAAGTTAGGGTTTTCCTCTAAGTCACAGGACACGTCCTCCAGGGTCCCGTGTCCCGTATGTTACATACTGGACATGAAAACGGCCCTAATACGTGTCGAATACGGTTTTTAACGTGTCTTGAAAAATTGAATACGTATTCGCCGGTTTTCGTTGTGTCCTGAATTTAGAAAACGCGTATTTCGTTGGTAGAAAATGTGGCCCTAACGTATTTCGACAGGTTGAATATGTACCCCGCAGAAAATGTAATTTAAAGCCTACGCGATGGATTTTTCTTGGTTATTTTCGTCCTGCGGTCGTGTGGAGCAAGTTGTTTGAAGTTAGCACTGAATTCGGAGTTTGGAGCAGATTGTGGTGCGGCTGGTGCCTGTGCCCATTGCTGTTCAGCGTTCAAGACCGGCCCGTAAACCAGTAAACCGGAACCCCTAAACCCGTGGAGACAGATCAATCTTATCACTGGGGTAAGTCAAAGGAATCTGAGTCTATATGGCATGGGTGAGATTATGTTATTTTTCTGACTTTGAGATGCTCTTTCAAGGAATATGTAGGTGAATCATAATCAATAAACCATAACGATTGGCTGTCCTGAGTACATTATGGCAATATGCAGGGTTATGATACTCTTTCATGAATAAGATATGGAGGTTATTTTAAGTAACTAATCTGCCACAGACAGAGTCACACTCTCATTGGGAGCAAGATATCTTTTGACTTTGAATCTTGATCGAATGTATGGTTATGAATTCATGTCCATTGTCAACGCATTTGATACATATAATTTGGTGTTTCTGGATAACTTACTATGACATTCAGACAACCCTTTGATTCAGCATTATTTTTTCTCTAAATTGTGAGCAAACCCTTTGACATATTTAACATCATTTGGATAATGCATTAGCTGAAGAGTAGGTAATGTTGATTTTGGGCATATACCATATGGCCCACAACTTACACTGTTATACAGTTATACCTTTTATTCCGTGGAGGGAGTCAGGGATGTAGTTGAGTCTTGACCTTTTGGTGTTTTAGACAATACTAGAGTTTTCATTCAGGTTCATTTGGCATGTTGAAACCTTTCAACTTCAAGGATGGCTGGTCTACCCCATATTATGTTGGAAGAGCAATCAAATGCTTAACTGTAATTTAAATCAGCTTGCACTAAGTTGGCAATAACACTGTCAGGCTGAAGTCCTAAATCCTTGCATTTGTCAAAGTAAGAAAGGACATAGTCTAAGTTCTAAATTTATAATTAGTAGTAAGTACTTACTACTTAGTTTCTTATGTGCTTGTAAGTTGTAAATTTTGATTCTATTTATTTTTTTAAAGTGAACTATGAACTTTGAGAAGTAATTATATTTAATTTGATTAGATAAGCTGCAACCTGCAATTTAATATGGATAAAAAACTATCTTTCGGTGTATGTGTATATATATATATATATATTAAATATATATAAAACGTGTCCCCCGTGTCCTGTTTCCAGGTCACTGCGTTTCGTATTGAATACTCGTATTTACGTGTCCTCTTTGTCTTGTGTCCTCGTGTCATGTGACTTAGGTTTTCCTTGAAACTGTGTTTAAAAGCAAGTGTACATGATGTGTTATTGTCTTCTTAATAGGGGTTGCGCTTTATTACTTGAGAGAGGCAAAATCTGGCATTAATTGCATAGTAATACCCTATAATTAGGGCTGATGTCATCTCCTTTATTTCTGTTTTATGCATGTTTTAGCCATAAAAGCTCACTTGCCTACCCTAAACCTTGCATACCTAATTGATAGCCTTGTTCCTTTATTGATCTATGCTTGAAAGACTATTTATTCTAGCTGTTATATGATATTGCATGCCATATCATTGAATATATCTCAAACCCTAACTTATAACAACTCGCTAATCTATCTGAGAGGTCCAAGGAAAGAGCACTTGAACCTTGGTAAAGATTATCCTAGCCTGCTAGGCTTTTCCAGTACCTTTTCACAATCATTAAACCATGCATCACCTTGAACCCTTCTTGTTGAATATCCTTTAGGTGATCTTTATAGGGAAGTCTCCCTTGTGGGATTTAATTCATCAATAAACAGCTGGAGAAAGGCTGCTGAGGTGATAATGGTGGCTGATCTCTTATTGCCATTGGTTATGGATTGACCTAGTGGGGCTTTTGCACTAAGCCTGCTAGATATTGCAGTAAGAGTACCCAATAATTGTAAAAGATTTTAGGGTGTTGGTGAAACCACAAAAAGTCTTTAATGATAGTGCTCCAAAGGGATAATATCTCCTTGGGATATGCATCCTACCATTGGACGGCATGCACCTTATCGAAATTAGACTTATGCTAAGTTATAATTAGCAAACTGCGAGAGTAAAACTGAACTAACACATGGAAACTGCATGCAAGCTGCTGAGAATAGAAAAACAATCTATGATATAAGATTGACCATTCCCTTATTGTTAATGCTCCATACTTGCAGATTTGGAAAGATGAAGAGCACCCTTACTGTCCTGTTCCAACTGCTGTAATTGAAGTGCCCAGATCTGGTTCACACTTGCCCAGGACTGCCACATGTGCTCCGAGGCTATTGAAGACTACTTGTGGTATAATAGTCTAACAGCTAAGTGTACTTGTAATCCACATCAATGTGTATGTTTTTACTAAGAGGCAGTTGAGATTTGCACTAAATAAGTTCGGCTTCAGACTGTTTTTCCAATAGCTTATGCTCCTGTTTTTATATGTCTTATTAGAAGTTTCATTATTGTGTAAAAATGCTATTGAGAACAGCTCCAGCTAAAATTGACTGAATTCGAAATTCGTTCTCCTTCTCAGTGATTTTATATGTATAATATAGAATTTTGCTTTAATGATTCTGATTGATGCGTTTGAGTTTATCTGATTAAAGTTGTAAGGTGAAATTAAAAATTGCTTGAAGGAGCAGTTGAAGTAAACTTTGATGTAATTCATATTGTCATGCCCCCTTTCTCAAATATCCATTTCTCAATAGAAAATCAAAGTTTAAAACCTCATACAAAGAGAGAGGCTCTAGCTCAAACAATAGTTTTTGTCTAACTCAAACAATTTTACAGGTACGGGCGAAATTGAGCAATCCAGAGTACACAATTTTTATGGATTGTATGAAGGGCCTGAGGCAGAATACGATGAAAATGTGCAATGTTTTGGAGTTGGTTGCAAACTTGTTTTCTGCACCAGAACGGATTTTCCTGCTCAAAAGGTTCTGTCTATAAATTTATTCATAATATTTTGCTTTATTCGGGGGAATGAAACATTTGCAATTAAAAAATCAAACTGGCATTTTCCTTGTTAAAATAGTTTTGTTAGCGATCTGTCTTCTTGTTTTATAGAATAATTTCAATGGACTTTTATTTGTTAAAACCTAAAACCATGTTTGGGGTAGCGGGTGCGGTGGGGTGCGGTGTTGGTCTTCAAGTAGAAATTGACAAGGGAAAAGTTGAGATCTGCTTCACTTGCAGATTGCTTTTAGTTTCAAGGAAGAAAGAAATTGTTCATTTTCAGCAGCTTAGATTGATTTTGATACAAAATTCACCATTCTGAGCTGTCATGGCACTTGTGTTGGCAGATAATGCACAAAGAAAGTAGCAAAACATTGCAGTGAGAGAAGAGAGAAAAGAGAGGGGTTGCACTTGATTATAAAAATGTGTAAATGTCAAGACATGTAAAGGTTCATGAGAGAGACAAGTCCAGTACAATGATCTAATTACCAATGTTATCTGAACTGGAACTGGAAAAGGAATTTTTTTGAATTGAATCAGAACCAGGGAAAAAGTGAAAAGAACTGGTTGTACAAGAAAGACTTGAAGTATTCAAATTTAGTAAAAAAATTGTATATTCATGAACATCAATGTATATTTAAACCATTAGAAACAAAATATGCAAGGGTTGCTCATGTATATAAACATTTAAGAGTGAATATGGCAAAATGCCAGTGAGTGCAATACATATCTGAAGGTGGAATATGTTAAAATTCCACCAAGTGCAATACATCTCTGAACCACATTACATAAACATTGAAGCTCTAAATGGGCTCTGGAGTCCATAACAATGACAATACAGCATATCATCAGAATCAGCTATCCACTAAATCAGCCCACAAAATATTCTAAATTGTTTCAAAGCTTGCTTTGATTGAATGCTCTAAATGGGCTCTGGAGTCCATAACAATGACAATACAGCATATCATCAAAATCAGCTATCCACTAAATCAGCCCACAAAATATTCTAAATCGTCTCCAAGCTTGCTTTGATTGAATGCTCTTTCCCTGGCCTCCAAGATCTCCAAATTATCACAAATGACCAATGAAAAGAGTGTTTTCTGGTGGCCTACTTTGCAATATGTTGCACACATTTTGTCAAAGTTATAGGGAAACAGTGGTGCCAAATATTTTATAAAGATCCAGATCATCAACCAACAATTTTTTGAGTCATTGTAAACCCATCCTACAAATTTGTAATGTAAATGATGTTAGTAAGACCGTGTATGTATGTAACAACCTAGATAAGCCTATTATTTTGGTGAGGAATTTCATCTTAGGGGGTTTTTCATCTCACTGATTATCTGTGTTTCTAAACACGGATAATCGACAGATTTTTTCCTTCCAGTCTCACCCCAAAGTTAGGGTGGAATTTATTGTCAAAGTCTTAGGTGAGTCCTAGTATCAGAGCCTTGGTGAAGACAAGTCCAAAGAGACCAAAGATCACCTGAAGAGACCCCACTTGCTGCCAAAGTCTTTTGATCAAGACGACTTCATGTTACTTCAAGGTAGAGGAGAAGTTGAATGATACTTTAAACTTTGGTCCATGGAAAGCAGGGCTAGATATCACTCTTGAAGAACACGAAGTTATGGAGTATGTTGAAGGCACAATAGCTGATCCACTAAAGAATTAAAGTGCTTTCGTCAAATCCAAACATAAAAAGGGTGAAATCAAAGCTAGAAAATTTATCCTTGATTCCCTTAGTGATCATCTCATTACTTATGTTTCTGCCTTGAAGAAAGCTAAAGAAATGTATGGCAAACTAATTGGCATGTTTGCGATTAGTAATATGAACTAGATTATTGCTTTGGAGAATAAACTAAAGAACATAAGGATGAATAGAGGAGAGGCAATTCAAGTATACTTCCTGAGAATGACAAAATTTAAAAATCAATGGTCAACAATTGGTGAGGTTGTACCCGAAAAAGAAATGGTGTTGATTGTACTTAGAGACCTTTTTTCTATTTGGGAGACTTTTATCATCAACATCAACAATATCAAAACCATTCCCACATTTGATGAGCTCCTGGGAAAATGTATCCAAGGGGAGGCCAAAATGATCTTCAGAGGGAATATTTCACATCATGAAGAAGAAGAACCTACTGCATTTTCAGCCTATGACAAGAGAAATAAAGGTAATAAAAATAAATATGCTTTCAAATCAAATAAAGGAAATCTAGACATGTCAAAAGTTAGATGCTTTAACTATCAAAAATAGAGTCGCTGTTACCCATCACTTGTGGGTAGTATATAGAGGAAAAAATAATTCTCCTAGATGGTCTTCAACCAAATGCCAACAACCTCTTGCATCCACAAGATAACTTGATGTGCCACTATCTCCACCACCTAAGCCAACCATATGCTCCCTTGCCCATCTGTTTTGATCGTATGTTTGAGGGTGGGCGTTCCAAACCCGAAGGTATGCCTTTTCATTGTGTAGTTTGGTATTTTTGTTTACTTATCATGGACACTTTTGGGCATGGATTAGTGGTGGGGGGTTCGGCGGAAAGAGTGGGCTTGGTTTGTACTCTTGTATCCTTTGTTCAATTTGATGGTTAACCTTGTATCTTAGTCCCATCGGATCTCCTTTATTGGCTACTAGTTTTACAGGTGGCACTATATGGGAAACCCTGATTTTGGTTGCATGGTCTTATTTTGTGACACCATATACATCACTCCCCTCCGCTCATTATAATCCCATTCACCATATTTACCATCTGGGTCCACAAGGAGTTAGCCTCCCCCTCCCCTTGCCCACATCTTGTGTCGGGCTTGGAACGATTCCCTAGAGGTTGATGCAGCTAAAAGAAAAAAAGAAAAGCATAATTTGGCCACTCTCAAGAGGAAATGTACCATAAAATGCAAAAGATCGATGGCACACACAAATTTAGCACATGGGAAAAAGCCAAAGATGAGCTCTATCCCTATCATCATGGCCATCACCCTAGTTCCTAGGGCCCTGTTGACCCTGCCGCCTACACCTACCTACAAGACAGTGAGAAAAACCTTCAACCCCACAAGGTGTGGTTGGTGGCAGGGAACTTAGAGAAGGGGCTATTACACTGAATCCCTTCTCTCTCCGTTTAAGCCATCTCCTAGGTTAGTTAAGGGGGTTGGTCCCTAATGAAAAGTTAAGCTAAAAAGGGATGTGAGTTTCTAGGAGAATTGTTAGAGTTAAATAGATTATTTCTTTAAGATTTATAAACAAAAAATGATATGAGCAATAACCATCATAAGATAAGCATGAAATACATAAACAACCAGTGTCTTCCAAGTATTTGCTCTTTAAGAAATGAAATTGTATTTTGTTTAAAACAAAAGTAGAATGCTTCAAAAATTGAAAGCAAAACAATCCTAAAATGGAGACAAAGATGACATGAAATAGTCAAAATGATAATCTACAATTAGTGTACAAGAACTAGATCAAGACATGCAAGTAGAACTCCATACTTGTCTAGTTAAAACAATGCTCTAGGTAGCAAATAAAATCCTTGAAAGAACAAGATATTGATCAAGAAAAATATTTACTTTATATTTATGTGATCTTAGTAAGCTAGAGGAAAGGAAATTCCCTGTTTCAAAATCATTTGATGAGATCCTTGAGGCAAACCGATTGGGTCCTTCTATTCTTGATCTTGGGAGTTAGTTTGCCTATTGGAGAGCTACTGCATGCCCAAGTAAATCCTTCAACTAAATCTAAAGATCTCTACACACTTGGAAAAAGATGTGAGCAATCATAAGGGATTAGATTATATAATGGAGGAGAAGGCTAGAGATTTCACCAAAAATCTTCTAGTGCTCCTCTTCCTAGAGTATTTCTCTAACCCAAAAACCATACAAGATAGCTTGCATATGTTAATCCAAACAAGTGGCAAAATGATAACTAGCATAATCCAACATACATTTAGAAAGTAAAGCTCAAAAATTGAAATAACATCACCTCAAGAAATGGAGGAGAACACCAACACAATAGTACCCCAAAGTCTTTTTTATTATATGAAAGATGAATACAAAATCTAGCAGAGTCTCCACAAGCCCAACAACTCGTTCTAAAAATACCAAAATGAGAGCTCAAGACTCATATAAATAAGAAAATGGGAGATGATCCCAATGGAGAAACTAAGTGATAAGTGTAGCTTGATGACAATCCCAAAGACAAAGTCAAGTTTCAAGTGGCAATGTGACTATGAAGTGTGGAAATCAAACTGCTGTGAATACCCTCTGCTGGCCTATGTGTACATCCTCACCGCTGCCACGTGTATAAATGCTGGTGGAATGGGGAGACAACTCCTTAGTTAACTCCTGTAAACTCCAATGCAATCCCCATAAAATACGATGTCACGCTGCATTTGTGTATGAACTCAGCAACATGTATCTTTTGACTGATTTTGTAGGGGGGACAAACTCTAACACATGTCCCCCATTAACTGAAAAAAACACAGCCCCTTTGAAATCTACGTGTAGTTTGAACTAGTTGTTACGTAGAGGCTAAGGTAGGTACTGTGCGTATAAGTGTAAAGGATGTGAAGTTCTATGGAGATATACTCCCAAAATAATAGCAATCAGATCTACTATTACAAAATCTGAACCACGCGTTGATTTCCCTTTCTGTAGCGTTGATATTTGACTGCCAACGTGTAGCTAATTTGCCCATATGTGGAGTTGTCTCCTTGATTGGCAGTGTAAATATCTCTTCAAAAATCTGCTGTGTAATATCATGTTGCTGCATTGGAGTTTCCCCTGCTGCGTGGAACCTTCTTTTCCCTTTGATTGAATCTTTAATGGCATGTGCATAAATGTGTTTTAATTCACACCTACGTAGACTATATGATTGAGGTGGGTTCCAATCCCCACCCACTTTATTAAAGTTTAAACTTCAGATTTATATTCCATCACATTTAATCCATAACATTTGAATTATATGAAGGTGAACTTTTGGCCATACATATGAACTCAACGTGGGCCCAGTTTGACTTTGACTTGGCTTGTAATTGAGCTAATGCCTTTTTGGTGGACCCCATATGACTACCACATCACCTTTGACTCTCCACATAATTTCCATGTCAAAATATGACTTATTTTGAGTTTGGAAAAATTTATAAATTTTTCCAATTATTCATTTTTTTTGAATTTTTTTCTCATTTTTGCTACTGTCATTTGAAAAATCGGCTTTTGAGGGACTATAAGTCATTTTTTAATCTTCAATGTGGTTCTTAGGATAATGCTGGGTCTTTGAGGATGAATTTCGAGTAGTCACACGCCCTAGACATTTCCTAAGGCCACTTATTTACATCATTACATAAAAAATAATTAAAAAATCCTGTTTTGTGGGAATTTTTTAAAATATCCTACTTAGACTTAGCCAAATTCCACGAATTTTTTTGTGTGATCTAGTATGGTAATACACATCGACCCTAGACACTAAGATGTGTTAGGGGATCAACCTTCAAACCGTCACCCCGACTTTGGGGTAAAAAGTGAGTGAAAAAACCCAGAAAATTATCCGCCTTTGAAAAGAAGGGATAATTAACCGATAAAAAAAACACTCCAAGGTGTACTCGTTTGCTAATCGAGTCCCAACATCCTAGGCCTGTTACAGACTCAAAAACTCATCATTACTAGCATCACTTATTACAATTCCCCGCAGTGTGTGGAATCTGCGTACAAGAAAGATGATGAGAAGATAGAAGTAGAGTTAAAAAACTCTGTTGACTGATGATATCTGATTGTACAAGTGTCCTCTGGATTATCCTTGGGAATGGAGTCTTCATATAGTCATCAGGTGCCACTCCAGTGGTCAACATTTGGCTCCATATGGGGATGCATGCTAGATATAAAGTGATAGTGTGCAAGAACCTGGAATCTGCATCAACCGACAAAAGACATATATCAGCAGTGTCCATTCCAAATGTCATTAAATGAATTAAAGTACAGAAACAAAGAAATGGAAATTTATTCTAAGAGCATAAATGACAATTTATTCATAAAATAAAACTAATTAAACAAAAACGACACGAGATAAGGTTAGAAATATGACACAAAAAAGAAAAAGAAAAAAAATGCCCCGTGGCATCAAATGTCTTCTGTGAAATCCATCTTGAGAACCTGCCTACTCACATGAGAGTCCATAGGTTCTTTCTTTGATGTGCCTTGCCCAATTCTGACAATCTTGGGACCATGACATACCCCAATATTAACATGCTTGTGGCCATCAGATGTACCAAACCTCTTCCTTTTCTTTTTCCAACTGTTGATGCGTTGAGGCTTGATCTTGCTCAAAACTGGTGGTTCATTTTTTATATCTTTTTTTTTTTTTTTTTTTTTTTTTTTTTTTTTTTTTTTTTTTTTTTTTTTTTTTT
>Ga0068628_1000391_pt1 | contig 14965 bp, 8 predicted proteins | sample InSIn2gowninarea_FD_77431 | JGI IMG/M metagenome (GOLD analysis project Ga0068628, IMG submission 77431) | Clean room microbial communities from NASA Spacecraft Assembly Facility at Jet Propulsion Laboratory, Pasadena, California, USA -... ... | reverse complement strand
TCAATTCCTCCATTTTGGCCACACAAGTGTGTGTGCTTACTATTTTGTAAGCAAGGTTCAATCTATGAGTCATACAATGATTAGGAATCATATAGGGAGCAATTGATGTTTGAAGATGAATACAAAGTCCATTTTTGTTAAGTCCATTTTTGTTTTCTTTCATTACTAAGGCACCATATGCACCTACACATATTAGTTTTCTCAAAATTTTCACATCATCCAAATTAGCAATCTCTTTCAAACTATTTACAACAAGATTGAAAAGGTTTTCTAAGTTACAAGCTTCTTTCATTCTATGTATTTTTAGCAAATGGGGTTGTCTAACATGTTCAATGAATATGTGAACATGTATACATACCCATGATGTGCTATCTACTGTAGTTACCTCATCAATTGATAAGGAAATGAATTTTGATTTTTTACACTTTCAACTAAATCTTCCTTTTCAACCAATGCAGGACATTTAGCCATTTCCTAACCACTTCAATCAGACCAATGAGAACTTGGGAGGTGCTTCACACCTATTAAATCAAAAATTGTTTTATGATCATAAAAATTTGTTGTTGGTCTACCTTGTTTCAGAAGATAAAAAATAACTACAAATTGAAAACTTTTTGAAACTAATATTTTTTCTTTTGCTTTTTTATATTGCGCTATAATTATTGCTCTAGTTTGATAGCGAATTTGCTTTTCTTCCAACATCTTGTTATATTTAATTTCATATTTCTTATGGAAACATTTAGTCTCATTCTTTATGATTTATTTTTTCAAACTGTTCCATCTTGATCTGTTATTTTCACATATGCCTTTTCATAATGTTTTTCAATTGTATCATATTTAAGTTGCATCTTCTGATCCCTTCCTAATTTCCATGTACAAATTTTGTATTTACATTCTGTTGGTGGATCACCATTCTCAAGAATCACAAGAACAATGAATAGAAATTGTGATGACCATTCTTCCTTAAATGATCTACCAATAGACCAACAAATTTATTTTTTCTTAGCTTTCTATGAAGCACTACCTGCAGATTTAGGTTTTTGTATATTTTCTGCATCTTTTTCAGATTTGACATTATGAATTTCAATAGAAGTTTTAGGACTTGTTGTAGCCACATTGGGTGCAAAATCTATGCTTTCATGATTCAAAATATTATCATTATCATACATATCATCATCAAATATTTCTTCAAGTGATGGCATATCAGGATTGCCATTGTTATCAATAATATCTTCAAGTGGTGGCATGATCAGATATATTTTCACAAATATCCTCAACTGGTGGCATATCAGGATCAACAATATTTTCAAAAATATATTTTATTGGCTACTTATTTGGATCAACAGTATTTTCAGGAATATCCTCATGTAGTGGCAAATCAGGATCAACTGTATTTTCTAAATACAAGTATATTCCTAAGCATATGATGACTTAACCATAATTAAACTATTTATGTGTAAAAGCAAAATAATAAGTGATTGTACAAAGGAACCTAAAATAATCATATTATCGGATGTCGATGCCTGCCCACATGTGAAATACTTTCCAATTTTTTTATTTGCAAGCAGATTGTCCCACTTCTTTCACTTGAATTTTCTAGCAGGTGCCATTCCTTTGAGATTAGAGTCTGCAATCAATCACAAATGAGTGTCTTCAATATCCCAAAAAAAGAAATATGCTAATACAAAATTAGCTTATGAAGGTCATCTTAAAGTTTAAATACTCTACCTAATGAGCATCTTCAATACCCCAAGGCAAGCATCTGTAATGTTGCATAGATGAGTATGCAATATTGGACTAATGAGTGTTTGTAATGTTCCTTAAATGAGCATCTTCAATATTGCACACATGAGCATCTACAAAATTTCACTATAGAGCATCTACAATATTACACTGATGAGCATCTACAATGTTGCTTAGATGAGCATCTGTAATCTTGCACAAATGAGCATCTCTAATTTTTCATAGATGAGCGAATGTAATTTTACATAGATAAGCATCTCTAATTTTGTACATACGAGCATCTCCAATGTGTCATATATGAGCATCTTCAATCCCACATAAATGAGCATCTTTAGTTCTACACTAACAAGCATATTCAAGGACACACAAGTGAGCATCTTCAATTTTGCATTGATGAGCATCTTCAATGACACACCTTCGAGTGTCTACAATATCGCATAGGAAAGCATTTTTAATAAAGCACTACCAAGCATCTTGAATCCCTCGCAAATGAGCCTCGACCATCTTAGAGAATTTGAAAATTTGAAATATTGGTATATCTTACTGGTCTCATAAGCTTTATATAAAGGGTATAGTTGGTAATTTCGTTGGGAAATTTTATTTTATTTTATTTTCAAGATGATTGCTTGCAAAAGTATAGGAGGTATAGGTGGCTATTTGCACTTATCTTTATAAAAAAATTCTAAAATATTGGTGAGCTGACCCATAATTTTTTTTGTCTTGAAAAATTTTTACTAAATGGTGCAATATCTGAGATTGAGATTTTCAAAATATTTTACCATTAAAAAACCTAATATTATCCTATTGGCGAATATTTGCCACTATGCATAATGCTGGAGGGGATCGATGGAAAATGAAGGCATATTTATATAAAAAACTGATTATTAAGCTTTAAATTTTAATTTGGTGCTTATAGTAGGGGTAGATGCTTCTCTTAGGTGGTACTGGTAAAGTAAGGGTTCATGCTCCTTCCAGTTGGTGCTGGTAAAATAGGGGTTCATGCTCCTTCCAGTTGGTGCTTGTAAAGTAGGGGTTCGTGCTCCTTCTAGTTGGTGCTAGTAAAGTAGGGGTTCATGCTCCTTTAGGTTAGTGTTAGTAAATGATTTTAAAGTTGGTTCTTTATAAGTCCTAGATTTTGATTATGATCCAATCAATATTATCTAGGGATATATCCATCTTGATGAACCTCATTATATATTGTGTTGTGTGATGCTCCCTTGATGTGCTTGCCTTGCTTTGGTTTATTTTAATTTTTATCTTCCATACCATTACTTTTATAAGTTGAACATTGGAGATTTAAAAGTATAACAAACTAATTAAGCCCCCCCTCTCAATGTCATTATGTGGCTAATAATTTCATGAAAATGTTTAAAAATAATTCATATGTAAGTCAACCTCAAACTACTAAAGAGAAAAATAAATAAGTAGGATCAACATAAACATATAGGAATCAAAATAAAGAATAAAGCAGATGCATTATCAATTGGGGCTAGAATAGAAAGTAGAAATTTAAAGCTCAAAATTAAAAAAGAGAAAAATTTACTTACAGAAAATAAAACATGCATGTCATTGCATTACAATATTTACAACACTAATGTTGTGCAAATTATTTCAAAAATTGCCCATTCCAAGGGCACATAGGTAAGGTATTTTCTCTCAAAATTAATCATATTTTAAATATTTATAAAATTTAAAATATTCATGTTGTATGATATCTATATGTTTACTTTGAAAATTTGGCATAGTTTCTTATATTTGGCATATGATTTCTTCATGATTCAACACATGTTTTACTTATGATATTTTAAAATCCATGGAAATCCTATGAGCATAAGTGTCAAAATAATTCCACATATATGAGCATAACCTTCAATTTTTTGGGGCACTCTCAAACCTATTTTCTTTAAATTAATAGCTCCAAAATAATAAAAAATAAAGTTATCATCTATTAATCATTGGACACCATCTTTGTCCATGTGCTTGGAAAATAAGAACCCCTTTTTTCTTGGGAGTATATGTGATGTCCCCCTTGTGTCATTGTAATTAATTATAGAAGTATATGAATTCCCCTTTTGTATTATATTTTATTATTATGTTCTACTTTAAATTAGTACTTGGGATAGAAGAATTAATGGGTCATTGGACCCCACTATGGGGCCTAAGTGATTATCCCTCCCAAGCATAGATTAGGTATTTTAATGTACTTGGAAATCTCGATCATGATTTTGGGACTCCCAAGGTATATTTAGCACATAAATGGATGGATGAGCACTTGTATACATGTGCTAGCTTTGGGGAGACTCCTATACCCCCATGTTGGCACATGATGATACCATAGCCCCACACATGACTCCTAGATCCATGTTCAGCATGCATCATACTTCAAACCCCTACATTAGCATTTATAGCTCTTGGATACCCATGTTGGGCATGCCTAAACCCTAGACCCCCATGTTGGATATTTTGGGCCCCTAGGAGGCTAACATTGGATTAGAAAATTTGGGTGATGACTCATAGGTGACATCTAGAACCAATGATGTGTTATAAAAATGTAATAGAGCCTCAAAGTTGGATATGCTTGATTATTATTACATTTGATATCATCCAAAGGAAAAGAGACTTAGCATAGTGCTAAGCAAACCCCTAGGTGTAGCATATATGAGGATTAATATGTTGAGGTATCCTATTAGTCTATGACATTGGTGTAGCACCCTTTCCCATATGGTGGTATTCCAAGGTTGCACTTCTACCTTCAATGGTCATCCAGGATTTGAGGAGGGCTCCCTCAATGGAGAGGATTCAGGTTTTGAGGAAGTAAGATTGTCCCATATATCTATATAGCTTGAGGATATTTTTTGTGCCCTAATTGGCTCCTTTAAGACCAATTTCAGCCCTATTGGTCTTGGTATTGTATTGTTGGTATATTTATATCATTTATATAGCCATTGGGCAATTCGATTTCCATTTTACCTTGTATACTTGTCCATGTTTTCATCATTGGATTATTATTATGCATGTATGCTTATGTAAGCCATACATTAGCATTGTGAGGGTTTTAATATGATATATACTAGTTTAGGCTAGACGTTGGCATTGTTATGTTCTATATTCTTAATTTGAATGCCCTAGACCAGATATTGGGGTTTATTTGCATTGTTTGAGCTATTTGCACTTGATAGTGTAATTGGATCTTTACAATGGTATCATAGCTTAGATATGGAAAACCTATGAAGGATACTTGTAGTTCACAATTATTACACTAGATCCATCATTTTGAAGGAGATACAATTGGCCAAGAAGAGCAAAAAATCATAGGTAGAAGGCACACCTTCTAGGGTAATCCAAGAGGAAGTGCATAGTCCATGAATGAATAAGGTGCCAAATGAAGGTGTCTTTAGAGAGGATAATGATTCTCCAAGAGGTAGGTTTGCATTGGCCAAGAGGAGAAGCCCTAATCCAACTTGATAATCCACACTTGAATAGAATTTCAATGAGCTTATTTTGACCATTCATAGCATGATGGGAGCCATCACTACCATGCAAAGGCAATTGAAAAAATATGTGAGATTTCAAGAAGAGCCAGAAAGGTACATTAACCCCCCACATCCTATCCTATATAAAGGATAAGATTCACATAAAGAGGAAAAATAATATAGGGAGGAAAGTATAAGAATATCTCGTAGTTAGAGAGATCAAAAATCCACTCATCATGGATCTATGGGTCATCTAGAACCCACATTATTGAGATCCCACTCACATCGAGCACCATAGGGTACTAACCTTCTCTTAGGAAGGTACCTATATGAGGATATTAGCAAGATTATGGAACATCCCATTATCCCTTAGTAATCCAAACCCATGTTCTCCAAGAAGTTAGGAGAAGAGGAAAAGGATAGGGTTCCTAGCCCACTCAAATTCAATAAGATTTTTAAGAAGTACTCTATGTTGGATTCAGGCTTGAAGAGAGATGTCAAATTCAATGGATACCTAAAGATGTTAGGTTTAAAAGGAAGTAGTTCACATGGTACACATACCCCAGGAAGCTCATGTGGAGATAAGAGAGACTTGTAGTAGAAGATAAATAAAATGTAGGTAAAGATGTGTGATGGGAAGAGGATGACTGCTAGGGCATGGCTACATTAGCTACAAACCTACTTCAGCTTGAGCCCAAACATGATGGAGGAAGATGTAATTTATTTTGTATTATTACACTTTGAGGGTAATACCCTTAAATGATGGTATCATGGAGTAATCAACCAAGATTACTCACTCATTACCTCTTTTGATGAGTATGTTATACGACTAGTAAAGAGGTTTAATCAGAATAAGGAGAATGATTACTTCTAAGATTTAACATCCTTGCAGTAGCAGGGAGGAGTGTATGAGTACATATATGAATTCCAAAAGATTGCAATCATGATTCACTATATTCTCTAGGAGTAGTTGACATTCCTCTTCATAGAGGGACTAATAGAGTTGTTGCAAGGAATGGTCAAAGTATCCTCACCTAGGAGCCTTGATGATGTTATTTGAGCTACATATGACCTAGAGCTAACCATGAAATCCCTTAAGGGAAAACATACATACAAGGGTATGATCACCCAAAAGACTTTTGTAGATAAGGAGGGGCCTAGCAAGGCAAAACCCTTCCCCCCACCTCAAAAAAACCAATTGGATACAACCACACAAAGGAATATGAGGGAGGAAGGCAAGTGATTTTATTGCAACAAAACTTGGGATATAGGGCACCATTTCTAAGTAAAGGGATAGGTACACTACATTGACATATTTTTTGATGAAGACATAGATGATTAGGACCTAGATCTTGGCATGGACATGTTAGATCAGGAGGCAACTAAAGAAGAAGGAATGTTGGGCAATATGATTGCTTCACTCCATGGGGTGAAGAAGTATATCACATTTAAGGAAGTGGGGAAAGCTAGTAGATAGGATGTGATGGTATTGATTGATCTAGGGGCATCCTAAAACTTCATCAATGAGGACTTTCTAGAGAAGAAGAACCTAAAAACCAAAGGGTTATAAGGATTCAAAGTTTCCAATGCCAATGGGAAACTCACTCTTATGGACCATATAGTTGAGATATTTGGAGTGACGCTACAAAATTATGTAGTGAGGGAGCAATTTTAAGTTTACCACTTGAAGGGGCATCCTCACATAATTCTAGGAGTGCAGTGGTTATTTGAGTTGGGTGATATCCATACCAACTACAAGAAACTCACTATGAGTTTTGAGATTGATGGGAAGACCCATACACTGCAAGGGATTCATGATGATTTTCCATAGGTAGATAATAAGTGGTTGGAGGTGATTGAGTGGTGCAAAAAGAAGGAGGAAGTAGAAAATGGGGCTATGTTGTATATGAAAGGATTTCAACATAAAGGAAATATCATTGGAAATCTCTCATACCCCACATTGCATCACAGGGAGCTTAGAGGTGGTACATGGAGCTTGGAGGTTTTCTTGCATCCCATGTTAGGTATTAGGGAGGTTAGACACCCCATGTTGGACCTAAGGGAGTTTTTTCCCCTCACGTTGAGCACCAAGGGGGATTATTACCTCATAATGGGCTTACAAGATATTTTCTACCCAACATTGGACATGAGAAAGCTTCTACCCCCCATGTGGAGCACTAAAAGGGCTAGGAGTGGGATGTTGAGTTTGAAGGAGCTCTATTTCCCCATGTTGGATTTAGGGGATCCACTATACCTCACATGGGTGGTTGAGGAACATTTATGTATAATGATAAGCATGAAAGGGTTTGGGCATCCCACTTTTGGTTTAGAGGTACTTGGGTACCTCACATGGGTGGTTGAGGGACATTTATGTATAATGATAAGTATGAAAGGGTTTGGGCATCCCACATTTGGTTTAGAGGTACTTAGTTACCTCACATGGGTGGTTGAGGGACATTTATATATAATGATAAGCATGAAGGGGTTTAGGCATCCCACGTTTAGTTTAGAGGTTCTTTGGTATCCCACGTCTAGATTAAGGGAATGTTATCTCCCCATGTTATACCTGGGAAGGTCTATAGACCTAATATTGTACCAGAGAGCATCTTGATGCCCCACATTAGATGATGGAGAGGTTTCTTGCTTCACACTAGAAATTGAGGGAGTTTAGGACTCCACGGTAGGCTTGGAGGAGGTTTAACCCCATACATGGTGCAAAGGCTCCACCCATTTATACTTACCTATGATTTACTTGAGGTTCTTATAGGTACACCCCCTAGAGGTATTCATACACTCCCATATTGTTTGAGGATAGCCATGTAGTACCTAATGGGAAATTATAGCTACATCATATTAGAGTTTTTACATGCATTACTAATGCATGGAGATGTAGTTCTAGCATTCCACATAGGGAGAGGAAATATTGAATTTGCATTCCACTTTGGTAGATTGGTTTCTACAACATTGAAATATTCTTAGAAGATAATATGTTTTAGTATTCCACCATTGCTCGAGGGAAAGCAATTTGAGAGGGGAGGTTTTGTGACATCCACTTGTATCATTGTAATTAATTATGGAATTTTATGAATTCCCTTTTTATATTATATTTTATTGTTATGTTATGCTTTAAGTTTAGACTTGGGATAGAATATTTAATCGGTCATTGGACCCCATTATGAGCCCCAAGGGATTTCTCCCTCCAAAGCATAGATTAGATGTTTTAATGTACTTGGAGATCCCAATCATGATTGTGGTAATACCAAGGTCTATTTAGCACTTAAATGGATGAATGAGCACTTGTACATATATATATATATATATATATATATATATATATATATATATATATATGCCAACCTTGGTGAAACTCTTAGACCCCCACATTGGCCCATGATGACACCCTAGCCCCATGCATGACTTCTAGACCCATGTTGGGTATGTATGATCCCTAAACCTCCATGTTGGATATTTTTTCCCCCTAGGAGGCTAAATTGGATTAGGGGAGCTAGGTGATGACTCCTAGGTGAGATCAAGATCCAATGATGTGTTATAAAAAGACATTAGATCCTCATAGTTGGATATGCTTGATTATTATTACATTTGATATCATCTAGAGGATAAGAGACTTAGAGAAGCACTAAGCAAACCAATAGGTACAACATCTATGAGGATTAACAATATGAGGGATCCTATTAGTCAATGGTATTGGTGTAGCATCCTTTCCTATCTAGTAGTATTATGAGGTTGTAATTATATCTTTAGTGGTCAGCTAGAATTTGAGGAGGGCTCCTTCGATGGAGAGGATTTAGGTTCTGAGGGAGTGTTGAACTATGCTTGAAACTGAGAGGGGGGGTGAATCAATGTATCAATTTTAAAAACCTTAAATGCAAAAACTTAAACAATTCAATAGATAAATTGAACTAAGTTGAGCCAGCATATGAGAAGCACACACACAACACAGAATATAATGAGGTTCACCAATGTGGCTACATCCTCGAATAAGACTGCTTGGACTCCAATCCAAATCTAGCCATTGTAAAGCACCAACTTTACACATAGTTTACCAAAACCAACTGGAAGGAGCACCAACCCCTAGGTTTTGTAGTAATTACTACAAGGAGCACCAACTCCTCTTACCAAGCACCCACTTGACAGTTTTATAGAGATTTAATAAAATAAAATCTACAATTTCTCAAGACCCTGAATAGTCTAGCGCATTAAATTTTTCTTATCCCTTCTCTCTGAAACATGCACTATTCTAGTTCTTGCACATCCTCTTTTTTCTTCTCAAAATGTATTCTTCTTTTCTTTTTAACAATGTCACCTCTGTATATGCAATAATCACCTCATCAACACCTGCTGATTCATCCAAATTCACTTTTTATTCCTATTCAAAAATGGATCAAAAAATTGTTACTCTGCAAACCCTAAAGGCTATAGTTATTCTCATCAAGATGATTCACATTTTTCTGAGCATCCGTTACACATACAGGTTTGTTCCACATTCCATTAATCATGCATTCCATTATTAGTAGTAACCTGCTTCTTGTAATCATTTGTTTCTCAGTAACTATCATTTTCTTTGTTACTTCTAGTTTCTCTGATTCTGCTTGTTTCTTTGTTTTAGCTTATTTCTCTATTTCAGCTCATTTGCTTATTTCTTTGTTCCCACTTGTTTTACTGTTCTAGCTTACTTCTTAGTTTTAGCTTATTTCACTATTCCCACTCATTTCTTTCCAAAACTATAGCCTGACATCATCAAAAGTGAGTCTTAATAGCATCCAAAGAATTCAAGGAGTGACATCAACAAATTGCCTTACGAATTCTAGGTTATACATAAAAGCTATTGAAGGACATGTGGTGGAAATCTGACCATGTGAAGAATAAAATTGTGAAGCTATCGGAGTATGCCATGTGTTAATCAATATAATATCAATGAGTCCAAGGATATACAAAGCACCATGAAAAATAAAGCTATGATGTAAGCACAAAGACTCAAGCGCTTCGGCCAAGAAAAAAGTAAGCCTGATGAACGATGCATGGCATAGATTTGACCATCAATAGAATCACACTAAAAAGCTTGCCTTAATAAATACAAGTATTTAAACATAGCTATCAGAGTATGATGCATGTTGCTCAATCTGATGTTAGTAAGACCAAAATTACAAAGGGAGCCGTAAAGAAAGAGCCATGACATAAGCACAAAAACTCAAGCACTCCGACCAAGAAAAAAAGTAAGCCTTGATGAATGACATGTGGCGTAGATCTTACCATGAAGAGAATAACACTTAGGAACTCACTTGATAAATAAGTCTTTTAATTGTGACATCAATGAGTCTAAACAACAAAGAGCACCATGTGGGAGAAAGCTATGATGTAAACTGAGGGTTTCAAGCACACCGACCAAGAAAGTAAGTATGCTTGATGAAAGACATGTGTCTGAGATCTGACTATCAATAGAATCATACTGAGGAAGTCACCTTAATAAATACAAGTCTTTGAATGTAGCTATCGAAGTAAGACATGTGTTTCTCTAGGTGATGTCAGCATGGGCAGAATTACAAAGAAATTTGAAAGGAACAAGCCATGATGTAAGAAAAAAAACTTCAACACTTTAGCCAAGAAATGAAGGAGCTAGATGAAGGACACGAGGTAGAGATCTAACCATGAAAATGTTGCTGCCAAATGGTGACATGTGTTGATCAATCTAACATCAGCTGAAAGTGACTTAAAAAGAGTTAATTCATGGACCTCACTGAGTAAATTTCACAAATTGGCATGAGGCTACTGGACCAAGACACGTGGTGCATACATTGATGTCAGCAGATAGCCAAATACAATGGGAGCCAGATGGAAAGGATAATGATGTAAGCAAATTGAATTAAATGCTCCAGCCAAGTAGCAAATAGACCATGAAGTGAGTAAAGATGAAAAGCTATCGGAGTGAGACACATGTCAAAGGGAGTGAAATATCACTTAGTCAATTTCACATAGAAGTTATGGCTATAGAGAGATATTGTGAGATTACCAAAAGATGACATGTGGCACATGAGATGATGTCAACAAGAGGGAAAATACAAAGGAAGCCAGATAAAAAAGATAATGATGTTAGGAATTCCAAGCTGAGGCTCCAACCATAGAGAAAAGTTATGAGTTTGCCGAAATAGGGACACGAGGTAGAATGATGACATCAACAATTGAGCAATAACAAGAGAAGCCAGATGGAGATAGTGATGACATCAACAACTTTAAATGAAAGGTTTTGGCCAAAGAGAAAAACATAAAGCTACTAGATTGCGACACATAGCAGAGCAAGAGAATGGAAACTTTATTAACTTTACGCAAGGATTCTAACTGAGAAGAGAGACCGTGATGCTACCGAAATGCAACACATGGTAGTATGAATCCAAGGTAACAATACTAACTTCATCAGCTAAGGAAGAGAAATATGAGGTAGTTGAAAGATGAAACATGGTGGTTATGATGATGTCATCTAAAGGGAAACTTCAAAGAAAGCCATAAGAAAAAGATGGTGATGTCATTTATTCCAAGCTAAGGTTCCAGCTAAGGAAGGAAAAGGATAACGCTTCTGAAGAGTGACACATGGCAAAGCAAGTACAAAGTGACTTAGTTGATTTCGCTTGAGAGATTTTGGCTAAGGAAGAAAATAGAGAAGTTGCCAAAGAATGACATGTGTTAAAATATTTAACACTGATGGTTAAGGCATAACAAATTTGAATGATATATTAACCGTGGTGGTTAAGGATCAAAGTGTTGAGCAATACACTGACGTCAGCTGGAGTAAAAACACAAAGGGACCCGAAGGCTTTTTGTGATGATGTCACACTTTCTTGGTGAAAGTTTTGGCTAGTAATGGGAACTAAATAAAGATGATGTCACACCCTTCTTAAGAAAAATGATAAGTATCGAAGGTGGGAAAAATAAAGAGCCATACTATAACCCTACTAAGACATGCAACCACTATTGCTACTGCATTTGTATCTGCTATTACTCATGCAACCCTACTACTACTACATCATGTTGACAATAATGACAATTTGATGACAACCCAAACCATGCATCATGCGGTCCTACTCAACAATCTTCCCCTTTAGAATTTTTGGCAACACATACGCAAAAACTTTGCATGCTTCTCCCCCGTTTGCACATCATTATTCTTCTCCCCCTTTGACAATAAAGACAAAGGGTTGATGTATACTCCACCTAAGTTCATACACATAAAATCAATCATCAGAAGTAGAAAGAAGGAAGGAAACAAAGACAAAAGTACTCCCCCTGAGATTGTGCACTTGAAAACTAGTTAATGTTGTGGCAAAGTCATTACACCTAGTTTGTGCCGTAGGTACTCAAAGACTGGCTTGGGTAAGGGTTTAGTAAATATATCTATTACTTGCTCTATTGTTAGAATAAATTCCAACTTTACCTCCCCTACTACCACTTTTTCTTTCAAAAAAAGATAGCAAATAGCAATGTGTTTTATTCTTGAATGCAGAATTGGATTCTTAGAAATGTTAATGGCACTTGTGTTGTCACACCTAACTGAAATGGGTTCAGTGATGGGAATACCTAGAACTTACATCATTTACTTCATCCATATAACTTATGTACAACATGATGTGGTTGCTATGTACTCTACCTCTACTATGGACAATGACACGGAGTCTTGTTTCTTGCTATGCCAACCAACAAGATTTTCACCCAAGTAAAATGCACCGCCACTAGTGCTTTTCCTATCATCTACACATCCTGCCCAATCTACATATGAGAAAGCAGTGAGTGTGAAATTCTTCCCTTTGGAATACTAGATACCATAGTCTATTATACCTTTAAGGTATCTAAAGATCTATTTTACTGCAGTTACATGTGTTTCCTTGGGATTTTCTTGAAACCATGCAACCATGCACACTACCTGAAGTATGTCAGGTCTAGTAGTTGTCAAATATAATAGGCTTCTAATAATTAACCTATATATAGTTTGATCCACTGATGATGACTTATCATCCTTGCTAAGCTTGCATCCACTTTTCATAGGAGTGCTTATAGGTTTGCACTCCTCCATAGTGAACTTTTTCAACAGTTCCTTTACATACTTGATTTGTGAAATAAAGATACCAGTCTTCAATTGATTAACTTGCAGACCAAGAAAGTATGAAAGTTCACCTATCATTGACATCTCAAACTCTGTTTACATTTGATTAGCAAAATCTTTGCACATTTCATCTTTGCTAGCTCCAAAAATAATATCATCTACATAAACAACAATGATAATTTGATAATTATCTTCAGATTTAATGTAGAGATTGTTGTCCACCATACCCTTTTTAAAACCTTGCTGATGAAGATATATATCCAGTCTAGAGTACCATGCTCGGGGTGCTTATTTTAGACCATAAAGTGCCTTTTTTATCCTGCACACAAAGTCTAGGTTGTCACTTATCTAAAATCCATCTGGCTGCTCAATGTAGACTTCTTCATCAATATTTCCATTCAAAAATGTTGATTTTACATCCATTTGATAAACCTTGAAGTTCTTGTAGACTGCCAAAATAAGAAACATACGGATAGCCTCTAATCTCACCATAGGAGGAAAGGTTTCTTCAAAATCAATTCCTTCAACCTGAGCATACCCTTTACAAACCAATCTTGCTTTGTTTCTTACAACTTTCCCATCTTCATTAAGCTTGTTGCAAAAAACCCACTTGGTGCTAATCACATTTTTGTTCTTGGGTCTTGGTACCAACTCCCAAGTTTGGTTCTTTTCAATTTGATTAAGCTCCTCATCCATTGCCTTGATCCAGCTTTCATATTGACTTGCCTCTGTAACATTTTTTGGTTCTATGCTTGAAAGAAGGGAATATGTACTTACTATTCTTCTTCTTGTTTGTACTCCAGTATTTGGATCTCCAATTATTTGATTGGTTGGATGATCCTTTTGCAACTTATTTGTTCTATGTTGCTGATCTTTCTCTATTTCTAAGTCACTATGGGTGTTATCAGAGTCTATTTTAGGTTGTGCTTCCAGTTGTATCTCTACCTCATCAGCCTCAATATATTCCAGAAAGTTGTCATCATTGTCTTTTGGAGGTGCTCTTGGTTCATCAATCTTGACATCTACACTCTCAACAATCTTCCTAAGCCTTTTATTATAGCACTTGTAAGCCTTGCTTTTTGTAGAGTAACCAATAAATATACTATCATCAGCTCTATCATCGAACTTGCCAAGGTTTTCTTCTATCCTCTTGATGTAGCACTTACTCCCAAAAACTCTAAAATATCTTGTTGATGCCTTATTGTCGAACCAAAGCTCATAGGGTGTCTAATTTTCATGTGGCCTCATCATACATCTGTTCTAAATATAAACAACAGTGTGGACTACTTATTTCCAAAATTTGTCAACTATGTTACTTTCTATCAACATTGTTCATGCCATTTCTTGGACTGATCTATTTTTTCATTCCACCACACCATTCTGTTGAGGTATTCTTGTTGCAGAAAACTGTCTCCTGATACCATGCTTGTGATAGAATTCATTAAAATCATCTGAAGTAAATTCACCTCCTCTATCCAATCTCAGACATTTTATCCTCCTTCCAATTTGATTTTCTACTTGGTTCTTGAAGGTCTCAAATTTTTCAAGTGCTTCTTACTGTTTTAGAAATAGTATCCATATCATCCTAGAATAATCATCTATGCATAGCATGAAGTACTTATCCCCATTTAAACTTTGT
>Ga0068628_1000390_pt1 | contig 14976 bp, 10 predicted proteins | sample InSIn2gowninarea_FD_77431 | JGI IMG/M metagenome (GOLD analysis project Ga0068628, IMG submission 77431) | Clean room microbial communities from NASA Spacecraft Assembly Facility at Jet Propulsion Laboratory, Pasadena, California, USA -... ... | reverse complement strand
TTTGGGTTTGTATTATAGGTTAAAGCAATGAGAAAAACTTTGAACTCGTGAACAATAGAGGTATCATGATACATTAGGAATTTTGAATTTAAAAATAGACTAGATTTAATACAAGAGCCATGTGGTGGAAATGTCACTGCCTTTGTTTTTTGGACCTTGCACCAAATGATTTTTGTTTAAAAAGATAATTTTAATTAATAATTTAAAATAATATTTAATATTTTTTAATTAATAATTATTTTAATTAATAATTTTAAATCAAAATAATATAACATAACATTGTGATTTTACAATATCTCACTATAAGCTAGAAATATAGAAATAGTGAGAAATGCTTGAAGTTCAATTTTTTCTAAATTTTCCCATACAAATTCTCTATATTTTTAAAAAATTGCTCAGGGAATATTTCCAGAAAATTTGAAGATGTGCAAGGGCAATAAAGAACCCATTATAAAAAGACATTGTGTAATTTTCTAAAAGAGACAAGTATAATTAACTTTTGCTAGAAATCTTATGATATTAGTTAACATGGATAACAATATAGACAAGGTTTTAGATTCAGCTTACATAAAATCCAAAACATTTGAATCTATTCTTTGAATAATTTCAATTTTAAATTAATAATTATAAATAGTATTTTAGTTATAGTTTTTTTTTTTTAAATAACATACTATAACTCTCAGGTTTAATAAGTATAAATATATTTGTAAACCAATTTTTAAAAAATTTGGAAGCCAAACTTTTAAAACAAAAACCTTTGCATGACACAACTGACTGGACATGGTACCGAAATAGAGATTGATTTTTGTAGAGAGATAAAAAAAATTATGATAATTATAAATTATTAAATCTCGATTGGAATGAATAATATAGTTTTAATGCAGGTTCCATGTCATTGTAATTAACATTAAGTCAAAAAAAAGTTTGAGAATGTTTAAAAAGTAATCAGTGATTAAATCTTGATTGAAATATCAACGTTTTTTTTTGTGTTCATTAAGTCAAAATCTACAGATAAAAACTGTAAATGCTAGAGAAGGGGACAGAAAAAGACAATTGACGTGTGGCCTCAGGTTTATAGCCGTGGTACCGAGGGCCGCCGCCATACGTCAACAAAAATCTTTGGTGCGAAGGCCTTTAACCCTAAAGTAAACTTTGTAAAAGCTTAAAAAAATTTCCAAATCTTTTTATACCTGCAGCGCTATCACCTAATAATCAGAAAACATACTTGTTAAATAAGATCCAAGCACATATTTACTATTTGTAAAACCATTTAGTTTGTGCATTCAAGTAAATTGAATGGAGATCGACAACTGGTAACTATTTTAGCTTGTTAATTTACAAGCTCTTTATTACCACTCATGCGTCCAAAAAGTTGAAACCACCTATTGAACACGTGTTATGAGTTTAATTGATTTCAGGAGCTTCTTAAACCACCTCCAAGCAACCTGAGGCTGACACCCCTTTTACCACCTCCAAGCAACCTGAGGCTGACACCCCTTTTAGAGTACATGATGGTTTTCATTTGTTTATGCCATATTAAACTATAGTAAATGTTAATTAAAGTGTTAACTTGCCTGGGCACTCATGCTTTCCTGATTTAAGATTCACACGTGTTATATGTTTGAATGATGAGTTTAGTGATATAGTTTTTAATATTTTCTGGGGTTTTTAATATATATATATATATATATATATATATATTTTTACCTTACTTATAAAATATAAATTTTAGAGTTTGATGTTTTGGATTTAAATAGATTTTAGGTTAGAGTATTGGTGAAATTATATAAATTAAATAGTTGGTAAATATTAATAACTATCAATTCATTATAAATATTAAATCATTTATCATAAGTATTAAGATTTTAAAAATTTAAGTAAATTATAATTTTATTTTTATTATTATTAATTATAAAAAATAATATAAAATTAAAGATGTATACTTTAAAAAGAACATGTAACAAAGATTTTTGACCATGGAGATTCACATTCACTTTACAATGGAGTTTCACCTTCATTTTTTCATATAGATTCTTAATCTTAAATAAGTTTTATTACAATATCATAGGCCAATACCATGGTTTATCAATGCCACATGTCCAAGAAACCATAATTCATTTCATATCATACTTGTTCCTATGATATTTTTTTAATTAATTGATTTAACAAAAAGGACAAAAAGGGCATAACTATTTTGGAGATAAATCTCAACTTTTGATTGTGCTTTGATTTGTGTATGCTACTAAGAATATCCTAGAATATTTTGTGGAGGTTAAATCCTTACCATCCACCTAATAATTATTGATGATTAAATTAAAATTCTGGATTCAAAAATAAATATGCCTAGTGACCTAATTAAATGAAAGTAAAAATGGTAAGTGACAAATTATAATAATGTTTTAACATGTTAAATTTTAATGATTGGTATCAAAATGGGATACATGTCTTTTAACCTAGGTGTAAAAATGGCTTTAGTACATCAGTTGTACTAAAAAAAGCAGAACCAAATGTATGATAATTTATGGTGGAAATAAGGAGATGAAGGCACTAGATTTTACACTCGTAAATATAGCTTGACATGTATTAAAGTGGGAAGGATTACTTCATGAAAGAATAGGTTAAGATGATGGGCAATGAACTATATTTTTATAAAAAAAATTGATATGACAATTTTTTTTGATAGCGGTATTTTTTATGTTACAACACCAAGTTCGTAATTGATTTTCATGTTGACTAGATGCTCTTGAATTTAATTTGGCTAGACACCTAAAATGGATGGAGAGAAGAGATGGCATCACATAACCCAAAAGCTCCTTGCATCTTGTGAATATTTTTTGTTGTCATCCATCTTGTGCCAAAACAAAACCTACCAAGGTGCAACACAATCTATGTGCCTCACCACCTTCTTGGAAGCATGAATGTTATCTTGAGTGGAGCATCAATCAAGCCAAGTTAACCCCCCCCTTACCCATTCTTAGGAATAACACACACATCTTATGACAACAACTGAAAGCCTCTCTTTCTGCCATACTTCAACCATAAGTAGTATGAGTCCTACTAGGAAACCAACAAGATACACAATATATGTTTAAGGCTTGGTAGATGCATTTAACAATTATCATGTTGTTGATCAATGGAGGAAGATCCACAAATTTGAAAGTATCAGTCAACGTTTCAGAACCACTAGCTGGTTCCATCTTCAAGACATGAGTAAAGTTGAAGAGCAGATAGAGAAATAAAGAATATGAGTAGAGTATGGTCATCATCAAGTGGTGCACCATTAGAAACCCTAATAGCCAACCTGAAATAAGCCAACATTGGCTTGAATTTTCTAATGTTGACATATTTCAAGTCGACTATTAGGGTCTTCAATGGCACACCTCTTAACGATGACCATGATTTTCTCATATTATTTATTTCTCTATCCACTCTTCATCTTTGCAAATGTCTTGAAGATAGACCTAACTAGTGGTTATGCAACTTTGACTGAAACACTCAAATATGAGGATCTTCCTCCATTGATCAATAATCACAACCATAAAAACCTAAAAACTATAATTATCGGGTTCCCAATAAATGGGAGATCTTAAGATGCTATATATTAACCTTATTTTGAAGTTGTTGAAGACACCAATCCCAAATAGACACCAATAACAACCTCACGCAAGTGGAATGATCATATGTAGTGTGATCACCCTAGGTCAAATATAGATCCAAGCTAGAAAAATACACCAGAGAGTCCAACCCAACCAACCAAAAATCCATATTTTGGTAATTAACCATAACACCCGAAGGTATGTATAAAATTTCCAAATAAAAATGAACACCATGGACAAAACTTTCGATACATCCATGGAATGGAGAGAGTTATCCGTAAAATGATTGTTGACCATCTTGGAGCCATCAAGAAGCAAGATGCCTTGTATATCCCCCTAAACATAAGAAACATACAACAAGTAATCCAAGGCATCCTCTTCAATTCTTTAGCATGTGATCATAAGATTATAAATACATTTTGATAATTATAACTTAACCAATCCCTGATGCGAGTGGGTTAAGAAATTAAAGAGGTGCTTAGGGCACTAGCTAGAGAGATGGACATTAATGGTTGGAGGGGTGAGGATCACCCCATGCATTCACACAATGGTAAAGTATACATAAATCTTAATTTTTGTAGTGTGGGGAGGATGTGGGTTATATGAAGTTTTTTGGGGGTGAGGAAGTTTTGTGCCTAGGCAACGGGGAGGAGTTGACACCTGTGTAATAAGAAATTGAGTTTGATTCTTGTTTCAATAGCCAAGAGTCTAGTTTGAATGTCGATGTTTTAGTTCAACAGATGGATAATAGTGAGGAGAAGGGGTCAATATGGGGTTGCGAGGTTTCATCTAGCAGTGTGGGCTCACAAGCGGTGGTGGAGCGTTGTGGTTGGGAAAAGGTACAATGTGTAGAAATAACTAGAAATTTGTAGCTGCTAATGAATTCAGACTAAAATGAATAGACAAAAATTTCTTCTACTAAATTTTGTGAAAGGAAAACTAACAATAGAAACACATGCAATCATGCAATCACAATGAACACAATTTTTACTAGGGAATCCAACTGGGAAAAACCCCTCCACTACTTGTATTATATCATATGAGAACAATGATCTATTACAATGACTAGTTTAATTCTTGAAGCTCAATCTGCACTGAAATATTGATCTCACCTTGAGTATTCTATGACAAATACTTATTGAAAATAAGCCTTATTCTTCCTCCTATTTCCTTTCACAATTCTGCTCTTAACGAATAGGGAAAACTCATATTTCCTTGCACAAATCTCAAGGAAAATAGCTCACCTGCTACATCCAAACTTTGTACCCTCACTAGTATACAACGATAATTACAATGTGCCTTTTCTCTCCAACTTCACTAGGCAATTCAGATTACATGCATGACTAGGGCTAGTTTTAGTAATTTGACTAGTTAATTGGGTTTACAATAGTTACAACTACTCAACTAAACTCATAGTGACTCTATTCTAGACTAGAGATCATATAACTGAATTTCACTAAAGATAACACCTCTAGATAGCTAGATCTTAGCCACCAACTTGCACACACTCTACTTCTAGCCCAAAAACTCGAATTTATTGACTTAACTAAGTGATTTAGCCATGTCACTCCTGTTAATGGCATGAAAACTCATCTTATTGAAGTGGAAATTTGAATTTCTTCATTTGACTAAGGTACAAGTCAAATTAAGCCTTTTCTTGCTACAATTTAACATAGTGGTGGCTGGCAATTGGATGTTGCATTTAGATTCTATCTCTCCTTCCCATTCTACTCTTGGCCATCCTGTACATGATTTATCCAATATTGTTTCTCTCACCTATCAATTAGTCTGGAATCGTGTGATGTTTCTCTGGCAGTCTAGTTTTTATTGGGTCAGGATATCTATTGGTCCTTTGTTTGTTGGTCATTGGGCCTGGAACAATATTGTTTTGTCTTGGAGGTCAGGTATATATAGAGTCATGTCACCTCTAGGCTAGAATTCTAGCGACCTTGTGCAATAATTGGATTCTTAAGATCATGTCTAAGAATTTCCTATCTGTTCTTGTTGTTTTGGGTAATTGTTATCTTCTTTTCTAAGTCCAGTTGTGGCTTTGTCTTAGTGCTATGAGTGTTGAAGGATATATTTTTAGGTGTTGTCATTACCTCTATGAGCATGGCAGTCGTGGATAGTTTCCTAGATTGGGAAACTATCATAAATCTAAAGATTGTGAGTAGTGCGTTGTTAGAAAAATTGACACAATTTGGTGCAAAACTCATACCCTCATCGACAGGTTTCTTTGTGAGAATTTTAAAAGCTTACCTCTCATACATGTCATATCGCTTAGATATCGTATGAACTGTAGGAGGGGAGGTAATGGTAGAGGCCCTTAGGGCCATCACATGGCTTATTTCAATTTCACAGGAAGTAGTTAAGACCTTCTTCATTGTAGTCCCTCCTTAGCCTCGACGGGAAATCCTAAATTTGGAAACCATGGTGGGTGTTGAGTTGCAAGCACATTCTGATTCTGAGATCTTGGAAGAGGTCTCTAGCTAGGTTCTAACCATGGTCATATAAGGGGATGAAGGAAACAATATCTCAACTCTATTACATCACACTGGCAAACGAAGTCTCTGCTTAACATGGTACTAAAAGAAAAATAGGTGGAATAGTAAAATGTTTTTGCTTCATTGGAAGATGTCGATAGAACTCTAAGAAACCATCGTTTCTTCATGGATAGACTAGATGTAAGATTGGCTCATGTAGAAGGCTATGTTCAATGTGATTTTGGTCCTCTTTCCCCTGTCAGTTCAAGTGCAAAGGAACCAACCCATGTCTCTTCCTCGAATTCTTAATTTTCTACATGTTTGTTAGTTTTTTTGGCCCCATGATATGTTTTTTACTATCAGGTTATAACTATAATGTTTGGTTTTGTTTTTTGAGTCTTTATGTAATGAGTAGGTGGGTAATATCCCTTACAACTTTTGAGATAAAGAAAAACCACATATGAAGAGAAAAAAGTGAAAATTGCATGGATGGACAATGTACTCTAGTATTGAAAGCATTCTAAGGCAATAAAGATTTTTAATTTACAAAAAAATTTTATAACTTAACCAAATTTGAATTGTAGGTAGAAAACATAATGATACACTAGCAATAGGAAGCTTAGGAAAATGCACATAGGTAATTCTCAAATATTTGATTTGTGAAATTCAATGGTATTTAATTATTTAACCTCCATCAGTTCCCCATTTTCATAATTTTCATTACTGTCACCATTTTCTCATCATAAACCTTCCAAAAGAATAAAATCTCCTACTTGACTCGATTTGACTAGTTTTACCGAAATGCAAGTCTAAGCCTCATTAGGACTCAACATTTTTATTTTCAAGATTCTAGTTGTTCTTTAAGATGTTCAAATCATTTATATGTTGTTAATTTTCCACTTTGAATGTAAAAGGTGGCTAGTTTTGAAAAACATCACAAACAACTAATTTTTACACAATGTTCAAAAAACCTTGAGTGTCTCATAAAAAAATGCCTATAATCCCCAAACAACTACATTATTCTACATTATGTTAAAAAAGTAAATCTACCAAATTGTATTATACCATGTTTTCTACCAAAACATTTGCTACATTCTTTAGAACTATCTCCCAATGAAATAATTGAACTTCTAGAATAGGTTTAACACTAAGTTTCCCCTTTTAAGGGAAATACGAGTAACTATCACTAAAATGCACAATGAGTATTTGATTTGAAGCCCAAATCAAATTTTGAAAGATGTTTTATATTTATTATTCATTTATCTACAAACTCATTTCATCTCATGTGAGGATTCTATTCCTAAAATATACTGTAGTTAAAAGATAAATACCCTTATTTCAGTCATTTGGGAAATGAATGTTTAAATCATTCTAATGCATACCCAGGGTAAATTAAGCATGGGAAAGTCTTAAGTTTAATTAGAAGTACAACTACTTATTCCATGTCTATATAAGAATTGAAATGCATGCATGATATCTTACTTAGATATGATGATCCTATAATCCCTGCATCAATTTCATTCCACATTGTTCCATTTGAGAATAGCTAGCAAATATACATATTGATTATTTAAAGTTACATGTCAAAAATAATGGACCTTTATTAGTCTTTGGTTTTTAGTAGAACTTTTATGTAGGGTTAGATCATACAAGTAATACCAACAAATATTGAGTTACACTTGCTAAATAAATCTCAGTTATGCTTATAAATATTATCATTGTAGTTTGGAAATTCAAATGGAACTAATTCTATTAATATTTATTTTACCTTTGTTAAATTCTATCATAAATATTCTTATATTGGTTTAGAAGCTATGACTGTAAGGTGTTCCTTCATTTTGTAGTATTTCACAATGGAAAATTCCAACACAAATCAACAAATGATGGTTAGGGAAAATTTTATGGGCTAAATTTCACCCATGGACTAATTTTTCATGCTTTTTCCACAAAAACGATTCACCAACTTCCATTTTTCAAAAAAAATTTACCCAAACTCTATAGGATAAAATTATTTTACCTTAAAATTAACTTGTATTTTGTGGAAACTGTATAAAATCCTTAAAATTTTGAATACTTTTACAAAAATATTACCAACCATTTTACAATTTACATATTAAGGATTACTACAATTCAATATTGTTTCGACAATTTAAAATAAATTTTCATTCATAGCATTTTCCATGATGGTGCTCTAAGACAAAGAGGTTTACTAGTAAATGATTGTATGATGAAAATTCCTAATTTGAGGTTGAATAATATAATCCATTAATCATCTCCACTTGGAGGAAAGATAACTATTATCCATGCAATGCAACATGCAAATGCTCACTCTTCAAGGTTATTAAATGTTCTAACAAATTCATCCAAATATTGAAGGTAATGATTGTTAGCTCAACTCCCCATTGAACAAGATTTAATACTTATGATGACTCCTCTAGATCCAAAACAAGTGATAACTACAAGTAGCAATAGGGATTCAAATAAATAACTTAGAAACAATTACTAGATCATACAAATGGGTTAGGAGGGTTGCACGTGATGTGCATGACATAGTGGCTGGGGCGGATGGCTTTCGCACCCCCCAGCCATGTTCGACTCCTGCGGAGGCGGTATTTGATGGCCCGCACGTTTCGGAATATTTGAATCGATATTGGTTACGGCTATGCCGTAAATTCGTACAAATCTGCTCGTTTCGGCAAAATTCTGCTGGCTTCGGCCATATGTAAAAAAAATCTGCTGGCTACGGCCATATATATGTTGTATTTGGATCTTTCAGCGGGGATGAAAAACTCCTCCACTGAAAAAAAAAAAATGGGTTAGGAGGGTTGTCAAGAGAGTAATGGAGGGAAAACAAATATGGATTGAAACTAGAAAATGGTATTTTGGGAAGCTGTATAAGGAGGTGGTTGAAGAGACATCCTTACTGCAATTGAGCAGTGTACCTAAATAACTAATATGATAAAAGTTCCAAAATTAATGATTTTATTATCACTTAGATGGATCTCTTAACAAAATATATTCAATCTAGTATAGAAGACATACTACATAATTTTACCAAAATGAACATAACTTTGACGTTGAAACATCCCCATTTTGATTCCTATTTTATTTTGTGATTAATTATGTTGATATTGCCTGTATAGGTTTGTAGGTGTCATCATTATGACAAGTTGAAGTAGAAAATCGTAAATACTATGGATGCATTTTATTTTCTCATTAATGAAAAATGTTGACATATCTGGCTGGGATATGAGCACCAATAAAAATTATGATACCATGTGTGGGAACAAATGAAGTGGATGATAAGGGAGTCCAAAAGTGCCTAAGAAATGCTAGCAACCTTTTCCAAACTATCTGGGAACAAATGAAGCGGATGACAAGGGAGTCCAAAAGTGCCTAAGAAATGCTAGCAACCTTTTCCAAACTATCTTATAATGCCCAATTTACTTTTTGAGAAATATCCTCTCAATTTCCCTCTTTGACTTGAAATGCTAGCTATTGAATGAAGTTGGTGGAAGGCCCACCTTCCACAACTATTAGAGGAATGGGATGAGTCTCATCACCTCTATAAAATTCACCCTTACTTTGGGGAATGTGTTTGGGAAAGTATTCCCATGAAATGAAATGGCACACACATGGATGGGAGAGCCACAATTTGATTAGATTTGGTGGGATGAAAGAAGAAGAGGACCCATATGAGCTTGCAAAAGATACATATGAATGGGTGTGAATTTATTCTGGTACCATAAGAGTATAAGTGCAAGAGATACTATGTTAAGAAACCTAATTTTGAGTGGAAAGCTTTCTTGAGTAATATAGGTTTGATATACTTGATTTATTACCTTGAATTAATGCAAGAGAACCCTAGATCCTGAACAAGTTGAGATGGTTGTGATTGGTGTGTTGTTGTGTGGTAATGGATAGCACAACGAAGGGGAATCAATGAGGGATTATCAAGAATTTAATGGATTCCCTTGATGTTGTGTAAGTTAGTGGAAAGACATTTAAGAAATTGCAGAGGACCTAGGCATAATAGGGAAGAGGGTTCCCTATTTATATTTGTCTATAAGAGAGAGTTTCCTTCACCTAGACAATTTCTCCAAGTGTTTGAAGAGTTCCCCTTGTGGTACAATGGCCTAGCTAGGGGGTGGCTATTTGTAGAGATATTGATGTGCATTTTAGCCTATGGTTGGGTGGAAAAGAGCTCATTTCTACTTAGTTAGCATCTCATACTTCATATAAGTGGTTCTTTTTCCTTTATGGAATATGCACAATTAATTTTACTTGTTGCAATTGTTTAAGGAATGAAAATGTTTTTGTTGTGACAAATATCATGTATGAGTAAATTTAAAATGCAATTACATGTTAGTTGAATTGAATGGATAAAATGATTCTAATTGTGAATCATGTGCATTGACATGTTAAGTCGTTTCCTCTTACACAAGACATATTTCCTATGTGTATTCCTTCCATGGTTAATTGGATTGGTAGATATAATTTGCAATATATACGTTGAGTTATGACGACTTGGAATGAAAAATGTGTTAGTGAATGTTGAGTGTTATTTGTAGACATGCTGAGAGACCCACTTGGAAGTTAGTGAGTTTTAGCTTCAATGGTCAACATGCCCTATGTTAGTCACCCTTTGTTGTGAACTACTTGAGAAGGTTGCAATGAAGTTTTCTTTGCAAGTAATGTTTTTGTTTTGCAAGGGGTCACTTTACCATATATTCACCTTAAGAAAAATGAATATGTTGGGTGGTGGTGTCTACATAATTATAACATGAATTCTACAATTTCATTATAGACTAATTTTTTATATTAGTCTTTAAAGAACATCTATGATGACTTAAAATGTAATCACTTATGGATATAGTCACCCCTATAACTTTGAGATTTGATTCTTAGAAGTATGAGAGTCCTAGACTAGAAAAAGGTGGGAAATTTGGTCATTTAAAGTCAATGGAATACAATATTAATGGTTTGTTGGCTTGCATGAAGTGATGTCTCTAATTTTGTAGAACATAATTTATAATTATCTAATGAAGTTGCCATGCAAAGTTGTTTTTATCTTACTTGATTATACATGAGTAAAATGTGAAATTAATAATGTGCTATTAGACTTTGCATGGAATCCATATGTGTAAATGGATATATTGGATCTATAGAGTATGGCCATGGGGACAATTATATCTTCTTAGCTAATCACATTAGAGTCCATCATGAGGACTAATGTTTCCTCCCTATGCCCTATGATGGATTAAATCTAGTGTAGACTAAGGACTTGGTTAAGGAATTGAAGTATGCTATAAATTGAGATGTTCATGTTGATAAGGGTTATAGAAGAGTAATTTCTGGAGAAAATTTGTGTTATAAAGAGTTAAACGATGAGATTTGATAATTTTCTTCCCCATATCCGAAGAAAATGATTATGTTTAATTCTATTCATTCTTTGTGAAACATGGAAAAACTACATTCCTGCTTATTACATTAATTGGTATTATATTCTTAAGTATTACATTAATTAGTATTGACTGCATTATTTTGAAAATAATTGGTAGAGGAATATTGAGGTAAGAAGTCATATGTGGTGGATTTTTTTTTTAAGTTTATTAATATTTATATATAATTAAGTTTAGTAAATTTTAAATTTAATGAAATTGTTTTAAATATAAAGTAGATTTCTTTTTAAATGGACGATTGCTAGAAAAAAAATTAAATCCACTTTCTATAATATGAAAGTATAGATAAACAAAAGACAAAACATCACTAATACTTGTCAAGATGTAAACCAATTCATTCTAAATATTGAAATGACAGAATTAATTATGTCCAAAAAAAAAACTAAGAGAGCTATCCCATAAGGAAATTAAGTATATCATTGCTAAGAAGTCTAAAATTAAGTCAAAATAGGAATGACAAGTAGAACTAAAATTTTTGAATCTAGTCTTTTGTGATTCATTATCACATTTTAAGTATCTTCCAAATCAATTACATATAGTTTTTTAATTCAACAATTTTTGAATCACCTACTATGGTTTATCATCAGGACAGAGATGCATAATTGGATTCAAAGCACTAATAAATATAGTAGAGATGCAATGACTAATTTCAAACAGGGGAAAAATAAATAATATTATATTCAAAATCAACATTAAATGGTAGGGTTAAAATGTGAAGTTGGGCTACAATTTTGTGAGAATTTCTCACGAAAAATTCATAATTGTACTTTTTGGACCGAACTAAACAATTTTTTGGCCGAACTATTTACATTTTTTCGGCCAAACTTTCTTTTCTTTTTAACCATTAAATTTAAATTTTGGCCGAAAAATTGGCTGTTTAAATTAATGCCAACCATGCAAAAATAAATTTGTTGGTGGGAAAAAAATTTGGCGATTAGATTTTTTGCCTGAAAAAACTTTTTGACCAAACAAATTTTTCAGCCGAAAAAATGTATATATAAATGTTGGCTATGAGACTACTGCATAATTTTCTGTAGTTGTTCATTTGGTAGTGGTTTTCTGTTCATTCACAATTGTTTTAGTGATGTTGTGGTATGCTTGTTGTTGCGCTGGCGAGATTTGTGAATGTTGTGGTAGGCTTATTTTTTTGGATTGATGTTTTTTCTTGGGTTGATTGTTTTCAACTTTTTTATTTTGATTTTTTAAATTATTTTTTCGTTTTTGCAGGATTGTTGGGTGCTAGAGGAGTTCGTGCACCTCTTCTGCGCTAGAGGAATTTTGTCTGTCTCTTGTCAGATTGTACAAAAAAACATCAGGTACATAGGACATGGAATTGTGTCCTCCTACTTCTAACATTGATTCTTTGATTGTATATCTCGTTCCCTTTCCCTTGTTGAGGCCAATTTTCAAAATGATATCATGTATCTTTACAATCCTATTTGTGTCTCTGGTGACAAGAGCTCTCTTTTCAAGCATATCCAGTTCAAACTATCCCACAATATCTACCACTATGTCTCGATCCCACCCACTGAAATAGAAGCATATGTCGAGAAATGGATGCTTGCATATTTTAAGGAGATTTTCAAATGTAAAGACATAGAGATCTATATTCCCAAAAGGTTGAATTTTCAATTTGTTTGCATCTTCCATCACTATGTGAAAAAATTTCAGTTTTTCCTCATCAGAACGTATGAATCTTGCTACCAATGTCAACAATTTTGGAACTCCACCACATGTCTTTACTATCTGTTTCATTTGGGTTTCATTCATGTAATCCCCATCCATTTATTTCCTCAAAAGATTCATGGCCTTTGTTTTGGAAAGGCATTTTGTAGCATAGACTTTCTTTTCCATTTTGCACCCTATACACTCATTTAGGTCTCTTGCAGTAATAAGTAATCACAATTTTTTTTGCAAATTTCATGTCCCTAGGAAAAATACGTTCTAGATGATCTTTGTGCATAATATTGTCAATATAAATGAATGCAACCTCTTTCTCTCACATGCGACCAATTCCTCTTTGTCCATCCTCAAATATTATAATATTCTCCAACAAATGCCCAATTTCTTATTGTTTATTTGTTATCATCATATGTGCTCTTATGCTTAAATATTTTAATATGCATTTTTGTAGCTCTACTATGTTTTGGTTTGATGTTATATTATCCAATCTGACCATAGAATATTTACAAGATTCTATATATAGTTGCACAAACACAACATCAAGAAGAATAGTTTTACCAATTCCAGCAAAACCATGCAAGATGACTGTTAAAGCATTTTTTTCACTTTCCCACAAAAAGTTGGATAACTTCATGCAATAGTTTTTCCATTCCCACTGTTTCCACAATAGCATAACATAATTAAAGAAATAGACTGTAAATATCTCAAATTTCCAGATATTATGCTCATTTTCCAAAAACCAATTGCTTTTACACTAAATCGTAATTTACATACATATTCAGGATATGTTCACTCTCGTGGTTTCTGTGGATGCTCCATCCTACCTATAAGGACTTGCGGTCCTAGGAATCACCGAAACGCATGCGAAGGTTGGAGTGTGACTTGGTGTGCGCACAAACTACATGAAACAACAGAGCGACACTTGAAATAACATGGATAAAGTGTTGAGCGAGTAGTTTATATGATGAACATTGTGGGCGTTCATGGAGTAAGCCGATGGTGATGAAATTTGGTTGAGGGCGTTGGCAGATGAAGCTGATCGTATGAAGAACCAAGGAGAAGGGCGTCGATGGAAATATAATGCAGGTCGGCCATGGATTTGGTTAACCATGCGTGCAACATATATATTGGTGCGATGGAGATTCATTTGGACATCAACGAACATCGCTCAAGGAACTCAAGCAACAAGGAGAAGTGCGCAGTTTAAAGGTGTAGCCGTAACAGAGAAAGGTGAGGTGCAGTTCTATGCGCCTAGCCTTGGGCGAGGCCTCACGGAGGTAAAAATGCACAGTCTTAAGCCTTGGGTGAAAGTGTGGGTAGGAGCACCTGACGTTCGAATGAAGGAGCGTGGGTGAAGGTGCCTGTTATGAAACCAGCTCAAGAAAAGATAGACAAGATAGATCAACGCCTTAGAATTCAGCCTCTTCGAGGGGGAAACCTCCTTTAAATTACATAAATGAACAATTCTTCGATGATTCAAATGACAAAACCTCATTTCTATATATAGGAGTCTAAGGAGTCACAATATAATCCAGCTGACCTAACAATAATAATATGAAGCCACAAAAATAACATTAGAGGGATTCTATGGGGCACAGAAATAACAATATGGGGGTAATAGGGGCACAACAAATAAATAAGGGGTATAACTACAATAGTAATGGGGTAATCACTAGTATTATAGGGACCCAACATGCCCCTCTCCTTCAAAAAAGTGTTGTCCTCAACGCTTGAGTAGTTCTGGATACTTCT
>Ga0068628_1000387_pt1 | contig 15006 bp, 12 predicted proteins | sample InSIn2gowninarea_FD_77431 | JGI IMG/M metagenome (GOLD analysis project Ga0068628, IMG submission 77431) | Clean room microbial communities from NASA Spacecraft Assembly Facility at Jet Propulsion Laboratory, Pasadena, California, USA -... ... | reverse complement strand
CCTCTAGCTCATGTATAGGTGTCTGACAATCCCCCATCCTGGCAACAAAATCTCCTAAGATGACATCTCCCATAGAGGAAAAATGTGTGATATCCCTGTAGAGGTCTATGAATGGGTCTCCATCCGCATGAAGAGCATATGAAGAAGAAGCAGGTGGGAAGTAGCAAATAGCAAGGAAGACATCTCGATCAATAGGAAGGCCACTCCGAATCCGAATCCACAAAAATCTTGAGTGCGGATCTGCTGACAGTAGGGAGATGCGAGAACGAAGATTGTCCCGAATGAGGCAAGTTACGCCTCCTGAACCTCGAACCCCTCCTGCGCACCGAGTGTCCTGCCTAAAAGCTGAAATCCAATGGAAAACTATGACGTTGGGGAGTGCCCGCTCGGGGCTCTCGTGAGTCTCTGTAAGGAAGATAAGATCTCGAGAAGATATCACGTCCTGGAAGGTGCCTGGGGAAGACCACATTGCACCATTACAATTCCAACAAACAATGTTGACCCTGTCATTGTTTACCGAGACTCGGGAACACCATCATGTAGAAGGCCAAGGACATGACCACCATGATGCGGGGGGGGGGAGTCACGAATCACAGCTCTACAGTCATGGATAACGGCCCATTTGTTGTCCTTTCTTCCAGTAACAACTAGAGCACAAGCCGTGTGTAACTCATCTATTTGAAGTCTTGTTAGAACTTCATCCAAATAATTTTTGTTAGGGAGAGAGAACAATTTCTTCTTGGCTCGTAGGACTTGTAAACGATCACTAGCTATTTGGAATCAGATAACAAGAGTATCATCTGGTGTAGTCCAAGCTTTCTCTAAGTTTATGTTTTTCAGGTCCAAAGTGTCATGAAGCAATGTGTTCCCAGCCTGCAATAGAGTACCGGTTTTGGGGAGGCCTCGAACTCGGAGGTTACGTCCCTTGACATGGCGAACTTTTACTTCTACAAATTTGGCTTGAACAATCAAGTTCACGACGGGGGAAGTCTTCTTAACTTCGGCTACCTAGACCCAAGTGTTGTGCTCCTCCACTTGTTTCTGTAAAGATTGATGTTGAACAATAGTGTTGTGCTCTTTAAGTTCAGTTCGGATGGATGAGAGCTCCTCTAAGAGGGCTACAAAGGGCAGATTTTGGGCTTCGTGCAAAACTTTAATCAAAGCTGCTTGGTCTTCCAATTGAGGCTGTAAAGAGATGATGAAAAAGAACCTAAAGGTGAGATGGCTAACTATACCTTAATGTCTAAAGTTCAAATTGAACCTTTGTTTTGAAGATGCTTGTGGTAGTGATATGTGGGTGAAAGCTTTTCAAGAAGAAATCAGTTCCATCAAAAAATGATACATGGAAGCTTGCAAACTTTTTCAAGAGCAAGCCAATGATGGGATCTAAGTAGGTGAACAAAAGCAAAGACAATAATGATAGCAGCATTGAGAGACAAAACTACACTTGTGACTCAAAAATATGTAATTGATTTCAAAGAAACAATTACACCGCAAGTAACAACCTAAACGATTCTCACCATGGCATCCCAAAGGGAATGAAATATGAATCAGTTGGATGTCAAAAAGTGACTTCTTGAAGTTAGTACATGGAAGAAAAGTATATGTACAACCACCTTAATATTTTGATGTTTAAGGCAAATAAAATTGTGTATACTAATATCAAGGCAAGAGACAATTAGAAGGATCCTTGCTATGGCAGCCAAAAGAAAATGGAATGTGAATCGGTTGGATGTCAGAAGTCCCTTCTTAAATGGATATTTAGAAGAAGTATGTATACAACAATTTCAAGGTTTTGAGGTTGAAGACAAAGAAGATTATGTATACCGGTTGAAAAAGGTTTTGTATAGCCTCATGAAAGCACCAAGGGCACCGTATGCCCGCATAGATGCATATTTTTAGAAATATAATTTGACAAAGAGCAAGAGTAAGCCTACCCTTTACTTCAAGAGAGAAGGTAATGATCTTCTCATTATGTGTTTGTATGTAGATGATCTCATATACACCAGTAGTAGCTCAAATATGAAAGAAGACTTGAAACAGGCAATGATGGATGAATTTGAGATGAAATAATCAGGCCCAATGCATGACCTTCTTGGAATGGAGGTTTATTAACTTCAAGAATAAATCTTTATTTGTAAAATAGAGTATGCCAATAATATGTTTAAGAACTATAGTATGGAAAAATATAAGTCTATTCCCACTTCCATTGCTTATAGTGAGGTGTTTTGCAAAGATGATGTAACTGAGAAAGTTGATGTGACAAGGTGCAAAAGAATTATGGAAATTTTGCTTGTTTTAATGTATATCAATAAACATCTCAAAATCATTTGAAGTCTACTAAGAGAATCTTGAAGGGTATGACAAGTACAATTCATTTTGGTATTCATTATTTTTCAGCTAATGAGGTAGAGCTATTTATAGTGATTCTAATGGAGGAGGCAATTTGGATGACCAACTGTAACTGTCATTTACAATTGTTTGATGGCCTATGTGTTATGCATTCTCCTTGTCTTGACAATTAGGTAGTAAATATAATTAGTTTAAGGGGATAACAAGAATCATTTACAACCTCTATAATATAATAGTATTAGCCAGTAGTAGAGAAGCTTTGTTAGTTTTATCATTATGTGTGTAGCTTCTTTTTCATTTTATTATGTAACAGTTAATAGAAGGCTATCATTGATACTTTGTGCTGTGTTAAAAACTATAATACTTATGCATTGAGTTCTTTCAGATTTGTTGTTTTGTGATGGTGCAAATGAATGCGAATGTTTTAGAAGGCAAATATCTATATTAGTATTAAGGCCTTGTTGGTCTTAAGGTGGAGAGAGTTTGCATTCTTGATCTTATAAACAGGGATCAAGTTTCATTGTAAGCTTATTGAAAGAAGACTTCACTTGTTTTTTTATTGTCCTGGCCAAGAACAACTACTCTCTCCCTATTCCAAAATTCAATGGACAAGATCATGATTAAATGAAAATATGTATATGCCAAACAACACAAGTTGGTTGCTCAAGATAATAGCAGTCCCCTTTTTTTTTTTCAAAGAAAACTCTCTCCATATTCTAGAATTTAATAGACAAGATTATGATTAAATGCAAGTAAAGATGTCAAACAGCAGAAGTTGGTACCCCTAAAACCTTAACAGTCCTCTTCACTCTTTTCAAAGAATTATTTGTGAAACTTTTGTGGTGCCTACTCCTTTCATTACTTCCTTACCCACTTCATCCTATCATGCAAAGGTATCAATTATAATCCTTAACCACATAGCTCGCATGCAGACATTCACAACCATAAATAGAATACGAAAAAATAATACCGAGAAAATAAGAATTTCAAAAAATTGCACAACCTAAATCTACTATAAAACCTGACAATTCGCTGCAATTGTACATCAAGTAGGCATCAGGAATAAATAAGCATATTATTAGTAATGAAATGTTTATGTTGTTAGCTTTTATTTTCCAGCAAAGAAAAGAATTTGAATTGAATATAGTTCATAGATTATCTTGCCTTGGCTGATAACTTCCACCAGCTGTACTTCCAAATGGGCCAACACTTGGAACTGATGCAGCTGTATTACTTTGAAAACCTGATTCAGATGGAATTGAGAATGATGCTGAAGATGAAACAAAACCACTACGAATTGAATTTGCTGGAGTTTTGTATGGACTGCGAAGAAGACTATTGAATTCTTCCTCTTTTAAATTAAATAAACTCGCCTCCCTCTGAACCTATACATAATAAATGGAAAAATCCAATAGCTATTATAAACTTATTATACTTTCCCATTTAAAGAAAAATTTACAAAATACGTGTGTTTGTTATTAAAATTAGACACCTTCAAATGAATACTAGTACCAACATACATGAAGTTAAGGAAAATAAAACGAAATTAGCAATATCAATGTTTTACAGTTTATACGTTGCAAAACAAATTATGTTTAGGACTGATCTTAATCTTCAGAAATAAGCTTGATTTAGATGTTAAAGACTCTTTCTACATATTATCAGAGAACTCAAATTCTAAAAAGAAAAATGTTTACAACACAACTACCAACATGGAGTGGATAAATCAAAATATTTAATTTAATTATGCTCGCCATCAAAAGCTGAATTTAAGTCCCACTTGAAAATGCATCTAGTAACTGCTTCTAGTCATCGTCAATCTAAACTCCTCAACATTTATTAAAGATGCAAAGTAGTGTATTTTAGTTACAGAACGGCATTTAATTTACTATCAATGAATTTCTAAATTGACAACTAAAGTACTTCATCAAACACAATAAATGCAAACTGCCAAGCCCAAATACCACTTATATTTTAAGCCAAAAGTTTAATATTTGTTTCCAACAACCATTGTGATGAGTTTCTAATGATTCTACTGACTATAAATAGAATCCAAAATGGTCTCTTGGGTGTTTCCTCCAGTTCCAAGAACCCTTGCCACATTTCCACTACCATATATTCTTCAATGAAGTTTTTTGAAATGTTTATATTTTTGCTTGAGGTATTTCATCAAACACAATGCAATGAAAAATAGTTGTGGATCGTCAACTTGGACGATCCCAAGTCTAATTCTCCTATGAGCATAGATGAGGATAAAACCGATCTTGGATTTACTTATGACCATATGGACTAGTGGATGGTTGTAAGGCCACAACCCATAGGATCCCATGGATGCTTAAGAGCAAGAAGGGGATACAGGACCTAGTGGTACTGCAGGTTTTGACAATAGAAATGACCCAACAGCACTAACAGTGTTACCTTATTCTGTGGCTAATGTGGAGACTGGACTGAACATGGTAGGAGGGTAATCCATGTAACCATATTATTATGTATGTTTTTTGCAATAAGCATCAAGAAGTTGAGATCTCTCATCTTGAAGACCACCACAACAGTGCTCAAGTGAGGGGAGAGCACATGCTGGCATGTTTTGCAAAGTAAAGTGGGAAACATAAAGATGTGTTTGCCCCAGTGATGGAGTTGCATGAGAGGGTAGCTTTGGCCAAGGCTGTGCTAGATGTAATATTCCAAAATTAAGGCGTTCCATTTCTACATGCCAAATTAAGTGGGACGCTCCTCTTCATTGTATTTATCTAGCAATTAGGGATATTTTAATATTTTTGTGAACAGAGGGACACATAAAAATCATATTTCCACCCTATGATGTTGGATGCTCCATTCTTGGGTGCAAAAACTAGAAATTGAGCACTCCAAGGGTAGACATCACATCTCTAGGTGTGCTAGAGTCATTTTAAGTTAAAATAGGTTTCTTTATTATTTTATTATTATTTGTGGGCCATATTTGTAATTTGACCTTCCTTACTCCTCAAAGGTGGACACCGAATATAGGAAGGTTGATTTATTAATTAGGAGTAATTTTTTGTCTCGGTTGGGTCGGCCAACCACAAATTAGAAAAGGCTTCTCCAAAGAGCACTATAAAAGGGAGATAAGCACATGACTTGAAGACATGTCTTGGTATATTTTAAATCCCCTTTTGGAGTGTATGCTTCTGTCTCTCTCGAAGGACGAAAACCCTGAGGAGAAACCCCATCTTGCGGACGAAAACCCTCAAGTTGGCTTTTAGGCCCTGGCACCTCATTTATTCAAAAAATTAGCCTCATATAGCCCTAATGCATTTCGAGTGCAAACCTACCCTAGTCGTCCAGTTTTGAAGGTGAAGGGATCCTAGAATCCGTCCTAACCCTAGGAAGTGTGACGTCAGCTTCAAGGAGACAATTTGGTGAATTTCAGAATCTTCATCGTGGTGTACTTAGCTCCCTAATGAGACGTCACCCCCTTGGAGACATTTTGAGCTCTTTGAGGTCTCATTCTTGGTTTGTTGGATTATATTGGAATTATTGGTATTTATCTCATATTTTTGTGTCTCATTGATTCGCCTTAATTTTGGAATATTTGTGCATGAGTTGGATGCATGGTGTATTTTACCCTGATTTCCTAATTTTAAGCACTTGCATAATTCTTCCTATTTTATGAGCAATTTTGGCATTTATTTGAGCTATTTAAATATTTTGTATAAGCTAGGGCATTATTTGGTAATTTTGGAAATTTATCTAAGTTTGGAGATATAAGATAGAATTGGAATTTGCTATTTTGCTATAAATTGTGCTTACCCTAGTTTGGAATATTATAGAGGCAATGCGAGAAGATGGAAGACCAAGATGGACCAAGTTTAGTAGTTGACCTAGAAGGTGGAGCAACTACAAATGAGGTGGCTAGGCGAACAACAAGGGCTAATATACCCCCTCGAGAGGGTGTGTGGACTAACTACTTGGTGATGAAAGCAAGGGTTGCATTCTATTGACCGAGCTATGAGAAGCAAAGAGGATGTAGCGTCGTACAAGTGCAAGTAAAACATAATTTCCTCTCAAGGTACCAGGGGAATGTTCACATGCGGATTTTTCTCAAGAAGTATCATAGATGTGTTTGTGCGAGAACCATCAGCTTGACAAATGCAGCCTAAGGATGACTCAAATGAGGGATAGGGGAAAGCAGGTTTTGCTAGCTACTGTAACCTTATTGCATTTGTATAAAATTTGAAAAGATAAATGCAAACATTGATTTTTTGTACAAAATTGTGTTATGGCAAGTAATATGATAGTAAAAATAAATGAAAAGTTAGTAAATCGTATCTTCAGTTATTCATAAACATTATGTCAATAATTTCTGAAATCTAAAACATGCCATAAGACATTGACAAGAACTTCGAAATTGTGTTAGTTGCATTACGTGTGATAATTGTGATTGATCTTAAAAAAAACTAAAGGGATGATGTCAGGAAACAAGAAATGAAGACTTAAAACATCAGTTGGAAAAAAAAAAATTTGAAATAATTGGATGAAATTAGATACGAGAAATAGCAGGGAAATGGGAAAACAAAAATAAATGGCCAAAAAGAAAAAAGGAAATGAGAACAAGAAAATAACAAAAAAAAAAAAAAAAATTGAAGGATTCGATTCCAACCTCAAAAATCATAAAGTGCCAACTACACCATTGCCCTTGGAGGACAATCTGCAACTGGTTGTCTGCTAAAGAAATCATCATGTTGATACCAGCTTTGGATCAAGCCCTCAAAAAATGTTTTGATTTGTTTTTGGGTACTATCCTAAAATGCCTACATTCTAGGTGCTCTAGTCCCTCAACATCTGTGATGTAGGCTTGCCTTGGGACAAGCTATATTTGAGCCTAAGATACTTCTAAATGACTATTACGCTATTCAGAAGATCCAATGGTACTGCAAACAAGGGTGAAGAAAACACCAAGGAAAATTAAGTTTAACACAAATATGATGCCCTAAATTTGAAAAATTAGGGTTTTCAAAAATAAATGAGGAGCTAAAACCAAAAAACTTAAGGATTTAGCAAAAAACTCATACAAAAATAAAACAAAGAGTTGGGTTCACCAATTTGTAGGTACAAAAACAAAACAATGTGTTAAAATATGAACAATTAATCGTCTACTAAATCAAAATAGATTAATGCTAAATGTAATATAGAAATCTAGCAATTTGAATCATGTAATATTTACAATTAGGGATTAAGAGAATACTTATATGGAATTAGAAGCTTGGAGAACGAATCTTGACATTCTGGTGCAAACTGATGACAAAATTACACTATGCTCAGCTGGATTCCACTTGAAGGAAAGGTTCAAGGTCAATTTAGATCAGGGACTAGATCACTTGCATTCTAGAACACAAGTTCTAAAATGCACACATTCTGAGCTTGGCAATATCTTGAGGTGTGGAAACCTCCAACGAATGTGTTATGCAATGCTCTACAAGATTCTAACAATCTCCTAGCAACAGTTTGTTGTAATATGATGAAAATGACTTAAGGAAAAGCATAGACGAATATGATCAATCTTCCAAAAGATATTAACATTAGAGCATTTTGATGAGCATGTACAGCCATGGATGTAAAATCCCAAGATCTCTATGTATATCAAATGAGCTTTTGCTTTTTGTCTTATATAGACTTGGAGAAATCTAACTTTGAATTCACCTAGGTGTAATCTCCTAGGCCAAGGTGCACACAAATAATGTGAGATTAGAAGATTTTATTCAAGTAAATTTCCAAAATGATCCAAAAGAGGTTACAAAATTGAATCAAATAAACAACAGACATAAAAGTGATTTTAAAAAGCTAGGTGTCTACAATGCAATATTATGAGACTATTTCAATGAATTCGACAACACATTCAAATGGCTTTTCCATGTGCTTTACACCTTCTTGTGATTAAAATTATTGAATATTCCTAAAATCTGATTTTGTGGATGAACTAGTTTTGTTGGCTGATTTTGCTAGGTAGATTGGGTAGGTTGGGGATCATCATCAAACTTGATCACTTTTTTATCAATCAAAGCATGTACAAACACTCTCAATTTTCTACATTTTTCTGTTGTATGCCTTTATTTTGTTGATAATTACAGAATTCCCAAACCTATAACCTTCAAGTACATTGTTAGAAAAATGATCCTCTCTTCTTGGAGGTAGCTCAATTATTTGTTCTTTTACCAAGATGTCTAAAATTGAACTAAGGGTCTTCTGACAGCCAAAATATTTCATGTGATGTCTTTGGCTTGAAACATGTTCTACATTTGTTAAAACTATTATGTGGTTATTCATATTTTTTTCCCTATCAATTTTTGTTGTGTTATCTTTCTTCTTTGCACTTGTGTTCCTCTTTTCGTATTTCAATTTAGCACATTCTAAAAGAACTTCACAACACACCCCAAAATAAAAGATTTTAGGGACCCTATTTTCGCAAACTTGGAGATCCACTCTGGATCAGACAATGAAAAGAATCGACCTAGATGGCAGAGAATTAATCATGAGTGTTTTGAAAGAGATGTTGTTGCTAAAGATGGTGCACAAAGGTTAATCGTGAGACACTGTGAGATAGTTCAGTGTGTCATACTATCAATTTTGGAGCTTTCAGGGTTCCTAAATCCAGAGAATGGCTTTTCTAAATAGTGACAACAGTTTTGTTGAAGATTTGGCAAGGATAAAAGGAAAAAATGCACTGTGCAAAATGACTCAATTTTGATCTCAAAGCAAGTGCCAAATGGGAAATTAAGTACCTTTGCTCTTGGAACTTCTTGAAAATAGTCAAAATTGAGCAAATGATGGATAGGCACTTTTACTCTCTTTGATCATTTTGGAGAGAGAAAAGATGCCCCCAAGATGAAAATAATGAAAATTTTAAACCAATTCAAATGCAAAGTTTGAAGTTGTGGTAGGGTGGGAAATCCAAAATAGAGCAACTTTAAACTTGGAAGTTTTCAAAATGGAGCAAAATTGCAAATTTGGTGAGTAGGCATAGTTTTTCTAATTTACACATTTCTTGGAGCTTGAAAGAACAAAATGTGGCATATGGGTATTTTGAAGGGTACAGAGATAGACAAATTTAAGCTTGCAACATCCCACTTCTCACCAATTTGCTACCTCTCCCACTTAGGCACATATTTTTGGCATTTAACCCCTCAAAAGGAGAAAACATGCACCTAGCAAGGTTGTGTGTCAAGTTTTGAGGTTTGGCAAATGATAAATTGCAAACATGGGTATTGTGGAGCATCAAAAACCAAGACTCTTTGCTCTTGGAAGTCCCCAAAATGCTTCAAAACTCCTCCTCTCCCATCTAGAAACAAATCTTCCAATTTACGCCCCTTTTGAGCAAGTTTGGTGAAGATCATGAGAAAAAGTTGAAAATTGAACCCATAAGAATGCAAAATCCAAGACATGGATATTGAGGGAGATCAATTTCTAAGCACTTTTGCTCTTACAAGTTTAAAAATTGGATCAAGATTGCTCCTCCCCCATGAAGGTACACATTTCTAGGTTATGGAAATTTGAGGAAAAAAAAAACGTGCACCTAAGGGAGGAGTGATTCAATTTTTGATAAAATTTTGATTTTGATTTTGAAGACGTACACATGACTAGGAGGGAAATACAAGCACATTGGCCTTGAAAATTTTCAAAAAAAAAAAGACAAAATTGTGCAAAGGAGGACTAGGCGCACATTTTCTAGCTAAGGGAAGCATGAGACAAAAAGACAACTTGCACCTAGCAAGCTTGTGCACATGAACTTTCTTAAATTTACAAGTTGGCCAATCAAAATTCCAAAACATGGGTACTGCGTGGGATTGAATTCTAAGCCACTTTGCACTTGGAAGTTCCCAAAATGGTTCAAAACTCCTCCTCTCCCACCTAGGCGCGCATTATCTAGCTTTACTCAACATCCAAAGTGCAAAAACACCTCATTGCCTAGTGTGAAAAGGGTCATTTTGGCCAGTTTTCAAAATCAAAATTCAAAGGCATGAGAGGATGGAGCATCAAAGAATTAGCACATTGGCCTAAAAGACAAAAATCATACAAAGGGTGAGTAGGCGCACATTTTCTAGCTTTATTCCCTTTTGGTGCATTTTCAAATAGCAAAACCTTCACCAAGCATGCAAATGGCCCTATGGAGCATGCAAAATGCCTCCTCAAGAAGGAAAGGTGCAAATTCAATGTCTATGAGGTGAGAAATGAGTCCAAAGCCTTACAAATACAAGAAAAACCCCTCATTTGCATCACAAATCTCTCATATTGCTCTCCAAGCTTGCATTTTACAAGCCAAAACCCATCAAACAAACAAAATGGTTTCCCATGCTCAAAACATGTTTTGAAGAACCCAAATTCTCCAAAAACTTAGCAAATACCTTCTTGATCCATTTCTCACCCATCCATGGCCTCAAAATCACTTTTTAAAAATTTTCCAAACTCACCCCCCCCCCTCCATTTTCCGAGAAAATAGACCAAAAATTGACTTAATTGAAAAATCTTCTCAAAATTGCTCAAACTTTTGCCAGGATGTTCACATGAAGGACAAATTTGTTGGGAAGGAAACCTTTCCTCTTACTCAGCGATCACCTGGACGATCAAGATGGGAAAGCGACCCAACATTTATGTGAGAACGCGTTACTGAACTCCTCTTGTAAGGATTGATACCCCAAGGTTTCTATCGGAAAGCTTGTGTCATTAATACGAGCTTTAAATTGTGTAGGTCTTGTTTCGGAATAAGTTGGGTGGTGTAGTAGAGGTCATAACTGTTAACTCACATTTTTTGTAGGGACTAAGGTGTTTTATCTTACAATAGTTCGAAAGTTGCTATAGTTTTTAAAGAAAGTGTAAAATAAAGGGAAAAAAAAGGGGACGAGAATGTTTCAATACTGGTGAGATGACAAAGAAAAGGTCACAATGAAGCAATGTCTAAGGTTTCTTACTTCTGGATCATTCAAGAAGTCTCATTCTTAAGAGGAGCGGGGAGGAAAGTTGACTATCGGTACTCTACAAGCAAGACCGATGCAATCAAAAGAAAGACATGACACAACAAGTGCGCACAAACTTTGTTTTGAATGAGGAAATCTAATTTGATGTCATAGAAAGAAGAAAAGCTTAGGATACGTTCACTTACTATGCAAATTGTGGATAGGCAACGATTTGGGAGTGATTCAAAAACTTTTAAAAAATTTCAAAAGAAAATTCTTAAAATTCGAAAATTTTCAAGGAAAAGTGTGAAAGATTCTAAATCATCTCAAAAAGCTCCAAAATGGTTAAATCCACAATCTCACAAATGACAAATCTCTTTGTTTCAAGTATTCCACCACTTTGTATTAAATTCGTGCGAAAATTACAAGGATACATCAATTTGCCAATTTTCCACAAATTTGCACTAAAAACATTCAGCTTCAGAAGTGACCCCCTATGGTCTATTTATAGACTTTTTAGATCAAATTTGAGGGTGTTGCCCTAATTCTTAAAAAAGCTTAAAAATGCTAATTTGAATGCTAAATTGAGATTACACTATCACTTTAGTGGGAGAACAATACTCATCCCACTAAAACATGTTAAAAATAAAATATTTACAAAAATAGATGCCCTCTAGCATGGATTTCGAGGCATTAAGTTTTTTGGTCTATTTTTTGAAAAAAGACAAAGGGGGTCCGAAATTTGGAAAAATTTTAAAAAGTGGATTTGAGCTCATGGATGGATGGATGGCGGATAGGATTATAAGGTACTTGGCAAGTTTTGAGAGGTTTTGGGGCTTTTAGAAGGTTTTGAGAAAGATTTGAAGTTTTTGAAAAAAAATTCGATTTTCATGTCTGGATTTTTTTGGTAGAAAAAAGTGAAAATTTCCATAGGAATGAAAAAAGCCTCCTAGATTTTTGAGCACTTAAACTTGCTCAAATCTGAAAATTCCCAAGTTTAAATGTGCCCTTCCATGCAATGAAGGCAAAATTTTCGAATTTTGAGCAAAATTTATCAATCCTCCTCAAGTTAAGCGATAGTTTTCACCTCGTTGGAATTCTAATCACTTGAAAAACTGTGCCTAGCTTTTTGGTGCCTTTAAATTGCTCAAAATTGAAACTTTGAAAGTTTAAATGTGCTTGGAATGGGATCTTTTATCCATTTATGCTTTCAATTTTGGTTTTTGATCAAAAAACCATTTTCCTCCTTGACTTGGGTTCCAAAAAAACACTTCATTGGAATTCTATTGGCATGAAAACATGTGCCTATACTTTTGGGGCATTTCCCTTGCTCAAAAGTGAAATTTTGTAGATCTAAACCTTCTTGAAATGCCCTTTTCCTTGCTCCCAAGCCCTCAAACTTGACTTTTGGACAAAATTTATCTTTTCTCCTCATGCTAGGCACCACAATTCATCCCATTGGATTTCCATAGCCATGAAAACATGCACCTAGCCTTTTGGGCCTCAAAACTTGCTCAAATTCGAAAAATTGAAGACCTAAATGTGCTAGAAATCATCATTTTCACCTAATGGACACCTCAAACTTGATTTTTGATGAATTTTGCACATTTCCCTCCAAGTTAGGCACAATTTTTCACTCCAATGGATTTAGAAAAATTAGGAAAACTGCGCCTAGCTTTTAGGTGCTGAAAAACAGCTCAAATTCAATTTTTCCAAGACATAAATGTGCTCAAAATCACCTTTTTGACCCAATGAACCCCTCAAACTTGTGTTTTGATCAGACACTGTCAATTTTTTTCATTCTAGGCACCATTTTTCACTCCATTGGAATTCCATAGCCTTGAAAACCTACGTCTAGCCTTTAGAGTGCTCAACATTGGAAATTTTGACACCTAAATGTGCTTAGAACCATGTCTTCCTTGTTTCCAAGCATCTAAATTTGTTTTCTGAGCAAAAAACACTTCATCTTTTCATTCTAGGTGCCAAAAATCAGCCCATTGGATTTGGAATCATTTGGAAACTTGTGCCTAGGAATTTGGGGTTCTAAACTTGCTAAAATCAAAAATTTCGAGACCTAAAGTGCCTTAGAACCATCATTTCCATCCATATATGCATTTACATTTGAATTTTGATGCATTACCACTTTTTCTCCATAATCTAGGCGTCAAAAATCATCTCTATGGATTTCCTATAGGCTTGAAAAACTGCGCCTAGGATTTGAGTGCCTTAGACTTGGTCAAAATCGAAAATTTCAAGTCCTAATTGTGATAGAATTCACCTTATCTCTCCAATAATGCTCTTAGACTTGAATTCCGACACCATTTGTATTTATCTTTGAAAAACGTGCACCATTGTCCCCTCATTTGGTTCTTCAATACCTTGGGAAAATGTGTCTGGCGCTAGGCGTACTCAAACTTGCATTTCCGATCCATTCCGAACTTAAAATGTATATTTTTGGCCAATCTCAACGTTTTCGAGCTCAAACTCGACCAAAATGCTCTTTCCGACATCTTCGTGCTCAAACTCTGCATTTTCGATGATTTCCGATCTCAAACGATGCAAAAACGACCATTTCCACCTTTCCGGGCTCAAACTTGTCATTTTCAGCATTTCTGGGACCAAAGTGTGAAAAAACGAGCATTTCTGGCATTTTGAGCTCAACTTTGCATTTTTGACCATTTTCAGGTTCAAACGGTGCAAAAACTCACATCTTTACTTTACTGACCACTTCTGAGCTCAAAATTTGACCAAAACGAGTTTTTTCGTGATAATGACCATTTTTGAGCTTTCCAGGCTCATACTTGACAAAAACGCTTCTTTTTGTCACCTTAGCTATACATCCACTACTCCTTGACTTAAACTTGAGAAAAATGCTCATTTTCATCACACTTGGCACTTGTGAGCTCAAACTCTGCAAAAATGACCCCATCTCCATTGGGTTCACTCTAGACCCAAAAAATCATGCTCTAATACTCTCTCTCAGATCTTGGCTCCTTGGCTGCAAAATAGGTGATTGGATACTCTGATACTCTTCAGTTGTTTTCTTTCTGGAATAGTGCATTGAAGAAAGCAACGAAACTTTTCATTTCATGGGATCATGGCATGCATCCTTTAAGGTTTTCTTACTAGTTAAATAGTTCCTCTGCTTATGTCCATTCTCTTTGAAAACTAAGAGTTTTAAGGGAAGCTAGTTGAATATATTTTGAAGTGGTTGGATTGTTTATTGCATAGTTTGCATATTATGTGGATGTACTTTGGATAAAAGGTTCTTCTTATGACATTCAATTAGAAGTTCATATTCATAAGATGATCATTTCGTTTCACCTACATCTATCATTGAGTTGCTCATACTAAATTGAATAGCTTTGTGCTCTTACTTAGTAGCAACTTGAGCTCTACTATTTGTTGCTAAGTTTGATGAATGAATATTGCTTCTTAAATAATCTGAGGAGTGGACAATGCATCACTAGTGAATAGTTTGTTTTGCTCATTTTGTTCAAGTTATCCCCACATTTGTGATCTTTCTTCGCTTTCGTTCACATTTGTCTTCTTTCTTTGCTTTCGTTCACTCAGTTTATGATCCAAGTCATTATGGAGTCTACATTGTAAAAGGTTAACAGTTCTCATCTCCCACCACTTGAGTAATCCCCTTTTCCAGACATGAGAAACCTTGGAGTAGAGAATCCTTCCAATTAGGAGTAGCTAATGTTGCTTCACCTACGTGAGT
>Ga0068628_1000386_pt1 | contig 15012 bp, 7 predicted proteins | sample InSIn2gowninarea_FD_77431 | JGI IMG/M metagenome (GOLD analysis project Ga0068628, IMG submission 77431) | Clean room microbial communities from NASA Spacecraft Assembly Facility at Jet Propulsion Laboratory, Pasadena, California, USA -... ... | reverse complement strand
AGTATATTTACTTTATTATCTATTTTAATTTTTTCTATTTTTTAATCATTCTAATTATATTAATGAGATTGTAGTATAAGTAAATTCAAGGAAAATTTTGGGGACTAATATTAATAAGAAGGTTAGATTTTCATGCTTTTTTCAACAACAAAAAATTAAACTACTTTCATTATTTTTAAAAAATTTGTCAAAATTTTATCATATAAAATCATTTTACCTTGATAGGGAGAGAGTCACACACAAACTTATCAAGAAAATAGGTGATAGAATTGGGAGCTATGGTTTTTTAGGCTCTCAGGTTGCTAAGGAACACGGACAATTGTCGCCTGATGTGTGATGAGGACACATTGTTGGATGGAGTTGTTGTAGTGTCTAAAAGGAAATTTATTGAGGCATGGCGCTTCAAGTTGAAGGAGGCCACAACTATGAATTAAGAGATCTTGTTTTCAAGGGATGCAAATCTTGTTGTGTTTCAATCAGGGTTGAAAATGTTGTGCGGATCTCTCAAATTCGTGAATAGTTTGGCGAGAAGGAAGGATGGAACCCCCAACAAGAGGTTCATGGACTACGTCGAATTCAAACTCCTTGCAAACAGTGTGCCGACCAACAAGATTTCTCTCAATGACGTACCCATTGACATCTAGATAAGAGTGCCAATTTTTCTCTCCAAACTCATGAAGGTGGCAAAGTGTCATCATCCATCTTCACGAATGGCACAAATTTGATAGGAGAACCACCACCCCGCCTTCACTCTCACCGATATGGATAAGAAGGAAAAGGTGATGAGCTAAAATAGAATAACTTCTAAATCTTCATCAAGAACCTAAATGGGAAGCCTCTCCTTTTTTGGGTTGTGTATTTAGACTTAGGGACAAAGTTGAAGCAAGGCATAGAGAATACGTTGGGTATTCATGCAAATACACAGTGTCTCCTTTTTGAAGGAAAGTTTCTATAGGAATTTTCTTAGATGGAGGACTACTGCATTTTAAGAAACTCTAGCTTAATCTTGAACCTGAAGATATGTGGAGGTGCTTAGGGATCCAGAAACCATGGTGGATCTATCCCCTACAAGGATGCCAAAAAAATGGTGGTCTAAACAATGCCAGTATGGGTGAGGATACCAAATCTCCCCCTTCCTTTCTAGCACCATAAGGTTCTAGAGGAAATTGGAAACACCTTGGGATCATTCAAAAGGATCGACCTCGAAAGAACAGAGAAAGGTATATTTACCTTTGTCAATTTCCGCATAGAAATAGACCTTAGTAAAGGTCTACCTAATCGTATTCAGTGGAAACATAAAAATGTTCACTAGACCCAATTCTTGGACTATGCATTCAAATGTCGAATATGTTACCAAATAGGATACTGGTAGAACACATGTTCACAGGCAAAAAAAGATCGCAAAAAATAAAAAGGGCCAGGCTCGCAAAATAAAGGGATGGTAGCCTTTTGATCCCTACCTCTCAGAAGAAGAAGTAGAAGAAACCACAGAGAACCCTCCAAACCAAATAGAAGGGGATGCTCTGGTCCATAATGGCATCACAACCTGTATGTAGAATGACACCAAATCAAAAGAGTTCTAAGCATCAGACCAGCTAAAAAAAAGGCGCACAAAGAAATCAGGACAAGGGATACGAAGAGAGCTCATGTGAGAGCTCAAATTCAGACAAAGAAATTCCAATGAAGCCAACAGAAAGCGAGTTTCCAATGGTTATATTAGATCCCACCTCAAGGGGATGGTAGAAGGTTTAGAAAAAGAAAGATAAGAAAGAAATGTTAAATGATTATTATCACGCTTAACTTCTCAAGTTCTTATGTAATTTTTTTAGTTTGTTCTCTTTACATAGACATTGGGATGCTTATATTACTGAATGCTTTCAGCATCTACAGAATATAATTTTGCTCAATTGAATAAAATTACTAGTTTTTTCCTTTGGAAAATAAAATTATTTTACTTTAAAAAGAGCTAAATTTTTATATAAGATTATATAAAATCATTAGAAAATGAATATTTTTACAAAATATTTTTAAACATTTTTTAGTTAATATATTAAAGACTAGAATTTTAAGATAGATTTTCATCTTTAAAATTTTCCATGTTTAAAAAGAAATGTGAAAATGGAAAATTAAAAATAATTAAATTAATTAATTTTCAAAACAATGTTTACAAATTATAAGATAAATATTATAAAAAAATGTATAAACACAAAAAATACATTATTTAAATTTTATAATTAAATAAGATTTTGGAAATGAATTAAAACCTTTTAATATAAAAGAATTGTGAAAATATGAGATATCTGAGTGAATAATAAAAAAAAATTGTGTTTTTAATATTTTAAAAAAAAAAAATTGTAAAATATTTATGATAGAATATAAATTAAGTTTTGGAAATAATTTAAAACATTTTAATATAAAATATTTTTGACAATGTATATAAGATGTTAAAGTTAATGATAAAAAAAATGTTATTATATTTTTTTATAAAAGGTGATTGGTGTGCAGAATTATTTCTTGTTGTCATGGACAAATAGAAAAATCTTTGAGATGGGTCTAGGAAAAACATCCAATAATCAAGTATAATGACATTGGTTGTGGTAAGCACTAAATTTAGCTCAAAACTTTTTAATTACCAAATACTTATAATAAGAGATTTTAAGAGATTTTAACATTATCATTGTCCATTTGAACATGAACACAATTCTATTAGATATAAGACTTTATTAATCCATAAAAGAATTATCCAGTATCTAATCTCATTCATAGAATATAAAGAATTTCACGTGCTAAGAAAATTGAATTCAAAAGTTGACAGTCTTTTAGTGCTAGCAAATCACATGGAACCATAGGAGTCGATAGAACCTTGACCTTCTAGCTGGTTCAATGAAGGCCCATTAGAACTACAATCCAACTCGAATTAGCCCCACGACGAGGAGAAAACCAATGGAAAATGACCAGACAAGTGGAGCAAACAAACCGCACAAGGCAAAGGATGGAGGGGTAGGTAGCAAGGTATTTTCAACATGTTGAGGGTTGGTTCAAGAAATCTCTTCCGTAAATACTAGTGTGTTGTCCCCCTCAAGATGTGTGAATAATTTGGGGTAGTACTCCCAATGCACCAAAGTAGGAAATGAATTAAATCATCTATGGGAAATAGGGAGTCAAATGTTATGTTTCCTCAAAATTCATCATCTAGTAATCATGGGAGGAATTATCTTATTAAGATCACACAACACCGCGAGAGATGAAGGTGTTTAAAGACATTGTTGCTTGGCTAACAAGACGAATTAACATTGAAATTTTCCAACCTTTAAATAGGCTACATAGGAGATGAATATCATAGGAAAAATTGAGGGTGCATGTATCCATGATGTTCCAGGGATCTACTTGGTTGGATATGGTTGGAATAGAATAGTGATGGAGACCACAGTAACAGACCAAAAAAAAAGTGATAAATTAGAAGCAACCCACATTCTCATGTGAGGCGTGTAGGACTGTAGGCAGATTCACACGAAAATCTGTGAGAAGTAGACAAACTACAGCCGTGACTCTCGTCTCGTCTAGGCTTCTCAATTTTCGTTTCCATGGTTAGCAAGGTTGTATTTTTACAATACTTATTTTATCATCAAGGTTGACAATTTTGCATGGGAAATCTTAATCTATAAAGCTTATAATAGGTAGTTTGTGTGGGGTTTAATTTTTGTAAAGTATTTGATTTGGTGTTCGGAAAGATTTACAAGTAGTCTTACTCTTGTTGTAAAGTAATTAAATTAATTGAAAATTGGTTGCATTGAACTAAAATATTTTATTATTATTATTATTATATATATATATATATATATATATATATATATATATATATATATATATATATATATATATATATATATATAAAGTATATTTATTTTGTTATCTATATTGAATTATGTATATGAATTGTTTTCTATATTTGTTTCGAGATAGTATAGTTTTAATTTTTAAATGTTTTTCACTTAGAGGAGTTTTAGATTTCACTAAATATAGTGCATTGCATGCACTCTAGTCACTTCATTGATCATGGCACTAAACAGGCATAAGGTTAAACATCACTTAAATATTTCAAGTTGCATATATAGGGAGGAGGACTTAGCAAGATAATTAAATTAGGTAGAGTTGGAGAAAAAAATTGATAGTATAGAGAGTAGGTTGACCATTCTGGTTAAGAGATCGGCCAAAGCCTCTTTCTCCTACCATGAGGACATCATTTAAATATTGCAGGATGCATATATAGGGAGGAGTACTCAGCAAGATAATTAAATTAGGTAGAGTTGGAGAAAAAAATTGATAGTATAGAGACTAGGTTGACCATTCTAGTCAAGAGATCGGCCAAAGCCTCTTTCTCCTCCCATGAGGGTAATGACCAGCGAGTTTGGATGCTTGGAGATTCTGCCCAATAGTTATTACGACTCACTTATTTTTTGCTTGGGCTAGTAGTCTCTTTTGTCTTCTCAAGGCAGTGTATGTCAAGCCCTAACACAACTATCATATTTTTATAAGTTTCTATTTACAAGATGCTTTATTTAGATAAGGTCTTAGCAACATCAAGAGTTTGAACTTATGTTACCAGGTTTGGTTTCCCTTCAAGTAGCAGAAAATTTTTGGTCAATATAATCATCATTTAAAGTAATCCAAAATACTTAACCACCAAAAAAAAGACAAAAAAAAAAAATTCAAAATAATATGATTTTAAATTTTATAATAATATAGTTAGTTTTAATTTAATTTAAATAAATATTATAATGATATAATTAGTTTTAATTTAATTTAAATATTAAATTTTGTAATAAGTTATTTGATATATAAATATAAAATATAAAGAATTTTGGATTTTTCACTGAGGAGGATGGCTAGTGCCTTGAAGACTATAGTTCTTTCGCTTGTTGTTTCTTCTCATGGCATCATTGTAGGGTTCTTGGACTATGCTTTTCCCCTTACATTGTATCAATGGAATCATGAAGGGACAAAGGGTTACCCTGTGGCTATAGAGGAAGTCCATTTGATGTGGATAACTTTAGGGGAATATGCTTCTCAGAATCTCTTGGGAGATTGTCCTCTACGAGAAACTTTGGGCATTCTTTTAGCCAATACCACCATTTTTCCATGATAGCTTCTCTTTGCAACTCACACACAAAAGAAAAGTTTGGATTGCATTTTTTATGTATGGAGGTTTTGTGTTTTTAAATGGGTGTTTTTCTTAGTGATGTGCTCGCCGACCTCTACGCCTTTCATTATCATTCTACCTATGTGTCAGGCCACAAAGTCTGCTAAGTTGGGGCGAATCTATCCCTTGAGTCCTCCCAGGTGGCCTTCAATATGGTGGCCCCACAAAAAATGGCCCAATTTGAGACATATACACCTTTGTGAGGGACTAGTAAGGTGCCCTCTTTTCATAATTTCATCAAAAGCTTCAGTAGGAAATCTAAATTTATATGGGCCAACAATTCCTCTTATGTATTCTCTATAAAACAATCCATTGAATCAATTTGGGGCATGTCATCTTGTTATCAATGCCTACAATTTAATGGGAAGGTTTTAACAAACACTTCCAAGTTGAAGGACTATAACATCTGAAAAGACACAACCATTATTCTGAACACCAAACTCCGAGGAGGGGCTTCTCGTTCAAAAACAACTAATTGGTTTCTTATCTCTTTTAAAGAAGTTGTTAAAAAAAAGGTTATAGACCCTGCAAAGTAGTCTCATAATATTTCGAGCGAGCCATATATAGTTGAACAAATGGATAAAGTTCCTTCTATTGAAGTAAAACTTTGAGGGGTTAATTATTTGTTCTTTGTTCTGCATAAAAAGGTAATCATATGCATATTTAATGGTTTTTGGCCCAACCATAAGCACTCATTCAATGTATAGTCTCAACCTAGACTCTAGATTTTGAAATTTGTTTATGCTTAAAAGGCTTTTTCATAGTACGTTATGAAACATAGAAGGATTTGGGTTATGCTCTAAATATAGGGTCCTAGTGTTGGGGTAGAGTCGGGCTTTTCATTACACCTTGGTTCCCTAATTTTGATGCAAACACTGTGGTGATTTCTACTATTCCAGTTTGGGTAAGGCTCCTAAATCTTCCCCTTCCATTTTGACACCATAAACTTCTTGAATATATAAACAACACACTAGGAAAATTCAAAAAATTGGATCTGGAAAGAACAAAAAATGGCATCTTCACATGTGCTAGAGTATGTGCGGAGATTGATCTCAATAAAGGACTTCTCGATCATATAAATTTGAAACATCAAAAATTATGTTGGTCACAAGTTTTAGATTATGAAAACATGACACTTAGGTGTTGTATGTGTTATTAGATAGGTCATTTACAACATTCATGCCCCCAAGCAAGGAAGAATCCAAAGAAGAGGAAGAGACAATCAAAGAGACCAGAAGGATGGAATTTCACATAGCAATATATTTTTGTGGATGAAGAAGATGACAAAAAAGAATGCCACCCAAAACAAGAAGAAACTAATGAAACAGACCTACGGGGAGTTATCCAATATGGGGGTGCTTCACTACAGCTGGCCCTTAGCATTGTACAATAGACAAAGAAGGAACCCGAAGAGTCTATGATAGTGGATGGATTTGGAGGCTCTAAAAGAGCTCATGTCTCATAAGGTTCAAATTGTGACAAAGATGTTCCTCGTGTGGAACAAGAAATGGTTTTGGTTCTTGTTGAATCAAATCCCGATAGTTGGCAGTAAGTGCATAAACGGAAAGGAAAAAGAGAAAAGATTTACACAAGTGAGCCATAATTTTATGTGCCCATTTTATGTTATTTTTCATTTTATATTCTGTGACATCTTGTATTTTATGAACCCACATACAACTTCTCATATATATTTTTTGTATCTCTCCATGTTACTTGAGTGACTTTATATTCATACACACTATGTGTACTTATAAAATGTAACTTTTATTTATATTAATACAAATTATGGTTTTTTCTATGGAAAAAAAATAAAGCATAGAAAATATAAAACATAGAAAATTGAATATGTGTGTGAGTTTTAAACATCAATAAAATTCATTTTAGATTAAAATGAAGAATGTTTTGCTTTTTGTTTTGTTTTTTTAAATCATTAGAATTATATTAACTAAAGTAAAAGTAATTAGACTAAAAGTATTAGTACAAATTTGAAACCAGGAAAATTTTAAAGACTAGGTGGATTAATTTTCCATGCTAAAAAAAATTATTTGTTTGTTATTATTATTTTTTTAAATAATTTGCTAAAATTTTATAATATAAAATTATTACTTTAAAAATAGCTAAAATTTAATATAAGACCATATAAAACCATAGGAAAATTGAATATTTTTTACAAAATATGACCCTACATTTTGCAATTTGTATATTAAGAATTATGAAATAAATTTCCATTTACTAATTTGGAAAAAAAATAAAAATAAATTTTTTTTAATCAATTAAAAAAATTACTTTTTAATTATAAGAACCAATAATATATATATATATATATAATTAATTAAATAAAATTTTAGATATAACTTAAAACATTTTAATATAAAAGAACTTTGAAAATGTATATGATAGTAGCATATTAATGCGACTGATAAAAACAATATTGTTTTAATATTCAAAAATATATATTAAGTTTTATTTGTAAAATATTTATGATAGAATATAAATTAATTTTTGGATATGATTTTATATATGACAATAGTAACTTAGAGGAAGTGTTTTCCTAGAAGTACCTTGGAATTGATATTCATCACAAGCTCAACTGGAACTATAGCATTAAGAAAAGGATTAATGGGGGATGGAAAGCTTATTTTGGTCTTGAAAATAATTGTAAAATGACAAACCTCATAATGTGGGATAGAAAGAAGTTCCTCTTGGAAACTTTAGTCACTCTGGTTATCTTATATGGATGTGAGGTTTGGGGTTGTAGCATCTCTAGAGAATCCTGGAGAAAGATTGAGCAAATCCACAAGCATTTTATAATGTATAACCTCAAAATTAAAAGCAACATCCCTATCTATTCTCCTTATAGAAGTGGGTGTTTCCCCTATCGAGAGCCTAGCTATAACTAGGCTTCTGTTGTACAAGCACAAATTCAATAACATAGGAGACCAAAGACTTCCTAAGATAACTTTAAATTCCAGCCAAAACCGCGTAAGGCTCAAACGAGGTTGGTATAAAGACAATTGGGCCTGGTTAAATCATTGGGAGATTGACGAGAATGTTGCATTGCAAAACATTAATAATGTTAAAAATATTGTTACTTCTAAGTTCAAAGAAAAAATGTGGTGTGAGAAAGATTTAGCAGCTAAAAAAAAATTAAGATATTATAAGGAGGTCATCAACCCCACCCTAGAAGATCGAAGGTATCTCTGTTTTAACTAGCTCAAAGAAGAAAATTAATATAGCTAAGATTAGAATGAACTCTCATCAGATCCATAGTGAAATGGGTTGTTGGGCAGTTCCTAAAACACCATGGATGGAAAGGTTCTGGCATCTCTATGAGAATACGAACATCAAGGATGAAAATCACTTCCTCTTAGAGTGCCCTGCGTACAACCACATTAGATCTCAGCTTCAAAATCTTTATTGCAATACTGACCTTCCTAGCCTTTCACGTTGTCAAAATTACAGTGAGCTTGGGAGGCTTCTCTCCAAGCTTTTTGAGCATAGGAATAAAACCTTAAATCAAACTAAATAATTCGTTTCTTTAGGTCCGATAGACCAAAGTTTAGTCTCAATGAACATTAACCACCATCATCATCATCACAATATTTTAATATAGAAAAATTTAGAAAATATATAAAAAATTAAAGTGAATGTTAAAAATTATTATTATTTTTATTTATTTATTCTTATAAAGAATAACAAGTGTGAGAATTATTTATATTTATGGAAAAATATTTCTTATAAATTAAGTAAAAATCTAATAATCAAGTAAATTGTATTTTTTTTAAGAATGAATTAAATTTGGTTTGAAATCATAATTATAATAAAAAATTCCAACCATAATATTGGCCACTTGAACTTGAACACAGCTCTAATAGATCTAAGGCTTCTTTTAATTTATAAAAAGATTATCCGATGTTTAATCTCATTCATAGAATATAAAGCATAATTCATAGAATATAAAGCATTTTAGCTGCTAAGAGAACTAAATTCAAAAACCAATACTCTTGCAAATCAAGTGGCAATGGAAAACTATGGAACCATGGGTACTGTCAGGATTTCTCTTAAATACCCAATTGTCTCGAATATATTGCTGTCACATCTCAGCTGACCCTCGGCAAACGATGGATGCCCCATTGGTATGTATGGGTCATTGGCTGTCGGGGCCATTAAAGGCCCGATATCAGCCCGTTATTTGTTGCCATAATCGAGCTCTACTTGACTAAACCCTTGGTAATTCTGAACATGGAGGAGGAAGAGCTTGACTTGAATGCATGGTAATTTTGTAAAATTGGAGATAATTTATAATATATTTTTTAGTGACAAAATACGGGTCAAATTTTTCGTAAACCTATTTCAGAGTGAGTGATGGACTTATTTTTTATTACTTGTATCTTCTTACACTAGAGGTGTATGGGGCGTATTCCTAACATTACTCAGAAAACAACCAAGGTGAAAACTAGTAAAAGTAAAAAGCAAATAAAAATCCATAAATAAAAATATATGCCCTGTCTCTCTAATTATTACATGACGTATAAGAATTCTCTCACATATTAAATTTCATTTATAAAATATTTATAATAAAATATAAATGTACATAGAGAAATTAAATAAATTTTGAACTTTATTTTGAACTTTTTAATATGATATAGTAAGTTAAAATAACTAATTTAAATTTGTAAGTTTAATTAAAATGTGTATCAAATATTTTATAAAATAAAATTATAAAATAGTTAATTTAAATTTATAAATTATAATGATTGATATTTAAATTTTAGTAATTAGTTTAGATTTATTTTAATTTTAGATTTATTGTGTTAAGAGGGATCAAATTTGTTTTCACTTTAAAATAGGCTTGTATATCAAGAGATTTAATTTCCACTTTTAAATAAGCTATATTCTGCATGAATACTATGGGTAAATATCATGTGTTCTCGCTAGCAATCTGTCACGTACTACTAGTAAACCTTGTTACAACTAGAAAGATTTGAACCTTCAATCTTTCCATTTTCACAAATTTCACATTACTTTGATCACCAATTAAATTACCCCTTAAACAAAATAATCCTTTTCTTCTTATTTTATTTTATTTTTATATAATTAAAAAAAATTATATAAAATAAATTAAAAATCTTCAAAACTCCTTCAAACGAGGTTGAACTATAAAATCATATTAGAATCATAAAGTTCATAAAGATTACACCAAAATTTATCTAAAAGAGGTGCATTTTGATTTATCTTTATCTAAAAATTCCTAACCCCTCGTTGGAGTATATTTGTTTCAATTAGATCATGTTAACTTACGCTATTTAAGATAAATATAAAAAACCACGTCTATATCTTAAAGAAACCATGTTTACTAAGTAAATTATTATAAATTAATATAAATTAAGGTTAATTTTACTACTTTTATATATATATATATATATAAATGAGTGATGCTAGAATTTTTTGAAAATATAAATATGAGAATGATTTTGTATTTTAGTTATATTATTTTTTAATTTTAATATTAGTATTTTTTTGCTATGATAAATTATTATAAAATAGGAAAATAAAAATAAACATTTACAACACATGTTAATTATGTATTTGATAGGACCATTATGGGTTTCTAGCATCTCCAATTTAGGGTGCTACTACATGTGGTATACTAAAACCTTAGCGGACCATGATTTCCTCATGAGTTATTAGGTCACATTCAAATAATTTTATGGGTGTATTAGGAGGAGGAATTCTTGAGTTTTGCCTTGTATTTGAATGTTGAGCCAGCCTTGTTTGAAGGGATTTTACCTTGCCTGTCAATTCTACATTATTTTTTTCCATCGTGTCTCCTCTAATCCTTTCCCCCAATAGCGCTTGAGTGATCGTGAGTACTCTTTTATCCCTTTCCTGAATTTTTATTAGGATCTTATATTCAACATCTTCCTTCTAATCTACCCACTTCCTTATTGTTATATTGAGTTCATGTTGATGTCTTTCACATGCCTCTCACACCTTCTAAATCCTTCTGTCAATCTAGAGGTTTCATATTATAAGCACTTCTCAAAGTGGTTGTGGCTACCCATATCTCTTAGCCTATCACACTCCTAATAAACTAAGGCAAATAAAAGGGAATCACTACTACTAGCCTTAGAGGTTGTTATCTGGTGCCATAAGGAACATCCACACCACACAGAGGCTAAGATGAAACTAGAATCAAGCTAGGGTGAGATTAAATCTAAGAAATAACCTCTAGAGAAAATTTTCTTTGTCAGATATCGATGTTGCCAATCAATATAAGAGACAACTCCACTTGCAATCTAAGAAATAACCTATGACTAGAGTCCAACCATATAGTGAAAGAAATTAGCTACAAAAACTTACAAAGAGATACAAGACCTTTGACCTTTGTTCGACTCTACCTCGAAGATATTGTAGTATAGCCTATGACTAATTTTCCACATTTGGCACCATATGTTTAAGAGAATAGTTAACCAAACAAATGAAATAATCCCTCATCCTTGACATGTGTAATATGTTCTCCATTTGATGATCTCCATACGATTCATATATGGTGATTCTAAATATAGTGAACTAAGAGATAAAACATAATTTCTCCTATTCGAAGTTTTCATTTGTGCAATGAAGCTCCTAAATCCCCATTTACAAGGTTGTCAATCCATTTCAAGGAATGTGGGAGATTTTTAATACCCCACTCCTCCCCCCACAACCTCGAGGATTTGTAATTACACAACATGCGGGATTGTGGCTTGATTTTATTTGTGATCCACTTTAGCATTGAATTCTCTAAGAACATGAAAGGACTAGATGTCTTCAAACCAATTTGCTAAGCTTTGGTTGTGAAGGACCATTACTTTGAGGGTGATAACATTTGGCATTGTATGAAACTTGAATTTTTTTTATCAGAAGGTTGGATCTTCCTACCACAATCACCCTCCTTATAACTTGAGTATTTAGTGACTTTAACCCTTGAAACACTATTGACGCTTATGCTATGTTTCTAGTTCTTCTCCTATCACCAAGCATGATGGATAAACTTTTGGTTTTCTTTAGAATTGATGGTAATACCCCTTACACATACCACCCTTGTATTTCCTTTGAAGGCACCATAAAAGAAGAAAACGTACTATTTTTGGTGGGCAGTCCATTACTCTTTGTAACAATCTCAAGTCTCAGTCATAGTGAATTATTCCATGGCAAAGTTATGTGTGTCCTAATCAATTTGTCGCTTACTAGCATATATTTTATCCATTATTTTTCTTTTTCTTTCATTTATATGGGACTTCGCTTTATGTTTCCCTTGTGAGTATTTCCTCTTATAATATTCCTTTTCCTTTAGCTACCACCAAATAAAGAAGAAAAATTGTTTGTCTAATTTTTATTTTTATTTTTAATTCCACGCAAGCCAAAATTTCAACATATGAATATTGGAGTTTCCATTAACACTCACTTTAAAATAGGTTTATTTTGAATTTTTTATGATAATTATAGTGGGAAGTTACAAATATTACTCTAATATTTATAGGAGGGGCTTGAGAACCTCATAGTTCTTTATACACCAATAACCAAACTTGTTTGGAAAAGTCACATTTTAGGAAAAGATAAATTGATGTTTCCTCTTGTTGACAACATAAAGGGAAAATTGAAGGACTTTAAACCCAACACCTCTTTATATTTTCATTGGTTACAAGTTTTCCAAGTACTAACATAATTCCTAAACTTTGGGAAGGTAGTGTTGCATCCATATTCCCTTCCAATAAGTTGACTTATCACGTTGTGACTACTAATGCAATATTTTTAATAACCTTGTGACATATTGTAACAACCCCCTTTCTTTATTTAGAGTGCTCTTGTTGATAGGTTCCCCCCACAACCCCACTCTCTCGACGCCACCCCGGCAAACCTTTAAGAAGTATATGGAGGAAGGAAACCTTGTGTCAAAGTCATTCTAGCACATTAATTTCCTCACATGTTATCCATCTTCCTTCTTTCGAGTCCTCCCATTTTGACATATCATAGAGTGTTACATATCCATGCTCCCTCATCTACTCTCTTAATTTGAAGTACTCATATAAGCTATTAAGGGGAGGGTTTCCCAGTGTTCCTTTTGTTCCATATAATCCAATGCAAATATCCTGATATGATTTCACCAACTCGTTGACATAATTTCTAGCTTTTTTATATATTTTTTTGCAGCAAGTGGTCCAAACATCGATGTTTGTTTCCTCTCAGGTATTATTGACATATCATAGAGTGTTACATATCCATGCTTCCTAATACACTCCCTTAATTTGAATTCGTCATCTAAGCTATTAAGAGGAGGGTTTCCCGATGTTCCTTTTTTCTGTAGAATCTAATGCAAATATCCTTATATGATTTCACCAACTTTTTGACATAATTTCTAAATTTTTGTTATATTTTTTTGTATCAAGTGGTCTAAACATCGATGTTTATTTCCTCTTAAATATTTTGTTAAGAACACCATTTCCCACTATTCCTTCCCTCTTAAAACTAATATCCATAACATCTTGATGGAAAGAGCTACGTTAATAAGTGGTGGATCTTTTATGCTTAATCTTGCATTGGCTATGGGGGCTCTAACTATGTTCCAATTCACTAAGTGGTATTTTTACTATTTATTTTTTCCTCCCTACCATAAAAAGTTTCTTATTTCTCATCCTATCTTCTAGAGGATGCTTACTAGTGTGAACATTGTAGAGCCTTGGAAAACTGAGAAACCTAAGAGCATTGACTTAATTAAGATAATTCGACTAGCAATTTTGAGCCATTGGGAACCCTTCTAATTCATATTTGCTTTAATACTTTCCACCACCCCATGCCAATCAACTACCCTTGGATGATTCAAGATGATCATCATACCAAGATACTTGAGTGTCCTTTAGTTAGACATATATGGAAATTTTGACAATCATGTGGTTGCTTGAAGAGCTTTGGCGTCAACACTCCATCCATATAAATTACTCTTTTCCTCACTTATTTAGCCTCTAGAAGCATTAGTGAATTAATGGTCCAAGCTTCGAATATTATTTCTACAATCATTGAAGCCCCTCTCAAAAGGAGCATGTCATTTTTTAATTGATAGTGAATGGTCTCTTTTATTTTATGAAAAATGGGGATCCCTTGCAACATCCCTTTCATTTGTTCATGCTCAAATTTTCTATATGTATCAATGATTAGAATGTATAGAAGCGGAGAGAGGGGGCGGCCTTGTTGAAGAACTTCCTTGGCTTAAAATAAATCAATGAGCCTATCATGCACTTAAGGTTGTGGTACCCCACCCTTGTTGGCTAACTTTATATTATCTTAACCTTGATACAGCCTTGTGGCACATACATTATTCTTTAAGGACCTCGGTACAAGGCTCCGATTATTTTACTATTATTATTAGTGGATGTGATAATAATTGTGATGTACCAAACTGATGTTATTTTTTGTTGTGATGATGACTTTAATGGAATTATTTGATGATTATGTGTAATAAGTATGATGATTATGTGTAATCATGATGATGATTTCATTATATGTTTCCATGTTTACTATCTTCTTGATTCCAATTAGTGATTATGTTGATGATTATGTTATAATAACCTTCTAGCATGTGCATTTATATCAAGGACTAACCTTATGAACTAATATTATTGATGGTTATATGAGTGTGGTAGGAAGCCACCTGGATACACATGCATGTGATGAGTCAATGACCTCTGGTTTGATAATTTTCATACTATTGATACTAGAATTTCATTTTTAACTAATATTTTTCTATGATTACTAATGCCATTATAGTGGTT
>Ga0068628_1000383_pt1 | contig 15037 bp, 10 predicted proteins | sample InSIn2gowninarea_FD_77431 | JGI IMG/M metagenome (GOLD analysis project Ga0068628, IMG submission 77431) | Clean room microbial communities from NASA Spacecraft Assembly Facility at Jet Propulsion Laboratory, Pasadena, California, USA -... ... | reverse complement strand
TGTTTTTCAGATGCGGATTTATGATGGAGACTTCACGGTCAGAAACCTGATCGAGGACTGCTCAGTGAAACCAGGAGACACAACAGGGACTTCTAAGATTGTGGCTGGCTTGAATCTAGACAAGTTGAATGATCGGCTCAATCAGGTCCCAGTGGCGGAAATTCGAGCACGGCGGAGGCAGATGGATGTTTTCTATCATGAAATGCTGCTGTCCGCTGATCCGGAGAGGGGCATCCCCTTTTCGTCGTGTTTGATGATACTGGCTCACTATAACATTATCAATGACAGCAAGAGCTTGCGGCTCGAAGAATTCCTTCGACGAAGAGCACGACTTCAACGAGTTGACGAGACCATTCGACGCGGAATTGTCATTCAATTCTTTGATACCATTCACTGGCGGCGAAAGTTTCAGAAACATCTTCGGGAGCACAGATCGTCAAACCTCCAGGAGCCACCACGAATCTCTATCCCTGAGATCTTCGTTGAGAACCCAGACGACAGCGCAGACTCGAGCGATGAGGCAGCAGGTCGGGACTTTACAGAGAGTGCACCGTTATCGCCGAAGAAGACACCGCCCAGCATACGCATCGACACAACAGTAGCACAGCGAGACTCGATACGCAGTAGTAGATCGACTACGCAATTGTCGCCTGGTACGAGTCCGACAGCGACGCCTAGACGATTGTCGACGACAGATGCGGCATACCACGGCGGTAGGGAGAGTTCATCGCCGCCACGAACTCCCACACTAGGCGGACATAGTAGGCAAGGAAGCACAATTGGTGGAATGAATGCACAGGGTATTATGGAAAGCTTTGATGCAAGTGCCTGGGGTGAGACTTTGCGGCGAAGTTTTACAACGATCAGAAGGAGTAGTGACCACAATTGATTGGTGTTGATTTGATTAGCCTGGTTCGTGGATATCATATTTGGCGCCGGCTCAATACAGTAAGCAGGCTTTCAAGACCAGGAAGTGTTACGGATAGATTAATGTGTGCGAACATAGCATAGCGAGGAGTTAGGTAAGCAGGAAAGGATATCTGAGCAATGAGTGGTGTTACGATTGTATATGAGGAACTTGAAAAGAACGAGAGATGAATGAATGTACGTGAATCTTGGACGCAAGTATACTCCAGGTCTTGTGATAGACATTTGAGCTGCATAGCCAGGCATAACTACAGGACAGAGGATAAGTCCGCATAGACTGAATAGATGTTGGGCTCGACCAAGGCAGCCTCAAGCACGTTTGTTTTGATATCTGCGACATCAAGCATATTATGAGTGTAGTAGTATTTTGAGTGTTGTGTAACAAGCTTCAACTTTGTTACACACACCGGAGAGTAGGCAGTGTCAACCCCTGAACAAACATGCAGGTATGCAGCGACGTGTGATGCACCAGCCATGAGCGAAGCCGAGGTGTCAGGTACAAAAGAGTCTTGTCGACTTTGCGGCAACCACATCGAATCATGTTTGACAACAAACGCGTATCAGACGCGTTTTGTGTATGTTGCCGAGAGGGGTAAGCGGCGATCGATGGTGCGGTAGGGATGTCGTAGCCTGCCCTTGAAACCAAGTTCGACAGCTTACCCCCTGCGAAACCCCGAAAAGTGAATCTTGGGGGTGTCACTGGTGTTCGTGCCTCATGCTGGTGCGGCAATTCACGCGTCCTATGGGAAATGAAACATACGTCTTGGCCATAAAGAGGTAAATGGTGCTCGAACTGTTGTAAGAGGTATCACAGGTCACAGCAGGCGTCCACGTGTCGAAGATAACATTGATTTGACAGCGGGTAACTACTGTACAGGACATGCTCAATCTTCAGATGTAAGGCTTCTAATTGATATTGACGTGACTTTCCGTAAAGGTGATTTTATTTTGTGTTAGTATAATCTCAGCACATGGCTTGCATTCTCTACGCAGCCACTTTCATCGGCTTTGAGTGTTTTGAGCCTACCGACTATGTCTCTGTGCACGCTTCTCATTCCTTTTGACTACATATGATGCTTCATGTCGGTTCGAGGTGAAGACATGTAATGTGCAAGATGCAGAAAGCGGATGCTCATCTGTCACTATCGACCCTTCATCCGAAACACCATCGGCAAGCCAGGCGTCCTTGTTCCACGCGGTCTAGCCCTAACAAGAACCAGCGTCGCTAGCTGGTCTCCGTGCTGGATCTATTCTCACTCCACTGTTTGTCCGAAACCATTCTTCTATACCTCAGACAGTCAACTATTCGTTCATTCCTATCTGAACATTCACTCATTCCTTGTCCCTGGTACCAGCACAAGACCTGCCCCTACCTGCTCCCCATCCGTACCGTGTTTCACAACATTCATTTGACCCCTTGTCATACGCATGCTCTTCGACCAAGACTCCGTCAACGAGACACCATCCACCATTCCAGTTTGACTGGCTAGAGGGTATTCCTTCTTCCTGCAGCTAGAGCAACGTATCTGGACCCATTCTTGTTCATGATCCATAAACACTGAACAGGGTTCAATGCTCAGTATCTTTGAAATGGAAACTCCAACAACATACATATCCGGCTCGAAGCCCTCACATCAATCCCGTTCCTCCCTTTTCTCACTTTATGATCTGCTGGCGGATCTTGACGAATTACAATTACAATATTTAATACAAGAAATGAATAACACTACATTACAAAACATGGCTGTTGGACAAGCAATCAACGCCTGGGAGACTGAGAATCCATCTGCTTCCCTCCGTGCTGCCAGGGCAGACATGCAGCCTCCGACCATGCAACGCAGTCTCTCGAGGACCCAGAAGATACGGCTCAGCCTACAGACCATCTTCCGAGCTCCTAGTATGAGGCACAAAGCTTCGTCCAATGGGTTTTCGACACCCAAGAAAGGAAGTCCTGCCTACAAGCGTATCTCGAGGCCGGTTTTTAATCTACCTCCCGAAGTCACAGTGGCAGATTTGCAAGCCTTGCTGCAGGCTGAATTTCTATGTGCTCCTCGTTCACCTCTTTCCATTCGATCATCATCAACATCTTCCTTACCTTCACCAACGACTTCCTCAGCAGGACGAATCAGAAGATATCCATCGACCATGGATATAGCTCTCGAGGCCGAGAGATCAGCTCTGGGTGTCGAGTGCATCGGACTGGGCATGCTAGAGCCGAGGCCAACAACACCTTGCACGCCGGGCGCAAACAGTCCGTCTATGCCTATCTTTAACAGGAGAGCGAGGGATGAGACACCGCCACCACTTGTGCTGGACGGTATTTTCGAAGTGCTTGCGAATCGGTGAGCAGGCGTTTGGGCCACCTTCCAAATTTCATGAGCGGGCGACCTCCCAGGTTTGGGATGTCTGATGGCGTTGACACTAGTGCAGTGTCTTTGTGATGGCTATGGCTGGTTTCAACGCCATGCCACGGCATGTGCCGAGGTCAGCCGCCCATAGCAACAGCATTGCCTTCACAGACTCGTTTGAGTTCACGCTGTTGTGTCCTATATTATTATCATTTTACTTCGGGGCATTGCGTCGAGACATACCGTCCGACCGTGCTCATTTTCTACGGCGGAGAGGTCACAGCTGTTGTCTCTCAGGATCAAAACCTGGTGTTATGGGTATGGCATATGCGGAAGTTGGCAGCACGAATGAATGTTACGGCGCAGGTACCTGTTCACATTCAACCTTCATCTTTACACTTCATCGCGAAGATTTCAGAATCGATACTCGATGTCCAAACTTCATTTTACTTACCCTTCTCTGGTCCTTTGTAGGACAGCTTGTTACTCTTTCCAACCGTGCCTGCTCACTAACCTTTGCTATTGTGTATTTCAACAGCTAAATTAACACGTACGCCAGGACTGGAGTTGCACTGACAGCGTTCGAAGGAAGCTGAAACGAAGGACATGTTGCGTTGAACAGTGGTCAGCATTAAGAACCAGGAGCTTGACTTGAAAAGCATTGGGCGCCAAGGCTGTAGTAAAGTCATCGCATCTCCGATCAGATGGCACCTCGTCCATCACGACCACTACCTTGCCCCAGTCCCCAAGTGGATGAACACAAGACAGTCACGCCTCGTGCTGGAAAGGACAACTTGTGAGCTTGGGACGTCAAAATCTATGAACTTGTTCTATATCTCTGCCAAGAGCCTCTCCAGGCTTTGACGTTGGCTGAAGTCATTATACACGGGACTCCCACTTCATGTTTGATCGGTCGGCTCAAACTGCCATTAAGAAATACTCAGCTTTGACCACCATTTCTCCATTGTCTATTGGTTCCATCACATATATACCTTCGTCATCAGTCGGATTGACTCGGAGTGCACTTTGCCTTGTCTCAGGGTCCTGCAACTGTCCAAGCACAACGAGATACTCCACTATCCTGGTCCAAGTGCTAGTTCAGGTGACTCTTATCGTCAAGCACAGGCCGTTCGATCTTACAATTCGTTATGCACTGACCTCTTCAATCGTCCAGATCGACGATCGTCTCTCGATATCAAGCCACGCACAAAGCGCTATGGCCATTATCCCCCACACTCGCACATGGCTTGTCATGTCTACCATGTGGTAAGTGGCGCTTTGTTGATGCCAAACTACTTCTTCCTGTAGTTCGCCCTCTGATCTTCGGTTGTTCTGTCTTACTCTTCTTCTTACGAGGCTTGCTCGAGGATTCACACATCACACAGGGTGATCACCTCAACATTTAGCTAGCAGCATCCTCAATAATCCCCCGGAGATGGCACCAACAAGTGGCCGTAGGAAAAGCAGCTTTGGCATCGGTAGCTGGAAATCTCTCTGCTCGCTAAGAGACAGCATAAGGGGCACACCAGAAGAACGTCAACGAAGGAAGATCGAGAAGCAGAGACGACTAGAATGCATGATTTGGAGGACTGGATGTTGAACCGGACTGCTCACACTTCCCTTGTTTACAATTTCGAAGTATATACAATTCCACACTTTACGATATCGGCATAACAATATGCTCTTAATAATTCTCCTTCTTGCCTCTCAGTTTTCCAGAGGCTATACGGCACATCTTGCTACATTTCGAATTTCAGACAGATTACCACCACAAAACATCATATGTATTAGCTGGCAGCTCAAGCTATTTCCCGCTTTCAATTCGAAGGAGAGATTTATCCCTACGCCTTAAGGTGGAGGTCGTTCTCAAACATCATGTCTTGACGCAAACTACAATCTCATTAACGAAAACTATCTTATTCCGAAAAGGTCGACCTGATTATCCAAAGCACAGATTTGGCGGGTCGAAACACAAAAGGTGTACTAAGCATGACCAGCAGTACGACGGTCAAAACATCAGACATTTTGAAGTAGTCAGCTCTCCTTCAGACTCAAGTTTCCCTTGCACCAAGCAAGTTGTCACCAATACATACATCAAAAGAATGGACAGCATCAACGCAAGAAACAAAATGTACTCAACGATCAACACCAACAAATCGCTTCTTCCCAACCAGGGTCCTCTCTACAATTCACTTTCTACCAACAAATATCACCAATGCAATGTTCTTCCTGCAACGATCCGAGCACAATCGACCTCGAGCCACCAGACATCATGCATATATCAGTCCAGGATCCAGTCACTATGATCACAATCTTCCAAACAAAGAGACGAATATATACATGCTGATGATGTTCCAGGCAACGAACAAGCCTCGCGCCCAACCCTCACTACCACAATCACTGTTGAGGAAAGTGTCGCCGATGACGCAGAATGGTGGTTGTATTTGTGCAAAGTCTTCCATGAGACTGTTCCATCCTTCTCCAATACTCATCCTGAACAACAAAATCAGTGCTTTTGGCACGTTTCGAAAGTTTATGTTCGTATTCTCATTCGCGCCAAACCTTGTCAAGGAGAAGGCTTGTGTCAAGGCGATGGAAAAGACCAGGAACAGCACGAACCATGTAGCAAGCAGATTCGCGATTAGTGGAAGCGAAGCGGCGGCTGTTTTGAAGAGTTGGTCCAACTGATTGTTCTTCGGTATCAGTAAAAATAGTATCGAGACGAGAAACAACTTATGTAACTGGTCGAAGATTAGGTTCTGAATATTGCCTAGTGCGATTAGTGTAGTTATAAACGAGCCGGCAACTGCGATCAAGGAGAAGAGATCCCATGAGCTGCGTCTGAAACGATTCCAGGTAAGCCCAATTATCCGAATAGCAATGTTTGTTATGAAGACCATAGTGAAAGCCAAGAATACCCATGTCCGAAATCGATCCCACCAAGCTGGCTCGGGATAATACTCTATGATCAGAAGGCCCAAGTGCATCAATAGGATTGTTGTGATAAATCTCGGGTATTTCCCTCTCTTCGTCGTTGCAAGTCTAAAGCACTTCCTCTGCCATGCGCTTGTGCTTTCATTTATGGACTTCTTTGCCGGGGAAATCTGTTTCAGGAGTTTTCGCAATTCAAGCCATGATCGTTGGTCGGCAGTGAGATATGCCACTCCAGTTTGCTCCGTGTAGTTGCGCATGAAAACGGAAATGAAAAGCGTAAGCACAAAAACAGCGCCAAGCAGGTTGAAGACGATGAAGTACACGGCGTTACCTTCATTCGAAAAGTTCTGAGGTTGTTGGCCAATACCAGTTACGGCCATGCCACTTTGTAGGACGCCTGTCCACCCTTCCTGGGATACAATCTGGAAGAGGATGAACAAGGAGCTCGGAAAATCATCGAAGCTGTACGAAGGGTTAGATACTGTCCGTGGGGATAGTACTGGCCAGTTGTAAGGAGTATTGTTGAACTCGTTGACACAGTTTGTTAAACCGCCGCTGAAGCTCCCATCGTTGCAAGACTCGAATTGACCGTTGAACAGATTAACTCCAAAGATTGCGAAGGGTATAAGCAAGCTCAGCGATACCAGAGCGGCTGAAAGCACTTTATAACCGCCAACCACTATAACGGAGTGGAATGTATTCCGGGCACTGTCACTTACATTGAGGAGACGAAGAGCTCTCAGAGCTTTTAGAGCACCGATGCCTCGAGTGATAGAATCTTCCTGAACGAACGCGGTAACGACACTGATCCACAAACTAATGAGCACAACCAAGTCGATTAGGCCCCAAATACTCCTGAAGAATGCGTTTGGGGTATAGAAGAATCCATCAGCAATGATCTTGATGATCGCTTCAAGAGTGAAAATGATGGCGAAAGCCATATCTGTCCAGTCCAGCCAATTACTGTTATTTGCATATTGGAGATATTCCTTTTGGTAAAGTGGCGTTGCCACACATGCGATGACGACCATGGCCACAATCGCTGCATAAGTGAATGCAGAAAATGCATACCAAGCCGGTTTCCATGGCGCAACGCCTTCGGGCCTTTCCTCTCCACGTGATGGGCCAACAAGGTACATACAAGCCACTCTTATTGGGTTGTCTGCCTTGAAGATGAAGAGCGACACATTATAGTTTGGATGCCTATTTAGATACTGTCGTTGAGCGCGTCGTTTGTTTTCTTGGTAGGACGCAACCTGTTTTGCCACGGCAAGGGCATCAAACTCCTCGTGAGCACGAGCTGTCTTAAATGTCGAATAGAACGGATTAGGGTCCTTCTCGCTGTGGCCGAAAATCCTCTGCCAGATCTTGGACACAAAACCTGGTGTGACGTTTGTCACAGGAAGGTTGGTAAGTTGGGTTGAAACGGGCCGTGGCTTGTGACTTTCGGTCTGCTCATCTAGAAAATCTCGGACGACAGCATCCTTCAGTAGCTGCTCCATAGTCGTGTTCTGAAACTCGAGGGCATCGCGATGACGCACAGAATCACGGCCCATTTTGAACATGGAAGACAAGGCCAAGTTTCCACCGGCTGTGCTTCCATGCACTTCTTTGTGCCGGAGAAAGGCTTTCATTTGTTGCAGACGCTTCTCGTCTTCGGAAACATCGAAGCTTTCTTGGATCACAGCAATAAACATGTTGAGCACGATTAGGTTTGCCGTAATAAACCACAGGATACAGAAGACAGCTCCTAGCCACGCGGTGTCCCAGTGTGCATCGAATTGCGTGACATTGTACATGATGGTCGTCCAATTCTCGCTTGAAAGGATGATATACATGCCGATGAATGAATTCCAGATGTCGTAGAACTGAATTTGGATAGAGTCACCAGCTGCATCCTCAGCAGGTATATCTCCTCTAAACAGCTGAGATGCCATTATAGCAGCCACGAATGTAAACAAGAAGACGAAGATGATGAGGTTGATGAGTCCCAGAGCATTACCGAACACTAGCATAACTAACTCTCGGGTGACTGGAATGGCTAAGACGATGCGGTAGACACGAGCAATTTGGAAGACTGTAAGCCAAGCATATGGCTGGCCAGAGTTGCGTATTGGTGGGATTTGCATGATGCTTGTGATGATTGCAATGGCAAGGTCCGTCCAGTTCCGGTAGCTCAGACGAAAGCGGCGCCAGTCACAAGCAAACCGGAGTACGATTTCGATGAGAAGAAAAATTGTGACAACAGTCTCCGTGTTCATAATAAACGACTCCAGCCATGGACTCATCGTAGCGCTTCGCAAGCACATCACGACAAGATCGAACGCAATGACAATGACCCAAAATAATCTCGTCTTATTGAACATTATTTGGAGCTTGTTTGTGGGAGCTGGCTTTCCTCCGTGCATCAAATCCATGTCTTCGGTCTCTGTCGTTGTAAAAGCACTGTGTTTGCTTTCTTCTCGGATAATCTGAAAGCAAGAAGTAATCACAGCAATAAGTAAGTTCACAAGCCACAAACTCAGGACCACAATACCAGCAGCGAAGAAGAGAGCCGAAGTAAGGTAGTCTGCATCTGCGAGGTAGTACATGAGGTCGCTCCAAGTATTGGAGCTAATGACCACGAAAACCAGCTCCAGTGAGTTAATGATATTGTCGAAGCTAACAGTATTGTTATAAGGATTGATGTCATTCTCCATGCAGACTGAATACATTGGACAGAGGTATCCCTTCGCCTCGGTCGTCCCTGGCAGACTGTTGGCTCTGAGCCACGGCAGTTGTCGCCCTGTGACAGGTTCAAGATATCCTCCACAAAACTGTATGTTTTCCGGTGCAACATTCAAGGAGTAGTTCTGACCCGAGCCATCGTCTCCGATCCATACGCATGTTCGACGAAAACTCGATTTAAAGCTTTGCACGCCAATAATGCCGAATATGAGCCAGAAGAATCCGATGAGGAAGGCGATATTGACCAGTAGAGGCGCAGCCTTTTTCAGACTTCGAAGGATTATACTTGTACCGCTTGTCAAACCTAGCAGGCGTAAGATCCGAAGACAGCTTAATGTGTTAAACACATATATGTGGTGTTTAGCATCAATACCACCGAGCTGCATGCTGAAGGATATCCAGTAGGAGACGACAGCCAAGAAGTCTAGCCGGTTGAAGGAATGTCTCAAAAATGCGCGCCTTGCCAAACGTACTCTTTGTTTTTGGCGAGAATGGCCTGGGCCTTGCTCGTCTGGGAATCCCGTGAATGCGCGTACAACTGAAGGCTGGAAGTCCATACTCGCTCGTCTTTGTGGTAAGTTGTCCTCTGGTTTGTCGTACATGGCGAAAAGTGAACCAAGTTTAGCAGTGGCTCCTTTCCAAAACCCTTGGCTTCGATCTAGTGTGCTGTACTGAGATGGATTGATTATGAAGCCTGACACAATGACTCTGGCTATTACCTCGACAGTATATATGACGAAGAGGCCTAGAATGGCGTAGTCAAATCCCGAATGACCCCATTGACGAGACCTAGCTTGCAAGTATTGAGCATCCGCCGCTACATTCACCGCGAGCAAGACTGTTTGTGCGATGATCAGAATCAAAATGATTGGCTCTGTGAGAGGATGAGTCAAAATTTCCAATAACCATTTGCGCAAGCCATTCTCCGGACCAAACACACCAAGAGATCTGCCTTGCAGTGGATTGGCTTGACGTGGAGGTGTGAGATGCAAGACTGGCTCCGCGTTTTCAGGGGGTAGAATCACTTTTTCCTCCTCCGGTGATGGGTGATTGAACTCATCGCCAGGCCTGTCAGATCCGGTCTCTACGTCACTTCGACAAGCACTGGCGGTGCTGGCCTGTCTCATTCGTCTAACTGTAGACTTACGTCGTAGATTTTGCTCCATCATCTCGGAATCGTTACTGATATTGACCACACGCTCTGAGATACCCCTGAGCATGGAGCCAGCTCGTGCCAGCGGTGATGGGGACGGAGACTGCGATCGACCACGTTCGGAACTTCGACGGCCTTCCGTGGAAGAACGCATGGTCCCACTGCCAATACTGGACGTGCGGGTAGTGGCATTCGTGTTTAACGTTGGCAAGTCATCTCCCAGATAAGACCCACGAGGGCCCCTGTCCATGGCTGCAGAACTGCTTAAAAATTGTACACTACTTCTCTTAGAACGTCGATTGTGCCTCTGTCCTGAGTCCGATATTGAGGTGTCTTTCTTTACCGCAGGACGTAAGCTCGTATTCTGTGTCAGAGGGACAAGATCGTCCTCATCTTGTGGCAAGAATGTTGCACCATCATCTGGAGGCGGCGTGAGTTCTTGATCTGCAAAGGTCGTGACTATCGAAGGGGTTTCGTTTGGCCGATGTGAAAGACTCGAAGTATTGTCGAAGGACAGCCCAATCTGTGCGTTGGCAAAAGCTTGTGTATCTTCCAGAGAGGAGAAGTGGTCGTAATTCGTGGGGGTGCGTGCGGAAAGATCAGTCCTTGTGTCAACAGGAGAATCGCTGTTAACAGGAAGATAGCGCCTGCGTTCAAGAAGTGAAGGCGTTCGTCCATGCCCGATTGCAAATGGACTAGTAACATTCTTTCCCAAACTCCGCGGTGAATGGCCACCGCCATCAGGGGGCCTCGAGAGGTTTTGTAATGGTATCGATTGAGGTGCTGGATTATCTGGAGAGGGACTGCGATGGGAAGGCATGATCAACCCTCCTGTTCGATCCTACCTGTGTGACGGCGAGTATGCTACTGAAATTGTTCCCACATGTTTTCAATGCTGTGATTATTACTGTGTATTAACAACTGGCTGTCCTAGAACTGTTGAATCGCTTGTCCATTACTTCATTCGGTGTATCCTTCGTCGGCTCAATAGATATCGTGAGTTGTGGTGGTAAGACAGATTAATGAATGTGATTTGGAAGGTTATAAAGCGAGCGACAAGAAGAAATATCTAACACAAAATTCTTTGCCTATAGCAAAAGTTGGTGCAATTGTGCAAGAATCGTCAAGAACATATCTCAGCTCCGCGCAGACATGACGGCTGTGGTTGAGCACATGCAGTGTTGCTGGTTCTTCTCCTTGCGGACGCTTACGCTCACGGAGGAGTCATTGGGGGTACTGCCGCTGCTAACTTCTCCTGCACCAGCGTCTCACCGAGCCCGTGGCTGGAGGCTGAGGTCCTGAGACACACCCTAGACGATTTAGTGGAGACAACTGGTGGTTAAACCAGAAAAGTTAGTGGCAGCAAGGATTTCGGTCTTACGGTCTCCAAGTTTATGTATTTCCGGTTGATCACCTTTCGACTCAAGTTCATGCAGGGAGTTGTTTTCATTTGTACAGGCCTTGAGCTTCCCATGAGACTGTACTGTACACGTGAGGAAGTAGCTACTAAACAAAAACTGAAATGACGACGATCATGCAACACCGCTCCACGTAGACGGTCAGCACAGCATGCTGCGCCCACGATCTGGTAGCCACATCATAGTTTCCCTGGTTCATCAGGTTCGCACGTATAGTGTCGTCCTATACCATTTGATAACAGATCAGTCTTGGCTGATGGCGCCCACTCTCAGCGTTACTCCGTATCCATCTCGTCTTCGCCAGGCGGTCCTCTCTCTGCTACTTCCTTGACACCATTGAGAAATGCTTCAACGGCCTCTCCTCCACCGAGAGGTACTCCGCCTCTTCGCATGTAGCCTCCGTGCTGCAGTGGCACGTTCAGAGCTTCACCTATACTGGGGAGACCGCCATCTCGCAAGGCAAAGGTCAAGCTGGCGAGACTTTGCGCGAACTGTGGCGAGCGTAACACTCGCTTGATAAGCTCTTTCTTTTGCGTCGGGCTTATCTGTTGAGGCTTGCCTCCTTCCTCCTCATCCTCCTCCTCATCGTCCCTGAATAAGGCTGGAAGGTTGGTAGGTAAGTATTGCATTAGCTGATCTAATGTATGCTCTGATGCCGTATCGATCCAAGCTACTGTTGTCGCGGGTGTCAGAAGGTCTTGCAAGGTGGTGAAGAGCTTCTGCTGTGGGGCTTGATGCTCCGATGACCCCGGCATACTTCGTATAAAGTTCTGTATAATTGATTGTGCATCCAAAGCACCTCCCGTCCTGTATACATGTCAAAAGTCTGTGTAGAAGAAGTCCGTATGTTGCATACTTCGGGGCTTGTGACCTACGCTCTTCCACCATCTGCACCACCTTCTCTCGCACCTTCACCCTCTTCGCGAATGTCACCTCCCGTAGCACCAGCTCCTGCGCCGCCACCTTCTCGATCGTGGTCTGTTCCTTCTACGTCTTCCATTGTCTCATCTTCGTCGCCAGGTGGGTGGCCAGCCCGCATCTCTGCCACGGCCTCCTGCACGTCTACCTCCTCTCCCTGTAGCAAGCTGTTCACGACCTCTCCAAGTTTCAGATCACGAGCGCTGAAAAAGGATGGATCGTCGCTTGTCGACTGGCTCTTTGACTGTAGCCAGAATAGGTGTCGCTGCGAACTCGAGGAGAACTTGAGAACAAACACTCGGCCAGAAACTCTGCTTTTCTGGTAGGGTGTGAATGTGCCATCACCAGGAAACATTATGAGGTCCAACTCGGGATCTTCGAGAGTGGCTGATCGTGGTCGCCAACAAAAGTGCATGAGATCCTCTTCGGAGTAGAGGTAAACATAGCCAGGTGTCGGTTGAGGCTGGGCCTTGGATGTGGATTCCTGCAAGATGTTGTTAGTGATGTTGTGATATCCTTGAGTGCTGCGGCATACATCAAGATCACACACGCCAGCCTTGAATGTTATGATCGGTGCAATTGACATCTTGCTAGTTATTGGGTCAAGGCTCAAGACAAGAACAGAGGTGCGAATGCTTCGACAATGAGTTTGAAGAATGCGTTGAGCTTCCAGACAAGTAAATAAAGCTCTGAGTACTATAAGTGAAGTTCCGCAACCTTTACGTAGCCACTTCGTGCCTTCCACCTGCGGATATGAGATTCTAATGACTAATTTGCTCTGTTTGCTCTGTTTAGCGCCCCTCACTGGCATGACTATTTGGAAAGCCAACCAAAAATGATGATCTATCGAATATGGCAGGTGCGGCGAGAAAAGAGATTGCCAAGCCTCCCACATATCAGCGGTCGAAACTGCATCATCCGGACACCACTCCTACAGCGAAGTCAACACAACTATTCACAGGTCACCCAAGACACCCATCCTGAGTACCAGTCGCTGTCGGGACTGTTTGTATTATTGAACAGTCATCATCATGTCTTCTGCCGACGCCAATTCCGCAACGACCAAGAAGTTTGGCAAGGGAGAGAGGACGGTCCCTCATCACACCCAGAAAGCTTCAAAGTTCTACCCAGCGTACGACGAGAAGCAGCCACGGAAGGTGCGTACTGTGTCTGCGCGATTCTTTATGCGCCAAGGTGGTGCGCACGGTGAAAGCGAATGACTAACTTTGTTATCAGACACGCAAGTCGATCAAGCCCACCAAGTACCGAGAGTCTCTCCAGCCTGGCGCCGTCCTTATCCTCCTTGCTGGTCGATTCCGAGGCAAGCGAGTCGTCCTCCTCAAGCACTTGGATCAGGGCGCACTTCTGGTTACGGGACCATTCAAGATCAATGGTGTACCACTGAGGAGGGTGAACTCTAGATATGTCATTGCAACACAAACCAAGATCGATATCAGCGGTGTGGAATCTTCAACAATAGACAAGGTTTCCAAGGCCGACTACTTTGTGCGAGAAAAGAAGAGCAAGAGTGAGAAGGGTGAGGACGCTTTCTTCAAGCAAGGCGAGAAGCCAGAGGTACGTCCACCAATTAGCAGGAATTGAACACAGCTGACACAATACCACAGGCAAAGAAGCCATCTTCCGCCCGCGCTGAAGACCAGAAATCTGTTGACAAGCCTATCCTTTCCGCCATCAAGAAGCAAGATATGCTCGCGTCATACCTTGCATCCAACTTCAGCCTGAGACACGGCCAGCGACCACATGAGATGAAGTTCTAGACCATGTTTCAAGAGCAAAGATGTGAGAAGCAGGGGTTGTGTTGTGGTATATGGTGGGACGATGATTGAGCCAAGTTAGGCAATGGGAATGGCCTACATTTCACCGACGTTCTCGAGGACTGGCAGGGTCAATGATGAGGACAAAGCTGTCTGCTGCCGCGAAGTATTAAGCCGCGAGCAGTATATGGAGCCAAACAATTTCACCAATATGGGTTTGAACCCAAGACCAAAGCATGATACTCATTACTTGAGTCAGAACCAATGATATTACAATTTTACGCACTCAGCTCGACTAATATTGCTAACCTGGCAAGAGTGGATCCGAGGGCTTTCCATTACAGCTAACACATTACAGGGATAAGTAGGACTCGGAAGGTCACCTGCAAATGTGTTTGGTGAGTCGGCACCATGCCAATGGCACGAACGATCGTGAAAGCACTACTAGCAGTTTCGGCATAGTGAGCATTGAAGCAGTGAAGATACAGTGGCCAGAATACTCGAGGCTCAGCTCATCGCCCTCGCTGGCTCAAGCTATCGACCGCTGGCCCGTCTAAATGCTGCAGAACCGTTGCTACTCAGAATCGGAGTCGCTCCGCGTCCTCCTCGTCCGTCGTCTTGATCTCGTCGAGGCCTCGACTTTATCCTTTCTGCCTACTACAGCTAGAGTCACGTGATTCATGGGGTCCAGTTGGGAGCAGCATAGGGACGCTTTGTGCACACAATGACATCATCTGTTTATCTTCACTTCCAACGGCCCACCAACTACTCAAAGCCTGCTTGACGCGCCCACACTGCACACGATCCAACGCGTTCGATTCGTGAAGGAGTGATGTA
>Ga0068628_1000380_pt1 | contig 15092 bp, 18 predicted proteins | sample InSIn2gowninarea_FD_77431 | JGI IMG/M metagenome (GOLD analysis project Ga0068628, IMG submission 77431) | Clean room microbial communities from NASA Spacecraft Assembly Facility at Jet Propulsion Laboratory, Pasadena, California, USA -... ... | reverse complement strand
TTGTGTATATAGATTTAATTTGACGCCCAACTCATGCAACATCTCAAGCAAAGCATCAAGCTTTGTAGATTAGAAATATTTGTATTATTTGATTTGTACTCGCTTTATGCATGCTTTTTTTTCCTCTCTCCTTTATTTTGTTGATTGCTGGGCGTATTTGTATATGTGTGTGTGTGTAGTTTTTCGGTAGAATCATTGGAATAATGAACAATTTGAATAGTTATTTTCGAAATCTGCTTACAAAATGCCTCCTAAAAATATAATGGTATTCACCAGTCGTACTCTTGCCAGCTTTCCTTCTTCTTCTTCTTCTTCTTCTACTTCTTCTTCTATTTCTTCTTCTCCTTCTTCTTCTTATTTTTGCTTCTTCATTGTGTTCACTTGAGACCAAGAACATTAGTACAGCACTTGAACTTTTATTCGCGTAAATAGTTTGTGAGATGCGTGTTTATGGAAACGGTTATAATTGAGCCATAAGTCTGTACCATTAAAAATACACACAATTCATTGTTAAGCTCCGGCTTTATGATGTTCACTTTTCGACTATGTTGTATGGATGCGAGCCATGGAGCGCAGCAAAAAAGCAAGAACAAGGAGAATGCCAATTACAAGCCAACCAAATTGATGAACTGAAATTGTTTTGGGGCGTGTACTGTAGTAAAAGCTTCCAGCACACTACTTTATAATGGCAGGCCAAGGATTTGTCGTATATTCAACGATTGCACAACATATAGACACACACAAACACACAATCACAAAACACCATACGAATCCATAAAATTAACACCGAAACAACCGGGAAAAATCGGTGAGCGAGAGAGCGAAACACTCGAAACAACCAGTCCCAAAGCAACAATATTGGGAACATGGACTCACTTTTCCTTCGTTTGGTCGTTCTTACTTCCTTTTGCTTGCGCTCGCATCATTCTCTTCCATTTATTCTATAGTCAATTGCATACTACACGTAGCGCACACAAAACACAATCTGTTTCAGTAATAACACAAATTTCACAAATACACTCAATTTACGCAATTTCGAGGCGAGGCGCAAGCAAATGGATTCAGTCTTGGTAAAATCCTTAACGTGATAATTATTGCAACCATTACCGGTAAGTGAGTCGCAAATCACATATTCAGTTTTAGTGGAAATAATATTTACGTATTCTTGTTTCGTTCAAACCGAGCAATTTACTCGAAAAACGTCTATCTATTCGACTTGAATTTCAAGTGACACAAGCCGATTTGCGCGCTCTTGATTCCATAATCCAATTCCCTCCCGAAATAAAAACAACAATAGCGAAAAGCTTGGCAAAACTTTACCTTTTTTTCTCTCTGCTTTTCTCTCCCTCTATCGTTTCTTTTCTCGTTATCTCTCACAACTGTTTGTTGTGTGTGTGTGTGTGTGTGTGTCACTTTTGCGCGGCATTCTTTTTTGGTTGGCATTTACCAGTTTACAAAGTGAACCCACGATATTGACGGTACTATTGATTTATAGTTGTGAATCAATGTCAATATTTTAATCACAATTTCTCGAATTTATCGATGCAAATGTACATTTTTATCGTCGTTGTGCTAATATCATAACACTTGCTTCTCAATCCAATTTTGGCCGTGTGCTTTTGGCTCTTACATGAGATTCTACCGTTGAAAGCGCAATTGATGTCAAAATCGAATTTATGTTTGTGAAATTCGGGTTTTTTTTCCCCTTCGGTTGGTTTGGATAGCATCGCCTTGATCAACTTATATATGTATACAGTTGCGAATGGGCTCAAGCACACACAAATACACACCGAATCATTATCCACCGAATCGGTTTCATTTAAATGAAAATAGAAAAGAAAACAAAGCGGCGAAAGATAAAAAGACAGCACACACAGCAACAGCAGTGACAGTGGTTGTAGGAGCAGCAAAAGGCGAATGGCTGTGGCAGTGGCAGTGGCAGCAGTTGAGTTGTCATGCTATAGTGACAAGGGTCTTCCGTCGTATTATGTTCTTATTTTTATGTTTCACTTTTCACATATCTTCAAATTTTTTTTTCCATTCTGATTGCTCTTTTGTAGCAGTGTGTGCACGTCTACTGCTTTTCACTGGCTCGATTCAGCTCGGCTCAGCTCGCTGGCTGGCTGGCTGGTTGACTGGGCGCTATCTCTACTTCTCTTTGCAGCTTCAAAAATAAATATATATGTTTAGCATTTTGCCATGATGCTCATCTTTCAACTCACTTACATTGGTTCGTCGTTTGCTGCGCATTGTGTTCTCGTCCAAAATTGGCATAACATCTGCATAATCGAATTTATTCATGTTGTTCCTAATTTTAATAAAAAATATTTGAATTAAATGTCATCTGGTGATTGAGAAGCAAAGATACTCTTCTCTTTTTTTCTCGTACTCCAAAAGCATCGGAAGTGCTTTTGTTTTGTATTACTTTTGAGAGTCATCCTATCATTCGTTCGTTCGTTCGTTCGTTCAGTTTTGGTTCGGTTCGGTTCAGTTCGATTCGCGCGTTCGCCTGTTGTCACAATATGTTGTTAACAAAACATGTAGTTGAATAAGTCAATATAAATAACAAAAATCCCATCATTTCGGTTGTTTTGGAGTGAGATTGAAGCGGCAACAACATCCTTCGAATCACATATTTCATAAAACTTTATGGGAAAATTGAAACATCCAGTGTTGTCATTGGTGAATTCATCAACATTCAATTCTCGTTTCAAACAGAGTAAAATTTTCCTTTCCGACAGACACACACAGATAGATACACTCAACAGCACAGAAGAAAAAACACAAGAATAAAATCTGATTTAAAAAGATTTGAGAAAAAAGAAAGAGGCGTTTTTTTTTTATTTCGTTATTGTTGTTGTTGTCGTCGTCGTCTTGAAAAAGAAAGGGTCTAGAAATTCGCATTCACAATCGCTATTTAATGTCGTTGAAAGCCATTCCATTTCGATGCCGCATAACCCATTCATTGAAAGTGCATACAATTATTTCAGATGATAAAACTGTGTAGAGTGCTCAGAGTTGCAGGTAAAATTGCAACTAATCACAACCTGAGCATATCCGCTGCACAACGATGACTTGGGAAATGTTTCCGGTTTTTTCAACCATAATGGTCAGATTCGTTTAATTACAATTGAAATTATTCCCTTTTTGCATTTGAAAGCGATCGCATGAACGCATCCTGTTCGCTGTGCGCCTTTAGAAATCTGTAATAAATGATTATTTTTGGACGATAGTTAAAGTAGAAATGATTGCCACACACACACACACACACACATACAAAAAAAACGTCCAGAGACAGAGAGACAGAGAGAGAGTGGAGGCAAAACAAAAGACAAAAAAAAAGAATCTAGAAAAAAATAATAGTGGGTGAGTGTGAGAGGGACAGAGCCTCAGAGGTATAGTGAATCTGAATCATTGGCCCTGGTGAATTGCGATTTTTCATTATTTGCTAAATGCTTCGGTTGACTTGAAAAATGGGTGGTCTGATTATTTATTCTTCCTTGTTGCTGTTACAACTTTTGTGCACATTTTCGATATATATTATATGTATTCACTAACGCACACACACACACACACACCCACTCACACAGCCCAGTCGAACCGAACCGATATGGACCCACAGGAACAGCACACTTATAAAATATATACCGTTTTTCGTGTGGCATTTTTTTTTCTCGTTTCATTTCGTCCGCTTGTTTTGTTCCATCGATTCGTTATCGTATTGAACGTTCGGTGCTTTTGTTAACGTTTATATGTTTTTGCGTTTGCCTTACTCTGCATTTTCTTTTGTTATTTGAAGCGCTACGAATCGATTTGTGACTCTTTTAAGTATAATAGAATAAATGCGGAAAAAATTCCAATATTTAAGCTTGATTTTTTCTTTGATTTTCTCTCTTTCTCTCTCTCTTTCTCTCTTTCTCTCTTTCTCCCGCTTTTATCGACGGCTCTTTCGCTCGGTAGATGTCTTTTCGTTTTTTTATACTTATACATAATATTCTATATGTATGTGTATTTTTGCTGCTCCTTCTTCAGTAGCTAAAGAACGGAAAGTGGATATGGTGTATTCAGTGAATTGCGAACCTTTGGAGACGCATTTCAAAGTACACACACATACACAAAAACGAGCAAACGAAGTGAACGAAAAAAAAAGAAAGAAGAAAAAAAAATACTGTCATAAGATAATTTTCCGGAAAAAACGTAATTTCTCGTTCTCTATCTCGTTTTTTGTTCGGTCAATTACTTGTGAGTATGCTGGCGAATACGTAATGTCTCCAAGTGATTCCAACAATCGGATGAATGCTGTAAGAATTCGATCTGTCCTAAGCTCAATGTAAATGCGAACTATCTCACTCTACCTACTTCCCTCATACTCTCAAACAGTACACTCATCCACCCAAAAAAAAAAAAATTCTCATTCGTTCACTTCTAAACCGTACGTAATTTTATCGATTTTCTTTTTCTAAAACCTTTTATTGAAAATAGATACATCATTAGGGGGCCAGGGCATTCGAAAAAACAAAAAAAGGCATTCGAATGGCAAACGATGTGTTGTGCACATCATTTTCCAGCTAAATGGCAAAAGAGAATTGGTGAATTGGTAAAATCAAACGGATATACGGAATGACACAGAGAAAAAAAAACACACACAGGATCGAGGAAAAACAGTGTGCGTATATATATATGCATGCACCATTATTGGATATTCGTCCATATTCATCGTGACAGCTCACAGGAAACTAGCAGTGTGTGTGTGCAGAGAAAATGGCTTTTGGCGATGATTTCAATGTCGAAGGCGACCGAAATTCCGATAGAAAAACATATACACACACACACACACACACACTCTGTAGCCCCAAACGAGAGCTGTGAACAGAACAAAATGTAAACATGCACAGACCCAAACGACCGTCTATTTTGTTACTCATGGAAAACTAGCTTTTTTGCACATAAACAACAAATTGCAACTACTTCGTCCGTTAATTTAAGAAAGAAAAACAAAGCTGGCTCTTTTCCAAATGAAATTAATTTTTATGTGAGAATTTAATTTCATTGTAACCTTTCAAAAATATCAATTTGAATTTGAATTTTCTCACATGTTCAAACACTTTCATTTCCATTTATTTTGTTTTTTCAATCGATTGCCATGCTTTTTAGTTGCTGTGCACGGAAAAGTCGAACGGATACTTTCTTATACCGGGCAATAAATAGACAGGCAGAGCTGATCGAAACAAATTGTATACGATTCCATGACAAGTGCCGAACCGGTATTAATGTTCGTCATGCGTTGCAGTTCGTTTATATATTTCGTTTTTTTTTTTCTCTCACTTTTCTGGGGGGGCTTCGATGTTTATTTATTGTTTCGTTGGGCGCATTTCGCACATGAATACTTATGCAAAAACACATTCAATGTGATTTCTTCCTTCTGTGGCATCCCAATTCATTTCACTCACTTTCAGCTCATCGTCAGCAGATTTTACTATTTGGTCCTTTTTCCGCATATACATTCGTTACTGAAATCGGAGAAGCCGTTGTCGTTGTTTTTTATTTTCTACTTCGATACCGAAACCCATTCGTTTGAATCAATTATGCCGCTTTGCAATGTATGTGTGTGTATGTGTATGTGACTAGGGTATCTGTATATGTTATTTAGGTTATTCAGATCGGAAAAATAGATTTTCATATGAGAATGAAAAATGTGTGTGAGAGCTGCTGAAATTGAAAGGTTGATTATTTTGGGTGTTATTTTCTGTGTAGCAATTGTGCTCTCGTTTTCTGTCATTTTCCTCTACATTCTTTATATTATATTTTTTTCGGCTGTTTCCTTCGTTTTGTCATTATTAAACAAATACGTATACATGGAGCTCCGTCTTGTCATACAATTTTGCCCTTACCATAATATGTATTAGGTATGAATTGGAAACGTGGATAATTTTCTCCATCAGCTCACATTTCTCACATGAAATCGTTTAATCGCTTCCGACCTCAAATTGCCTTAGAGTGCCGTACGTTATTTTGATTGGATGGCATCCTTATAAAATTGGCTTTAACCACTTCTAAAGGAATTCCTTTTGCAATTTGACAATAGCCGTGCAGCTCTTGTGCGCTATTAAATATTACTCAAAATTACTTAAGCTACTCCAATACTTAACATTTTTTAGCTGACAATATAATAAAATTATGGCAATTTATTGCAAAATTGTGACTTTATTGATTGCAATTTGTGAAAGCACACTTGAATTGCACCAACCAAACTGATTGAAATTAATAGATTTATAATTAATGTTAATTGGATAAAGTGTTTTCAATTGGAATAGTTGCATTTTTTTCTCTCTCTTGCCCGATGGCTCCTGCATAAAAATCACCACGCAACAGCAACAACAACAATAAAACAAAAAAAAATTAAATGGATCACGAAAATGTCTTTGATTTATGACCAAAAGCATAACAATCAATTCCAGAGATTAAGCGGCCGTGTGTTGTACAAGTGTTGGACTGGGGGGGGGGGGGGCATTTGGTGTGTCGGAAGCCAATGTATTCATATTTTATGTCATTTTTGTTGCTCGTTTGACCCAGCTGCATAAGTGCAAACAATGGTCGAGATTCAATTATTATTTTTACGCTACCAATCATCTCTATGTGTATATTCCTGTTTTACTTTCCATCCTGATCAAATTACTAGATACTTGATTCGTTCTCGTTGTGCATCGAAGCACTAAAAATATTTTCAATTATTAACTCTCACTTTGCTTAGTTTAGTTTAAATCGAAAATCGAAATAAAACGAAAACGAAAATGAAAATGAAAAATAAAACACTATTTTACCACTATTTTAATGAAAATCTGGCGTAGTTGCAGCCTGCTGAGCATTTAAATTGCATCGAATGTTCGAAAATATCGCTAAACAAAGTATACATTCAATTGTAATATATGGTATATATATATAAATTTTTTTTTCATTCAATATGTGTGTGTATTTGCATTTTGATTGTACCATTTTTCGTGACCGAGGCCATTGTTTATGGATAAACTGGTTCAATTTAAGCGTAGTCGAGCATGTATACCGAAATTCATATTTACGGCAACAAAGTGAGAATAAAAAACGTTTTCGATTCGGTGTACATTTTGGTATTTTTATCTCACACTCTATGGTTTGCCACCGTATATATATATATATATATATTTATCCATTGTTATTTATTTACTCTTTCTTCTCGTGTCTATCTTCTGCGTATTCGGAGCCTGCCGCTAATATTTGTGTAAATAATTCATAATTTTTTTTTGCACGCAGCCAAACCAAGCGAACAAGCGAGAGGGAGTGAAATTTTTTTTAACATAGCGGCATTTACATGGCCACGGCTCGTGTTTCTTGCCACACATTGCCATATTTGCAATCCATGCATATATAGCCGAATGCTCTCCAAGCAGGAAATAAATGTAGCGAGAGAGAGAGCAAAATAACGAACCGAGTCCAAAAATATAATGGTCATTAATTTAAGGATATACGATTTTTTTTTCTTCTTCTCTGACTCGGTCCGGAATATCGATTATTATTATGAAATGCAAAGCCAGTTGCAATAAAGCGCAACGACAGTCGAGTTTGTTTTTTTTTTTCATTTGGTAAATATCCGAAAGACTTGCAGTGAATGCCATTACACACAATATGCCCAAAAGTTATACTATGAAATTTTTGAGACTTTGACTTCATAATCGTTTTTACCACACGGTGCTATGCAAAAGGTTTTCCGGATAAAAGCAACGTTACAGTGACATAAATTTTGTTAACATAATCGCAATGACTCTTTTATTTTCAATGACCCTCCCCCCCCCTCCCGGGCACATCGTTGGCGTTATCATTTTTTGCTGCGAGTGTAAGCGAGAGAGAGAGAGAGAGAGAGAGCGATAGATGGCGAATAGCGAATATGAAGCAGTTCTTTTGTTACATTGAACTTTTCGTGCCAAAGGTGGATAATCCAAATATTTATTCGAAACTTAGAGATTATCCACCGCAAGCGATGTTTGAACCGATACATATACATCGTTGGTAGGGGTGGTAGTGGGTGGTAATGTGAGAAAGAGAGTGGGAGCAATTCAACATTCATAAATTTTCATAATCAATATTTAAAAAATGATTAAGATCCGCTTGTGTCATCGTTGCCAGATGAAATATTACCGTGATGCGCCAAATCTAATACAAAATGATTGATGACCAATTCAATTTTGCGAATGCGAAACACTGCACGATTTGAATACACAACGCACACACACACACACAGCAACTTCTTCATCATCATCATCAACATCGTCATCATAATTTCTTTCGTTTTATGTGCGTGCGTTTTTTTGTTGTTTTCTTTTATTCTCTTCTCTGTTATTTTTTCTATCTTCAGCTTCTTTGTCGTGGTCTGGCGTTTTTATTTCACTTCTCATTTGTTTGTAAGACTTGAGATGAATCCCATAACATTTGTAATATTTCTTTTCGCTTTGAATTTGAATGGCACCAGAAGTGGTGCGATTTACATACGCATACTTGGTATTTTAAATACGGTTCATTCCGCACACAATCCAAGTGTAATTATTATGAATGAAAAAAAAAAGAAGGACGAAACAACGAGGGAAGGGAAGCAAAATTTCGACGAGTCAGATGCAATGCTGGAATTTTGCTCTCTATAATGACAGCCAGGCCTTTGACAGTTCAAGTGCTGAAGGAACCATTTCAATGTGTATGGTATATCACATATCGTCATTTTCAATTCAAATTTTTATGCATGCTTGTCGCTCTTCATTCCATTCAGTGTGTGCGTGTGTGACTTCGGCTCAGTAAATGAGTCTTCGTCTGTGTTTGAAATGATTCCGTTTTTTTTCTCTCCTAATCATATCAAAATGATATACCGGATCGAGACAAGAAAAACGTGTTAAAGTATCTATTTTTTTGTTGTTGCTGGTGCTCGCTCTTAATATCACATTTTAATTTTATTCCACGGATTCAAGATAGAACAGAAATGTTAAATGCGCATGGAAAATGGCATGTTATGTTCAAGGGCACTCAAAAATCAACTGTGATTGATATTGTGTATTTTAAATACATTCACCACATTGAAAAAAAAGAGAAACGAGGCTCAATGAATGCGATACCGAATCGACAACACTGAACCGACAACATGCCAACCATCGAATTATTGATTTGATTTCTAATTCATTTGAATGAGTGTGGCTTTGTTTGATTCGGAAACTGCTTTGTAGCTGATTTTTCATCATTTATATAGTAGATTTTTCGGTGGGTCGATGAAATGAGTGGAAATTAGGGAAAATTTTTATGAAAGTCATGTTTTGTGAATATCATGCATGGAATGGAATGAATGGAATTGCTTTTGTCTCGGGGGATGGGGGTAAAAGAATGCCCGGGGAAATGGTTTTTCGGTTTAACTGTGACCGAAGCAAACAATCGAAGTAGAATCATTCAGTCGACACCCATTTTCATTAGGTTATGAGTCAGGATAAACTGAAAAAAGCCTTGCCTGGCCTCGCCACCCCCCCCATGACGATAGAATGCCTGAGTGAGAGGTTTTATTTTCTTTGATGCCTCATTAATGACTTTGATTTTGCGTTCAGCCGAAACGAGCGAACGACCGGTCAATACCATTCATTGTAATTTTTCTATGAGAATTTCTCGTAATGCAAATTGGTTACACCACTTGGAATTTAATTGTATTCAATGAAACCCTTTGTTTAAATCGAATCGCCACCGAATTAATGTGCACCGCATGCCATGACGTAAAATTCCTTGAAAGAAAAGCCAAAACTCAAAGGCCGCCATCAGCAACAACAACAACAAAAACAACGACGACTACGACCATTTCAATCAAATACACTAAAAAACAGAAGAAGAAAAAACAAACATTTCATTTTGAAATGGCGATGAATTTCACGCTGATGTACAGATGGGCATTTTCGTAAAATGTTTTAAATCTGTTATTAAATTATTAAATTAATACGTATTAAATTTAATAAGATATTAAAAATGTGATATTAAATCATCTTAACAAATTTTGAAAAAATCGAAAAAAAATTTTCATGCAAAAATCATGTAAATTTTTGCCAGACGGAAAAAACTCGCAGATTTTTCTGTGTGGCAAAAACTGACATGTTTTTTGTAAGAAACTTTTTTTTTTCGATTTTTTCAAAAAAATTTAAGATTATTTAATATTATATTTTATTAATATCTTATTAATTTAATAGGTACTTATTAAATCGGTTAATATGTATTAACGAAATTTTTAATATTAATAAGTTATCTAATATTAATATTAAAATACTATGCTCATCTGTATGCTGATGAAAGAATGTTTGAATACTTGAAATTATTTGCGATTTTCGTTCGTCAAGTTTATGAGGTTGGTCCATTTGCTTGAAAATACAGTTAAATGAAGCAAACCGTTGGAACTGATGGCGAAGAAGAAAAAGAGAGAAAGAGAAGTCGAGCTGCTTGTGTCTGCGGCTGTCGATAGAATTGAACAGTTAACATGGACAATTATTGCTATGAACATTGATGGGGAATTGATGAAAGGCAACCGATATTAAACCTTATCTTCCGAATGAATGCGGATTACGATTTCGAAGCCGATTTGAATGATCTTTTTTTATTTCTCTCTCTCTCTCTCTTTCGTTTCTGCCATTTTCGACGGCATCGAAAGAAAATCTCTACAGGTTGCTCTCATTACGTTCGACTTTATGCGGAGTTTCCAGTTCAGCAAATCAAACGAGCAAACAGATATAAAAGAAACACGAATGGAAGAGAGAGAGAGCGAAAAAAAAGAAGAGAAAGCCGTACATTAAAACAATACGAAACGAATTCGAATGAAAACAAATTGCGTTCAATGTGTATTGTATAGATTGTGTTATGCAAGTTTGACACAAGCACACACACAGAGAGCAAAGAAGAAGAAGAATACAACGAAAAAAGACGAAGCATAAAGTAGATTCCAACACATTTCTTAAAACAATTTCATTCTCTTTTGCTTATCAGCCAGTGCATAAAAGCAAGTAAAATAAAAATAAAAATCCAAGAGAAAAGTTCCTCTTGCAGTAAATTTAAACTCAATTTGTATTCAGAAATCGTTTGCACGGTACGACCCACTGACTGATGAGAAAACGAAGGCGGATGAAGAGTAGGAGCAACAGTAGTCGAAAAGAGAGAGAGAGAGAGAGAGAGAGAGAGAAAGCAAACGAAGAAAAAAAAATTATGGAAAATGCCACCAAACACATTTCCAACAGAGGTACTGATTCATAGAACGTTTCATTTTGCTAGCAGCTAAAAATTGCTTTCGGTGATAGCCCAGCAAATAAAAGGCGAAGGGAAAAAATTGGGAAAATTGCGAGTGAATAGAAGGTATCCTATGCTTCGATTCACATGGCACTAAATATATACAAACCTTGTAAAAGGCACATACACACCAATCGAAAAAAAATCACCATCATCATCATCATCATCATCATCATCATCATCATCATCAACAACAATAACAACAACAACAACAACAACAACAGCAAATACACAACGACAAAATGCAATACATTGGAAACAACACTAAATGACGAATGAAAATAATAAAAAAAAAATTTCGAACTAAAATCAAATGGAAATAATAATAGTACAAGTCGAAATTTTACAAATGAAAGTATAACACAAACGAGAATGTCAGCTATCATAATAAACACGAGGCGAAAATGAACAAAGCAATAGATTACGAAGGAATTGTACAGTGTTGATGCTAATATTGCTGACGATCACACAATACAAAAGATGAAGAATGAAAGTGCCAAAAAAAAAGAAAACCATTGATAAGAAGTGTTGACGAACGTCTGAATTAATACAAAAACAAACAAACAAAACACAAGTGTTGATTTTTGCTTGCATTTTGCCAGGCGATGCTTTAAAAATAAAAAAAAATCTTGCCTAAGCGCTCAACAATGGGAAAAATTGATTTGAAATTTTTCTGAAACACATCAAATGTATATCGCATTTAACGCTGATTCAGTATTCCAAACCGATTGCCGACAAATAGCTATTTTTCGCTTTTGATGAGGGGAAAAGGTATCCACATTCAACTTCGCTATGGCTACATGCCGTAGAGAAGCATGCCGTTTTGTTTGCCTCTCGTATTGTGCGCAAATATACGAAAAATTCAAAATACAAAAGCTAACAACAAGACTTCAACATTAAATATTCGTACGGATTACAATCGGCCCCTTCCAATCTTTATTACAATCGATATAAAAGAGAGAGAGAGAGAGAGAGAGAGAGAGAGAGAGAGAGAGAGAGAGAGAGAGAGAGGAAGAGAATGCGGAGAAAGGCACGAGAAAAATAAAAGATATAACAGAAAAAAAAGGAATACATATTCCGTCATAATGGCGATGTGAATAAGCGAATACCTACCGATGAGAGGTAATGCACATAAATTTTATAGTTTACTTCGCATTGATAGCAAATTGAAAGTTATTGAGTGTAAAAAGTTCTGTGTGATGTGAATGCGAAATGTGATTCGCAAAGTGAGATGTAAATGGATACTTTGAATACCAGATTCTAAGGCACTCCTGCACACATGCCAATGCACACAGAGCCACACTCTCTCTCTCTCTCTCTCTCTCTCTCTCTGTCTCTCTCTCTCTCTCTCTCTCTCTCTCTCTCTCTCTCTCTCTCTCTCTCTCTCTCTATCGTTCGCCCGCAATGAGCTTCGGCCGAGGCAATAGAGTGAACAAGAAAAACATATAAAAAAGGCCATACACACATTCGTACACTCAATTTTCTTTCTTTCTTTTTTGTTCTGATTCGGTATGCCATTTTGCTGCATCGTATCAAATGCGTGTGCGGTACACACACACAATACACACATTTCGGAAAATGACATTGATAGATTTTTATGTAAACCCAGCGAAAAGTGGGATATTTACACTCGCGGGCACCGAAATTTTATCATCTCCGATCGATTTATATGGGCAAAAATTGTTTACCAAGGTGATTTGCACATTGGCCATTCTTGATGTGAATGGGCTCGTTTTTTTTCCATTTGACAAATGTAATGTTCAATCGCAGCCTATTTTCAAATGTCGATTCAATCACACAAAAAATGTTTCTTACTATAATCAGATTCGGTGCTTCATTTACATGCCGAAAAACGAGATGAGAGAGAAATTGTGTGTGTGTGTATATGTGTGCGAAGAGAAAAAACGAGTAAGCGTATTGAGCGCAAGAACAAGGGACACTGTCCAGCAAATAGGAATTTGTTGCGCTTTCCACACATTTATTCCATCCATCGTAACAAATTCACATGTGGGTTATTTCGTCGAACATTGAGTGCTGAATCATAAAACGACATCAGCCATTCGGACAGATAATAAATGCAAATCTAGTTTCTTATGTCACTCTTTCTCTTTCTATTTATCAGTCCGGTGTCGGTGTGTTTCCAAATGACGAAAAAAAAAAAGGCGAAGCAATTGAAATTGAGCCAAAAAGCAGCAATGATAGAAATATGCTGAAGGATTCAACATTTCATTTTCTCTCTACGTCTTCTTCGTGTTCGTCTTGTTCGTCTCTACACAGCATTTAGATTTTTGGTGTGCATGTGTATATAGCGATTTCGTGCCGAATCAGTGCTGCTTTGCATAATACAATGTCAATATGTATCTGATTTATTTTCCAATATTTTCGATCTGGTTGTGTTCCATTTTACCTTTCGACGCTTTTACCCGTGTGCGGTGCGCTCTTGCAATCGGTTGGTGGTGATGATGGTGATGGTGATGGTTATGATGATGATGATGATGATGATGATGATGATGATGATGATGATGATGATGATGGTGGTGGTGGTGTTAGGGATTTTTTTCGTTATTCAAATCAATTGCTGTATTTGGCTTCACTTTACGTTTCTTTCGCCATCCGATTGTGATTGATTGTAAATTGAAATGGAAAATTTGGCTTGACTTATGCATTCCATAATCAATATTTTTGTTTCCGAAAACACACTCACAACGCCATTGCAAACTCAGCATTCGATTTCGAAACTCACATAGCACACGAAAAGAAGACGACGAAAACAAAAAAAAAAACGATATGAAATTGAAACACAGAAATACATACATACATGGAAAATGTCAAAACAAGAAGTAAAAAATAAAATGTGTCAGTTGAATTTGTACTCGATTGGAGACCAACGATACATATAGACATTTTTCTAAGGTGTTTTTTTTGCTTCTTTGTTGCTTTATTTGAAATCGCGTCATGAGAGAAAAAAATAGCACGATGTAATATTCAAAATGGAAAGGAAACAATTACGAGAATTGACATTTGAAATAGCTGCATCAAGTGAATGACAATATGAAACACGTGAATAAAATGAGAACACGAATCAAAATGAAAAGAGTTTTCAATTTAACAAATATTCATTATACAAGTTTCAATAAAATATTACAACCTTAAACCGGAATATATGTACATAGTCTATGTATAGATCATTCTAATTGTAAATATTAAAATTAAATTGACGATTCAATTTACGTAAATACGCATGATGTTTATTTATGCAGCTTATATTTGGTCCAGTGGCACCCGAAAAGCAACAAAAAAAAACACACACAACACATTCACCGCGTATGAATGAAAAATGTGCACCTATTTACTCAAAGTCTAATTCGCACCCTTGTTTTTAGCTGATGCAAGGCACCACCAAGCACACCGATAGAGACAGAGAGAGAGAGAAAAAATCCCAACCAGAAAACAAAATAATAAATGAATACACTTCTCGCACCATGTGTACGGCATGGCATGCACGTCATTCACATCAAATTCAAAACACGATCAAACGCACCGACGAAAAATTTCAAATGTTAATTCTGTGTACACACACCAGCAACCGAAACAATACCTTTTTTTTTGGTCCGATTTTGATGGTATAAAGTGTACACGAAAGAGAGAAAGTGCGTGCGTGTGTTTGTTATGTTTGATATTTATATGTGTTTCAAATTCGTTTTATGAAGGCTCCGGCAGTTGTTTTTTTTTCTCCATCCCCCAATTATTTCAAAAATTTCATACACACATTT
>Ga0068628_1000379_pt1 | contig 15105 bp, 17 predicted proteins | sample InSIn2gowninarea_FD_77431 | JGI IMG/M metagenome (GOLD analysis project Ga0068628, IMG submission 77431) | Clean room microbial communities from NASA Spacecraft Assembly Facility at Jet Propulsion Laboratory, Pasadena, California, USA -... ... | reverse complement strand
CGGAAAGTCCTTGGTTTTCATCTGACTACCAAGGTGTATATGCAGTTTTACGGATTGTCTGGTAAACCCTTTGCCTAGTTTCTCTAGAGTAGTCACTTTTGATCCTTTTCAGACTCCCTAAAATAAAAGGCTCAAATGAGCATCTTGTCACTTCGGGCTCATTAAACATTCGAAGGAGACTAGAGTCACCTTTTTGTCCTTTTCTCGACTCTTAAAACATGAAAAGGTCAAGTTTAGTTCCTGTGTCTTAAAATTTATTCGGCCACGATTCACATTTACCCAGTTAGATCTTGTTTGCGATAGTTTGAGTAGGGTCCTTTATCGTTAGCTTCCCTAGGATTTTGTGAATTTTTCATCCTGGCGGAATCACCAATTTCGTCCCCTGTTTCACGTGACCAAGGGTCTCCGTCCTTTGCTGCGCCCGAGCTACTGGTTGTCAGTGATACTCTCCCTCTTATTCCAAGTATCCAGCCGATTAACTCCCGTGCTCCAGGCGACGAGACTTACGTAGCTCATTGGAATCCCATTTGGGAAGATCCCAAAGATGATATCCCTGTGTGGGAAGACACTCCTCTTGTTTTTTCAGCCCCACTCTGTCCTTCCAATATGGAGGGAAGTTCTCCTATCTCAACCGACGAGTCCATTGCGACGAGTGGTGAAATTCCCACCACAACAGAACCTATGCCTGTTAGTAGCATTTCTACTACTGAGAGATTACCTCCAGGCTATCGTGCATTAAGAGATTTGATGTCTTCTAAATTTCCACCTATGAGTTCTATTTGGTCGCAACTCACTGCTTCCACCACGGGGCCTTTTCCTCCCCAAGATCGCGCTACGTCTGTCACCTCAGCCCCAACCCGTCCGACGATATCTGTAGCCTCTTCCACCCTCGTGATATCTCAAATCATGGATCTTATGTCAAACGTCCCACATTCTTCTGGTCCCATTCCAGCAGAAAGGCCTTTTGACTTCAACCCATTGTTACGGATACTTCAATATGATCCCTCTCAAACTTTTGGCAGGCCTCCATTGCCTCAGCCGATTGTTGAGGTGTCGGTCCCGTTGTCGGTTGATTGGACTGCCACCCATTATCATGGTGGCCAAGCGACGTCTGCGCATCTTCAAGGACCACCTAGTTAAGACTAGTCATCTGGACAGTCTTACCTAGGGCAACCTGGGGGCCAACAAGGACAACCCTTTCTGGGAAAACCTTCTATCCCAGGTGGTCCGTCTTTCACTTATTACACTCAACCTTCTGGTAACCCAGGCCAACCTTCTGTCCCACAGAACCAGCCTGGTATCCAGCAAGGTTACCCTACTGGACAAGTTAGTCAGTCACATGTTCATCCACACCAACTTAATGTCCAGTATGGTCAATTATTTGGGCAGATGGGTCAATCTAGTGTTCAGCAGAGCCAACCCACCGTCCAGTATAGTCAAGCACCTGGGCATGTTGGCCAGCCTCAAATCCAACCAGGTCAACCAACTGTCCAACACACTTGGCCGTCCGGCCAATCAGGGCAACCCCAACCCCAGCAAGTTCACCCTTCTGGGCAGATGGGCCAACCTCAGTATTCTCCAAGTCAACTTCCTGGCCAGATAGCCCAAACTACAGGGCATTTTTCTGGCGCTGCTCAACCAACTCAACTAGGTTTTGGGCCCCAGGCTGGACCCCAGACTCCATCTGGTTTCCAAATGCAAGGTGGTGTACAATTCCATCAAACTCCTCCTGTTCCGCAAAATCAATTTGGAGTCCAGCCGCCTTATGGCTACCAACAACCCCAAGGGAAAACTTGCTTTGCCCCATATCAAAATTACCAACAACCGTATGGTGCTCCTGCAGGACAACTTGGTAATCAATGGAACACTGGGGGGCAAAACCAGGGTCCCTACGGACAAAATCCTTACGGACAAAACCCCATGGGGCCGATTCCGTCTAGACAAAACCAATGGGGGCAACCACTGGCTGGTTGGAACCCTGGTACTCCATCCTACTCGTAGCCCTAGATGCCCTTTAATCCACAAGTACCCTTCTTGGCAACCTTGGAATTGCCAGATGTGTCCAAATTAACTAATGATCCTATTTTCCATCAGCTGTATTAGCCTCCGGTTCCAACCAAAATTCCCGGTGATTGTCCTAAATTTGAAGGTAGGGCTAATGAAGATCCTCAAGCTCACGTTATGACTTATCACCTCTAGTGTTCATCCAATTCATGGCTTGATGATTCGATTTGGCTCCGACTTTTTCAAAGAACTCTCACTGGCTCCGTAGCTAAGTGGTATATTGGGCTACCTCGTGGATCCTTCCACGATTTTAACTCATTGGCTATGGCATTTCTCACTCATTTTCAGTTACCTATTCGATATGAAACAGGCACACACCTCCTGACATCTTTGAAACAGACAATGGCTACGCATATCTCTGATCACATCCATGAATGGAGACGGCGTCGTCGTTTGATCAAGTTTCTGATTCCCGATCAACTTCTTACCGATTGGTTTACGACTTCGTTCGTCAGTCCAATAGCACGGGATATCGCTATGGGGGCATGTGTAACTGAAGAGCAAGCTATCGCGCGTGCTCAGTACCTCGACTTGGTTTACTCTTAGTCAGGTACACTGTATGATTATTTGCCAAATGCCCTGAGACCAGGAACCTCAAAAGCCCCGCCAACACCATCTATTGACGGTATTATTGGTTTCGTAAACTCAACTCTGAAGAAGAATTCCGCAAACCCTGGGAAGCAAAAATCGAATGTTTCGAATGAAAATACTTCTCAGGTTATCTCCCATCCGAGTAATACTTCCGAGGTCAATGTCGTCCAATCCACCACGGCAGATAAAGCCTCAAAAGGAAAGAAGAAAGGAAAAGGTAAGGGTAAGCCGGATCAACCAAAGCCGGACTCCCCTAAACCCTCATCTGAGGAGAGTGCCAAGCGCAAACCTAAGTACCCCTGTCTTATCTGCGATGAGGATCACTTTACCAGAGACTGCCCTAGGCAGTCCGAGGTTAGTCGTTTGTTGAAAGGCGCTCCTGGGACTCCTGCTGTACTCAAAGAACCTTTTCCCTCACAGCAAACTCAAATGGTCGCTAATCCCGATCAATCCTCGTCTTCCTTTGGTTCTCAAGTGTTTATGGCTGGAACGATTCCCATCCACATCAGCACTCGGACAAAAGATTATCCGTCGTCTGCCAGGAAAGAGCCTGAGATCCCCTCTAGTGCTCCTCCGTCTAGTTTGGGCCCGCTCCACATTGAGAGACCTAGCACTAAGACGCCCATACGACCCCCTCCAAAAGGCGTACTCCGGAAATCTTCTTACAACCCAAATGCTCGTGCTGCACAGCACTACAACATCGTTGAGGACTTAGCTCAAGCTCCGTCAACTATGTCCGCCTTAGAAGTACTCCAGAGCTGCCCCTCTCAGAGGAAGTCCTTGCTATCGGCCATCGGTAGCATAGACCCGGCCGACTCGGACCTCATTACTTTTGACTTGGGAGGTCTTACGCCGAGATTGCCTCAACAGATCACATTCCTTATACAGGTTGTCGTCAATTCCAAAACGATTCATCATACAGTCATTGATGAAGGTGCCTCAACTTGCATCATGTTTGTGGCCTGTTGGAAAGCTATAGGCTCTCCGGCGTTGAGCCAGTCTCCCACAACCTTGGAAGCTTTTGACGGAAGAGTGTCCCATCCAATTGGTATACTCCAACGTTTTCCCATCACTTTGGAACAGAAGACGGTCGAGGTAGAAGTTGAAGTTGTTGGCGCCAACCTCACCTACAACCTCCTTCTAGGATGTAGCTGGATGTATGCGATGCAAGCTGTGGCTTCATCATTGTTTCGCATCATCCGTTTCCCTCATCAAGGGAAGATTGTTACTGTCGACCAGCTTGCATTTTTTGCTTCTTCTTCTGAGGGCAACATTCCGTTCGTGGAGCATACCTCCAAATCTTATGAGAATCTGGGGGCCGGACTTTTTAAAGACCCCTCCCTTATGGGTGTCTTTCTGCTCCCACCTCCTAACATCGCTTCCATCAATATGATCATTGTTCGTCCTGATCCGTGGGTTCTCCCTCCCACTGATCAAGTAGAATCTTGGGGCGATGAGATGCTGTTGAGTCCTGCCGAGCTCAACTATGTTGAAATCGTTGCTGCATCGGCTCCCTCTCCTAAACCTGCTCCATCACGCAAGGTTCCCGACTCGTATGCTCCATTCCCATGGCTTGGAGACGAGGCTTTTTCAGATCCTTTAAAGGAGATATTCCCTTCTGACGAAGCCATTATTGAGACCATGTCTCTCGAGGAACCCCCTTGGCGAGATCACCACCATCGTTCCTCGTTTCTCCCTGCCCATTCGGATATGCTTACTTGTCTCGTACGGTTTGCTCCTTGTCTCCCACTTCAACCCCTTCAAGCACCCATCCAACTCTATCAGGTGTCTTCTGAAGGAAATTTGGGGAACATCACGCAAACCCAACCTATCGACATCTCTATGAAACCAGGGATCGTCGAGCACATTCAAATTGGAGTTACTTGCACTCCAGAGGAGATTCAACTCTACACCAACCTTTTTCGCGAATTTCGTGATGTCTTTGCGTGGTCCTATGACGAAATGCCCGGCATTGACCCTAGCATAGTGGAGCATGAGATACCCACGTATCCAGGTGCTAAGCCTGTTCATCAGCGTTTACACCCCGTGCACCCCAGGAAGGCTGCAGCTATTAAGGCAGAGGTAGAAAAGCTCCTCAAAGCTGGCTTTATCTACCCCATTCCACTCACAGATTGGGTCTCCAACATCGTGCCTGTGACTAAGAAACAGGGCACGATCCGTGCTTGTGTCGATTATCGTGACATCAATCGGGCCTGTCCTAAAGATAACTTTTCCACACCATTCATCGATCAACTTATTGACGAGTGTGCCGGAAGTGAAATGTACTCCTTTATGGATGGATTTTCTGGCTATAACCAGATAAATATCGCCCCCGCTGATCAACACAAGACCGCTTTTATCTGTCCATGGGGGACTTTTGCTTATAAGAAGCTCCCTTTCGGTCTCAAAAATGCCAGTGCTACCTTCCAACGTGTAATGTCTTATGCTTTTCATGACATTCGTCACATTGTACAACCATACCTGGATGATCTACCAGCTCATTCAGCCAAACGTCAGGACCACCTTGTTCATCTTCGCGATATTTTTCTTCGCTATCAACACTATCATATCAGGCTCAATCCTCACAAATGTGTCTTCTGCGTCGAATCTGGCCGACTTCTCGGGTTCATCGTCTCCCGATGGCATCCTCTTGGATCCTCTTAAAGTTGAGGCTATTGTCAATCTTCCTCCCCCTGCTTCTTTGCAGCAATTGTAAAGTCTGCAGGGCAAAGCGAACTTTTTGAGACGATTCATTCCAAACTATGCCGAGGTAGCTAAAGGTTTCACACGGTTGCTAAAGCGAGACGTCCCTTTTCGTTGGGATGCTACTGCTCAAAAGTCTTTCAAGCGTCTCAAGGGTCTCCTTGTTTCTTCTCCATTGCTACATCCTCCGGACTATCATCGCGATTATACTCTTTACTTAGTTGTCGCCGATACCACTATCAGCATGGTTCTTGTTCAATCGGATGATAATGACATCGAGCATGTTGTATATTACCTTAGCTACAACCTTCTTGACACGGAAACTCGATATGCCTATGTCGAGAAATTGGCCCTGGCCACCATTTGTGCCATCCAACGTTTCCGTCATTACATCCTGTTGCGCACTACCACTGTGGTTTCGGATTGCAACCACATGACATATATTTTGTCACAACAATTGCTGGGGGGCAAGTACTCAAAGTGGATTGTCATCCTCCAAGAGTTCGACTTAGAATTTACTACTGCTAAGTCTAAGAAATCCTTGGTATTTGCTGAGTTAATTTGCTCTTTGCCATCTTCCTCAACGCCCTCTCATTTAGAGGATCATATCCCGGACGAGACCTTGTTTCTCATTAGCACCCTCAATCCCTGGTACGGGGATATCATCATATATCTACAAACATCCTCCTTTCGCCCTGACGTGTCAAAAGATGCTCGGCGAAGAATTCGACACCAATCTCAACCCTACCGCATCATTGGGGATACCCTGTACCGCCTCGGCGCTGATTCTGTTCTCCGTCGATGTTTAACCCTCGAGGAAGTTAAGCGTGTTCTAAATGACTGCCACTCTAGCGCTTGTGGTGGTCACATGTCCGGATATTCTACTGCCCAAAAGATCCTCCGTGCTGGCTACTTCTGGCCCTCCATCTTCAAGGATTGCATTCTTGCTATCCGCTCTTGTCACGAGTGCCAAATTTACCAACGGAAGATGCATGTGCCTTCTACTCCATTGCACCCTGTTGTCACTGTTGGCCCTTTTGCAAAGTGGGGCATTGATTATACAACCTGTAACCCTCGCTCGGCCGGGGGGCATGGGTATATCATCGTAGCCGTCGATTACTTCACTAAATGGGCTGAGGCGATGCCTACATTAACTGAGGATGGTCACACAGCAGCGCAATTCTTATTCAACCATGTTATCTCGCGATTCGGAGTCCTCCAAGCCATCGTCACTGATCATGGGAAACATTTCCGTAATCATATGATGGTGGAATTAACAACCCAGCTAGGCTTACGGCATGATAGCTCGACTCCATACTATCCTCAGGCCAATGGCCAAGTTGAGGCCGTCAACAAGATTTTAGTTACGATGCTTCAACGCACTGTTGGCATGCATAAGTCCAACTGGCATTTGATGTTGTTCCCTGCCTTATGGGCCTACCGAACCTCTGTGAAGGATGCCACCGGTTTCACCCCATTCCAACTTGTTTATGGGCTGGAGGCTACCCTTCCAATCGAGTGTGAGATTCCTTCACTGAAATTAGCCGTCGAACTGCTTCCCAACACTACTCCAGTAGAAGAACGCCTCCTTTACTTGGAATGGCTAGACGAGACTCGTCGATTAGCCGCTTTAGCCATCGAAGCGCAAAAGAAGAGAGTGAAAACTCACTTCGATCACAACGTCCATCCGCGTTCTTTTGTTGAGGGAGACCTAGTCCTGCTTTACGATCAAGCTAACGATAAGCTGGGGGCAGGAAAACTCGAGCCTATGTGGCTAGGTCCCTATATCGTCAAGAAAGTTTTGCAAAAAGGAGCCTATGAGCTAATCGACTATGAAGGGAACCCCCTCGAGAAGCCCCGAAATGGGCTGTACTTGAAAAAGTACTATGCATAAATCCCATGCACTTTGATTTGTACATACGTGTGTTGTGTGTGTGTGTTTGTCTTTTTGGTATGACGGCGAGATTGCCGCTTATTGTGTCTTTCGCTTCTTGTGCAGATGTCTGTTGCACCTTACGTTGGTTTCGCTGATGGCGCCTGCCGTAGTACTCGTAACTTGTCCTCTGCGGCATGGGCGATCTATGATCCTCATGGCGAGTTGATAGATCTTCAAGTCGTGTGTTTGGGTCGTACCACCAACAATGTTGCCGAATATAGTGTTGTAATTGAACTACTAGCCGAGGCAGTTAATCTCGGCATTCGTGCATTGGTGGTGAACCTAGACTCCCAACTTGTCGTCCACCAGCTCAACGGGCGATATTCCGTCAGAGACCATCATATCCTAAGGTTGTATTTACGTGTGAGATTGTTAGAAAGGAATTTTGATTTCATCACATATCAGCATATTCCAAGACAATTAAACACATTAACTGATGCATTGGCCAATCATGTATTAGATAGACATTTGCGTAATAGATAAAACATCATACATGAAATCATATAAGACACAATAGGATAAAACCATAAGCATATGTATATCTGTATATATGTCATAGTGTTTGCACTGCGTGCATCACATAAGTCAAAAAATAATACATGTCATCCTGATACATCCTGAGACACCCAAAAAATATGCACGAAAAGAAACCTAGGAGTCTAATCACGGTGGTGCTCATGATAGCACGTCACCGCATGCACCAAACATCTTAGTAGATGATGGATACGGGTAGGGACACCCACAGTGTGCCTCTGGTAGGCAAAGGGCACATCCGCCAATCTAGTATAGTTTGGAATCCCTCGAGTGAGTCCCTGGAGGTTATGTACGAGCTCTTCCCCCACGGCACACTCTATCTGAGGATCGGCTGCGGGCTGTACCCTCCGTGCTATGGGAGACAAACCAGCTGGTCGCTTCGGGCCAACATCTGCATATACATACAACTGTCATCAGAACATGCATGTATTACAAAAAAAATCAAATACATAAAAACATCGAAACACAAGAGTTCTTACCCAGCTCCTCGTCCCAGTCTTCTCCCTCAGGCAATGGGAGATCCGGGTCTCCAGTAAAGTTGGTGCCCGCATAGGGCCAATCCTCCAAAACGATCAACTGGCACTGGAGCCATATGAAGAACTCGGGCCTCCAGGCCATCTGCTAGCCCCCTCCTCCTCTGGGCATCAATGCTGCCCATCGAGCCATCCTAGGCTCCCGTGGCAATGGATCTGCCACTACTGCTCCCTGGATCTGGAAAATAGGTATTCACTCTAGGAAGAACGAGACTACAATGGAACCATACCCAAACTTCTTGACTCCTCCATGCTTACACTTTGTAAGCTGCCTTTTAATGTTGGTGGTCACAGCTGTGGCCCAGTCGAACAGAGTAGGGTTGAGGCAGTCAGTCGCTAACAACAAGTGGTTCTTGCTAGCCTCATGGGGCGCCTGTACCCCTGCTGTACATGTGATGGTGAATAATACAACTCTAAGGACTAAGTCTGGTATGGTGGCAATATCCACCTTAGCGCTGTTCGATCCGAACTGTGCCCCCGTACATACCCGGTCCATCACCTCACCCATCTTTTCCTCGGAAGGCCTGCTCCCAGTCAAGATGGGCCTCGCCCCTCTTCGCGACAGTCCAGTAATAAAGTACACATCAGAGACATCTAGCTCTAATGTTTGGTCCCGCAGGCAGAACACTTGGTCATCCACATCCCAAGCATCCATGATAAACTGTAACAGCTCAGGCTGAGCACGTAGGTAGGAGGTAAGGAAGAACTTTTTGAGGCCACAGTCCCTCAAAGCATCCATGCAGGCCTCATCCTCCAATGCCAAAGAATCAATGGCATCATGCTCTCTTTCCTTCCACTCCACAACCATTTTGACGGTCTTCCTGCACTCACAAAGTAGAAAACTTCATTGTTAGATCCCTGGTAGATTCCCAATCCAGGAAAATTTTTAAAAAACAGTGGCAAAATTTATGTAAAAATTTAGGTCGCACGGTTGGCGCGACTATTTTAGAAATAGTCGTGCCAATGGCGTGACCCCTTTAGGGAAATAATCCCATTGGCGCGGTCCCGAGCCAGAAACCCACGCCAATGGGCGCAACCCTAATTTTTAAAAATCCCCTTGCAGAGGATCAATCAGTGGATGAAATGCAGAAAAAATGGTATAAAAATGGAGCAAAAGGAGAGGCCGCTTACCTGGTTCAAACGGCGCTTCGAATGGTTCCTCGGATCTGTCGCAATCAGCGCTTGAAGATTGCACACAAAAACCCCAAAATGTCACTCTCAAAGGTAAAAAGTGAAAAGTAATTTTTATTTTTACTATTTCACCCATTTTATAACACTTTTTTTCCCACCATAGGTCAAAAATGTCATTGCATGAGTATTTTTATGAATATATTCGTGTCAAAAATGGTTTTTACCCCGTTTCTTATGTAGAGACAGGTGTTTGTGCGACTTGGGCAATGAAACAAGTCATATTTTACACATTTTCAGACTCAGGTCTAATTTTAGCTCTTTTCCGACCATTTAAAGACGAAAAGATTGCCGAGTTTGTCCTCTTGACTCGTTAAACGGAATTAAGAGGCGGTCATCTTTAAAACTCTTTTCCGACCGTTTAAAAAACAAAAAGATTGTCAGGCCTTTGTCGTTTCAGGTTCATGAACGGTTACGAAACGACGTGATATCGATCGCTTTTTTACTTTTTCAGGTCGATGCCACTACACATGAAATGTACTCCTCGGTCAGGATGATCAGGCGGTTCTTTCGAGCATTGTTTTATACTTTTTCGGGCTCGAGAGACACAAATTTACGAAAAAGGACCCCCCTGGAGTTTTCTTTTCTGTTGTCTTTTCAAACTCTCTAAACATGAAAAGACGCCGAGTTTTTCCTTTGTCAAACTCATTAAAATTTGATGACATCGAATTCCGTCGAAATTACGCCCTACAAGCATATGCTATCCCCGTCAAGCTTGTTAAAAATAAACTGGGGTACTCGCCAGAAATGGTGGGGAAAAATGGAACCATAATTATTGTCGTGTCGGCAGTATATCGCTCTTGAACATGGAACTTGTTGCATTCGTGTCTGGGTGGGGACATCTCATCTCGTTTATCACTTGCCTCCATGGGTTTGGGTAATCCTATTTGACCTCTCATCTGCTCATTGCCTTGTCACTATGACCTTTGATCCCTTGATGTCAAATACTGCCAAATCCACTGTCGTGCCGCCGATATGTTCAAGAGAAGTTGGCCTCTGCAGAATAACAACCTCCCTCTGCTATCTCACATGATTCTGATTCACCACAACATTCTCCTTTTGTCTCGTGTCGATGATGTGGGAAACACTATGGCCCACCTTCGATCAAGGTCACTTCCTGTCGAATTCAGCTCATTATCCAGGAAGTTGATCTAGAGACTCCCTTCCGGTGCCTTGGAGCCTGCATGCCTCAATGGCAGGTTCTTCGTGTTCGACGCGAGGTTTTCATCATTGACCTCCGATTGAATGATTCTACGGGTGTTCGACGCCAGCTCACTGATTCGCACGCCGTAGATTGTACCTATAGTACCTTGAGGACCATTGTCATTATGGGTGGTACCTCTCGCGTCTGTTAACAGCTTCCATTATGGGCTGGTAATCAGGCGATGTTCATGCATGTTCGACTTCAACTCCTATATTCACATGCTTGAACTTGTACTTTTGTTTGGGTCGAGGTGGAGCGCAAGACCCTGGATTTTTGTCTGTTAGAGTCCAGGTTGCGATTTTGTGGATTATCATGATTATTACATGACTCATTCATTGGATGGATGCGACCATGCCTGAGTCTATTCATTGATCCTCACTGGATGGCTATGCCCATGCCTTGGATCCAGATTGTTACGTACTCTATTATGGATGGCTGCGCCCATACCACATATGTCATGTATTTGAGATATCAGTTGTATTTCTCTATGCAGGTTCTCCGGTGGCAGCGTTTTCAGTTGCGCATGTTCTTGTAAAGCATTTTCACCCCTCTCTCTCTCGAGCTTCATGCTTTAGGGGGCATCTGTTACACAGTAATTTGTCACTGTTTCTCACCGTCCTAGTTACCCCTCTCCCGCACTTTGGAGGACTCATTATGGGACCTGTGAGAAGTGACACAACCTGAAAACACTTGCATTAGATTCCTCTAAGTATGGACTTTACATGCCCCTAAGATATCTTCTGCAAAAGACCCTTGAAAAAACCTCTTTTTCCATTGGCGCGGTCCCCCAATGTACTGCCCGCGCCAATGGGGGAAATCCAACAAAGAGGGCGCGCCAACTGGTGCTCTGTCTCAGTGTCGTACCCGCACCAACCAAATTTGGTAAAGTTTTTAACAAATTGGCTCGGGAAAGTTCTTTCCAACTCATGAACTCTATCTGAGAACACTTTTTGAGGGTAAAGCCAACTCGAGCGAGGATAGATCCAACTCAATCGATGTTGTCATTGATCTTATCTCCTGCAAGGATGAAGCCTATCCCATCTCCTTTCCTTGATCTATAAAGTCCTGGTCTGCTACCTTGATCAGGCTAATGGTTGCAAAAGGGAATTTTGGGAGAGTAAAGGATAGTGTTAGCTTTGGTCCTGGTTCCAGCAGGAGGAGAATCATACTTCTTGAAGGCCAAGAGATTGTTGCAAGGAGCAAGGAGATTCTTGTCACCAAAGAGAGAGAAGGGCTTGTTTCTCATCACCGACAAGATTTGCAAGGCATGTGCACCTGATCACCCAGCCAAAGGAGGATTTCGACGTCAAAACAATGGTTGTATTCTTCTTTGTTGATTATCAATAATAGATTACTATCATTATGGTTCTACTCTTGTTGTTCATCGCGTTGATGCTTGAGTTATATCCTTTCTGACTGATATATAGTTGCATCTATTGGTCTCTATGCTTGTATTTGTGTCGTTCTTTGTATGTGCAAGTATCCGTTCACGGGGATCGTGGGGATTGTGACCGACCAGCGCAAAGGATCGACTCTTCTACGACACTAGCATGGGGATCCAAGTAAGCTTTCGTTGCTTACCTATGATTTGCAATTAGGAACCTGCGTGTTAGCATTGTTTGATTGTTGCTAGACCTGGCTTGGGCTAGTAGGGATCGCCTCTGTCCGCAGAGGGGATTTACCTCATCAACACTAGTCACCCAACCTCCTGCCATACACGGATGCAACCAAAATTAGTGACACCTCAACATACCTCTGTGTTCTCTTTATGCAAAAAACCAAACCATTTCATAAACCATTGTACCAAGTTATGGGAATTTAGGAGGCATTATCCTAACCTACACATCAACCCGAGAAATAGATCGAGATGTACACGTGATAGTTGCCACATATGTGTAGGAAACCATCATACTCGGTGTTTCCCACACCTTCCTCAATTCTGTGAAACATTGGTTTTCATGCATTGATTCATTGTCGAGAACTCAAATTTAGTCAAAATATATACCCAATCCCAGAATAACACCACACCAGTGGGGGATGATGGATCTAGGTCCATCTTGTGTGTATTCAAGGAAAAAACACCACCTGAGACAAAATAAGATACCCATCAATGTGTCAACCCCCACCACCATCAGTCAGGATCTAGAAGTGATCCAGGTGGATATTGGTGGCCACCTACCAAGTCCACTTGAACCCCCACCATTTTTTCTTTAAGCTTTTCAGTTTCCTTAATTATAGCCCAGTTTACTATTTTTAGTAGTTTTTTAGGTCCTGAACTTCTGGAGCCGTTTTGAGGCCCTAAACAACGATTTTTTGGAAAAGTGGGAGCAACATAGGTCCATGGACCGATTTTTCTCTTCTCAAAGTTGTAGTTCTCGGATAGATCTTTCTAACGATAAATTGTGCACATCAAATGGAGATCGTATGCCAAAGTTATGATCTCAGGAAGTTGTTGTACCTATTTACCCAAACAGGGCCCACAATTTGGCGTTTCATCTTCTAGGGTTAGGTTTTTGGATGTTTAGGGTTTTCCATTGTTTCTCAACAATAAATAGGCCTTCGATCCTCATTGTAACATAATTCAGAAGCATGTAGCTGCCACATCTCTTCTTAGAGATAAGCTACCATCGCCTTAGCTAGTTTATTTCCATTGTTGTTTGTAAGCATATTCCAGTATTTTACATTAATGAAATGAAGTATTATTTCTATTGCATCTCTATGTTTATGGTTATCTCTCTAATTTGTTGTGTTCTTGTTTAAATCCTGACTAGTGGTATCAGAGGGGTCTATCTTTTCTCTACTTTTCTTTTCATGTCCCCAACAAGGTTAGGTTATAAGGAGTTAGGGATTAAATTGGTCGAACCTTTGCAAGACCGCCTCGCAAATCCCGACGGACTCCCATGGTGGATGAAAAGAAAGATGAGGGGGCAGGAGCTCCTATCAAAATCTTGCTCGAAGAAGCCCTCCAGCAACAAAGGAACAAGCTGATGGATAGCTTTGCCCATATCCTTTAGCGGCTACCTAGGGGCGACGCATCAACTTCCAATAACTACTCTGGAAATGCCACATCGTTTAAGGTACAAGTTAATTTTGAAATCCCCATATTCAAGGGTCAGATAGATGCAAATGTCGTCGATAAATGGTTAAATCTGCTAGAGGTTTATTTTTCTATTCATGATTTTTCCATTTGAGAAAATATTATTTTCACCCCTCTCAAAGAAGCCTCCCACGTTAAGGACTGGTGGGAAACTTGTTGAAAATGGCAACAAGAAATTACTAAAAATAGCAGTTTGGGTACCAGTGTTGGAATGGGCAACAGTGAATGAAAAATGGAAGTGATAAAAATAGAAGTTCTATTTTTAGCAGTTTAGTGTGGATTCCTATTTTAGTCAGTCCCTGGACTAAAAATATGAAGTAAAATTTGAATTTGATATTAATAGCAGTTTGTAAATTAATTAATTAATTCAGTTTGAGTTAATTAGTTAAGGAATTATGAACTTGAAGTCTATGTGAGGACATGCAACAATTTCTCCTTTGATTTAGGGATTTAACCATTAGTTAAAGGATGAGGATGAGTTGTGTTACACAATAATTTGTCACCGTTTCTCACCGTCCTAGTTACCCCTCTCCCGCACTTTGGAGGACTCATTCCGGGACCTGTGAGAAGTGACACAACTTGAAAACACTTGCATTAGATTCCTCGAAGTATGGACTTTACATGCCCTTAATACATCTCCTACAAAATACCCCTAAAAAGCCCCCTTTCTCCATTGGCGCGGTTTCCCAATGTACTTCCCGCACCAATGGGGGAAATCAAACAAAGAGGGCGCGCCAGTTGGCGCTCTGTCTCAGTGTCGAACCCGCGCCAACCAAATTTGGTAAAGTTTTTAACAAACAGGCACGGGAAAGTTCTTTCCAACTCATGAACTCTATCTGAGAACACTTCCCGAGGGTAAAGCCAACTTGAGCGAGGATAGATCCAACTCGATTGATGTTGTCATTGATCTTATCTCCTGCAAGGATGAAGCCTATCCCATCTCCTTTCCCTGATCTATAAAAGCTTGTTTTGTTGCCTTTGACAAGCTAGTGCTAAGGGGAGTGAAGGATAGCAATAGCTCTCATCCCGGTTCCAGCAGGAGGAGAATCATACTTTCAGAAGGCTAAGAGATTGTTGCAAGGAGCAAGGAGATTCTTGTCACCAAAGAGAGAGAGGCTTGTTTCCCATCCTAACAAGCTTTGCAAGGCATGTGTACCTGATCACCCAGCCAAAGGAGGATTTGACGTCAGAACTATGGTTGTATTCTTCTTTGTTGATTATCAATAATAGATGACTATCATTATGGTTCCACTCT
>Ga0068628_1000377_pt1 | contig 15111 bp, 13 predicted proteins | sample InSIn2gowninarea_FD_77431 | JGI IMG/M metagenome (GOLD analysis project Ga0068628, IMG submission 77431) | Clean room microbial communities from NASA Spacecraft Assembly Facility at Jet Propulsion Laboratory, Pasadena, California, USA -... ... | reverse complement strand
TGGCGAGGTGTTGAATGGCTTTGTCGAAGCCGGTGTGGACATGTTTGTCGCCAAGGGTGGAAATGAGACTGAGGTAGATCTCGGAGCACTTCTCGCGAGCAATCTCGCCGGAAGGACCACCCAGGGCGATAAACTGGGCAGCACGTTCAAGTGAGGATTTGGCGGTGTGTATGAGGTTTAGGGCTACGTCAATGCTGAGAAGGCCTTTTATGTTTTCAAGTTGTGAAGATATCATAGCAGCTTTTGCGGCGAGTTCATCTGTTGGCGCCTGAGCGGGCAGCTTGGGAGTTAGCGGACGGGGCATAGAGCCAGAGATGCCATCCAAACCGCTTTCCGTCCGCTTCACGGCAGGTCTGGTTGAAGCGAAGGAGGGAAGAATATTGACTGGCATCATCAGGACTTGCTTGAAGGACGACATGAAGTCTTTCTTCTCAGCTTGACGATTGACATTGGACATCAAGAACTTTTCAGTTGAGGTCTCCTGCTCTGCGAGGTTGCGATCCCATCTTTCAGTTTCCCTGTCAGCATTTGTTCTGAAATATGCTAGCTCTTCTTCGAGATAGACTTGGAGATGTGGAGCGAACAGTCTGACTAGGACATTACAGGCACGAATGACAGCGTCCTCGTCCGCATCTTCAGGCAAAGCAAAGTCTTGGACGAATTTGCTGGTGGCGTGCAGACTCCCAGAGATGACCCTAAGGTAGACTGATGTGCTTCTCGTACGAGCATCTTCAAAAAGAGCGGCCAAAAAAGGGGATAGGATTTCCTGACCGATCTGCTCCAAGTATAGGAGAGAAACCTCGATACTTTGTGGGAAGACCGTCTTGATAATTGTCGCTTCGCGTCGGTACGCCTCTCCGAGTCGATCAAAATAGGCATGAACTCTTTCGAGTGACAACTGTCCAGAGCCCATGGAGTAATCAACGCAATCAGAAACAGAGCCGAGCTCAGACTTGCGCGAAATGAGCTTGTTGTCGTTGAGAAAGAGGTTAATACTGCTCTGACCACCATTGAGAGTATACATGACTTGAGCATACTGCTTCATACGACCTTGGATGTCCTTGTACTCATACCCTTGTCGAAACTCAAGCAGCGCCGCCGAGTCATACTGTCTTATGAGCATATCAATTTGCTGTTCCCTCACAGACGAGCCGAGTGAAACATCGCTGAGCGCAAATGTCTTGACATTGGAAAATATGGTGGCCCGATGCTCCGGTTCTTGATATTGCTGGAATATCGCCGTGCTGTAATAGTCGACCACTCGGAGCGCATCAGCATAGAAGGGGTGCAAGCACTTATGTATTTTCCCGTATTCTTGCCTAGCTTTCCCACGAACGGATCTCACATCTTTGAAGACGTTCAGCGCGAGCTCGTGAGATGCAGCAACCTGATTCGACGCGAGAGAAGGATCGGAGAAGGATATGGTATCAAAGCCGTCAAATGCTCGCGCTTGGGAGATTGAAGCTTTCCTAGGACTTGCAACGTGCCCATTGATCAAGATTTCAGGTCTGCCTTTGCCATTGACTAGGGTTTGGTCTATCGTGGATTTCCTACATAATATCAGCACCTACATTCACTCCGGGTTGTTTTGCTATAAGTGCCTCTGACTGACCTTCTTGGCTGTAATGCGGCAGTCTGGGAGCTTCCAGTTCGTCTTGCGTCCAGTTCATTCCATACTCTCATCCTCTTCAGCCGCTGTATCCACCTGGCATCCTCATATACCATCTCATGCATCTTCCTTGAGGCCCTTGCCATACGAATCATATCCGCTGCGTTGAGGTGGTCAACGATCTGCGCCATCAACTCGTAAGGCAGATGCGGCTTCATTATGACCATGTCAGACATTCGTAAAGCTGCTAGAGGATCTCGCCTCGTCGGCGCCTTTGCGGCGAGCTTCCTCGGTGCTGCCATGGTCGCAGGGAGTCCAGCTGAACAACGATTCCACCGGAACTCAAGCCTGTCTAAAACAGAGTCCGGAACATCGTTCTCGTCGAACACGCCCGTCACAGCTCAACTTTCAAATAGCTCAGAGCTCAATAAGTTCGTAAAGGGCGATGTATACTTCGTCGTGGTGGCCAGGACTCGATTCGTGTAGATCAACCCGAGGATACCGTTGAAGAACGTTCAGAGAGACATGCAACATTCACTCAGCAACGTAAGTTTATGTCAATGTTGACGACAACCTGACAAGGAAAAGCCTGCTTCGTCCGTGGGCCTTGCTACCCACAAATACACGTGGTGGGATTGTTTCAGAGTTGAAGTCCGGAGAAACGATGTAGACATTCATGCCTCAGGCAACCAAAAGCCTCCCGTCGAGGACAGAGAAGCAGTACTAGGCAGTCATTAGGAAGTTGTAGCACTTATATAGGAGAATTTACGTGTATACAAGAGAAGGAGGCCATCCGTGAAGAAGTACTCTATATTCACAAAACTTGCCATCGTAAATACTAACAGGTATCTATGTGAGGAAGGAGCTAGGTATGCATCCATTTCCCGGAATCCGCAGGACGGGCCATAGAAATATTCCATCTCAAACACCTGATTGTTCCATTTGTCACCTCAGAACGATTTGCAAAGTGGTTGATATGTTTGTGGTCATCACTCCCGCATTATCCTCAAGCAAGCTGCTGTCGTAATGGAGAAGCTTTACCTGTTGAAGCAGTGAAGTTAGCATTTGCCAAAGAAATGGAATATTGGCAAAGTACGATATTGTAGATTTGAAGCTCTCAGAAGGGGAAAGAAAAGGTATCGCCATCTCCCAGTTACTAAGTGGGATTGCGACAACATAAGTATGAATCAGCTATGTTCTAATCATCATTCGAGCGGGTGATTGTGGGCTATGTAGCAAACAAGGTAGTTTGTGGTTGCCTTGGATGGTTGAAACACGAGTAGCAGAGATGAAAGAATTAGACGTACCTGATACTCACAGCGACACCCGGGTGGGCACTGTTGAGGAGTGTTCGTCCTGTCGAGCCAGAGATCGAATGGCAAAATGAGTACTTGTTAGCTAGATCGTGAGCCTTGTAGGTTAGCACTAGGCTTCTGAGATGGCTAAGGCTCGTTGTAATCGTGGTTTCGGCTAAGCCATTGTGTAGCATCAGCGTGAATCATAGGACCAAGACACCTATTGCAGATGTGTTGCAAGACAAGTGGTGGTGGAATCATGAAAGGACAGGATGAAAGATCCCAAATTTCTGTAGAATAATTTGATTGAAGGTTATTTAGCGCGACAAGTGGAGTTGAATCCGCTTCGAGCGCAGCTGATGGCTCAGCCGTATCCTTCATTCACCTACACCTACCTTGACAACATCGTTGGTAGGTATGCTCATTGTCGCATCTAGTCTCCTCATCCTATCTGGCCAGTTCCAAGGATCAAGAGAACAATAACATGTCGCGTCTAACAGGAGAAATATCTCATGGAAGAGTTTCGAACCGAACACGGCAGTCGCACACAACGGCACAGTCGTCGCACCCTTGACCACTTTCCTCGAGCTCGTAAATGTAGGCGACTTAATCCAACAAATGCTCGACGTCTTCTACGAACAAGAAATAATCGCCATGTCCATCATCAAACGCGACGACTTCATCTCCGCACCAGTCAAAGCCAAAAAGCGGTTCGAACACATGCTCGACGAGCGCGTCGCATCCGGACTCAGCAAAGGCATCGACGTCCTAATGGACGAGGTCGAATACCTCTGCGCAACCGAACAACTTCCCACTGACTATAATCCCGTGACACAAGTCTTCGACGCCGACACCATCAATAAGAAGAACAGTACATTCGGCGCCGCGGACATCGACGTGTCGCCCACACGACCCTGTATACACATTATTGAGATCATGCGTCTCCACATTGGTATGCTCCAAGGAAGCACCGACAAAGCGCTCATCGACGTGTTCGTACAAGAGGTTTCACAGCGGCTCTTCCAAGCACTGGTCAAACACATCAAGCGGCAGCGCATCTCACCGCTCGGCGCTATGCGTCTGCTCTCCGATCTAACAGCCTACACGAGCTTTATCAGTAGTTATCGCAACCCGAATTTGACGGTTTACTTCAACGCACTGAGGGAAGTTAGCCAGATTTTCCTGTTTGAAGGTAGGACGGATCGGGAGTTGGATGAGATGAGCGGGATTATTGCGGATGCGGAGCGGTATAGAGGCGTTTTCACGGTGGAGGAGGTGGTTGAGTTTGCGGAGCGGAGGAGTGATTGGCTTCTTGTTAGGAATAAAGTGGAGGGCAAGGTGCGCGGTGACCAGTGTGTAGTTATGTAAATGATCTAGATGGTGGTTGTTTGAAAAGAAGAAGGAGATTTTTGAGATAGCGAGGACTTCAGAGGGAGCCTTCTGGTTTACAGTCGCTGACGAAATCTGTTCCCCTGATTACTAATGGGAGATATAGTTACATTTCACAATAGAAGCGGAAAATCAAGGGAATCAACGACAAATTATCCTGTTCATTGGCCTATAAGCACTAACAGTTCAAACCAATGCCTGCCTGACCACATTCGCATTACAGCCTTACTTTCTTCTAAATACCTATTCCCCATTAACACGCACCATTATTTCCCATTCCGTCTACCAATCTTCAAATCCCTACTCCATCCATATCCTTCACCATCAACCCGTCAATTTTTTTATCGCAACACATCATCAAGTCCAGCGCCCTCTCTCTCTCCACATCCAATCTCACCATCCATTCTCAGCATTCCATCCCGAATGTCCACGATCACACCTACGGCAAAGTAATCGTCGACGGCATCGCCGTAGCGGCAAACGCCGCCATCTCCGAAGCATCATGTGCCTTCTGCGAAGCGTCCCTCGTCGAATGGTGAGCCGCCGGCGAAAGGGTGTGAAGAAACGACTTCGGGAACGTAGTCGAAGGCACAGCTCTCTTGAGTAGACCGTCTACACCTGGGGGTCCGCGGCATCCGTGTGGCAGACATCCCCATTCGCAGGGGCACTTTTTGCCGGCGGCTGACCAGGCTAGGATTGGGGCGATGCGGGCTGGGGTTGATTTGGCTAAGGCGTGGTAGGCGAGGAGAGCTGTTAGGGTGGCGTAGATGAGCTTCATCTTTAGGTGGTTGGAGGGTTGTGTAGGGGGAGAATGTGGTTTGTGGTGGTTATGGGGGTTTGAGTATGAGTTTGGGTTTGTTTGGGGAGTTTTGTGAGTCCTAGAGGATGGAGAGTAGGGAGCCAGGGGAGGTCTGCATGCTTACCTTTATAGAGTCTGGGATGCACGTATTCGACGAATACGTAGCGGCGGCCATACTGTCCATGAACTTACAAAGAGATGTACGGAAGCAATGTGTGCATTGGTCAGAAGATGGTGGATGAAGAAAAGAATCTGTGAATGTAACAAAGTTGATAGTCGAGTCGCTAGCTGCAAATGTGTCTGAATAGACGTTCTTCGGGCCGGAAAGGGGCCTGAATAGAAGTATGGACAAAGGTTCATTGATGAAATTGCGTCGTCGGCAGATTGATGTACTCGGAAGGCTTGACTTCAATACTGATTGAATAGTGGCAGTCATCTTGACTTGAGCTGGTCATCGGTAGGCACGGGGGATCGCTATGAAGGTAGGGAAGCGGCCAGTAACAAGAATTGAAGTCAGTTGGTCGTTGCTTGGGTAAACAAAGATCAACATCTTTCCTTTTCCGGGAATGCTTACTAAGCACGAGCCTTCTCAGCTACCTTCTATCAAATAGCCTATACCACATTCATATATCTTTGACGTAGACTGTTGCCCTTGTAGCCCTCACGGCATGAAGGTCATAACAATGCATTTATAGATGAGACTTGTGGAACGACGACAATGTAAAGAATGTCATTACCGGCCAGTCCCGGCGGAGCAAACGAACGTCATGAAGGCCGGATGCTGTCTCGTGCCCAAAATATTTTCTATCATGTGCCTCAAGGCTATTTTACAAATTGTGGTTTCAAAAGGGAAGCAACGAACTTGACAACCCAGAACCACGAACCACAACCTGACAATTGCTGTAAATAGCAGCTGCCACAGGTCTTCGACAATTTCCACAATGGGCACAACACAGCGTTCACCAGCACTGGACGAGCTGATCCGCCAACACCCCCTTCAGAAAATGCAATCACCAGCCAGAGGCATCTCAGCCTTCATTCACATACTCGGCCTTGCAAGCTTCGCCTACTCATTCAACTTGTAAAACCTCACGTCCCTATTCAAAACCCCCAAGCTAACCACCCCAAGCCTCTCCGCCAATCCAAACCACATCAACCAGTCATACGGCTGGCACTTCCAATACCTAACCATAATCGGCCTCTCTCTCGCCACGGTAACCTTCATAATCGGTCTCCTAGCCGACATCACCCTCTCTCACCGTCTCTTCGTAACAAAAAATCTCCTCTCCGTCGCCTCCGCCCCGCTAGAAACCCTCATCACCACCCTATACTGGGGTCTCCGAGCCATCGACCCTACGCTCGTGGTGCCAAAGGAACTTGAGCTCCCGCTCACGCCGGATCTCTCGTTCCACCTCATCCCAACACTGATGCTACTCACGGATTTACTCCTGCTCAGTCCACCCTGGGCGATCAGTGCCATTCCAGCTTTAGGCTTGAGTCTAGCCATCGCGTTTGCGTACTGGTTCTGGATCGAATTGTGTTACAGTTACAATGGATTCTATCCATATCCGTTGTTCACTTTGCTGGACACACAGCAGAGAGCAGGATTGTTTGTGGGAAGCGCGTTTCTCATGACAGCGAGCACGGTTGCGTTGAAATGGGTGTATGCCAGGCTTAACGGGATCGAGCAGCCAAGTCGACTGGGCAGTCTCCAGAAGAAGAAGGCTTGATTGGAATTAGCAGTATGTTGGAAACCCGGTCTCGTTCAGAGGACGCCACGACGAGTTGCGTGCGCAATTCGCTCGTGTCGATCAGAGAAACACACTGACATGCCGCCGCCTCATCAATTGTGGTTTGCATCACACAACCATCGATCGAGCCCCCAACAGCGCCCCAAACCCCTCAAGTGGCGCCACTACAAGACCACAACGCCCTTCCTATACCAGGCACGCAACACACCTTGCATACACTCAGACAGCCAATAACCATTTATTCATACAGCTCTCAAATCCGAATCTAAACACCGAGACCGGAGAACTATCCTCCGGTAGGGACCGGCAGAAGAACGAGCTGAAAGTATGAGAGCTCAGTAGAAATCCGAAGGAACGAAAGGAATGCGGGTACGGATAGCTTACGGGGAAGCTTGATCGCGTTATGTTGGGTTGTGTTGCGTTTCTGCTGGCTCGTTTTTTCGTCGCATGTGATACGATATGTACTATACCTCACTTGTAGGAATCCACGCAGATGTGAGTGTTTGGACTGGTTGGAGCTATTGGGTGGTGCAGTAAATACTTGCCCTGTAGCAATATCGTCATAGAGTATTTGCTTGTAGAGACCGACAGATACAAGACTTTCAACCACCTGAGTAGCTTTTTACTATATACCTTGCAAAATCCAGCCAAGGTCCATCCCGTGATTGTAGATACATCCTCATCAATTCATGTTGCTCCTTACAAATCATTACATTCAAATGCTCCCGCTTGCGCTATTTACCCACCTCCAAAACCATACTGCAGATACCCATATACTCACGACTCAAATCACCCAAAGAAGTCCCCATTGACAAAAGTCTCCCAACTCTCACCAGTCTTGTAACTTTCCTCCATAATCTTCCTCGCGCGACTAACTTGACACATACCCAGACCCTCGACTCCTTTCAAGCGCGACAGTATCCCAGCACGATAGAGTTTATCCTCTGTCTCAACGCCGGCCGTGAAGATAGGGAATATAGAGCATGCTTCAGCACTGCCTACTTGTCGCATCCTGTTCAGTGCTTTCATGATTGAATTCACTGCATCTTGTACTTGAGGATCAGCACGTGGAATATTGTATACACGACGCAGGAGGTGCACCAGTCCAGCCCAGTGGAAAGCGTCATTGGTCGCGAGAGATTCTTCCGCCTCTTTGGATGGTATCTCTGTTTGGTATGGTGGTGGGGCATAAGTCATTGTTGCTTTTGGCAACACTGGGCTGTGGTGGTGGCACTGTTTTTGTTCGTGCTTTCTCGACTTTTCGAGGTCTATTTTCAATTTTTCGGCCTTCCTCACAATTTCTGGTGGGGGCCTCCATGCCTCGTTGACCCTGCCGGTTTGGGAGTTGATCCGGTATGGTGCGACTTGACGGGCTAGAGATGCGATTTGTGCCAATATGTATACGCATCGGGTCGTAAAGCTTAAGAGGCAGTCGATCGTGTAGTCATCATCGTCATAGCCATCGTCATCAGTCAAGGACAATTCTTGTGCAGAGGATGTGTCATACGAACTCTGCCAGTAATTCGCATCGTACAATGGCTCGTCTGCCATTCTGTTGCTTAGCGATCCCATCACATCGAGGTAAGCCATCCAGCGAGTTAAGAAATACATGACAGGATCTTTCCGTGAAATCGAGTGGGGACCACCGCGGGCCCGGATAATGCTTCTAGCAATACCAAGATGGGCCTGCCAACCGATATCAACTCCGAAACTTGAAGGCGAGACAATCTCCAATGATGCAAGCATGATTGCAACCGCTAGATTCGAGTTTGAGATTTGGGTGTTTTGCGTTTCAGCCAGCGTTTCACGAAGGCTTGGGAAAACGTCTTTAACCCAGTGGGCAATACGTTGGACAGGTTCCTTGTGATTTAACAGCCGGGCTCGGTGGCATGCTGAATATGCAAGCATCACGTTGAGCAAGTTAGGATGTTCGACAGCCATCTTGGGAAGGATAGTCTTGAAAGGGTTTTCTGGGCAGTCATGAAGCACTAAGATCCGTGCTGTATGATTAAGAAAGTGATGAAAATACAGCAAGTTCATCGGATTCTCGATCAATGTCGGCGGTAAGGGTTCCAACTTCCTCGGAATTTTGATAGGCACAGGTGATGCATAGTAGCCTCCAGGGTTGAAAGCCTGGTCCCTCGACTCAAGTCGAAAGCCGAACTCGGGGATGCCAAGATCCGTTTCAGTCAGCCACGCCTCGAAATCGCTGTGTTCCGAGGGAGTATTTCCCTCGTTGATCGCAACGGCATCGTTGTTGCGTCCGAGATCCCAATCTGGCAAGCCACGATCATGACCATATGTTTCTGTTTCGGAGTAGGAGATCATCCTTTGATGCAAAGAACCTCGTCGATGTAGGCTCATTGGCATGGTATCGAACCCCGCAGAATAGGGCGTCGATGATGCCTTGCGTGACAGCGGCTCCTCTAGATCTTCTGAGAGCAACGAGCTGACTGAAATCCGTCGGTCATCGACATCATGATTGTAATTAGTATGTGAAACAGCAGGTGTAAGAGGATCGCGGAGATAGGAGGGGAAATAAGACTGCGTCGTCGGGTTGAAGTATCGTCGCTGGACGTCCTCTACATTTCCGCTTCCATTCGAAAGAGACCGGTTGAGCGACGAGTGCCTACCAAAGGTATCTGCTCTTGGACTTAAGCGCATCCTCTTTGCATGATTATGAGGTGACGGAATTGCATCTGGGACTGTGCCTGGATTCGATGTTGGCATAGGCGGAGGCATGTGGTATGAGGAATTGTTGAATTGGAATGTTGCCGAGTTATAGTTTGGACTGCCGAAGGATGAGTTGGCTGGGGTAGGATACGACAGAGATGGGCGTAACGGAGGAGGGGCAGGTGTGTCCAGGTTTCCAGAAGTGCTATCACTCCATGTCGGGTTGCGGAGAAGCGGCGCCACGGACGGAGCGGAAGGGTGTGTTGGCAGCGGAAGCGAGGCTCTAGAGTGGGAAAGATGTGCGATAGATGGCAGCGGCTGGTCGAGTGAGCCAATGGGAGGGTCTCGTAGACCAGGTTCTACATCCACCGCCGTAGGATCGAAACTGGATGCAGCTGCGAATTGCTGTTGCGACCCATTGACGGGAGGACTGAATGACGGCAGCGACGGGGATGACTGGTCCTGAAATGATACAGTGTGAAAACCATCTCCGCCATTCTCTTTCTTCTTACTTCGTCCCTCCCAGTTCAACCGAATACTGTAATCGCATTTTTCACCTTGTCGTTGGCAGTTGGAACAGATCGGCTTCTCTTCACCACTAAAACAAGTTAACTCTCAATCTCGCAGGTATGCTATGGAAGAACTTACCACTTCACTTTCCTTGATTTACATGGCCTGCTCATACGTCAAAACAAGACAGAAATGTTAGGCAATACAACGTCTTACCAGCAGCCGTTTCTTGATCGCTTCTTCACCTCTTTTCCAACCTCACCGATTTTCTTTGGCCGCGGCATCTGTGCAAGGGAGCATACAGACAACACCAGGATCTCAGGTAATATAGAGACGGTTGCCCAGCATCTTATCGGGCACAAAGATGAGAGAAGTTCGAGGCAGGGTAGGAGTGGCAAGATATGAAAGCGAGCGCCGATTCTTCTAGCTCGGCTTAATGGTGTAGGGCTGAGGGCATGGCAGCAATACCGCTGGTGCTAAGTGATCGACCACGAAACAAATCGACTCTAGAATGGTCTGCGATGCGGGACACTGGTTTAAGCAACATGCACGAACAAGGATAGACTGCGTATTAGCACCAATCAAAACCACGGCCGCACAGGGGTTGAGAAACCGGATTGGAAGGTGAGGAAGTTATCTGGTCAGTATAATATCCGATGGTGAGGGCCTGCGACGTCTAGATTGTCTGTGAAAGGATCTGGTGGGTGGTGTTCAGTAATACAAATAGCCCGCCAAGCTGTGTGTAGAAGGATGATGCGCAGCATTGTGTGATAGAGGGAACCTTAACAGACCCAGAGGACAAAAGGCCATTGCAGGCTCCGAGAATTCGTGGGAGCCACTGCATGTTCCCCATATCTGTCAGTTCTCCACCACTGAAAGCATTCCGGCAAGATACGGAGTCTTGGGAGTGCCTCAAGGTCAACTAAGCTTCTTGGCGCTAATAGCCATCCCCGGCACGTGAATTCGCAAGTACCACCGACTGGCACTGGTTTTGTGAAGCTACAAACACGAAAACCTAGCTGCGTCACTTTGTTAACCACAACAACGACATCTGATATTGCGGCTCGAGATGTTGACAACTACCTTCCGAATAGGCCTGCGGCGTTGTCCAGGCAAAGCGCACACGACTACACTGATTTCAACTTCATATCCGGTCGCGAGCTTCATCCTCACGAGACATATTTCATCGATATCAACAACACAATCGAAATGGACAGCCGTAAGCAAGGCACGACTGATATCTACTCCCATTTCGCCGTCTTCCATAACGCGGTCGTATGGAAAAAGGCACGTATCTGCAGCTGCAGATCCAGTCGTTCAAGCCAGGCCATCGCAATCAGCCGTCAATGTCGCACTTGACTGGAATTCCTTCTTCCGCCTACGCACTTCTCGTCGTCGCTATACTCTAGCCAGCAGCATCGTCTCCTCAGTTGCCGTGACCGGCGCCATGTTTACCTTCCTTTCGGCCTATCCTGAAATGGCTGATGAACTGACCAAGCTCATCCCGCTCGATCAAGTCGTCAGTATGGGCATCTTGACTTTCGCAGCTACCTTTCTGGGCTGGCTGATAGGTCCAATTTTCGGAAACGCAGTCTGGAAATTGTTGCATCGATCGACATTGCCCGAGTTCACAGTCAAAGAGAGGGCTTTCTTCGAGAGAATAAAACGACATCGAGTCAATCCAACAGGTGCCAGTGCAAACAATCCAGTGCCGGACTTTTATGGTGAGAAGATTGGGAGTGTCGGTGGATACAGGAGATGGTTGAAGGACCAGAGAGCATTCAACAGGAAGCGGGAGGGCACATATTGAAGTGGTTTCTCAATTGTGTACAAGGTTGTGTGGTGGAAAAGCAGTTTCCCAGCTTGACGTTATCAGGCTCGAATCAAGTCGTCAGGTTTGGGAACATTATCGGCGTGGGAACATGATGAGGAACGTTCAAAATACACGGCTCACTTGTAATATGCCCTACTAGGGCGGCATTCATCGCCATTGGATGAATAGTCGGGGATGGCACCATAGCAGCATCGGTATCGGCTTCATTGGCCACGGCGTGTTGTTCATGTGCTTAAGAGATGGTGAACATGAGCACGAGCACATCCAGACACGATTTCGCATAAGCCATTGTTCTGTCGATCATCTCCTGCATTTCGAAAGCGAAGATGCGCACGCATGGACGAGAGGGACTTAGTAGGCTTCACTCAACTCGTCGACTGCTTCAATCTATGTACAAAAGGAGTCTGGCATGTAGCAGTAAAAAACCAATCAGCAGTCTAGTATTTATCATTACACTTTCATTGTTTATCGTACAGGGGGTATGCTACCTCCCGAACACTGAACTTTTTACAACGTCTTTATATTCTGGTGGGCGTGAATATTCCAATCTCAGGTGGCCCCTGGTTGTACTTTTTCCCTTCACCTCGGACACTCGATTACCTACCTAATAGGCAAGCGTGGCTGAAGTGTCCAAGGGCGGCTGCAATGAAAAGGACGGAGCAGAAGCGTCTTTGCGTGAAGCTCGAGTTCTTGGGCGAGTATTTTTGAGTACTTGATTTACGATTTCTGTGTAGCTACGCTGGGTATATGGGGAGGGCTCTGATGAAGTTACCATGCTAGACTACATACATACATACTGTAATGTGTGGCTTTCCAGGACATTCGTGAACGGTGCTATAATGGAGAAGGACCGTGCGGTTTTATTCCTCGTGGACCGGAAACACCAGCCTCGTCAGTACTACCACTTGGTGTCTTCCTAATGGGCGGTGCAGTTAAGTGCTTCTTGAAATTTCGGTATTGCGAGATCAATTTTACAGCATGTAGAGGTAGTGCCGCAAGTTTTAAGTTAGTGAGAACGTTGCCTATGCCATTCCAAACGATCGGCTCATCCACATCCCGACTCCTTCTGCACTGCGCTTACACGAATTCCTCTGTCTCCTCAACGACTTCTTCTACCACCTCCTCTACTGTCTCCTCTCCTTCTTTTGCACTCTTGCTTCTCTCCAACGCCAACTCTTCCTCTGGATCTGGCAGCCCAAGATCCTCGCGTTCTGCCTTGACATCTTCCAGCTCCTGTCCCAGCCACGCGTACCATTCAGAGTACAACCTTCTTCTTGCTTCAATGACTGCCGCGTTCGCACCTTCCTCCATTTCCTTGTCAAGCTCATCGAACTCACGGCTGTACTCGCGAAGGTTGCGACGAACCTGTTTCTGTTCTTCGCGGGACAGAAGAGTGGCTGGTCGAGGGCGCCAAAGGAGTTGTTTAAATTTCTCGACAGGAGACTCTCTAAGATTCTGCCCAGAAAAGGACCAAAGACGGTACCCGTTTTCCATCTATTACTACTGTTAGCATACGCGAACAACGAGAAGGAGAAGGGCAGAGCTTACTTGATGAGTCCACATACTAGCACTGGTGACAACGTATCGGCCTGTTGGGTCCCATTCGACGTCTGTCACGCCATAGTGCTCCTCAGTGTTCATGAGCATAAGATTGGCCGATAGCTTGTCGTCTTCTGGCTTATCACCTTCGTAGTCCATGTCGTAGAAGTCCAAGTCGCAGTGCTGTTGGACACTAATCGTGCCAACCAGCACAAATCGTCCCTTAGGCGACCAATATATACCGTTGCTGTTCTTCTTGTCGAAGGTCTTAATGTGCTTGAAGGCACCAGTGACACCTGCTGTTTTGGACTTCTCAGGTGCGAAGAACGAAACAGCCGTCTTCGGCAGGACATTCGAGCCTTGGACTGCTTCACCTGCCGTGATCAGGACGAAGCGGTCTCCTTTGGGTTCCCATGAAAAGTTGATGACCGTGTCTTTCAGACTATCTACGACTTCGACTGGTACTCCCTTTTCTCTGATACGAAAGATTTCGAGGTTCGTGGCCATGGACTTCTTTGACTTGCTATGACGATCGACCTTGACGCACATGAATTTAGCATCAGACTGCCAGTGCAATTTTGCATCAGTGACGTTAAACAGGTTTCGAGTTCGTACGATTTCCCGGCTGGGTACAGACATCAGCGCCACACTTGCTGGTTTCGAGCCCATCTCCGGTGTCCAGTATGCAAGTAGCTGTTCGGGCCGCTTGTCTTGTTTGATGCTCTCTCGTTCAGGCGTTAAAGGAGCCCATTCGAAGTCAACAATGCCATCAATTTTGATAGATTTTCGCTCCTTGTTGGCATCTGGGATTATTCGCATCGAGGGTAATTCGTAGATAGATAGAGACTCGCCCGGCTTCATTCTGGCAACATACTTCTCGTCCGCAGACCACTTGAAGGCAGGCCATTGAACCTTGGGCTTGACTGGCGCTTGACCTTCGACTGGTGCTGGAGGTGCGAGATCGTAAGCAGGAAAGGATCTGAGAGGCTTTCCAGTGGTAACATCCCAAATAACGATGTGCTTGCCGTCTTCCTCCAAACCGAGAGGTCCCTTGCCTTCTGGGTCAACGCTGATGGGTTGGTTCGACCATGTGACCATGTAATTTTCTTGCGGCGAGAACTGAACAAGACTGACGAAAGGGTGCGGTAATTGTTTCTGTTTCGAAAATTGAGGGCCACCCCACAGTTGTACACCTTGTTGATGTACTGAAGCCAAGAATGTTCCAAGTGGCGACCACGTAACGAATAACTGCGTCCAATGCTTTCGATCTACTACTGGCTCTGGCTCTTCTTTCTTACTGTTCCAGAAGACACCGACATTGTCCCCTCGAAACATAGCAAATTGGTCTCGAGCACTAGGATCCCCAAGCCAAGATCGAAGGTGTTCCTTGTCTGTGAATGGCTCAATATATGGTGGCGAGTATTCATCGTCAATTCGTCCTTCTCTGCCGAACCTGTCGATGTCTGTAAGTTTGTTGACGCTCAACTGATGCCTTTTGTCCAGCTGGTGGCCGTGCAGCTGTTTGGTGGCGGCAATGGCTTGTTCTGGTGAAGCGTATTCTACGAACGCGAATCTGTCTATCATCAGCGACTGAAACATGCTCGGTCGAACCACTTACCCTTCTGATTTGCCATCATCTGCGAAGGGCATATGTACAGATTCGTCCCCTTCTTTTACCTGCCCCACTCTGTTCAAACTCTTCAACAAGAACT